>Ga0180009_10000148_pt1 | contig 107275 bp, 95 predicted proteins | sample OS_PC_MetaG_FD_123537 | JGI IMG/M metagenome (GOLD analysis project Ga0180009, IMG submission 123537) | Groundwater microbial communities from the Aspo Hard Rock Laboratory (HRL) deep subsurface site, Sweden - OS_PC_MetaG | ecosystem: Environmental > Aquatic > Deep subsurface > Groundwater... | reverse complement strand
TTGTACCGCGTTGGTTCTCTTAAGCAGGCATCTATTGTAGCAAAAACATTGCTTTATCCTGCCAGCAGCAGCAGCTGGCGCAAGCGCTCACGCGCACGCTACTTTCATCTGCCGGTGGCATGGCAGATAATGCATGCTGCCATCAACCCCAGCAGGCCAGGTCAACATTGAGCAAGCATCCAGACGAGGTTTCCCACAACTGGCAACTCGGCCTGATGTTCTCGCTGATCACCATGTTCAGCTGGGCATCGCTGCCACTGGCGCTGGAAGTGTCGCTGAAGTACACCGACGCCTGGTCGCTGACCTGGTTTCGCATGCTACTGGCTGCGCTGCTGCTGGGCATCTGGCGCAGCAGCGTGGGCCGGCCTGCGCCACAGCCGCTGCGACAGCAGTCGGTGGGTAACTTCGTACTGTTGACGCTGGCAGCCGCCCTGCTAACCGGCAATTACGTGTTCTTTCTGCTCGGTCTGCGCGACACCACCCCGGCCAATGCCCAGGTATTGATTCAAATGGCACCGGTGCTGATGGCCATTGGCGGCATGCTGTTCTTTCGCGAACGCTATAACCGCTGGCAGTGGCTGGGGTTTGTCATTCTGCTGGGCGGACTGGGACTGTTTTTTCGTGATCAGCTGCTCAGTCTGGGCACCACATCGAACTATGTGCGCGGCATTGGCTTCATGCTGATCGCAGCCATTTCCTGGGCCAGTTACGCATTGCTGCAAAAACGGCTGATGCGCGGGCTGAAAGCCATGCAGATCATGCTGTTCATTTATATCTGCAGCAGCCTGTTGCTGTTGCCGGCGGTGGACTTTTCCAGCTTCCGCGGGCTGTCGCTGACGGCCTGGATGTGGCTGGTGTTCTGTGGACTGAACACGCTGGTGGCTTACGGCTCGTTTGGCGAAGCCATGCACCACTGGGAAGCGTCCCGGGTGTCGGCCATCATTTCTGTGACACCATTGGGCACCATCGCGGTCTTAACGCTGACCGCGATGTTCAAGCCAGGCCTGGTCGAGGCGGAAAGCCTGAGCTGGCTGAGCCTGGGTGCTGCAGCCATCGTCGTCTGCGGCTCCATGCTGACCAGCCTGGCGGGCAAACGTCGGCGCGCAGCCATCGGCCAGCCGGCAGCCATCGAGAGCCCGCTGCACGACGGCGACGAAGCGGACCGCGCAGACGATCATCACTGATGACACTGCCATCATGAACCCATCAGCAATGCCATCAGCAACCTTTTAACCAAGCGGATAACCAGCATGCCAAAAACCACTTATGACCTGCAGGGCTACACCATCAATCTGCATCATGTGCTGATGCTGACCCCAATATTTACTGCCAAGGACGATGAGGGCTTTCAGTTCAATGTGCGCCTGCTGGATCTGAAACTGTCGTTCAAGTTTCCCACCCGGCAGGATGCCACCATGCAGCGCGAGCTGCTGGTCAAGGCAATCAATGAGGCCCAGGCAGGCTGAGTCGTCGGGGCTTGATCAAGCCAACAGTCGTTCCAGCATTTCGCCCAGCGCGGTGGAACCATCCGGCCGCTGCTGCAGCTTTTCCAGCTGCGCCTGCATCAACTCACGCCGCTGCGGATCAAACGCACGCCAGCGACTGAAGCAGTTGGCCAGCCGTGCTGCCAGCTGCGGGTTGAGCCGGTCCTGTGCCGCCAGCTGATCGGCCACGAAAGCGTAGCCACTGCCATCGGCAGCATGGAATGAGGTCAGATTGGCCGCGCTGAAGCTGCCCAGTACAGCCCTTACCTTGTTCGGGTTGCGCTCGTTGTAGGCCGGGTGCTGCAGCAATTGCTCCAGCTCGGCAATGCTGAGCCCTGTGCTCATCGCCTGTACCGCAAACCACTTGTCCATGACCAGCGGGTAGTTCTGGTAGCGTGTGGCAAAATCCTGCAGCGCCGCATGCGCATGCACACTGCGGTGCCACACCAGTTGGGCCAGCGCTGCCATGCGATCAGTCATGTTGTCGGCATCGTTGTAGCTGGCGTAAACCCGCTCGGCCATGGCCTCGTCCTGGCTGAACATCAACCACGATTGCAGCGTGTTGCGCAGGCTGCGCGTGGCCATGGCTGTGGCGCTGAGCGACCATGCTGCCGGGGTCTGCAACTGCTGCATGCGTGCCAGCATCTGGCCGCCCAGGGCATGGGCCACCTGTTGACCGAGCAGGCTGCGCGCCTGATGGATGCGATCAATGTCCACCTGCTCGTAGCGACGACTGAAGTAATCCTCACTGACCAGGCTGAGCAGTTGCGCCAGCAGCGCCGGGTCGCTGTCACGGTCATTGATCACCGCCGCCATCGCCTGCAGATACTGCGGATCAAGCTGTGGCTGTGCGGTGTCGACCACCCCGTCATCCGGCCTGTCGGCCAGTGCCTGGTAGAGATCATCGAGCACGGTCAGCTGCAGTCGCTCGGCGGCGTCATAGCGATTCACCGCATCATCGTCGTGCTGCATGAGACAGGCCAGATCTTCGCGCGCATAGTCGTACTGCAGGCGTACCGGTGCCGACAGTCCGCGCAGGATGGACGGCACCGGAGGGCTGTCGACCTGTTCCAGCACGAGCTCCTGCTGCGCACGGTCGAACATGATAAGCAGATCGCCCTGGTCATCCCGGGACACGTTGTCCGCCGCAGGCACCTGTGCCGGGATTTTTGCTCCGGCACGGTCAAACAGCGCCAATCTGATTGGAATCGGCAGCGGTGCCGCCTGCTGGCCGGCCACCTGCGGCAGTTGCTGACGCAGCTGCAGCCGGCAGCTGCGCTGCTGCCGGTCATGGCTCAGGGTCACCTGCAGCTGCGGCGTGCCTGCGGTGCTGTACCAGCGGAAGAAGCTCTGCAGATCAACGTCGTTGGCATCGGCCATGGCAGCGACAAAATCATCGCAGGTGACCGCCTGACCGTCGTGGCGCTGAAAGTACAGCCGCATGCCCTGCTGAAAGCCCTGCTCGCCCAGCATGCTGTGCAGCATGCGAATGACCTCGGCCCCTTTCTGATAGACCGTGGCGGTGTAAAAATTGTTGATCTCCTGATAGGCATCCGGCCGGATCGGATGCGCCATAGGCCCGGCGTCCTCGGCAAACTGGTATTCGCGCAGCGCGCGCACATCCTGGATGCGCTTGACAGCGCGCGACTGCATGTCGGCAGAGAACTCCTGATCTCGGAATACTGTCAGCCCCTCCTTCAGTGTGAGCTGGAACCAGTCCCGGCAGGTGACCCGGTTGCCGGTCCAGTTATGGAAATATTCATGTCCGATCACGGCCTCAACAGCGCTGAAGTCGGCATCGGTGGCAGTTTCCCGATCGGCCAGCACATAGCGCGAATTGAAGATGTTCAGTGACTTGTTTTCCATCGCCCCCATGTTGAAATCGTGCGTGACCACAACGTGATAAACGTCGAGATCGTAGTGCAGGCCAAAGCGCTGTTCATCCCAGCGCATTGCCCGTTGCAGGGAGGCCATGGCGTGCTCGCACTGATCCTCGCTGCCGTGCTCGACATAAAACTTCAATGCCACCCGGCGCTCATCGCCGCTGCCTTCGGCAATGCTATAGACGCGCTCCACGCAGGCCAGATCACCAGCCACCAGGGCGAACAGATAACTGGGCTTGGGAAACGGGTCGTCCCACACCACCCGCAGACGACCGTCGGCCAGCTGTTCTGCAGCGACCTGATTGCCATTGCTCAGCAGCACCGGGAAGCGCTTGCCATCGGCCAGCATGACCACCCGGTAACGACACATGACGTCGGGGCGGTCAAGAAAGTAGGTGATGCGGCGAAACCCCTCCGCCTCGCACTGGGTGAGCAGAAAGTCACCGGACACATACAGACCCTCCAGCGCGGTGTTGGTCTCCGGCTGGATCGCCACTTCGATCTGAATCCGCGCAGATTCAGGCAACACGCCCAGCCGCAGCACCCGATCTGTCTGCTCATATTGCGCCGGCTGCAGCAGTTCGCCGTTGACCCGCACGCTGCGCAGCGTGAGCTGCTCGCCATCGAGCTGCAGTGGCGGCAGCTCGCCTGAGTGCTGCGGATTCGGGTAGACGACAAACTCACTGCGCACCAGCGTCTGCGCCTGGTCGAGAGCAAACTCAAGCTCCAGTGCATCCACCAGATAGGCAGAAGGTCGATAATCTCCGCGCCGGGTGATCTGCGCTGTGGCTGAGCTGTGGGTGTGATCGTGCTGCATGATGTGAGGGTGTCCTGATTGACTTTGATTGACTTTGATTGACTGATACTGATTGGCTGTCGTTTGACAGATACGGGATTGCTGATTTATGCCATGACTCTCATCAACTTGGTTCGGCGCTGGCATTATTCAACAGCGCGCGCATCTGCTGCAGTTGCTGCGTGTTGAGGCTGCCCTTGTCTGCGGCCATGTCCAGCACCACGCCGGCCAGGGCCCGGATCGCCAGTTGCTGACTGTCGCGCAGGCCAGCGCCGGCCTGCAGCAGTCTGGCGCTGGCTGCTGCGTCACCTCGCTCCAGCGGCCCGGTGAGCGCCGCCAGGCCACCGCTGGCGGCCAGATTCGACGCCACTGTGCTGCTCAGGCTGGCCAGCAGCAAGCGGCTTTGCTGCTCATCGAAACCGGCCCGCTGCAGCAAGCGCTCGGCCATGTGATGCAGCGCGCACTGATAATTGCTGACCATGACCAGTGCGGCATGGTAGCTGGCTCGATCCATGTCCCGGGCAGCCTGCAGAGTATGCATGCCGAGACGGTCAAACGCAGCCGCAAGCGCAGTGATGGATTCGGGTGCGGCTTCCAGCACACAGTAACTGCCGCTGAGTTGCTGCAGTGCGCGTTGCGGCTCGGCAAACGAAAGCACCGGATGGGCGGCAGCGACCGCCACCGCCCCCGGCCACGCATCAGCCCTGCCCAGCGCCGCTGCATCAAGCTGGCCACTGAGGTGAAAGGCCAGCTGCAACGGCAGATCAGCTTGCGTCAAGCCACGCCAGCTCTGCTGCAGCGCCTGTGCCGTGTCCGCCACCGCCGAATCCGGGGGACCCAGCAGCAGCCAGTGCTGTGCGGCCGATCCTCGCTGCTGCTGCAACCCCTGACAGAACTGCTGCAGATCCGCACAGGGTTGGCCGCCGCCAATCAGTTCGGCCGCAGCCCTGGCGCTCTGGCGTGAACGGTTCAGCAGCATGCCCACAGACATGACACCGGCACTGCGCCAGGCCGCAGCCAATGTGCCCGCCGCGCGCCCGGCACCAATGATGTGCAGGCAGATGTCAGTCATCGCCCCTGCGCTCGCATCGCTCCAGGCGTGCTGTTGTACTCAGTGCAGCGGATCACGCTGCTCAGCCTCACGCTGTGGCAGCAGATCTTCCGCTGCAGCATCCGCTTCATCCTCCCAGGCATAGCGTTTTACCGGTGGACGATCCCAGTCCCGGTAGATCACTGCCAGCACAATGCCAAGCACAAAGCCGGCCAGATGCATCTCCCAGGACACAGGCCCTGCGGTCGGCACCAGGCCGGCCAGCAATGGACTGAACATGAACCAGATCAGCAGGGACACCGAAATGGAGCGGATGTCCCGGCGCAGCAGGCCAGAGACAAAGATGAACGACAACAGACCGTACACCACGCCGCTGATGCCGATGTGGATGTCAGGACGACCGAACACCCACACCACCACCGAGGTACCGAAATAGATCACCGGTGCCACCCGCAGGCTGGCATTCGGGTAGATGAACAGCATGGTCGTAAGCACCACCAGCAAGGGCATGGTATTGGCAATCAGATGCTGCCAGCTGCCGTGCAGCAGGGGCGTATAAAGAATCCCCCACAGACCGGACTGCTGCTGCGGCAGCAATCCATACTGCTGCATGTTCAGTCCGAGCAGCCAGTTGCTGATGAACACCAGCCAGATCAGCGTGGTGAACAGCACGCTGAAACGCAGCGCGGTGACGAAATTGCGTCGGCTGCGCAGTGATGTGGTGTAACCCGGATCAGGTTGGTCAATTTTCATGCAAGCCACTTCGCTGCTGCAGGCTTTTGCGCTGCAGCTGTTGGATGCCATTGGCAATGCGCGAGCGTGCCAGCTGCATCAGTTCGCGCACCTGTTCGGCGCTGTCTTGCAGGCCGGCTGTTTCGATGGCAGGATGAATCTGCAGCCGCACGCTGCCGTAGGCGGGCAGCAACTGCCCCGGTCGCATCAGCTCCCAGGCACCTTCAATGGACACTGGCAGAATCGGCATGTTCAGCATCAGTGCAGTGCGAAATGCTCCGCTCTTGAACGGCATCAACTCGCCGCTCTTGCTGCGCGTGCCTTCCGGGAAGAACAGCATGCCTTCACCGGGCTCCAGCCGCAGCACCGCCTGATTGATGCTGGCGATGGCGGCATCGCGATCCTGGCGATCAACGAAAACATGACCAACGAGGCGACAACCCCAGCCGATCAGCGGCATGCTGCGGATCTCCTGTTTCACGATCCAGCGCAGATCAAGTCCCAGTCTGCCATACAGCGCAAGAATGTCCAGTTGCGACTCGTGATTGCAGACCACCACGTAGGCGCGATCCCGATCGATGTGCTCACGGCCGCGAATGCGCACCCGCAGCGGCAGCATGGTGGTCAGCACCCGCGTCCAGACCGGTGCCACCCAGGCCCCGGCACGCCGCTCACCGAGCAGTACTCGCAGCAGGAAGGCAGCCACCAGCGCCAGCAGCGTCCACAACAGCAGCAACGGCGCAAACACCAGCAACAGCCACAGCTTGTGCAGCACAGACAGCAGCAGGCTCATAAAAACGCGGGGCGACGAACTAACAGCATGCCACCATTATGCGGCAAGCGACATGGGCTGACCACTGCAAATGCCATGCAACGAATTGCGTGGGCATTTTATTGCCGGGTTTATAAAAAAACAGGGCACCCGTGGTGCCCTGCTTGATGGGTGTTGCAACAGCCAGCCGATCAGGCAGCTTTGCTCTGCGTGCTGCTGTCGCTGTCGGTGGCGGATGCCGCCGCGTTCTCGTTGTCGATCAGACGCGAACCTGTGGAACTGTTGATCTGAATCTGCCTTGGCTTCATGGCTTCCGGCAATTCTCTGGCCAGATCAATGTGCAGCAGTCCATTTTCCAGCCTGGCCTTGGTCACCTTGACATGGTCAGCGAGCTGGAAGCGCCGCTCAAAGGCCCGGTTGGCAATGCCCTGGTAAAGGTATTCATGGTCGCTGTTCTGATCGCTGTCAGCCAGACGGCCAGACACCACCAGGGTGTTCTGTTCACTGACAATGGACAGATCCTGTTCCGAGAACCCGGCCACGGCCATGGTAATGCGGTACTGGTTTTCGTCCACAGACAGAATGTTGTAAGGGGGGTAGCCACCGCTTTCAATGCGTGCGCTGTTGCTGAGCGCATTGGCAAGCCGGTCAAAACCGATGGCGGTACGATACAAAGGGGTAAAATCAAATGTCGTCATGGTCTTATCCTCATCAAGCAATAAGTGGAAAGTTAAGCAGTGCTCCATATGGACACACTGCGCAGCCCCGTCTGGCGACTGCATTGCATAAGATGGGAATCACTGCATGCGATTTCAAGAAAAAAAAGCCGCAGTCAGTGACTGCGGCTTTTTGCTCTCAGGTTGGCTGCTGCCTGGCCGTGACCAAGGACATGTTCATGCCCATGGCTGGCCGGCATGCTGCCGGCTTGCCTACTTGCTGGTGATCACCAGTTCGGTACGACGGTTCTGCGCACGACCGGCATCGGTATCGTTGCTGGCGATCGGACGAGATTCACCGTAACCGGCAGATGTCATGCGATCGGCATCGATGCCCTTGCTGATCAGATAATCGCGCACCACGGCGGCACGACGGTCGGACAGATCGAGATTGTACTTCTCGGTGCCGACGCTGTCAGTGTGCCCTGCCACTTCGATGTTGACGTTCTTGTGGCGATTGAGCGTGGCCACAGCACCGTCAAGGATGCGGAAGGATTCCGGTGTCAGCTCGGCCTTGTCAAAGGCAAAGTTGACATTCGGCAGATCTATGATCACCTGAACTTCGCAGCCGTCAGCATCGACCACGGCGCCTGCGCGCGTGTTCGGGCATTTGTCGCGTGAGTTCTTCACGCCATCGCGATCATCGTCGCCATCGACCGGCTCTGGTGGTGGTGGTGGCGGTGCCGGCTGCGCTGGCGGTGGCGGCGGTGCCGGTGGATCACCGAATTTGTAGGTGATGCCTGCGGTGAACAGGTAATCGGTATAACTGCCACCGATCGGGTTGGATGAGTCGCCACCAACATCACGACGCATTGCAGCCTGGATGCGGGCACCGAAATTGTCGGTCAGCTCCATGGCCAGGCCCACCACCGGAGAGATGTAGATGTTGGTGTCCTTGTCAAACGCAATGCTGTCGGTATCGAAACTCTGGCGGTAACTGCCGCCGATGCCAAAGCCGAAGTATGGACGCACCTGGTCGTCCGGCGACATCAGGTGGTAGCGCCCGAACAGGCCAAACGACTTGGCATTGAAGCCACTGCCAAAGCCGGCTGGCGGGGTCAGGTCGGAATCAATGCGATCGAATTCCAGTTCCAGCGAAAAATCATCGCTCAGGAACTTACCGATGCCGACACCGAAAATGCCGGCGTCGTCTACATCAAAGCGGTCGCTGTCCATTGCAGCCAAACCACCGAAGGCGCTGACATACCAGCGGTCATCGTAATCATACTGCGCTGCAGCCGACATGCTGAAAGAACCGGCAAGTGCTGCGGCGGTAACCGCTGCCAACATTCTGACTCTAAAGGTTTTCATGCTTCCTCCTGATTTGTGAGCAATGAAACAGGATAATTATATCTTAACAAGAGCACCGCGTCAGCATCGCATCAAAATGTGACAGAGAGTTGACAATGTCACTGTGTGATCCGGCCGGCTGCATTCATCGATTGCGAAATTCGCCCAACTGCTTGCGCTTCAGCTCCCAGCGTTCCTGCGCATCCAGACACAAGGTGGCTATTGGGCGCGCCTGCAATCTGGCCAGACCGATTTCCTCACCGGTTTCTTCGCAGTAACCATAGCTGCCATCATCAACACGGCGCAGGGCCTGGTCGATTTTGGCCAGCAGCTTGCGATAGCGGTCACGGGTTCGCAACTCCAGTGAGTTGTCCGTCTCCCGCGTGGCGCGCTCGGCTTCATCACCAACATCACGCACCTCTTCCCGCAGGTTGCTGATCGTTTCCTGCGACTCCTCGATCAACTCCTGACGCCAGTTAAGCAGTTGTTGCCGGAAATATTCAAGGTGCATGGGGCACATGTATTCCTCCTTCTCCGAAGGTGTGTAACCTGCTGGCAACTTGATTTGCTCAGTCATGCTGTGTCTCCTTAAGCGCAAAATCGATCGTTAACAGAGCTTTATAACCCGAAGTCCGGTCACGGGCAAGTGTCAATGACTTCCCCGGGCCAGCCAATCAATGGCTGGCATGATATGGAGGCGGTTTGTGCGAAATCCAGCACTACCACGGCAAATGAAGTTGCAACCCGGCAAATCAGTCATCGGGCAATGCAATAAATCAAAATTGGGCTATGCTGTGGACTCTGTACAGATTTGACCGTCATCATGCTCTCCAATATGCTGCTGCGACTGATTCGCGCATACCAGTATCTGCTGCGCCCGCTGCTGGGCAATCAGTGCCGGTTTACCCCACGCTGTTCCGACTATGCCATGCAGGCGATTACCCTGCATGGCCCCTGGCGTGGCAGCTGGCTGACGCTGCGGCGACTGCTGCGTTGCCAGCCCTTGTGCGCCGGTGGTCATGACCCGGTGCCCGAGCCGAAGCGCCAGCCCAGCCAGCAGCCGGACTAGTCCGCATGGTTTTCTGGCACAACTTGCTATAATCACAGCCAGCAACCGAACTACTACACAATGGTGAGACATGTCTGGAATGATGCATGGCAAAAAGGTTTTGATTGTAGGCGTGGCCAGCCCACGCTCCATTGCCTGGGGCATTGCCAAGGCCATGCATAGGGAGGGTGCCGAACTGGCATTCACCTATCAGAATGAAAAGCTGCGCAGTCGGGTGGAGAAAATAGCCGAAGAGTGCGGCTCGGAACTCGTGCTGCCCTGTGATGTGGCCTCGGATACGCAGATCGACGATGTGTTTGCCGCCATCAGGGATCACTGGGGCGCACTGGACGTGGTTGTGCATGCGGTTGGCTTCGCCCCGCGTGAGCAGCTGGAAGGCAACTTTGCCGATGCCGTGACGCGCGAAGGTTTCGCCATCGCCCACGACATCAGCGCGTACAGTTTTGCCGCTCTGGCCAAGGCTGCCAGACCGCTGATGCAGGGGCGCAATGGCGCGCTGTTGACACTGTCCTATCTGGGTTCGGTACGGGCCATGCCCAGTTACAATGTGATGGGTCTGGCAAAGGCCAGTCTGGAAGCCTGCACGCGCTATCTGGCGCAGTCACTGGGACCGGAAAACATCCGCGCCAATGCCATCTCCGCCGGCCCGATCAAAACCCTGGCAGCATCCGGCATCGCGCGCTTTCGCAGCATGTTGGAAAATGTCAGCCGGGTGGCACCACTACGCCGCACCATCACCGCCGACGAAGTCGGCAATGTGGCCTGCTTTCTGTGTTCGGATTATGCCTCGGCCATCACCGGCGAAGTCGTCAATGTCGATGCCGGTTACAACATTCTCGGCATGCCTGAACTGGAACAGTAGGGCTCTGCGCGCCGCGCTCGGCGTGACCACATCACAGGCGGTCTTCAAACACCTGTATTTCAGTGTTGGCACGCAACTGTGCCAGCAGCGCCTCCAGCTCCTGATTGGCAATCTGTCGTTGCAGCTGGGTTTTGAAGCGGTTCTGCATCTGTTCCGAGCCGGTCTCAGCCGCCTCGTTGACACCAAGCAGTTCGACCACTGCCCAGTCCTGACCGTTGCGCGGCAGCGCCATGATCACGCTCTCTTCAGCTGAGGTGTTCATGCTGAAAACACCCTGCAGGAACACCTGCCCCAACTGATAATCGGTGCGGCTCAGGTCGGTTTTGCTGACCACCTGCAAAGGCTGCTGGAATGCCTCGGTGGTGGCAGCGGCAAGCTCGTCTGCGTCACTGCTTTCTTGCGCATCGGCTGCAGCGGCAGCTGGCGACGCAGTCAAGCCAGCCAGTTCACGCAACGACGCAGCCAGACGGGTCTGACCCTCGGCAGTGTCTGCCTCACGTGCAGCGGTGGCAATCTGTTCCGCCACTTCGCGCGCACGACTGCTTGCCAGTTCGCGCTGCAGCAGCAGGGTGATCTGATCGCGCACTTCCGCCAGCGGCCTGGGGCTGGCGGGAATGTGCTCGTTGAGCCGCACGATCAGCATGCGCTGATCACCCAGTTCGATCGGGTCACTGTTGTTCTGCTCAACCAGCACCAGATCTGAAAACGCTGCCTCTCGGACTTCGGCATTGCCGGCAATGCCGGTTCCCGATTCACGGGTAAACAGCTCCGAGTGCTGAATTTCCAGTCCCAACTGATCGGCAATCGGCTGCAGTGCATCAGGATGCTCGAAGCTGAGATTGACCATCTCGTCGGCAAGATCCCGATACTGCCGGTCGATGCGGTCGGCAGTCCATTCTTCTGCCAACTCGTCGCGCGCCTGTTCAAAGGTCTTGCCCACCGATGGATCGATTTCGTTGAGCTTGATCAGATGCCAGCCGAAACCTGTTTTGACCGGCTCAGATACGCTACCTGGCGCAAGCGCATAGAGGGCGTCTTCAAAGGCATCAGGCATCACGCCGGACTCCACCCAGCCAAGGTCTCCGCCCTGCTCTGCCGAACCGGGATCCTGCGAATGTTCGCGTGCCAGTTCGGCAAAATCCTCACCCGCCTCGATGCGCTCGCGCAATGCCCTGATGCGGGCCTCGGCGTCATCGGTTCCGGCATCGTCGCTGGTGGTCAGCAGAATGTGTTGTGCACGTCGCCGCTCCTCGGTCATGAAGCGCTGCTTCTGGCTTTCGTAGAGGTCTCTCAGTTCCGTTTCATCGACCTCAATGTCGGCCGCGTTCTGCTGTGGATTCAGGTCCAGATAGTCGACGCTGAGCTGCTCCGGCTGCATGAACTGCTGCTGGTTGTCGTTGTAGTAAGCCTCGATCTGCTCATCGCTGATGGCAATGCTGTCACGATACGGTGCAGCGGCGACAAACACGTAATCGACATTGCGGGTCTGGTTCTCCAACGCCAGCACGGCGTTGATCTCGGCCGGTGGCGGCTGTCCGGTTGCAGACAGTGCGCTGATCAGGTTCTGTGTCACCAGGTCTTCGCGCAGACCGGCTTCAAACTCGGCCGGGCTCAGGCCCTGAAAAGCCAATGCCTGGGTATAAATCTCGTTGTTGAACGTGCCGGCGACCTGAAAGGCCTCAATGGCCTGGATGCGCTCGGCAAGCTGACGCTGGGGAATGTCCATGCCGCCGGCCACGGCAAACTGCTGCAGCAGACGCTGATCGATCAGGTCTTCCAGATGCTCGCGTCGAGCCAGCGGCGTGGCATATTGCATCTCATCGAAGCTGTCCCCCAGCATCCGGCGCATCTGACTTCGATAGCTGTTGAAGCTGTTCTGGAACTCACGCTGGCTGATCTCGAGGTCACCCACCATGGCCACGTTGTTGTTGAGGTCGGGCTGAAAGTAATTCCCGACGCCGAAAAAGGCAAAGGGAATGGCCAGCAGGCCCAGGACGATGATGGCCATGACACCACTGATGCGATCACGAATTGCCTGCAGCATTGCAAATCTCTCTGGGGAATTCTTGTTTAGGTTTCGTCTTGTTGCTTGAGTTCTGGATTACTGTTTTCTGCAGCCCCTGACGACAATGCTGGCCAGACCGCATGCCCGATGACATGTGCGGCAGCTTGCAGCCACCATGCCCCGGAACACAGCACTGCCACCGACGTTTCCAGCCGTGGCGGTCGCTGTGACATGCCCCGCGCCTGTGCCTTCACATGGGCCTGGTTCAGGATCTCCAGAAAACAAAGGCGTCCGCAAGGACGCCCGAATAATGGCGGAGTGGACGGGACTCGAACCCGCGACCCCCGGCGTGACAGGCCGGTATTCTAACCAACTGAACTACCACTCCTGAACTTGGTGGGTGCTGACGGGATCGAACCGCCGACCCTCGCCTTGTAAGGGCGATGCTCTACCAGCTGAGCTAAGCACCCGGAAAGCAGATTAGTTTAATGCATCCTTGAGCGCTTTACCAGCCTTGAAGCCAACGTTTTTGGATGCCTTGATCTTGATGGTTTCGCCGGTCTGCGGGTTGCGGCCGGTGCGGGCACCGCGCTTGCGCACATCGAAGGTCCCGAAGCCGACGATCTGTACCGGCTCGCCTTTCTTCAGGCACTTGGTCACAGCGTCAATGACGGCTTCCAGAGCGCGACCTGAGTCCGCCTTGGACATACCGGTGTCTTCAGCAATTTTGCTAATGAGGTCACCTTTGTTCATAGTTTTCGACTCCTTTTGGATGTTTTCAGATTTCGGGTTATCGTAACGGGTCACAATCGTTGCTGTGACGAAGCCCCTTCCTGGGAAAAACCAGCACACGTGCAAGGCTTAAGCACAAATCCATAACCGTATTGTGCAGAGGGACGATCTTATCCCAGCACGTCATGGGCATCAACATGATCGCCAATGATTTTTTAACGCGAGCACCATTGCAGGCGCTATACACTTGATCTGTCAATGAATTTTCACAGCAGCAAGCCAAACCAAATCATGGGCTTAGCCTGATTAGTTAAGTTTGCTGCCAGCAACAGTGGCGGACATGAAATGATTCAATGCGAAACAATTCTGTCACACTTTTCATCAACATCCGGCCGGATTGGCGCTTTCTCAGCGGCAGCATCGGCTGGTCGCGGCATGCGAACCAGCGCCTTTTCCAGCACTTCATCGATCCATTTGACCGGGTGGATGCGCAGCCCGGAGAGGATGTTCTGCGGGATCTCGACCAGATCCTTGGCATTTTCATCCGGGATCAGCACGGTCTTGATGCCACTGCGATGGGCAGCCAGCAGCTTTTCCTTGAGACCGCCGATCGGCAGCACTTTACCGCGCAGTGTGATCTCACCGGTCATGGCCACATCTGCACGCACCGGTATCCTGGCCACCGCCGACACCAGAGCGGTGCACATGGCGATGCCCGCGCTGGGGCCATCCTTGGGCGTGGCGCCTTCCGGAACATGGATGTGGAAATCGTTGTTCTGATGAAAATCCTTGGGCAGCCCGAGTATCTCCGAGCGTGATCTGACCACGGTGAGCGCGGCCTGCACCGATTCCTGCATCACCTCACCGAGTTGCCCGGTCTGGGTCAGCTTGCCTTTGCCCGGCACCAGGGTCGCCTCGATTTTCAGCAATACCCCGCCCACCGATGTCCACGCCAGACCGTTGACCTGCCCGATCTCGGGATCCTGATCGGCATTGTCGTAACGGTACTGCTGCACGCCCAGATAATTGTCCAGGTTGCGCACCGTGATCTGCCGGTGATTGCGCTGCTTGTCGGTACTCAACTCCTTCACCACCTTGCGGCACAGCTTGGCCAGCTGCCGCTCAAGATTGCGCACACCGGCTTCCTGGGTGTAGTAGCGGATGATGTTGCGGATAACGCCATCACTGACTTTCATCTCATCATCATTGAGACCATGCTGACGCATCTGCTTGGGCAGCAGGTGATCGCGGGCGATGTGCTCTTTCTCATCCTCGGTGTAGCCGGGGATGCGAATCACTTCCATGCGATCCAGCAGCGGTGCCGGAATGTTCAGCGAGTTGGCGGTGGCGATGAACATGACCTCAGACAGGTCGTAGTCGACCTCAAGATAATGGTCGCTGAACTTGTCGTTCTGTTCCGGATCCAGCACCTCCAGCAAGGCCGAGGATGGATCACCGCGAAAATCCATCGACATCTTGTCCAGTTCATCGAGCATGAACAGAGGATTCTTTTTACCGGCCTTGGCCATGGACTGCAGGATGCGACCAGGCATGGAGCCGATGTAGGTGCGGCGATGACCACGGATTTCGGCTTCGTCGCGCACGCCACCCAGAGACATGCGCACAAACTCGCGTCCGGTGGCCTTGGCGATGGATTTGCCCAGCGATGTCTTGCCCACACCAGGCGGACCGACCAGACAGAGAATCGGCCCCTTCATGCTTTTCACCCGCTGCTGCACGGCCAGGTATTCGACGATGCGCTCCTTCACCTTCTCCAGCGCGTAGTGATCCTCATCCAGCACCGTTTCCGCACTCTGGATGTCCTTGTTTACCTTGCTGCGCTTTTTCCACGGCAGCCCCAGCACCATGTCGAGATAGTTGCGTACCACGGTCGCTTCGGCTGACATCGGCGACATCATGCGCAGCTTGCGCAGTTCATTCTGGACTTTTTCCAGCGCCTGCTTGGGCAGGCCGGCCTTCTCGATCTTCTGTTCCAGCTCATCCAGATCATCCGGCGTGTCTTCGATCTCGTTGAGCTCTTTCTGGATCGCCTTCATCTGCTCGTTGAGATAGTATTCGCGCTGACTTTTCTCCATCTGCCCCTTGACCCGGCCGCGAATACGCTTTTCCAGCTGCAGCATGTCCAGCTCTTCTTCAATCAGCGCCAGCAGCTTCTCCATGCGCTTCTGAATGTCTGCGGTTTCCAGGATTTTCTGTTTCTCTTCCAGGCGCACGCCAAGATGCGCAGCAATGGTGTCTGCCAGCCTGGAATTGTCCTCAATGCCCACCAGCGTGGTCAGCAGCTCGGCCGGAATCTTGCGGTTCAGCTTGATGTAGCGCTCAAACAGGGTCACCAGCGAACGTGCGGTGACCTCCACCGTCAGTTCGTCGTCGGTGGCGTCCTCCGGCAGCTGGTGCCAGCCCGCCGTGAGGTACTCGCCGGTATCCAGAAAGTGATCGATGGCGACCCGGTCGGTACCTTCCACCAGCACCTTGGTGGTGCCGTCCGGAAGCCGCAGCAACTGCAGAATGTTGGCTAGAGTGCCGACCTCATACAGGTCTTTTTCCTCGGGGTCGTCAACATCGGGACTGCGCTGGGTGATAAGCAGAATCTTCTTGTCCACATCCATCGCCTGCTGCAAAGCGGCCATGGAACGTTCCCTGCCGATGAACAGCGGAATGACCATGTGCGGATACACCACCACATCACGAAGGGACAATACCGGTGTGGTCTTGTGTGGATCGTGGTCGCGCGTTGTGGTCTGCTTACTGGATTGTTCGGTCATGGCAATGGATCGTCTGGTTACAAGTGCGGTTAAGATGGAGGCAGCATCAGGGCATTCAAGCGGATGGGCCTGAAAGCAACGCCAATCGCTGGTCTTCGGCATGCTGACTATGCACTGTCAGTGTAAACCCTAAGCCTCGCATTAACATTCACATCAGCGCCAGGTGGCAATGCAGCTTGCAGCGCCGGAAGGCCAGGCACTGTGTGAGGCTACATGGCGGCAGGAATGCGATGACATGTCAGCCCGGTGTCGGGCACTTGTTGAGGGCGATTGATTCAGCTGCAGCGGCTGCAGTGGCGAGACCTGACTCGGCTGGCGTTGAGCGATCAGGCGCTCTCTGCGGCCTGCTGCTCCTTGCCGGAGTAAATGATGTATGGCTGCGCTTCGCCTTTGACCACGGCCTCATCCACCACGATCTTGGCCACGTCCGACATGCTGGGCAATTCGTACATCGAATCCAGCATGACATTTTCCAGAATCGTGCGCAGGCCCCGGGCACCGGTTTTGCGCTCCATGGCCAGCTTGGCAATGGCGTGCAGGGCGTCTTCACGAATGTCCAGTTCGCAGTCTTCCATTTCGAACAAGCGTCGGAACTGCTTGATCAGCGCGTTTTTCGGCTCGGTGAGGATTTGTACCAGCGCCTGCTCGTCCAGTTCCTCCAGCGAGGCCACCACCGGCAAACGGCCGATGAATTCGGGGATCAGACCATATTTGATCAGGTCTTCGGGCTCCACCTGGGCCAGCAGACGGCTGATTTCCTCACCCGCCTGTTGCTTGCCGCGCACCTCGGCCTTGAAGCCGATGCCGGTGGCGGCAGAACGGTGTTGTACGACCTTTTCCAGGCCATTGAAGGCTCCGCCGCAGATGAACAGCATGTTGCTGGTATCGACCTGCAGAAACTCCTGCTGCGGATGCTTGCGACCACCCTGCGGCGGTACCGAGGCAATGGTGCCCTCGATCAGCTTCAGCAATGCCTGCTGCACGCCCTCACCTGACACATCACGGGTGATGGAGGGGTTTTCCGCCTTGCGCGAGACCTTGTCGATCTCATCGATGTAGACAATGCCGGTCTGCGCCTTGTCGACGTCGTAATCGCATTTTTGCAGCAGCTTCTGGATGATGTTCTCGACGTCTTCGCCGACATAACCGGCTTCCGTCAGCGTGGTGGCATCGGCGATGGTGAAAGGCACATTGAGCATGCGCGCCAGCGTTTCCGCCAGCAGCGTCTTGCCGGAACCGGTCGGGCCGATCAGCAGAATGTTCGATTTGGACAATTCGACATCGTCCTTGTTGCCCGCCGCACGCATGCGCTTGTAGTGGTTGTAGACCGCCACCGACAGCACTTTCTTGGCGCGCTCCTGGCCGATGACATATTCATCCAGAAAGGCGTGGATCTTGTGCGGGGAGGGCAGCGTTTCACTGTGCTCCTGATGTTTTTCTTCCAGTTCTTCGCGGATGATGTCGTTGCACAGCTCGACACATTCATCGCAGATGTAGACGCTGGGACCGGCGATCAGCTTGCGCACTTCTGACTGGCTTTTGCCACAGAAGGAGCAATACAGAATCTTGCCGGCTGATGATTTGGTGGAGGTCTTATCGGTCATCGGTTTGGGTCACAACGCTGCGGATCGGGCATCTCAGGTCAATATAGGCGGAACCAGTATAGCATTCAAGCCCTGCAGCCGGCAGGACTGCTGCCTGATGCGCATCAGTCAGTGCTGAGTTTGTCGGTCTGCTGCCGTCTTTCGATGACCTCATCGACAATGTGGTAGGCCTTGGCTTCCGGCGCGCTCATGAACTTGTCACGATCGGTGTCCTTGGCAATCGTGTCCAGATCCTGACCCGTGTGGAAGGCAAGGATCTCGTTCAGCCGCTCGCGCATGGAGAGGATCTCGCGGGCATGAATGTCGATGTCCGAAGCCTGCCCCTGAAAGCCGCCCAGCGGCTGGTGAATCATCACCCGCGAGTTGGGCAGGCAGTAGCGCTTGCCGGCGGCACCGGCGGCCAGCAGCAGTGAACCCATGCTCGCCGCCTGACCGACACAGATGGTGCTGACATCTGGCTGCAGGAACTGCATGGTGTCGTAAATGGCCAGCCCGGAGGTGACCACGCCACCGGGGCTGTTGATGTAGATGCTGATGTCCTTTTCCGGATTCTCCGACTCCAGGTACAAAAGCTGCGCCACCACCAGGTTGGCCATGTGATCATCGATGCCGCCAACGATGAACACCACGCGTTCTTTCAGCAGTCGCGAGTAGATGTCGTAGGCGCGCTCGCCACGCGAGGTCTGTTCGACCACCATCGGCACCAGATTGAGTGCAGTTTCCGGGATCATGCTCATACTATTGTCCAGCCTGTTGATTGGCGCGTTCCATCAGTTGCTTCAGTGTCATGGACTCGGTCTCGCTGTCGGCCTGTTCGATGATCCAGTCAATCACCTGATCCTCCAGCACACTGCGGGAGAGGTTCTCCATCAACTGCTGATTGGATGTGTACAACTCCACCACCTGTTCCGGCTGCTCATAGGTGGAGGCAATGTCCATGATGGCCGCCTGCACCCGCTGCGGATCAAGCTGGATGCTGTTCTGTGCCGCCAGTTCCGCCAGAATCACGCTGTCGCGCACCCGGCGCTCAGCCGCCTGCTGCATCTGCTCGCGCGGCGGAAGCATGGATTCATCGCCGCCGGCCTGTTTGATTTCCTGACGCATGCGTTGCTGCAGTTGCGCAATTTCCTGTTCGATCAGGCTTTCCGGCAATGCAATGTCGGCATAAATGCGCGCCAGCTCATCACTCAGACGCATGCGCTCAAGACGATTGATGGCGCCGCGACGCTCACGATCCAGGTTGGCACGAACCTCCTCGCGCAACTGTGCGACACCGTCGGTGATGCCAAAGGCGCGGGCAAATTCATCGTCGACCTGTGGCAGCTGGCCAACATCCACCTGATCGACGGTGAACGCCACCTCGGCGGTTTTGCCTGCCAGTTGCTGGTGGCGGAAAGACTCGGGAAAGTTCAGCGACAGGGTTTTCTTTTCCCCCTTGGTCATGCCCGCAATGGCCTGATCGAAGGCTTCGAACAGCATACCGCTGCCCAGCAGCACGGTCATGCGCTCGTGGCCGTGTTCGGGGATGCGCTGTTCGCCGATGTGAGCGACAAAGGCTATGGCAACCCGATTGCCGGCTTCGGCCGGCTCATCCACAGGCAGCCATTCGCGACGCTGTTCCTGCAGCGTGACCAGCATGTCGTCGACATCGCTGTCGGCGATCGCCACCTCCGGCTTACGCAGGTTCAGCTCGGCAAAATCCAGCGCCTGCAGTTCCGGATACAGTTCCAGTTCGGCAGTGAACGACAGATCCGATTGCACATCGCCGGCGGCGGCCGGGGTGATCTGGCGCAGCGCGGCAACCCGCAGCTCATGTTCCGAAATGGCGCTGTTCAGGCCATCGCGCATGACGTCCTGCAGGATTTCCTCGCGCACCTGCTTGCCGTAGCGCTGTTTGACCACCTGCGCCGGTACCTTGCCCGGACGAAAACCCTTCAGGCGAATGGTTTTGCCCAGTTCCTGCAGGCGACTCTGCATCTTGCTGTCGATGTCGGCGGCAGGCACGGTAATTTCCAGACGCCGCTTGAGACCTTCAAGTTGTTCAATGTTGACTTGCATGAGATTGAAAATCCTGATGTGGCGAGCCGGTTGCGAGGCGAACCACGAATCTGTTAGCTGTATCCAATGGGTTGCGGTAATGGTGGGCCATCAAGGACTCGAACCTTGAACCTACTGATTAAGAGTCAGCTGCTCTACCAATTGAGCTAATGGCCCATAGTCGATGGTTAGTCTGTCATCAATGATTCAGGTTGCCCGTTCGCCAAATCAGGTGGACAGGCCAGTTAGCCAGACCTGGATCATGCCACTTGCCAGTGCACACCCGGGTGCGGTGGTGTCAATGACCAACCGCTGCCTGTCGACTGACGTGAGTGTCAAAACACTGGCAACAGATCCGCCACCGGCAATCCAGGCATGGCTAAAAGCCCAGGCCTGATGATGTAAATGGGGTGGACGATGGGGATTGAACCCACGACCGCCGCGGCCACAACGCGGTGCTCTACCACTGAGCTACGCCCACCATTGTCTCGCTGCAGTATGCCATGCATCAGCACGCGAATCATCAGCAAAGCTGTCAGCCGATGACCAGATCGTCCGGCGTGGTCTGCGTCCGGCCGCTTACTGCATTGACGCCGCTGCAGCTCACTGTGCAGAAGCGTCGAAAAAATATGGTCGGGGTGGAGGGATTTGAACCCCCGACCCACTGCTCCCAAAGCAGTTGCGCTACCAGGCTGCGCTACACCCCGACGTAGCCGACCATATTAACCTTTGCCCCATTTCAGGTCAATGAGTATTTCCAGTGCAGCGGCAACAGCCATGCTTTGCCAGCCCCTGCCCGTGCTTGCTTGTCCTGTCAAGCCTGGCGCGCACAGGAATATTGAGATGCTGCGGCCACTTCGATCGCCGCAATGATTGCAGTTGACAGCACCCGGCAAGCCGACCATAATATCCGGCTACGCGCCCGTAGCTCAGCTGGATAGAGTACCTGGCTACGAACCAGGCGGTCGGGAGTTCGAATCTCTCCGGGCGCGCCATTCTTTGATTCAAGCATCAAGTCCAAGCATCAAAGCCACCTTCAACAGGTGGCTTTTTTGTACCTCTCATACCTCTAGCCCGCATTATTCATGAATTGACGTAGCGAGATGCTGCCAGAACGTGTAGCTGTGGTGTTTCGCGACCGAACGAGCCGCAGGCGTACTTGACAGTACGTTGAGGATTCGTGACCGAGCAAAACGCCGCAGATGCGCGGGCTGGAGGCATCGTAGTAGTCAGATTCATGAATAATGCGGGCTAATGCGGCCATGTCCACATAATCCTGCTCAATGCCGGGAATCACCGCTGCTGCGGCGCAGTGCTTCCAGTGTATCCGCTCTATATGCCTTTCAGCCTATTCGCTGGCCCTGCTGATGCGCTAACATGGAAGGATTGCGTAACGACTACCCATTGACCATCCTGCGAGACCCCATCATGAAAGCACTAATACCACTGACCACCGCCCTGCTGCTGGCGCTTAGCGCCTGCCAACCCCAGTCACCCGACAGCGAAAGCTCGCAGCCAACCACTGCTGCAGACACCGCCAGTGAAACCGCCAGCATGGACGACACCAGTGCCAGCGCGGCGGCGGCCGAACTCGGCGACTGGGGCATTGATCTGGCACAGATGAATGCCAGCGTCGCCGCTGGCGATGATTTTGCCGAATATGTCAACGGCAACTGGTATGAGCAGTTCGAAATACCCGCCGACCGCGCCAGTTATGGCATCTTCACCAGTCTGCGCGAACGCTCCACCGAGCAGGTGCGCGACATCATCGACGACCTCAGCAGCAGCGCTCCTGCCGCTGGCAGCATCGAACAGAAAGTGGCCGATTATTACCGCACCTGGATGGATGTCGAAAAACTCAACCGACAGGGCGCGCAACCGCTGCAGGATACCCTGCAGAGCATCGCCGCCATCGACAGCATGCAGGCATTGATGCAGGCCTTCTCCAGCCTGCATCTGAGCGCGCCATTCGGCATTGGCATCCTGCCGGATCCGGCCGACACCACACGCTATACCTTGTATGCAGGTCAGGCCGGATTGGGCATGCCGGATCGCGAGTATTACCTCAGCGAAGAGCCTCGCTTTGTAGAATTCCGCGCCGCCTACCGCGACTACATCATCCGCGTGCAGCAGCTGGCCGGCATTGCCGATGCCGAGACCCGCGCCGATGCCATCATGGCATTGGAAACCGAGCTGGCACAGGCCCACTGGCCACGCGAGATGACCCGCGACATCCAGAAAATCTATAACCCAATGCCACCCGCGCAGCTGGCCGAACTGGCCCCGAAAATTGACTGGTCGCTGATTCTCTCCGAGTTGGGCCTGAGCAGTGCAAAAAGCATCATGGTGGCACAACCCGATGTGATGACCGCAAGCGGTGACATCATCGCCGCGACCGGACTGGATACCTGGAAAGACTACCTCGCATTCCACTACATCAGCGACCACGCCACCCAGCTTTCCGAAGACTTCGACCAGGCCCACTTCGTGTTCTTCAGCAAAACCCTGAACGGCATCGAGGAACAGCGCGAGCGCTGGAAGCGCGGCTCCGATCTGGTCAACCGCAACCTTGGCGAGGCGGTTGGTCAGATTTACGTCGAGCGGCATTTCCCGCCTGCGGCCAAGCAGCAGATGGACGCGCTGGTGGTCAATCTGCGCGCGGCGCTGCAACAGCGCATCATGGCCAACGACTGGATGGACGACGCCACCCGCGAAGCCGCGCTGGCAAAACTGGCCACGTTTGAGCCACGCATTGGCTATCCCAGCAAGTGGATCGATTACAGCAAGCTGCAGATCAAGGCCGGCGACATGGTCGGCAACAACCAGGCCATCACCGAATTCCAGTGGCAGCGGGATGTCGAGCGCCTGGATGGGCCGGTGGAACGCGACGAATGGGGCTATCCGCCGCAGACCGTCAACGCCTCCTACAACCCGCTGCTGAACCAGCTGACTTTCCCGGCCGGCATCCTGCAGCCACCATTTTTTGATCCGCTGGCCGATCCGGCCGTCAATTATGGTGCCATCGGTGCCGTGATCGGTCATGAGATGGGGCATGGATTCGATGATCAAGGCCGCCGCTTTGACGAATCCGGCAAGATTCGTGACTGGTGGACCGAGGCCGCCGATGCCGCCTTCGCCGAGCGTGCCGAGCGTCTTGGTGCCCAATATGACAGCTATGAACCACTGCCGGGCATGCACATCAACGGCCAACTCACCATGGGCGAAAACATCGGCGATCTGGGCGGCGTGGAAATGGCCTGGTCGGCATACCAGAAGTTTGTCGCTGACAACGGAGAGCCACCGGTGCTGGACGGTTACACCGGTGCGCAGCGCTTTTTCATGGCCTGGGCCCAGGTCTGGCGCGCCAAGGCACGCGAAGATGCCCTGCGCCAGCAGTTGCTGACCGATCCGCACAGCCCGGCCAAATACCGCATCAACGGCATCGTGCGCAACGTCGATGCCTGGTATGAGGCGTTCAACGTACAGCCCGAGCAGGCGCTGTACCTGGCTCCGGATGAGCGGGTCAACATCTGGTAACACAGATGCCGTCCGGCAAGACAGAAAAGGCGCTCTCTAGGCGCCTTTTTTGTTGCCCATGAAAAGCTGCACCGGCTCACACATCATGCCTGGCCCAACAACGAACTCAGGCCAGCACGCACATGACCTGTCCGCAGCAATCACCCGGCGGGAGAAGTCATGCGCCTTTTTGCGGGCAGCAGCGTGACGGTGCTGGCCTGATCGTGACCTGGCAGCGCAAAAGCATTGCCGGCTACCATACCCCGCCGCATAGCGTGCATCATCAGAGCAGTGACAGCAGATCTGATCGCTATGTTGTGACATAAAAAAAGGCCCGCATTTGCGGGCCTGTTTTATTGGCTGGGGGAGAGGGATTCGAACCCCCGCTGACGGAGTCAGAGTCCGTAGTCCTACCACTAGACGATCCCCCAGTTGATCGTCGCCGCTGAAGTTTGCTCAGCGCTTCGAGTACTGGGTGGCGCGGCGGGCTTTGTGCAGGCCAACCTTCTTGCGCTCGACTTCACGCGCATCGCGGGTCAGATAGCCATGCTGACGCAGATCCTTGCGCAGGTTCTCGTCATATTCCAGCAGCGCCCGGCTGATGCCCAGACGGATGGCGCCGGCCTGACCGGAAATACCGCCGCCTTCCACAGTGACTGTGATGTCGAAGCGATCGGTCAGTTCCGTGGATTCCAGCGGCTGGCGCACAATCATGCGCGCGGTGTCGCGACCAAAAAACTCATCCAGAGTGCGCTTGTTGACGGTGATGTCGCCTTTACCTGGGCGCAGATAAACCCGTGCGCTGGAGCTTTTGCGTCGACCGGTGCCGTAATATTGTTCAGTTGCCATAAGTTTTGTCTTGTCCGTCGATTAGTTCAGTTCCAGTGCCACCGGCTGCTGCGCGGTGTGCGGGTGCTCGGCACCGGCATAAACCTTGAGCTTGCGGTACATGGCACGTCCCAGCGGATTTTTTGGCAGCATGCCCTTGACCGCGATTTCGATCACGCGCTCGGGATGTTTGGCCAGCAGATCCGCCAGATTGGTCGATTTCAGGTTGCCGATGTAACCGGTGTGGCGGTAATACATCTTGTCGGCAAGCTTGTTGCCGGTGACCGCCACTTTCTCGGCATTGACGATGACGATGTAATCACCGGTGTCCACATGCGGTGTGTATTCCGGCTTGTGCTTGCCGCGCAGCCGACGCGCAACTTCCGTGGCCAGACGACCCAGGGTCTTGTTTTCTGCATCGATGACGTACCAGTCGTGCTGGACATCCTGCGGCCGCGTACTGGGCGTGCTGGCAGTGAAAGTCTTCATGTTGATAATCCGGTTTACGATTGCTCGACTAAAGAGCGAGAATTTTACAGGACTTCGACAGCGAGAGCAAGCCTCAAACATGAACCACTGGTCAAGCTGACAATCCTGACCCGCCTGCCCGAGCTGAACAGACGTGCTCAGATTGCTCAGGCTTGCTGCAAACCGAAACCGGGGATGGATTTGTGCACGGTGCGCAGCGACTGCACGACGCCGGCTGCATAATCGCGCTGGTCGATGCGATCAACAATGCGCCATTGGGCATCACAGGCATCGGCTTCCAGATCGATTCGCAGCCAGCCGCGCTGGCTGGTCTCGAACAGCTTGAGATGAGGGTTGTGGGCCAGAAACTGCTCGGCCAGCTGTCCCGGCTGTTGGGTGGGCAGGTAATTGTCGAAACCCGGTGAGCTGATTGAGGTGGTGATCAGCTCCACCGCCACTGGCGCGGCATCAGGCTGCGCCTGCACATCGGCGGCGATGGCGGTGTGGATGTCACCGGTCAGGACCACCGGACTGACCGCATGCTGCTGCAGCGCCTGCAGGAACCTGCGACGTGCTGCCGGATAGCCATCCCAGGTATCCAGCAGCAACGGCATGCTGCCGCCGCCGCTGCTGAGCAGGGCATCAACCACACCATCACCCAGCGCCTGTCGCGCGCGCTGCTGATCCAGCACGCCGGACAGGTCCGGAATCAACAGTGGTGCCAGCATCACCTGCTGGCCGATCAGTTGCCAGCGTGTCTGGCTGGCCTGTTGCAGGGTGCGAACAAACCATTCCTCCTGCTCGGCACCGAGCAGGCTGCGCGCTGGGTCGGTCAGCGCGGCCTGCAAGGCCTCCGGCTGATCGGCCAGCGCCATGGCGTCGATCTGCCGGTCACGACCGATATAGCGCGTGTCCAGCATGATCAGTGTGGCCAGGTCGCCAAAACGGAACTGACGGTACAGGCGCACCTTGTCAGGATGGTCATGGTTGCGCACCGGCATCCACTCCAGATAGGCACGCCAGGCGGCACGGCGGCGCTGTCGCCAGTCGCCCTCGTCGTCCTGATGATTCTGCGCGCCATCCTTCCAGGCGTCATTGGCCACTTCATGATCGTCCCACACGGCGATCATTGCATGGCTGGCATGCAGCATCTGCAGATCGGCATCGGTCTTGTACTGGGCATGACGCAGGCGGTAATCATCCAGCGTCAGCAGCTCCGTGGTCGGCAGCAACTGGCGACCCAGTTCGGCAGACCCTGCAGTGGCATAGCCATCACGGGCCTGTTCATAAATGTAATCGCCGAGATGTATCACCGCCTGCAGGTCATCGCAAAGGGCGATGTCTCGATAGGCGTTGAAGTAACCGGCCGGGAAATTCGAACACGATGCCACAGCAAAGGCCAGATGCTCGACTTTGCCCACCGGCAGCGTGCGAGTGCGCCCCACCGGCGAGCGCAGCCCCATGGCTTCAAAGGCATAATGGTACTGGTGCCCAGGCTGCAGGCCAGTGGCGTCAACCTTGACACAAAAATCGTTGCTGTGCAGCGCACGCGTCTCACCACTGGCGACCACCTGCTGCAGGCCTTCGTCGCTGGCCACCAGCCAGCGTACCGGCACATCATCATGTCCGCGCGCAACGTTGATGCGCGTCCACAAAATCACCGCATCCGCCAGTGGGTCGCCACTGGCCACACCATGGGCGAACAATTGTCCGGCCTCATCAACGACAATCATATCGTCCGCATTGGCGGTACGGACTCCACCTGCTGCCAGCAGCGGCAGGCTGCCGGCACCCTGGATGAATTCGCGACGATCCATACGCTGAGTCCTCAATAAACGAAGGTGACGCCTGCACCATAAAATCGAGGCGCACCAGCGATGAAAGTGGGAATCCCGAAACTGCCACCGGTGTTGCCGGCGTCGATCAAATAATCCTTGTCAAACAGGTTGCTGGCAAAACCCTCGATCAGCAAACGGCCACGCCACAGGCTCACACCACCACGGATGTTGACCAGCGCATAGTCGTTTTCACTGATCTCAGGCACGCTGAACACGGTGGCGCCGGTGGCCGGGTCAAACACACGGAATGCGCCCTGATTCTCATCTTCAAAAAACACCTTGGACTGGTAGGTGATGTTGGGAGCGATAAACCAGGTGCCGCCGGCAAAGGATCGCTCCAGACGCAGGCCAGCAGATGCGGTGTGGTCGGGTGACAGCCGGAAGCGGTTACCGGCGAACACCTGGGCATTGCCGTCGCCATCGGTCTGATCAAAACGACTGCGATTGTAGGCATAGTTGGCAAATGCACTGAGGCCTCCGCCCAGCTGCAGCATCAGCTGCGTCTCGATGCCAGTGGTGTCGGCCGAACCGGCATTGACCAGCTGGAACAGCGGCGGCTGACCGGGTCCGGCATCCACGTTGATGTTGGTCTGGAAATTTTCGTAGTCATAGTAGAACGCGGCGATATCGAACTGCAGCCGCTGATCCATAAACAGACCTTTGAAGCCCAACTCGAAGCTGTCCACCGTCTCTTCCGGCACGACGACAAAATTCACCGGCACGCCCAGGGTCGGATCCACTTCACCGGCGACATCCTGAATCACCTCCGGGCGGCGGCCACGGGCATAGCTGGCATAAAGGTTGTGCTGATCGGTGAGCGCGAACTGATTGACAAAACGCCAGGAAAACCCGTCAAAACTGTCACCGATGTCCGGATCATCGTCCGATGACACAATGCCATCGATCTCTGGCACCAGCAAGGCCGGCACGAACGGGTTGTCGACCTCAACACCGGAGGAAAACAGCGTTTCCTTGTCATCGCGGGTAAACCGTCCGCCCGCGGATACCGTCCAGCGATCGGTCAGGCGATAACTGATGTCGGCAAACACGTCCCAGGAGAAATTGTCGGAGAAGTTGGTGAACTGCTCCTGCTGAAACAGTCCAACTGGCGTTTGTGCTGCCGCCAGCGCCTGATTGACAATGGCAGGATCACCGGTCAAAAAGGCCTGTGTCAATGGCACACTGCCCAACAGCGAAGCCTCGCCATTGACCACCGGCCCCTGCGCTGCCAGCGAGTTGAACAGGCCACCCACCAGGCTGGCATCCAGTCCCAGCGGTACTCGCTGACTGCCTTCTTCGACAAACACGCCACCACCGACAAAAGCGGTCAGGCGATCACCGTCATCGAAAGTCAGCCGCAGATCGGAGCTGAACTGCTCGGATTCGGCATCTTCGGCAAAGAGGAACAAGTCAAATGCGGAACCGTCGGCATCAAACACTTCCAGCGAATCAAACTCACGGTAGGCGCTGGTGCTGACCAGACTCCATTGCGGATTCAGCTCAAGATTGAGGATCGCCGTGATATCGAAAATCTCCCTGTCCACGCCCAGCGGCCGGCCATCGATCAAGCCGCCGAATGTGTTCAGCGCCGCTGCCGAGAACGGATCGGTGTCACCGCCCAGGGCTGGCAGCACACCGGACTTGAACGAGGTACCCGGCGGTGAGTCATCGGAATAATTGGCGATCAGATCGAGTCTTGCGGTATCACTGAAATCTGCCCGCAGACTGCCGCGCACGGCGATCGTGTCTACACCATTCAGATCACCGCCCAGCAGATTGTCGATGAATCCGTCGCGTTCGCGATAAGTTGCCGCCACCCGCACAGCGAGTTGATCCTGCACCAGCGGAACATTGACCATGGCATCGGCCTGACGCTGGCTGAAATTGCCCACGCTGGCACTGGCACGGCTATCCAACAGGTATTCCGGCCGGGCGCTGATGATGTGCACCGCACCGATCTGGGCGCTGCGACCAAACAAGGTGCCTTGCGGGCCTTTGAGTATTTCCACCCGTTCCAGGTCGTACAGCTCCACAAACGAGCCCCGCGAGCGGGCGATGGAGACGCCATTCTGGTATACCGAGACGCGTGGCTCGATGTTGGCAGCACCATTGTCGGAGGTGATGCCGCGAATGACGAAGCCAGGATTGTTGACACTTTGTTCCTGCACCAGCAGCCCGGGAACAAAACTGGACAGCGTGTCCAGCTGATTGACGCCGATGTCATCCAGAAACTGCTGGTCATATGCGGTGACCGCAATCGGCACCTCCACCGAAGTCTGTTCGCGAAACTGTGCCGTGACCGTCATCGATTCCAGCTGGGTATTGTCTTCGGGATCGCTGTCGGTCAGTCGTGCTGCATCAGCCTCCGCTTGCTGCGCGCTCACTGACTGCCCGCAAAGCAACAGACATGTGAACAGCAGCGTGGGCAGCCACCGGCAGATATACGCGCTCAATCGATGGGCATGGGTCACAGTGGTGGTCCTCTGGCTGATGGATCAGGGGCCAGAGGTTAGCGCCGCAGCTTGACACTGCGATGACGCTTTGTTTGCAGTTCAGTGACTGCCGACAGACTGTGTTGGATTTAGATCATTAATCGCTCAACCGGGCGACCATGCAGAACATGCTCGTCGATGATCTCGTCGATGTCTTCGCTGTCCACATAGGTGTACCAGACCGCGTCCGGATACACCACCAGCACCGGCCCCTGTTCACAACGATCCAGACAGCCAGCCTGGTTGATGCGCACCTTGCCGGCCCCGGCCAGATCCAGCTGCTTGATGCGCTGCTTGGCGTAATCACGCGCAGTCTGCGCGCCGACCGCCGCGCAGCATGGCCGCTCGGCATCGGCTGCGCGCTGGTTACAGCAGAAAAACAGGTGACGCTGGTAGTAACTCATTGCTGCGTGTTCGTGCTCAGACCAGTGCGGCATTATCGCAGAAACCGCGATGGCTGACCGGTTTTGCCGGCATCATCGCACCACAAACACCGACACCTCGCTGTGGCGTACCAGCCAGGCTGCGTTGGAGCCGATCAGGTGCAGGCGATCGGCAACGTCCGGCACATGCGAGGCCATGACAATCAGATCCGCTGCACAGTCCAGCGCTGCCTGCAGCAGGCGGGCATCCTTGTCGGCGGCAACGTCAACACAGGCCAGCGCCTCGGAACTGGTGGCAATGTCATGCTGTTCGGCCTGCTGGCGGGCAAACAGCGCCAGGTCCTTGGCGTACTCTTCCGGTGTTTTCGCTGCACTGCTGGCGGCGATGCCGGTGATGCCGACATACACCACCTCGATGTTGTGGCGACGGGCCAGATCCGCCGCCACCTGCAGTGCCTTGTGCTGTGCCTCAAGGTGTTCCATATCCACCGGCACCATCATCTTGCTGAACATACTCATTCCTGCCCACGCATTGGTATCATCATCCTCTCGGAATTTGCTTGCCGCTGACCGCAGTTTGACCGGACGGGTGCAGAGGATTGTCACCTGGGACCGGCGCACCTGGCTCCAGTTCGATGGCAGCGAGCAATGTGCGTTCATGCCGCAAGCCCATCAGCAGACTCACCGCCATCGCCAGCAGTACCAGCGTGAACGGCAATCCGGTGCTCACCGCGCCGGCCTGCAGCCCACCCAGAGCCGCACTGCCGCCCAGCGACAACAGCACGGCGGCGATCACGCCCTGGGTAATGGCCCAGAACACGCGCTGGGTCACCGGTGCCGATGTGCTGCCGCCAGCGGTGATGGTGTCAATCACCAGCGAGCCGGAATCCGATGAGGTGATGAAGAACACCAGCACCAGCACGATCGCCAGCAGCGAGGTGATGCCGGCCAGCGGCAGGTTCTGCAGCATCTGGAACATCGCCAGCGAGGAATCGCTGATGCCGGCACTGAGCTGCCCCACACCAGCCTGCACCTGCTCGATGCCGTTGCCGCCGAAGGTGCTCATCCAGACACCGGTGACCAGCGTTGGCACCAGCAGCACGGCGATGAGAAATTCGCGCACGGTGCGACCACGCGAAACCCTGGCGATGAACATGCCGACAAACGGCGACCAGGAAATCCACCAGGCCCAGAAAAAGATCGTCCAGTTGTGATAGAACGCGGAGTCGGCACGGCCCAGCGGATTGCTTAACGGCAGAATGTAGCTCAGATAAGCGCTGAACGTGGTGCCCAGGTTGGCCAGGAAGTTGCCACCCGACCCAACCAGTATGACAAACAGCAGCAACAGCAGAGCCAGCAGCATGTTGATGTTGCTGAGCAGCTTGACGCCGCCATCAATGCCGCGCACCACCGAAATCAGCGCCACAGCGGTGACCGCGACGATGATCGCGACCTGGGTCTGCAGTCCAGCCGGAGCAGCAAACAGAAAATGCATGCCACTGGCTGCCTGCATGGCACCAAAGCCCAGCGAGGTGGCCAGCCCGAACACCGTCGCCAACACCGCGACGATGTCGATGACATCACCACTGCGCCCCCATACCCGATCCCCGAGCAGGGAATAAAAGGTCGAGCGCAGGGTCAGCGGCAAGCCCTTGTTGTAGGCAAAAAACGCCAGCGACAGAGCCACCAGCGCATAGATGGCCCAGGGATGCAGGCCCCAGTGATACATGGTCGCGCCCAGCGCTGCGCTGCGCGCCTGCGCAGTGTGCCCGGCGATGTTCAATGGACTGCCGGCCCATTCGGTAAAATAGCCGACTGGCTCTGCCACCGACCAGAACACCAGCCCGATGCCCATGCCAGCCGCAAACAGCATGGCAAACCACGAGGCGCGGCTGTAATCGGGGGTGGCCGCATCGCCACCGATGCGGATGCTGCCATAGGGCAGCACGATCAGCGCCAGACAAAACAGCACAATCAGATTGCCGGCCGACAGAAACAGCCAATCGAAGGTGTTGATAATCCAGCCGCGGGTGGCTTCCAGCATGGCCCGGGATGATTCCGGAAACAGCAGGGTCAGGCTGACGAACAGCACAATCAGTGCCGCGCTGGCGAAGAACACCGGGTTGTGCATCTCCAGCCCCAGCGCCTCGACATTGTCCTGACCGACCTCATAGTCGGTGTCATACACCTGTTCCAGCGTTTCAATCAGATTGTCTTCGCTCAATTTGCGCACTCCCGGATGTGGCTGACCACCGTCAGCGACGGTGTATTGATGCGGTGACAGCCGCATGCACACTGCGGCGGCTGCAACCCAGCCCTTCGTCAACATCACTGCATGCAATGGGTGACGAGGATTGACAGGTATCGAAATACCAAAGGAACGATCCGGCCTGACAGTGTTGCAACCACGACCTGATCTGCAACGATAGTAACAGACAGCACCGTCATTCGCTAAAATCAACTGCCCGTTGCCATATTTTGCAGACACATCGCCATGAACAGACTGGATCAGCTCCTTAGCCGTCTCAACACCACCCTGCACATCACGCTGGGGCCAGCGCCAGCGCATGCGCGACAGAACCCTGCGCACAGTGAAGAGAATGTGCATGGGCAACCGGATCGACGCCACGCCGCCGGGCTGATGCGCGTCAACCACAGCGGCGAGGTCTGCGCGCAGGCGCTGTATTCCGGGCAGGCATTCGCCAGCAGGAATCCCGAGCTGCAGCAGAAACTGGCGCATGCGGCCGAAGAGGAGCTGGATCACCTGGCCTGGTGCGCCGAGCGACTGCAGGAACTGGGCAGCCAGCCTTCCCGGCTTAACGTGCTCTGGTATGGCGGTTCCTGGCTGCTGGGCGCCGTCGCATCACTGGCTGGTGAGCGCTGGAATCTGGGTTTTCTGGAAGAAACCGAGCGCCAGGTAGAGGCCCATCTGCAGGGGCATCTGGAGCGCCTCCCGGAAGGCGACCAGCGCAGTCGGGAAATCGTTGCGCAGATGAAAATCGATGAGGCCGAACATGCCGACATGGCGCGCGAAGCGGGCGCGGCCAGCCTGCCCGAACCGGTGCGCAGCATGATGTCGGCCTCAGCCGGGGTGATGAAGTGGCTGGCCTATAGACTGTGAACAACTTTGCCATAGTGTCGCAGCGATGAGCGGCGCGCTGGCCGACCACTGGCAAGCCATCACGCCTGCCCGCATCGAGTGGCATGACGACACTCCTTATGCACCGACATTTGCCGACCACTACTGTTCACTGCAGCAGGGCGCGGACGAAAGCCGCCACGTCTTCATCGACGGCAACCGGCTGGCACAGCGGTTTGCCGCAATGCAGCCCGGTCAGGCGTTCTGCATCGGCGAAACCGGCTTTGGCACTGGCCTGAACCTGTTGCTGGCCGCAGCCCTGTTCCGCGCACTGGCACCGGCATCTGCCTGGCTGCAGCTGCTTTCCACCGAACTGCACCCGCTCAGCCCCGCCGATCTGCAGCGTGCGCTGCATCACTGGCAGGCGGCACTGGACCCTGATCTGAGCAGCGCATTGCTGCAGCAGTATCCGCCACCCGCAGCCGGCTTGCACCGCCTGCAACTGGCCGAAAATGTCCAGCTGACGCTTGCTCTGGGCGATGCCGCAGACATGCTGGAAGGGGTCGATGCGCGCTGCCGGGTCGACGCCTGGTTTCTGGACGGCTTTGCCCCGGATCGCAACCCGGCCATGTGGTCAGCACGTTTGTGCCAGCAGCTGGTCAGCCTTTCCGGCAGCAGCACCACACTGGCCAGCTACACGGTGGCCGGATCAGTACGACGGTCCCTGCAGCAGGCCGGCTTTGTCATCGACAAGGCAGCTGGATTCGGTCGCAAACGCGAATGCCTGCGTGGCTATCGGGATGCTGCAGCTGCAGCAGTGCCTCAACAGCGGCTGCGGCAATGCGGACTGGCTGCGGTCATCGGTGCCGGACTGGCCGGTGCCAGCACGGCGCGTGCACTGGCCGAGCGTGGCTGGCAGGTGACCGTGCTGGACCCCACCGGCATAGCCAGTGCCGCTTCCGGCAATCGCGTCGGTGTCGTGCACGCCACACCGGCATCGACCTGGTCTCCACAAAGCCGGTTTTACCTGCACAGCTATCTGGTCGCACTGCGCTGGCTGCGGCAATATCGCGCCGAGGCGCTGGGCATCGCCGCACTTGATGGCGTGGTGCAGCATGTCGCGCACGAGCGCCAGCAACACAAACTGAGCGGAGCGCTGAAGTCCGGCGTCTGGCCACCGCAGCTGTTGCAGCGGCTGGATGAGCAATCGTTTCTGCTGCCGCATGCCGGCTGGGTGAAACCTCAGGCCTGGTGCCGACTGCTGCTGGATCACCCGGCGATCACACTGCAGCGACAGGCAGTGACCGGGTGGCAGCTGAGCGGCAAGCGTCCGCAACTGCAACTGGCCGATGGCAAAGTTTGCGCTGCCGATGCGGTGGTTTTTTGCACCGGTGCCAGCACGCTGGCGCTACCGGGCCTGCAGCAACTGCCATTACAGGTGGTACGCGGGCAGGTCAGCGAGGTGGCGGCCACCGAGGCCAGCTGCCAATGGCAGCAGGTGCAGTGCCAGGCCGGTTATCTGACCCCAGCGATTGACGGTGTGCACAGCGTCGGTGCCAGCTACCAGCCCGTCGCCGATGCCGATGAACTGGTCGCTCTGCTGACATCGGCGGCACCGGGCAGCTCTGCCTCACTGACCAGCAACCACGCCGACGACCAGTACAATCTGGACACCCTGCGACAGCATCTGCCCAGCCAATGGCAGGCGCTGGGTGGCGACCGGATCCGCCTGCTGCCGTCGCGCAGCGGCCTGCGCTGCCGTGCCGCCGATTACCTGCCCGTGCTCGGCCCACTGCCGCAGCAGCCAGGCATCTGGCTCAACACCGCGCACGGCAGTCGCGGCATCAGCAGCACCCCGCTTTGTGCCGAACTGCTGGCAGATCAGCTTAGTGGCCTGTTGCCAGCGGCAGACACCGAACTGATGCAGGCGCTGAGCGTGCAGCGCCTGACCACGGACGACTGACGGCAAGGACGATGCTGCTCAGCAGCTTCAGAAGCTGTTGCCGTTGCCTTGATCGATCACCGGATCGGCCACCCCGGAAAAGGTGTTGCCGGTAGCATCATTGACCCAGGCATCGGTCTGCAGGAACAGGCCGGTGGCCGTATTGCTGATGACATTGCCACCGATGCGGTTGGCGATCACACGCGGATCCGCAAGCACACCGAGGCCTGCCGTGACACCACCATCAAAGCCGTTGATATTGTTGTTTTCAATACGATTTCCGGTGACCACGCCGATCACGGGTGGCGGCACACACAGCGGACTGACGTTGCCATTGTTGTCCAGCAGTGTCAGCGCCAGCCTGCCGCTGTCAAAATCGTTGTCCTGCACCAGATTGTTGCTGGCATTGGACAGGCGCACACCGGTACCGGTGATGCTGAAAAACCGGTTGCTGATCACACTGTTATCACGGGCACCCGTTTCCAGTTGTACAGCGAAACCGCTCACATTCCGAAACCGGTTGCGCTCGATGCGTTGATCTGTTGCCGTGTAGCCACAGACATTGACGCCCACATCGACGCGATTGAAACGGTTGCCAAGCACCCGATTGCCGCTGGCAGCAAGGCTGCCGGCTGGATCAGGAAAAGCCCTTATCTCGACCCCGATGATGGCATCAACAAAGCGGTTTCTGCGGATCAGCGCATTGCGGGTACCGGTCAGGATGAGCGGTTGTGCAACCGCCACAAAGTCGACATCATTGACCTGCAGGCGAGTGGTGCCCAGCGACTGTATACCAAGATCAAAGCCACTGATGCTGCCCGGACCCTGGATGGTGACGCGGTTGCCGGACACGCTGATGCCCTGCAGGATGCTGCCGGACAGCGTAAATCCGTTGAGATCCAGGGTGACATCGTCGGCAGTGATTTCCAGCGCAGTAAAACCACTGCTGCAATTGAGGTCAGCGGTGAGTGCAGCATTGCTACTCAACACACTGCCGCAACTCACCTGCGCGGACGCGGCTGCGGAAAAAAACACGGCGGTAAGAAACAGACAGGACAAGATTTTCATGGCGGTGCTCCGTTTGACTGAACTGCATGCTTAAACGGCAACGCAGAACATTTCGCGCCAAACCAGGGCAATCTGACTCAGACCGGTTCAGGCAGGGTAGCGCTGTTCCAGTGCCGCGCTATCGATGGTTTCCAGATGGGCGCGCAGCTCGCTCAACTCGCCAGCATCGGTGACGATGTCCGCCACCGCATGAAATCCTGCGCTGTGATTGAACAGATAATCCAGGTGGTTGAAAAAGGAGTCAATCTGACCGTTCTGATACCGCTGTATGGTGGCCTCGTCCAGCGGCGCTTTCTCACTCTCACAGCGACGTCGGTTGAGTGCGGCATAGAAATCCACAATGGTGAACAGTGCGGTGGGCGCATCAAAGAAAAATTGGGCGGTATTCGCCTTGGCGGAAGGTTCCTGCAGAGCAAGCACGGTGCGTCGCGGTGGGCCGTCCGGAGCGGGCTGTTCCACCAGCGGCAACCATGAAGGTCGCAAAGCGGCCAGAATCCGCGGCTGCAACTGGCGGATGTAATGCCGCATGTCATTCATGCTCGACGGTCTGAAAATCTGCAGCTTGCACCCATCACGCCGGGCCAGTTGCAGGGCAGGCACAAGAAAATTCTTGAAATAACCAAAGGCCAGTGCCCGCGCCACGTTGTAGTGTTCATCGCCATCAAGAATACCGCGGCGTGCGCGCATGTAGAAATTGATGGCGATGAGAAACGCAATCAGTACACTCAACAGATAGCGCAGCGGATCACTGGCCAGCATTCTCAGCCAGCGCGGTGTGCCGGCATCCAGTTCCGGCCAGCCTACCAGTGCAGTGGCCCATAGACTGGACAGAATGATCAGACTGAACACCAGCTTGACCGGCCAGTGGTAGTCCCGCCACAGATCCGCCAGCGCTTCCCGCACGGCGGTCCGATCAAGCTGCTTGTGCTTTACCAGCGGCAATGCGCTAACCAGGCGTGTGCCGACATGCGCAGGTCATTGCTGCAGGGCTCAGTGTGCCGCCAGCTGTCGCTCAATTTCAGCCAGCTCCTGCTCGGTAACACGCGCAATTTCCAGCAGGGTATCGCGGTTTTCCAGCTGGATCGCCTGATCCGACATGTCACGGTCCAGCCCCCCCTGCAGATCGCGGCGGATCGCCTGCAAGCGCTGAGTCAATTCATCGCGTTTTTGCTGCAAAGCCTGTTTGTCCATCTCATCACCTCCAGTGTTGTCGATCAGCACCCGATGCTGCCACCGCCGGCGGCATAATGGCGGGCGTCAGGCAGGGCTGCCCGGCTGGCCCAGATTGCGGCCATAAAACAGTTCCTGCATCTCTTTTTTCAGGCGCCGAATGATGCGCTGGCGCTGGCGCGGCCGCAGGTCCTTTTCCTCCACCCCGAACAGATAATCGTTGAGCTTGAATTCGCGCAACAGCATCTTGGTGTGGAACATGTTTTCCTGATACACGTTGACGTCGATCATCTGGTAGCGTTCCAGCGTGGCCGGTTCGAAGAAATCCTGAATCGAGCGGATCTTGTGGTCAATGAAATGCTTGCGCCCGTTGACATCGCGGGTGAAACCGCGCACGCGGTAATCCACGGTGACGATGTCTGACTCGAAACTATGAATCAGATAATTGAGCACCTTCAATGGCGAGATGATGCCGCAGGTGGATACATCAATGTCGGCGCGAAAGGTGGAAATGCCGCCCTGCGGGTGGCTTTCCGGATAAGTGTGCACGGTAATGTGGCTCTTGTCCAGATGGCCGAGCACGGTTTCCGGCAGTGGACCGGGGCTGGCCTGGTCGCTGTCCTCAAAGCGTTCGTCCACCGGGCCCTCGGCGATCAGCATGGTCACGCTGGCACCTTGCGGGTCGTAATCCTGGCGCGCAATGTTGAGCACGTTGGCACCAATGATTTCGGCAACGTTTTCCAGGATCTGGGTCAGACGCTCGGCATTGTAGCTTTCGTCGATGTATTCCAGATACTCATGCCGCTTGTCTTCACTGGCGGTGTAGCAGATGTCATAGATGTTGAAGCTCAACGACTTGGTCAGGTTGTTGAAGCCGTGCAGTTTGATGCGCGATGGTGACAATGTGTTTTCCTGTGGGTGCAACCCGTTCAATCAATCAGTGTCCGAGCAGCTGTTGCAACGCCAGCCCGGGGTTTTCGGCACGCATAAAGGCCTCGCCGATCAAAAAAGAGCGGATGCCGTAACTGTGCAGTGTAGCAATATCCGCCTGTGCATGAATACCACTTTCGCTGACCAGCACATGGTGATCGGGAACCATGGCCGCCAGCCGGCGGCTGGTGTCCAGATCGGTGACAAAACGATGCAGGTCGCGGTTGTTGATACCAATCAGCAAAGTGTTGGCAGATTGCTGTAATGCAAGCACCTGCTCCAGTTCGGCTTCGTTGTGCACTTCCAGCAGCACATCCATTTCCAGCTCCCGGGCATGCATGTACAGCGCCTGCAGCTGTTGCGCACTGAGCGCCGCAGCAATCAGCAGCACGGCATCGGCACCGATGGCACGCGCCTCGACGATCTGGTAATGATCGATGATGAAATCCTTGCGCAACACCGGCAGATCGCAGGCTTCCCGGGCCAGACCAAGATAACGGTCGTGGCCATGAAAAAAGTGCTCGTCGGTCAGCACCGACAGACAGGTGGCGCCACCGCGCTGATATTGCGCGGCGATTCTGGCCGGATGAAACTCGGCACGGATGACGCCGGCACTGGGTGAGGCCTTCTTGATTTCAGCGATCACTGCCAGCCCGTCGTCAGCCTGGCGCTGTTGCAGTGCCGCCATGAAGCCGCGCACGGCCGGCTGCACATCGGCGACTTCCTGCAGTGCAGCCACGCTGCGGCGGCTGCGACGCGCCTCCAGCTCTTCCCGCTTGCGCTGGAGAATGGTTTCCAGAATGGTCGGCATGCTGCTCATGAATCACTCCCTGCCTCTGCGTGATGCGGGCCGTCTGCCGCCGTCGCGGCCAGCGCCTGGCTCAGTTCCACCAATTGCTGCAGACGCTGCCAGGCTTTGCCACTGGCCAGTATTTCTCGCGCCAGTCGATAGCCTGATTGCAGCGAATCGGCCCGATCGGCGACATAAATGCCGGCCCCGGCGTTCAGCGCCACGATGTCGGCGGCGGCACCCTCGCTGCCGCGCAGCGCCTGCTCGATCAGCGCCAGACTCTGGTGGGCATCGGCGACCTGCAGTGCATCCAGGCTGCGGCGCTGGCCGAGATACTGTTCCGGTTCGATGACCAGATTGTGCAGACTGCCGTCGCGCAATTCCGTGACCAGCGTGTTGCTGGCGCAACTGATTTCGTCCAGGCCATCCTCGGCGTGCACCACCATGACATGCCGACTGCCCAGCCGCTGCAGTGTCTGCGCCACCGGCTGCAGCCAGCGCGCCGCGTAGACGCCCAGCAGCTGACACGGTGCTGCGGCCGGATTGGTCAGCGGCCCCAGCAGGTTGAACATGGTACGCAGGCCCAGCGCCTGGCGCACCTCGGCCACGCGCGCCACCGCCGGATGGTGCGCGCGGGCATAGAGAAATCCGATGTTGAGCTGCTGCACACAACTGGCGACCTGCTGCGGCTGCAGATCCAGCCGCAGGCCGGCCGCCTCCAGCACATCGGCGCTGCCGGAGGTGCTGGAGACCGAGCGATTACCGTGCTTGGCCACCTTGATGCCGGCTTCGGCACAAACGAATGCGGCAGCGGTGGAGACATTGAAAATGCGGCTGCCATCGCCGCCGGTGCCACAGGTATCAAGCACAAAATCGGCATCGCCGGTCAGTGGAATACTTACCGGTACGGCATGCTCGCGCATGACTTCTGCGGCGGCGGTCAGTTCAGCACTGGTTTCGCCCTTGACCACCAGCCCCATCAGCATGGCCGCTGCCTGTTCTGGCCTGACTTCAGCGTTCATGATCTGCTGCATTGCCGCGCGCATGCATGCAGCCGGGATGTCTTCACGTCGCGCCAGATGCCCCAGCGCAGTCTGCACGCTCATCGGCTGCGCTCCAGAAAGTTCTGCAACAACTTATGGCCGTGTTCGGTGAGGATCGACTCCGGATGAAACTGCACCCCTTCCACATCCAGCTGGCGATGGCGGAAACCCATGATCTCCTCCATCTCGCCATCTGCCGTTTGCGTCCAGGCGCTGATCTGCAGACAGTCCGGCAGTGTGTCTCTGGCCACCACCAGGGAATGGTAACGGGTGGCGGTGTAGGGGCTGGGCAAACCGCTGAACACACCCTGACCATCGTGGTGGATGGCCGAGGTCTTGCCGTGCATGAGTTGACCGGCACGCACCACGTCGCCACCGAACACCTGACCTATCGCCTGATGCCCCAGACACACCCCCAGGATCGGCAGCTGCCCGGCAAAGTGACGGATCACCGCCATGCTGATGCCGGCTTCGTTGGGTGTGCATGGCCCCGGTGACAAAACGATGGCATTCGGCTGCAGGGCCTCAATGGCGGCCACATCCAGCGCATCATTGCGCACGGTTTTCACCTCCGCGCCCAGCTCGCCCAGATACTGCACCAGGTTGTAGGTGAAGGAGTCGTAGTTGTCGATCATCAAAATCATTACAAGCCCTTCGCTGCCTGGCGGATGGCGCTGATCATGGCGCGCCCCTTGTTCATGGTTTCCTGCCATTCCAGTTCAGCATCGGAATCGGCCACAATGCCGGCCCCGGCCTGCAGATGCAGGGTGTGATCCTGCAGCACACCGGTGCGTATGGCAATGGCCAGATCGCAATCGCCATGCCAGTTCAGCCAACCCACCGTACCGGCATAGATGTTGCGCTGCACCGGTTCCAGCTCGGCAATGATTTCCATGGCCCGCAGCTTGGGCGCACCGGACAGGGTACCGGCCGGAAAACAGGCGCGCAGCACATCCAGCGTGCTGTGTTCTTCATCCACGTCGCACTCGACCGCCGAGACAATGTGCATGACATGGGAATAGCGCTCGATGGACATCTGCTCGGTAACGCGCACGCTGCCGGTGGTGGCCACCCGCCCCAGATCATTGCGGCCAAGATCAATCAGCATCAGGTGTTCCGCACGCTCTTTCTCGTCTGCCAGCAACTCATCCGCCAGACGCTGGTCCTCGGCCTGATCGCGACCGCGCTGCCGGGTACCGGCCAACGGCCGCACCATGGCCTGCCCGTCGTGCACCCGCACCAGCACTTCCGGGGATGAGCCAATGACCTGAAAATCACCGAAATCCATGTGGTACATGTAAGGCGACGGATTCAACGCCCGCAGCGCACGGTAGATGTCCAGCGCCGGCATCCCAACCGGCATGGACATGCGTTGTGACAGCACCACCTGCATGCAGTCACCGGCGGCGATGTAGTCCTGACAACAAGACACCGCCTGCTTGAAATCGGCCTCAGCAAAACCGTAGCTGACATCGCCCAGATGATAACTGCGGGCATTGTGTGCATAGCCGGGTGAGCCGCAGCGCAGACGATGCTGCAGCTGATCCAGACGGCGCTGCGCCTGCCGGTAATCCTCGCTGGTGGTGACCGGGTCAGCGGCGCGCGGCTCGACGTTGACGATCAGATACAGCCGCCCCTGCAGATTGTCGAACACCGCCAGCTCATCGGCACACAGCAGACAGATGTCCGGCACACCGAGGGTGTCGGGCAACTGCAGCATGTGTTGCAGACAGGGTTCAATGGTGGCCATGGTTTCATAACCGAAATAGCCGACCAATCCACCATGCAGGCGCGGCAGCTCCGGCACCGGCGCGGCGTTGATCTGATGCATGACCATCTCGATCATGGTCAACGGGTCGTCGGTCTCGTCATCACAGATCAGTTCGTCCAGCTCGAACACGCGCCAGCGGCCATGCTTGTATTCGAAACGGCGGCTGCAGGGCAGTCCGATGATGGAATAGCGCCCCCACATTTCGCCACCTTCCACCGACTCCAGCAGAAAATTGTTCTTGCCATCGGCCAGCTTCAGGTACACGCTCAGTGGCGTGTCCAGATCCGCCAGCACCGAGCGCCACACCGGAATGCGGTTATAGCCCTGCTCGGCAAATTGTCTAAACTGTTTCAGATCCATAGCTGCTTGCGCCGTGTTGGCGTTACGCCCGAGCGTTTTGACGCTGCAGGCTGACAAAGGTCATCGCATAAGCATTGCCCGCATCGGCCGGCCGCTGCTGCTGACTCAGAATATCCCAATTCGACTCGGTCCAGGCCGGAAACCAGGTATCGGCCCGCTCCAGCGTGGTATCCAGCAGGGTCAGCTCCATCCGCTGTGCCTGCGGCAGGCAGCGACGGTACAACTGTGCCCCGCCAATGATCATGATGGTGCCGGCACCGGCCAGCGCCAGCGCTGACCCCAGCGAGGCGCACACATCGGCGCCGGGCGCAGCATAATCCAGTCTGCTGCTCAGCACAATGTTGTGTCGTCCGGGCAAGGCACCCGGCAGCGATTCCCAGGTGCGTCGCCCCATCAGCACAGCATGGCCATGGGTGACCGATTTGAAGTGCTGCAGATCGGCCGGCAGGTGCCAGGGCATGCCGCCACGCCAGCCGATCGCCCGCTGCCGGTCCATGGCCGCCACCAGACACAACGTCTGCCCGGGCAACAGCGCAAAATCCAACTGCGGCGGTGTCACACAGCTACCTTGCCGCGCAGCGGAGGATGACACTGGTAATTGTGTATGCCGATGTCAGCAGCGGTAAATGCAAACAGCGAATTAACCTGCGGGTTCAGCTGCAGGGTGGGCAGAGGATAGGGCTGCCGCTGCAATTGCGTATCCACCTGTTCAAGGTGGTTGCGGTAGATGTGAACATCACCGAAAGTGTGAATGTAGTCACCCGGCTGCAAGCCCAGATGCTGCGCCACCATGTGGGTGAGCAGTGCATACGAGGCAATGTTGAAGGGCACGCCGAGAAAGGCATCGGCGCTGCGCTGATACAACTGGCAGCTGAGCCGGCCGTCGGCCACATAGAACTGGAACATGGCATGGCAGGGTGCCAGCGCCATGCGACCGGCAGCGACGTTGGCCTGCGGTGATATCGACTCATCCGGCAGCAGTTCGGGATTCCAGGCTGTGACGATGTGGCGGCGGGAGTCGGGGCGCTCGCGCAGACCCTGCAGACAGCGTTGCAGCTGATCCAGACTGCCGCCATCGCGCGTTGGCCAGCTGCGCCACTGCTGACCATACATGGGTCCGAGATCACCCTGCTCGTCGGCCCATTCATCCCAGATGCTCACGCCCTGCTCGTTGAGCCAGCGCACATTGGTGTCGCCACGCAGAAACCACAGCAGCTCCATGACAATGGATTTCCAGTGCAGCCGCTTGGTCGTGACCAGCGGGAAGCCGGCATCGAGTGGAAAGCGCAGCTGATGACCGAACAGACTTTGCGTGCCCACGCCGGTGCGATCTGACTTGCACGTTCCGCGCTCGCGGATGTCGCGCAGCATGTGCAGATAGTTATTCATTTCAGCATTTGTGTCCTGTTTCAGCTCATGAGCCATGCCATCGGCAAGCGCAGCCCGGCACCGCAAACACAGGTGGTTCAGCGGTTCAGACCCTGGCGCGCGGCGGCAGATATTTTTTCCACATCGCGATGACGCACATACGCCAGCACCACCAGCACGACACCGATCACAATCATCGGCAGGCTCAGCAGCATGCCCATGGTCAACCAGTTGCCGCCGACAAAGCCAAGGTGCGCGTCCGGCTCACGGAAGAACTCGGCGATAATGCGGAACACACCGTAGCCGATCAGGAACCAGCCTGAAACCGCCATGCGTGGCCTGGGCTTGCGGGAATAAAACCACAGCAGCAGAAACAACAGCAGCCCCTCCAGCAGCGCCTGGTACAACTGCGATGGGTGCCGCGCGAGCCCATTGTAATCGCCGGCCAGGTAAGCCTGCATGAAGGCCTGGCTGGATGCATCCACCCCGGGTATGGATTTGGGAAACAGCATGCCCCAGCTGACATCGGTGAATCGCCCCCACAGTTCCCCGCCGATAAAATTGCCGATGCGCCCGAACATCAGTCCCAGCGGGATCATCGGGACGACAAAATCGGTGATCTCGAAAAAGCCACGGCGCTGGCGGCTGGCGTACCAGGCGATGGCAATCATCACCCCGATCAGGCCGCCATGAAAAGACATGCCGCCTTCCCAGATCCTGAACAGACTGAGCGGGTTGGCCAGCAACTGCTGGGTGCCGTAGACCAGCATGTAACCCACCCGGCCACCGATGATGACACCAAGCATGCCGTAAAACAGCAGATCGCTGAGTTGTTCACGCCGCACCGGCGTGTCACGGCGATCGGCACGCAGGCTGGCCAGCACCCAGAATGAGGCAAACGCAGCCAGGTACATCAGGCCATACCAGTGAATCCTGAGCGGACCGAGTTCCAGCGCCACCGGATTGAAATTGATCAGCAGCGGGTAGGCATTTTCCATCTTGTTGCAGCTCCAGTGATCACCCGTCTCGCGGGTGAATGCGTTTTGCGCCTGTTTGGATTATAATGTGCTCTGGTGTAGAGCACACATGTTGTGCTGTTGTGCTTGAGCATGCTATATGCTTCACAGTCTGTCCCCTGTCTTTATGGCTTCCAAGCCTCATTCCGGCGTACAGTCCAAGGCCTGCCTCGGTGCTTTCCACCCAACCCGACCTTTAATAGAGACTTTAGACTATGAATATTTATGTTGGCAATCTGCCATACAGTACCACCAACGATGATTTGCAGGCAATGTTTGCCCCGTTCGGCAACGTCACTTCTGCCAATGTCATCCAGGACAAGTTCACCGGCCGCAGCAAAGGCTTCGGATTTGTCGAAATGAGTGACAACGGTGAAGCCCAGTCGGCCATCGCTGATCTCAACGGCAAGGACATGGATGGTCGCCCATTGACCGTCAACGAAGCCAGGCCGCGTGAGGACCGCCCGCGTCGCTGATTGCTCATCGTCACCGATGAACATCCGGACCCGATGCCTTGCATCGGGTTTTTTTTGCGCGAAGTATTGACACCGACGTGATAGCGTCATAACATGTGTGAAATTCGTTTCACATCACTGGGGATTGGCCTATAACCACAACATTTCGGGATCAGCATTACTTAGCGGCACTTGTGCCGCTTTTTTTTGTCTCATGCTGCGCCAGCAGGCGTTATAATCTGAATGCAGTCATCCAGCAGGAATCCGCATGCAAACCGAGATCACACCACCGATGGAATTGACTTCAGCAGCTGCCCGCAAGGTGCAGGAACTGGTGCTGGGTGAAGGCAACCCGGACCTCAAACTGCGCGTCTACATCAGTGGCGGTGGCTGCTCGGGGTTCCAGTACGGCTTCAGCTTCGACGATCAGGTCAGCGACGACGACATCCGCATCCAGCGCGATGGGGTGACCCTGCTGGTCGATCCGCTGAGCATTCATTATCTGGAAGGCGCGGTGGTCGATTACAGCGAAAGCCTGCAGGGTGCCCAGTTTGTCATCAACAACCCCAACGCCACCACCACCTGCGGTTGCGGCTCGTCATTCTCGATCTGATCCGCCAGCAAGCAGCATTGCCAACCGCCAGCTGATCTTGCGCATGGATCACTACCAGCGCTCCGCGCGCAATGCCTTTAGCGCCTGTATCATCGACCGCCAGACCGAGATGCGTGCTGACGCCGGCAGCATCAGCGCACTGGCAGCGGCTGCCGACGCCAGATTCCTGCTCATCCACGAGCGCTGCTGTCTGTTGCGCAAAACCGATCACGCCATGCTGCTGCTGCCTCAGCCCCCCGCCGACAGCACCACATGCTATCTGGGACTGCGCCAGCAACAGCCACTGTTTGCCGTGCAGCTGCAACAGGCCAGCGAGGCTGCACGATTGGCGGCAGCCATGGCTGGCCAATGGGTCGATCTGCGCACCGCAGCAGGCACCGTCAGCGCCGATGAGGCCGGCATCATCGCCTATGCCATCGCCGTGTTCAACTGGCAGCAGCGGCACCGTTTCTGCGGCAGCTGCGGCAGCCCCAACACACAGCTGGATGGCGGTCATCGCATGCACTGCAGCAATCCCGCCTGTGCGCAAATCACCTTTCCGCGCATTGATCCGGCCATGATCACGCTGATCGAGCATGACGACGCCATCCTGCTTGGACGCCAGGAAAATTGGCCGCAGCGGCGTTACTCGACGCTGGCAGGGTTTGTCGAACCCGGAGAAAGCATCGAGGATGCCGTGCGTCGTGAGGTGATGGAAGAAGCCGGCGTGGTGCTGGACACGATTCATTACCACTCTTCCCAGCCGTGGCCGTTTCCTGGTTCGCTGATGCTCGGCTTTCGCACCACCGCCAGCAGCACTCAGATTCGGCTGGGCGCAGAACTGGCGGATGCACGCTGGTGGCACCTGCACGAGTTTGAGCAGTCGCTGCAATCGGGACAATTGCTATTGTCGATACCGCAGTCCATCGCCTTTGCCCTGATCAGTGACTGGTATCACGAACACACCGGTAGAAATCTGGGCGATATTGTGGCCGAGATCTGACCGTCCGGCGCTGGCATTGCCGGTTCGGATCAGGTAGAGTCTGATCGCCCCACTGGAAATAGCCAAGCCATGCCCAAGTCCAAACAAACACTGATCAGCAGCACCGCTGCCATTGCCCTGGCCGTGTTTCTGCTCGGCGTCATAGTCATGCGCATCAGTCAGGGCAGCCAACCGCTGCAGATTGTCAGCCCGCTGGGCGTGATGACCGCGCTGGTGATGATCGCGGCGTTTTATTTCTGGCTGGAACAGGCCAGCGGCTGGCGCATCTTCGCCTATTTGCCGCCGTTGTTGTGGATCTATGCCACACCGATCATCCTCAGCAATACCGGCGTGATCCCGTTCAGCAGCCCGGCCTATGATGGCCTGCGCGCCTACGGCCTGCCTTTGTTCATTGCGCTGATGCTGCTCAAGGTCGATGTGGCCGGTGCCGTGCGCATCATGGGCAAAGGTGTGTTCGTCATGCTCATCGGCAGCGTCGGTGTCATGGTCGGTGCCGTGGCGGCTTACAGCCTGGGCATCAGCATCGGTGTGCTGGATCCCTCGGTGTGGCCGGCCTTCGGCACCCTCAGCGGCAGCTGGATCGGCGGCACCGGCAACATGAATGCCGCCTGGGCAGCTCTGGAAGGTCAGCCCGAACACATGACCATGGCAGCAATTGCCGACAACATGGTGTACATCATCTGGCTGCCGCTGCTGCTGGGGTCGCGCGCCTTTGCCGATCGCTTCAACCGCTGGGCCAGGGTGCCGGCAGGTCGGGTCGAACAGATGGAGCAGGCCGCTCTGGCCGTGGCCGAAACCGATCATGCGCCCAGCATGCAGCAGCTTTTGTACCTGGCGGTGATTGCGCTGAGCACCACCTGGGTCAGTGTATTGCTGGCCGCAGCATTGCCGGAAATCAGTCTCGGTGGCCAGCGCGTGATCACTGAAAGCACCTGGGTCATCCTGCTGGTGACCAGCATCACCCTGCTGCTGTCCACCACGCGCGCCAGCAGACTGCCAGGCGCACAACCGATTGCCATGGCCATCATCTACGTGTTTGTTGCCAGCGTTGGCGCGCATGCCAACCTGGCCGACAGCGACCTCGGGGCAATCGGCTGGTTCGTGGCTGCGGCCTACGTCTGGATTTTCATCCATGGCGCATTCATTCTGGCTGGAGCGAAACTGTTCCGGGTCGATGTGCATACGCTGGCCATCGCCTCGGCCGCCAACATCGGTGGCGCGGCCTCGGCACCGGTGGTCGCGGCACATCATCGCCAGTCACTGGTGCCGGCCTCGATTCTGATGGCACTGATCGGTTATGCTGTGGGCAACTATCTGGCCATACTCACCGGTCGCCTGTGTCAACTGATCGGTGCCGGATAGACAACGTTGCTGGTCACACTGCAGGCCTTACATGGAGCGATCAAACATGCACACATCCCCATCATTGCTGTCCACCGTCAGCGGTGCCTTCTGCCTGCTGCTGTCGCTGACCACACACGCCGAGCAGCATGCCAGCGTGTTGCATTGCGGCCAGTTGTTCGATGCCGCCAGCGGCAAACTGCTGGGCGAACGCTTTGTGCACATCGAGGACGGTCGCATCGGCAGCGTCTCCAGACAGCGCCCGGATGGTACCGAGCTCATCGACCTGAGCGCACAAACCTGCCTGCCCGGACTGATCGATCTGCATGTGCATCTGTCCGATGAACTCAGCCCCAGTTCCTACATTCACCGCTTCACCTGGAGCGAAGCCGACTACGCCTACAATGCCGCCAGCAACGCGCGCAAAACCCTGGCTGCCGGCTTCACCACAGTACGTGACCTGGGCGACAACCGCCGCGTCACCATCGCCCTGCGCAATGCCATCCGCAGCGGCAAACTCACCGGGCCGCGAATCTTTGCCGCTGGCAACACCATCGCCAGCACTGGTGGTCATGGTGACGACAGCAATGGCATGCCATGGAATGACTACAAGACCCCCGGGCCGCGCGACGGCGTGGTCAACAGCGCAGCCGATGCCCGTGAAGCCGTGCGCCAGCGCTACAAGGATGGCTCGGACCTGATCAAGATCACCGCCACCGGCGGCGTGCTGAGCCTGGCCAGCAGTGGCCAGAACGCTCAGTTCACCGACGAGGAACTGGCCGCCATCGTCGCCACCGCCAATGACTATGGCATGCACGTGGCCGCGCATGCGCATGGTGCCGACGGCATGCTGCGCGCGGTACGCGCCGGCATCACCACGGTCGAGCACGGCACCTTCATGACCGATGAGATCATCGCCGAGATGAAGCAGCGCGGCACCTGGTATGTCCCCACCATCAGTGCCGGCATGTTTGTCGGCGCCAAGGCAAAGGAGGAAGGCTATTTTCCACCAGTGGTGCGCGACAAGGCAGCACGCATTGGCCCGGTGATTGCCGAGACCTTTGCCAAGGCCTACCGCAGCGGTGTCAAAATCGCCTTTGGCACCGACACCGGTGTGTCCGCCCACGGCAACAATGCGCAGGAGTTCGTGTACATGGTCGAGGCCGGCATGCCCGCCGCCGAGGCACTGCAGACCGCCACCGTCCATGCCGCCAGCGTGCTGAGTCAAAGCGAAACGCTGGGTCAGATCGCGCCCGGTTTTGCCGCCGACATCATCGCCGTCAACGGCAACCCGCTGCTGGATGTGAGCCTGCTGCAACAGCCAGAATTTGTCATGGTCGGTGGCAAGATGCTCGACTGAGCTTTGCCCCACAGTATTCAGCCAGGAACAACGCCAACATGATTGATCGACATGATTGATTTATTTACCGCCGCCACACCCAATGGTCACAAAGTCTCCATCATGCTGGAGGAACTGGGGCTGGATTACCGTGTGCATGCGCTCAATCTGGGCACTCTGGAACAGAAGTCGGCAGCCTTTCTGGCGATCAACCCGAACGGCCGCATCCCCGCCATCGTTGATCGCGATGCGGACGATTTCGCCGTGTTCGAGTCCGGGGCGATCCTCATCTATCTGGCCGAAAAAACCGGCCGCCTGCTGCCCGGCGAGCGCAAGGCGCGTTCGCGTGTCATGCAGTGGCTGATGTTCCAGATGGGTGGCGTCGGGCCCATGCAGGGCCAGGCCAATGTGTTTACGCGTTATTTTCCCCAACACATTCCGGCAGCGATTCAGCGCTATCAGCGTGAGACCCGCCGTCTGTACGAAGTGATGGACTCACATCTGCGCCAGCACGACTACCTGGCCGGAGATTACAGCATTGCCGACATCGCCACCTGGCCCTGGGTACGCATTCACAACTGGAGCGGCGTGAGCCTGGACGGGCTGCAGTATCTGTCCAGCTGGCTGCAGCGGGTCGGTCAGCGACCAGCCGTGCAGCGTGGTGTGGCAGTGCCCGAGCGGCCGGACGATGCCAGCGCCATCAAGGCGGCGAAAAGCATACTGGGACGCTGATCTTCACTGCCAAATTTGACAGGCAATTGTTTCACGTGCATTGTACGTATAATGCAGAAAAAGCTCACCATTTCCATTTCTGAAAAAGTCTACGCTGGTCTCTAACAATATGTAGGGCCACGCCGCATAAGCAGATTTCTTGAAGATCTGGCTCGCCCGCATGTGCTGGAGCAGGAATTGCTCAGCGCCTATACAGCCATGGCCGAGGATTCCGAACGAGAATCTGCAGCATTGGCCTGGTCAGAACAAACCCTCACTGCCCCAGACCATGCGCTGTGGTGAAGTGTGCTGTATTGGTTTTGATCCAGCCATCGGTGGGGAAATCAGAAAAACCCGACCTGTTGTCATCGCCAGCAACAACGCTGCGAACAAAGCACTGAACCGCATTCAGATGGTTCCGTTGACTTCCAATGTTGATCGGCTGTATCCATGCGAAGCCTATGTTCACATCCATGGCAAACTGGCCAAGGCCATGGCTGATCAGATCGCAACCGTCTCCAAACAGCGTCTGGGCACGCGCCTGGGAAGCATCGACCGTCATGAACTGACTGAGATAGAGCGTGCGCTCAGAATCCAGCTCGGTCTTGTCAAAGTCAAGTAAGCGGGCAAGCCAACAGTCAAAACCAGCCGCCATTGAGACGCCAGATGGCCACATTGAGAACCCAGGCGAAGCTGACCCAGGCCAGATAAGGCACATACAGCATGCCGGCCACACGGTTGACGCGCCAGCTGTACAACAGCGTCATCAGAATGGCCAGCCACAGCAGCGCCAGTTCGGCCATTGCCCAACCGGTGCGGTGCAGTCCGAAAAACAGTGCGCTCCAGGTCACGTTCAGCGCCAGCTGTATTCCCCACCAGAGCAGTGCACGGTCACGGAACAGGCTCACCGCACCGCGCCAGACCAGCCAGGCGGCAATGCCCATGAGCAGAAACAGCAGTGTCCAGACCGGTGCAAAAATCCAGTCCGGCGGATTGAAGAAAGGTTTGTTGATGTGATCGTACCAGTCGCCGGCGCTGAAGTAGCGACCGGAAGCACTGCCCACCCCCAGCGCCAGTACGACGAAGAACAGCAACATCAGTTTGTCACGCAGGGATTTGCTCATGTTCATGCTCGCTGGGATCAGGCTTGCGCCGGAGATGTGGCTGCCGCTGGCGGTTCCAGCTCAACCCCAAGCCCCAGCACCACCCGATTGACATAACAGAAATAGGCCACCACCTGGTTGACCTCAAGAATTTCGCCGTCGCTGAAGCCGGCTTCGCGCAGCATCTGGACATCCTTTGCGCTGACATCAGATGGCGTTACAGTGAGCTTGCGCGCGTACTCCAGTGCCAGCTGTTGCGGTGGCGAAAACGGCAATCCAGGACGCGGTGTCGCCAGGGCCTGATCCAGCGCGGCAAAATGCTGCGCATCGGCCACTGCGGCGCTCAATCCGCAACGATGATGGGCGACACAGTAGTCACAGCGGTTCAGCCGGCTGACCAGCACCCCGATCGCCTCACGCATCCACAACGGCAGTTGCAGATCAGCATGGTGCATGACCGCCTGGTACAGGCCCATGTGCGCCTGCAGGGTCTGAGGTCGCAGCGCGTGCACGGCGAGCACGTTGTCCACCTGCTGGCGCGAACCAACCACGCGCTGATAGGTTTTGCCCAGTGCCGCATCGGCCTGCGCCGGTTGAATGGACTTGATCCAGCTCATGAAAGATTCATCACAGCAGAAAACCGGCATCATACCATCTGTGGACAGCATGGTTCACCAACAAAAAAGCCCCGCCAGCAGCGGGGCTTCGATGTTACCGGAATGACTCGGAATCAGTTGGCGCGGCGACGCATGATCAGCGAGCCCAGCACCATCAGTGCCAGCGCCATGGCAATCATGCCCCAGGTCGTCATGGTCGGCACGGCCGGTGGTGGTGGCAGCACTGCAACATCCGGTGTCGGGTGCCTGAAACACTGGGCCGAGTTTGCCGGAATGCTGGCAGCCGCATCACAGGCAAAAGTCAGGCCGATGTCAGCGGCCGCGTTCTGGATACCGGTGGTGGAACCACTGCCCGCTTCCGGATTGCGGTCATCATGCTGAAAGACAATTTCAAAGCTGTTGTCATACAGGATGACCTGTGTGTCAAAAGCCACGGTGTCGCCAAAATGTGTGGATTCGTCATAATGGAATACATGGCAGCCCAGATCGGCAGCGGGGAACTGATCCGACGGTCGCGGACATACCGGAAAGTATTCAAACAGGCCATTGTTGGTAATCAGATCATCATGCAATGGATAGATTCTGGCACCACCGCTGGTGCTAGGTATAACAGGTAATGGACAGTCATTGGACAGATCACCGCCGGTGTCGGTCAGATCGGTCGACAGAGCTCCGTTGGAGGTCATGACGATGTCGGTCAGGTCATCTCCATAGAAATTGAACGGCCCCTGCAGCGCTATTGGTGCCGATCCGGCGTCATCGCCACTGACCACCTGGGTGCCGGTGGCGCTGATGTCGATAAACTGGAAGGCGCAGTTGCCAGCCGATGAGTCGGTAAAGGTGTAGCCGAAAGCGTCAGGCCCACCGCCAACGCCAAACAAAGGTGCCACAGACTGGCCAGACGATGCCGGGTCCTTGGGCTCTTGTGCCTGCACAACGCCGGCAAACATGGCCAGCGCCAGCAGAAGTTTTGTCAGATCATTCATGAGATTACCCCGTCGCATATGCGCATACGTTGAAAAACACTGTAACCAATGTTGCCAGCGCAATCCATTTGCTTGCAGCAACCATCATTAGACTAGCACAGTTAACGATCTGTTGACAATCACTGCATTGTGGCCGCTTCAAAACCATCACTGAAAATGGCCTGTTCCGGACTGTAGCGATACGTCAGACTGGTATTGTTCGCGGTCACTTCATGGGTTTGTTTGCTGCCATCTGGCCAGATGACTTCCAGTTGCGTCACGAGCCGCTGCCCAAGGCCGAAATGTAATGCTGGCTGATGGTTGCCACCAATGCTGGAGCCCAGATGACGATGGCGCCTGATGTTGGCGCCATCGTCCAGGTACAGCACGACTTCAGTGCCCACTGCGGCGGCATCAAACCGTCCCGCTGCCTCCACGTCCACACTCAGCCAGTGCTGGTCTGCTGACTCGCTGATGTTGCGATACAAACGGTAACCCTGATTGAAGTTGCCCGCCACAAAATCCATTCTGCCATCGCCGTCATAATCGGCATAGGCAGCGCCGATGGTGGTGGACGGATTGGAAGCGCCCGATGCAACCGAAACATCCGCAAACTGTCCCTGACCCAGATTGTGATAGAGGCGGTCCGACTGTGCCGGATCAGCATTTGCAGTGGCGAGATAAAGATCTTCGTGACCGTCGTTGTCAAAATCGGCAAAGAATGTGCCCCAGCTCACCGCGGTGGTGAACACACCGGTATCGGCTGCCACGTCAATGAATGCTGGCTGTCCCTGATCGAGCTGATTCTGCAGCAGAATCGATTCACCGATGCTGGAGAAATACAGATCATAATCGCTGTCGAGATCGTAGTCGGCGACAGCGACACCCATGGCGTAAGCGGGCCGCTGGGCTCCCGTTATGGCAGATACGTCGGTAAAGCACCAGACTCCGCAACCGGGCCCATCATTGCGCCAGAGTACATTGCCGAACAGCTTGTCATTCACCACATACAGATCCTGATCACTGTCACGATCAAAGTCCACGAACACTGCGGCAAACCCCGGCCGAGACATGATGACAGGGTCCAGCACAGTGGACACGTCAATAAAGGATTTACCCTGCTGATTCAGATACAGTCTGTCCTGGCGGTTTGGATTGCTCTCATCTTCATCAAACCAGTTGACGATGTACAGATCAAGATAGCCATCACGATTGAAATCGGCCCAGGCTGCGGATTCCCCACGCCCCTGGTGTGCATCCAGCCCAACGCTGGCAGTGACATCGATAAAACCTGATCCGGTGTTGCGGAGCAGCACATCATGCCCATCATTGAGCACCAGCAAATCCAGCCAGCCATCATTATCAAAATCAACAAAGGTGACGCCACCACTGTCGCGGTCTGCCAGGGCAACCTGGTCTGCGTAGGCAGAAACAGCGAAAGTGCCATCGCCACGATTGCGATACAAAGTGTTGGCACCCTGAGCAGTGGTCAGATACAGGTCAATCCAGCCATCGTTGTCGACATCGCCCCAGGCCTGTCCGGTAATAAAATAAGTGCCGGTGTGCGGCTGCGCGATGCCGGCACTGACGGTCACATCGGCAAACTGTATCGGCGCAGCAGCGGCAAGTGCTGCGGTCTGCACCAGACTGCCGGCACGCACAATATCTGTGATGGCAACACCTGTGATGGCAATGCCTGCAAACATGGCGGCCATGGCACGGTATCTCTGCATGAAAGCTGCTCAGGTCTCCTGCCGCAGATAGGGGAACAGCAGCACATCACGGATTGAAGCACTGTTGGTCAGCAGCATGACCAGACGGTCAATGCCAATGCCCTCGCCGGCGGTGGGCGGCATGCCGTATTCCAGTGCACGAATGTAGTCGGCATCGAAGTGCATGGCCTCGCTGTCGCCGGCATCCCGGGCGCTGACCTGGGCACGGAAGCGGCGCTCCTGGTCTTCCGGGTCGTTCAGCTCGGAGAAGCCATTGGCGATTTCGCGACCGCCAATAAACAGCTCGAAGCGGTCGGTGATCCCGGCATCGGCATCGCTGGCACGTGACAGCGGCGACACTTCCGCCGGGTAGCCGGTGATGAAGGCAGGCTGGATCAGCGTGTGCTCGATTTTCGCCTCGAACAGCTCAAGCAGCAGCTTGCCCCAGCCCCATTCCGGCGCGTGCCTGATGTCCAGTTCATCGGCAATCTGCCGCAACCGGGCCGGATCACGATGCTGCTCTCGCGTCAGCTGCGGGATCGCCTGCAGCACCGCATCGAGCAGATCCAGGCGCTGGAACGGCTGCGCGAAATCGATCGCCATGCCCTGATACTCAATGGCGGTGGTGCCCAGCACATGCTGGCTGAGACCACGCAGCATCTGCTCGGTAAAATCCATCAGATCGTGGAAATCGGCATACGCCCAGTAGAATTCCAGCATGGTGAACTCGGGATTGTGCCGGGTGGACACACCCTCGTTGCGGAAATTGCGGTTGATCTCGTAGACCCGCTCCAGCCCGCCGACCACCAGCCGCTTCAGATACAACTCGGGGGCCACGCGCAGGTACAGCTCGCAGTCCAGCGCATTGTGATGGGTGATGAAAGGACGCGCCACGGCACCGCCGGGAATCGGGTGCATCATCGGCGTTTCCACTTCCAGAAAATCGTGTCCCGGTGCTTCCATGAAATCGCGGATGTAGCTGATCACGCGGGCGCGGGTGATGAAGGTATCGCGCACCTCACTGTTGACGATCAGATCCACATAGCGCTGACGGTAGCGGGTTTCGGTGTCGGTCAGACCATGGAATTTTTCCGGTAGCGGCCGCAGCGACTTGCTCAGCAGGCGCAGCTGGTCACAGCGCAGCGAGAGCTCGCCGGTGCGGGTACGGAATACCTCGCCGGAGGCACCGATGATGTCACCGACATCCCAGTGCTTGAAATCCTGGTACAGCTGTTCACCCAGCGCATCACGCTGCAGAAACAGCTGGATGCGGCCACTGCGATCCTGCAGTTGCACAAACGAGGCCTTGCCCATGACCCGTTTGGCCAGCATGCGTCCGGCCACAGAGAAGCGCTCACCGAGCTGTTCCAACTGCTCGTTGTCGTGCTCGGCGAAGCGCTGCTGCAGTGCCTGCGCCGTGGTATCGGGACGAAAATCGTTCGGCCAGGCCACGCCCTGGTCTCGCAGGGCCTGCAGCTTGGCACGGCGCTCGGCGATGATGTGGTTGTCATCGGCATGCGCGGATGTTGCGCCAGCGTCTCGTTCGTTCTGCTCGTGCTTGCTCATGGCTTTCTCGGTGTCGGTTTAGCCGGCGGCCGTTGTGGCCGGGCCTTCCACGCCCTGCTTCAGCGCGGCGGTAACAAAGGGATCCAGATCGCCATCCAGCACGGCCTGAGTGTTGCCGGTCTCCACGCCGGTGCGCAGATCCTTGATTCGAGACTGATCCAGCACATAGGAACGAATCTGGCTGCCCCAGCCGATGTCGGACTTGGCGTCCTCCAGCAGTTGCGCATCGGCGCGGCGCATTTCCAGCTCGCGCTCGTACAGTTTGGCACGCAGCTGCTTCATGGCAAAATCCTTGTTCTTGTGCTGTGAGCGATCGTTCTGGCACTGCACCACAATGCCGGTGGGATTGTGCGTGATGCGCACCGCCGATTCGGTGCGGTTGACGTGCTGGCCACCGGCGCCGGAGGCACGATAAACATCAATGCGCAGATCGGCCGGGTTGATGTCGATGTCGATGTCGTCATCGATTTCCGGTGACACCGACACGGCGGCAAAAGAGGTGTGGCGGCGGTTGCCCGAATCAAACGGTGACTTGCGCACCAGCCGGTGCACGCCGTTTTCGGTGCGGCACCAGCCATAGGCATAATCGCCTTCCACACGCACGGTGGCGCTCTTGATGCCGGCCACGTCGCCGGCCGAGGCTTCGATCAGCTCATGCTTCCAGCCGCGCGACTCAAACCAGCGCAGATACATGCGCAACAGCATTTCTGCCCAGTCCTGCGCTTCGGTGCCACCGGAACCGGCCTGGATTTCAACAAAACAGGGGTTGGCATCCACCTCGCCGGAAAACATGCGCTGAAACTCCAGTTGCTCGATGGCACGGCCAACCACAGCCACATCGTCGACAACCGTAGCCAGGGTTTCGGCGTCGTCTTCTTCTGCTGCCAGCTCAATCAGACCTTCGGCATCAGCGAGCTGCTGACTGGTATGGTCGATGGTTTCGATCACCCTGGCCAGTGCTGCGCGATCCTTGTTGAGTTTCTGCGCGCGCTCGGGATCGTTCCAGACATCCGGATTTTCCAGCTGCAGGTTGATCTCTTCCAGTTGTTCGGATTTGCCAGCGTAGTCAAAGATACCTCCGTAGCTTGTCGATGCGCTGCTGCAAATCGTTGATGGTGCTTTTGATGCCTGCGGTTTCCATGTTGCTACCTTGTGCTTTTGCGGTGTGTCATCACGACCAAGTTCTTGGTGGCCGTGTTCAACATGTCATTATATCGTCTGCCCCGAAACAGATTCAGGGTTTGCCCTGCAGGACACGATGGCCTGGGCAAGACCTGCTCAGCACATGTTAAGCTTTGCGCCAGTCCAATTGCCCGACTTTACCTACATGTCTCAATTCAGCACCATGCATCCACGGCCAGACCACTGTTCCCGCACAGACACCCGCTCTGCCCGCCTGCAGCTGACCAGCCTGCTGCTGGCACTGCTGTGCAGCAGCGCGGTGTGCGCCGGCGATGACCTGGCCGCGACCGACGCCGCGCCGCCCTATGAGCTGCAACGCTTCGACTGGGAAGGCGAACCAAAACCAGGCACCAGGCTGCTGCTGGAGAATCGCTGGGGCAACATCAACCTGCGCCAGAGTGGCGGCAAAGGCGTGCTGCTGCATGCGGTCATGCAGAAGATCGGCAGCGCACCCAAAGTGGCTGATCTGCAGGTGGATGAAAGCGACGATCAGATCAGCCTGCGCATCGTTTATCCGGACGGGCAACAACCGGACAGCGTGCAGCAGGGCCGCGTGGATGTGGCGCTGATGATCCCGGCCGGACTTGCCGTAACCATCGTCGCCGAGCGCGGCGCAGTCTCAGGCAAGACGCTGGACAACCCCTTGCGGGTGCAGGCAGTGGATCAGCCGGTCGGGTTCAGCAGTACTGGCAGCATTGATGTGCAGACCCGCAACGGCGAAGTGGCGATCCAGTTCAAGCCACGCAGCAAACAGTCAGCCTCGGACTGGGGCCGTATCCAGACCATCGCCGGTGACATACTGATCAGCTACTATCCGAGCGTGGAAATCGGTTTTGACATGGTCTCCGGCAGCAGCAAGACCACCGACGACCCACGCCTGCTGCAAAACCGCCAGTACCGGCAGCGTCATGTGCTGATGCGCACCAGCGATGTTGCACCCATGCTTGCGCTGCAAAGCGACACCGGCCAGATGGTCATCAGCAACAACAGCGATCGCCTCGGCGAGCCGCAATAAGTGAGCAGAAAATCTGCTAGTATTCAGTCCATACTACCTGCAAACCATACCAACCCAGCATAAAACAACAACAAGTCAGAGAGAATCATCATGCCTCTATGCACCCGAGCAACCGTCTTGCTGCTGGCGCTGACCGCTGGTCAGTGCTTTGCCCAAACCACCATTTTCGGCGCCGAAACCCTGGGCGGTGCGGTCGATCCGGTCATCATCAACATCGATCCGGCTTCATTGCCGCCGGTCAAGCGCTGGCAGCCGGGTGACCCGATCAGGGAAATCCCGATGCAGCAGGAGAAAATCCTCAATCCTCCACCGCGTGAGCCGCGCGGTTTCGGACAGGATCCACTGCTGGACCGGCAGCTGGAAGCCAGCCGCAATGCCCAGGGTGATCTGCTAGGTGGTGATGCCGGCTTTGGCAACCTGCTGATCAATCAGGCCGGGCTTGGCTTCAGCGGCGTGAATCCATCTGACACCGTTGGCGACGTCGGCAACGACTACTACATCCAGATGATCAACACCGGCAGCGGTGCCGGTTCCATTGAAGTGCTGATTCTGGACAAGACCGACGGCACCCAGGCCATTCCACCGTTCAATCTGGCCGATCTGGCCGCAGGTGCCGGCACCGGCTGTGGCACCGGCATTGGTGACCCGATCGCCAATTTCGACGAAACCGCCGACAACGGCCCAGGCAATCCGCCAGGGCGCTGGGTGCTCAGTGAAATGACCGGTAGCTCTCTGTGTGTCTATGTGTCACAGACTTCAGATCCGACCACCGGTCAGTGGTTTCTGTACGAATTCGGCACCGCCACAGGCGGCCTGCCGGATTATCCGAAATACGGCGTCTGGCCGGACGCCTATTACATCGGTGCCAACGAAGGTCCACGCCAGTATGCACTGGATCGCGTCAACATGCTGGCCGGCAACACCGCGCGTGCCGCACAGGTGTTTCAGGGCACCGGCCTGCCCGGTTTCGGCTTCCAGCACATCATGCCGGTGGACTGGGACGGCGACATCGCACCGCCCGCGGGCAGCCCGGGACTGTTCATGCGCCACCGCGATACCGAAATTCACGGCCCGGCCAATCTGCCGGCTTCCGACATCATCGAGATGTTCGAGTTTGTCACCGACTTTGACAATCCCGGTAACAGCAGCTTTACCGGTCCGATCAATGTCAGCGTCAGCGAATTCGATTCGGAATTCTGCAATCTGGTGTTTTCCGGTTGCCTGACCCAGCCCAATTCCGGGACCACGCTGTTCGCGCTGCTGCAGCCCATCATGTGGCGCGCACAATACCGCAACTTCGGTGACCGCCAGTCCATCGTCGCCAACATGGTCACCGATGTCACCGGCACCGACATCGGCGGCGTGCGCTGGTTCGAACTGAACAACACCGGCAGCGGCTGGAGTCTGGCTCAGGACGGCACGGTGTCGGCAGACGACGGCATCAGCCGCTGGATGGCCAGCGTGGCCCAGGATGAGACCGGCAACATTGCCGCTGGCTACAACGTGGTAGGCGTCGGTGGAGCCGGCACGGCCGACGACGTGTTCCCGGGCATGCGCTACAACGGCCGCTCGATTGCCGATCCGCCCGGCACCATGCCGCAGGGTGAGGTCAGCATCATCGAAGGCACGGCTGCCAACGGCAGCATCCGCTACGGCGATTACACCTCACTGAATGTCGACCCGGTGGACGGCTGCAGGTTCTGGTTCACCGCCCAGCACAACCAGAGTGGCCAGTGGTCCACACAGATTGGCTCGTTCCGCTTTGATGCCTGCGGCGAACCAGGCTTTACTCTCAGCGCGGGCAATGCCCAACAGCAGATCTGTGCGCCCGATGATCTGCAGGACGTCACCATCAACGTCGGCAGCAACAATGATTTCATCAACCCGGTGACACTGAGCCTGCAGGCCCCGCCCACCGGCGTCAGCGGCAGCTTCAGCGTCAATCCGGTGATCCCCGGCAACAGTTCGGTGGCCAGCCTCAGCATCGACAACAGTGCCGCCCTGGGCGACAACCTGATCACCATCCTCGGCACCGCAGCCGCTGCGGATGATCGCACCACCGTGGTCGTTGCCGAAGTGTTCAACATGGTCGCGGATGCCCCCGGCCTGAGTTTGCCTGCAGATGGCGAGGTGGGCGTGGCACCGGCACCGCTGCTGGGCTGGAATCCGGTACCCCAGGCTGCCGATTATCTGGTGGAAATCGCCACCGACCCGGCCTTTGCCAACGTCGTCTATCAGGCCACCGAAACCAACACCTCGCATCAGGTCGCGACAGCGCTGGACCTGCTCACCGAGCACTACTGGCGCGTCAGCACAAACAATCCGTGTGGCATCGGCAGCGCCTCGGCGGCATTTACTTTCACCACCGCCGATCTGCCGCCGGTACTGCTGGTCGATGACGACGACAACGCTCCGGATGTGCAGCAGATTTATGTGGATGCCCTGAATGCCCTGGGTATCCAGTTCGACCTGTTCGACACCGGCAATTCCGACAACGAGCCCGGCGCGGAAATGCTGGCCTACGATGCCGTGATCTGGTTCACCGGTGATGAATTCGGAGGTGCCGCCGGGCCCGGCGCTGCCGCTGAAGCCACGCTGGCGAGTTTCCTCAACGGCGGTAACAAATGCCTGCTGATGAGCAGCCAGGATTACCTGTTTGACCGTGGCCAGACCGCGTTCATGTCCACCTATCTTGGCTTCAGCAACGGTGACAGCGACAGCGGCGATTATGCCAGTGTGACCGGTACCGGCCCGCTAGCCGGACTGGGCCCGTACACACTGAACTATGCTGCCACCGGGCTCAGTGACTTCAGCGATATCCTGACCATTGCCGGTGACGGTCAGTTGCTGCTGGATGGCGACAACGGCAACGATGCCGCCTCCGGCAATGCCGGTTTCAACACCTTGTTCACCAGCTTTCCGCTGGCAGCCATCGGCAGTGCCGCCGAGCGTGAGGAGCTGTTGCAGGCGTTCTTCGACAACGTTTGCCCAGACCTGAGTCTGCCGGAGGTGTTCTTTACCGACGGCTTTGAGACACCGGAGCTCTGAGCGCCAGCCGCAAATGTGGACAAAAAAACCGGAGCTCTGCTCCGGTTTTTTTTGTCTGTGGCATTGCCGACACGCAGGCTCAAAGCCTGCTGAACAACAGCCGTGTGCTGTAGCGATTGACACGCCGGAAACCACACTGTCTGGCCACCTGACAGATGCCCTGCTCGCTGTTCCACTGTAACAGCGCGAACAGCTGCCGGTGATCGCGTCGATAGTCCTTGCTGTGATCCAGAAACGCCTGGTCATGCAGCATCTGACGCCGCCGCCGCCATGGTCTGAACTGAAACAGCATGTGCTCATCGGAAAAATCAAAACACACACGACCACCGCTGCGGAGCACACGCTGGCATTCCTGCAGATACCAGTAGATGTCGTAAAGGTTGAGATGGATGAATACCGATATCGAGATCACCACATCGATGCTGTTGGCGTCGATGGCCTGCAGTGAGCGATTGTCGATCTGCAAGAAGCGGACGTTGTCATACTGCTGGCACTGCAGCCGGGCATAACTGAGATAGGCCGGACTGATGTCACAGGCAGTGACCGCAGCCGAGCGCTCTGCCAGCAGCCCGGTGCCGAACCCGCAGCCGCTGCCGATTTCCAGCACCCGGTGGTTTTTTTTGATGCCAGCCTGGCGCACAAACCGCGCTGCGTAGCGCCTGCGGCTGGCGCGAATGGCATCCACATGCTGCTCCGGCTGCTCACCGAATTCGTAACCGATCAGCGAGATCAGCATCTGTCGCTGATCGTCCAGACTCAAGCCAACCCAGGCTTCAGCAGTCGGCGCCGGCTGCTGTCCAGATTCACTCATGGCAGTGCAGCGAGAATCTCGGCCATGGCCTCGGCAAACGACGGGATCCAGCGCAGCACCACCACCAGATCATGTGTCTCGTCCACGTAAATGTAATTGCCACCGGCTCCGGCGGCATAGTACGCCGAGGCCGGAGCCGCCGGAACGGCCTGCTGTCCGGTGTTCAGCCACCACATGTAGCCGTAGTCGGGTTTTGCCTCGCTGGCGCTGCGCACGGCCTTGGTCCAGCCCGGTGGCAGCACCTGCTGTCCGGCCCAGACACCATCACGCAGAAACAGCAGACCATAGCGGGCATGATCGCGGGCGCTGATGAACAGGCCGCCGCCAAAATGGCCGCCGCCGGAAACCGACTGCATTTTCTGCCCATCCAGTTCGACCCAGGAATTGCGGTAGCCGTGCCAGCGCCAGGTCGGCGAGGCGCCAATCGGATCCATCACCCGTTCACGCAGCACCACCGGCAAGGGCTCACGCCAAACCTGCAACAATGCATAAGCAAGCAGGTTCACACGCACATCGTTGTATTTGAAAAAACTGCCCGGCGCATGCAACTCGCGGTTGCGCTGCTGTTCCAGCGTTTCGCCAACCGGGCGATCGGCCCAGTCCGGGGTATCCCACAAGGTGCCCTGCCAGTCCGAAGTCTGCTGCAACAGGTGCTGCCAGGTGATTGGCGCATTGTGTTTACTGTCGAATTTGCCATCGCGCACCAGCTCCGCCACCGGCTGCTGCAGCGAGGCGATCAGGCGCTCGTGCACGGCCAGCCCGGCCAGCGTGGACAGATAGCTTTTTACCGCGCTGAAAGTCATGTCCACACGATCAATGTCACCCCATTGTGCCGCGATGTAACCGTGCCGGATGATCATGCCGCTGCTGGCCTCGCGCGGCGTGGTCGGACCGAGTATCTGATAGCCCGGCTCCACCCCGACGTAGCGATCGGTGAGCATCTGCTCGATGTCTTTTGGCTCGGTGACGGCCATCGCCTGCACTGCACTCACAGCCTGCTGCAGTCGTGCAGCATCAAAACCCAGCTGAGACGGCGGTCGGGACTGCCATTCGTGTCGTGACGGAAAATAATCATCGTCGACTGCACTGTGCACATCGGCATCGGCGAGCACAGCCAAAGGCTGCCACAACAACATCAAGCACAACAACTTCGACAAGGCCAGCTTGAACACGACAGTACGCATGGTGGTTCCCGATCAAATCATGAGGGCATCATTGTACTCCACCACCAACAGCATGGCTGTTGGAGATGTGCCGGGTTAAGCTGTCAGCGAAGCCTCACTGCCCGCGTCGATTGATTGCGCAGGCCGGGCTGGTTAATGCTTTTTCAGATCGCCCATGAAGCCCTTGGCCTCTTGACGCGCGTGCTTGGCGGCTTTCTTTTCCTTGGGCGTCAACAATGCTTTTTTCTTGCTTTCCTTGTTGCTTTTGCGTTCCTTGGTCATGACAATCACTCCTGATCCTGGTAGATCACGGTAAAAAAACCAAGTTTCGACATGGCCATTGCCAGGCCGGTCATATGTTCGATTCAGTCAGCGACCGCTGCTGTCGGAAACTCAGGGGCGATACAAGCAGTGGATCATTGCAGGGCCGAGGACCTGGCCCGGCTGACCGGATCGATCAGACAGCTTCAATATAGCACCAATGTCGATCTGACGGACAAACCGTGCGCATCACAGCTCCTGCGCGGTCGGTCGCAAAATGATCTCATTGATGTCCACATCGTCAGGCTGCTCGATCACGTACGCAATCGCCCTGGCCACCGCGTCGGCATCGATGGCGGCCTTGTCATACATCTCGTTGATGCGTTCGGCAACTTCCGGCGAGCTGATCGTGCTGGCCAGTTCCGTGGCGATCGCACCGGGTGAAATGTTGCTGCAGCGAATCTCGGCACCGCCCTCCATGCGCAGCCCTTCCGACAGCGCACGCACGGCATACTTGGTGGCACAGTAAATCGCACCCCCCGGAAACACCTTGTGCCCGGCCACCGAGGAAATGTTGATGACATGACCGCTGTGTTGCTTGCGCATCACCGGCAGCACCGCTGCGATCCCGTACATTACGCCCTTGATGTTGACGTCGATCATGCGCTCCCATTCGTCGACCTTGATCTCGTGCAGCGGTGACAAGGGCATCAGACCGGCATTGTTGATCAGCACATCAATGCGCCCGAACGCATCCAGGGCAGCCTTCGCCAGCGCCTCGACCTGATCGCGATCGCTGATGTCGGTGATGTGATAAATCACGGTGGCGCCCTGTCCGGTGAGTTCGTCGCGCAACTGCTTGAGGCGGTCCTCGCGACGCGCTGCCAGCACCAGCTTCGCGCCACCCGCAGCGAGTCGCCTGGCCGCCGCCTCGCCGATGCCGCTGCTGGCGCCGGTGATGACAATGACCTTGTCCTTGATGCCGTTGTTTTGTGTAGACATGCCTGTGAATTCCATGTTGAGTGAGAAGACCATTGATTGGCTGGTAGAAGTAGATAGTAACAGCAAAGCCGGATCAACTCCGTCACGGCGTCACGGCATGGCTGTGAGCCAGGTCAGGGCTTGATCTCGCGCCACTGACCGGGCTGCAAATCGTCCAGTGTCCAGTCGCCGATCTGCACCCGGATCAACCGCAGCGTGGGATGCCCGATGGCTGCAGTCATGCGTCGCACCTGCCGATTGCGTCCCTCACGGATGGTCAGCGTCAGCCAGACATCCTGCACCGATTTGCGCAGGCGCACCGGCGGCTCGCGCGGCCACAGCCAGTGCGGCGCATCGCTGCGTGACACCTGCGCCGCTCGGGTGATGCCGTCGTTCAGCTTCACGCCGGCACGCAGTTGCTGCAGCGCAGCCTCGTCCGGCACACGCTCGACCAGCACCAGATAGGTTTTCGGCAGCTTGAACCTGGGTGAGGAGATGCGAGCCTGCAACGCGCCGTCATCGGTGAGCAGCAGCAGACCTTCGGAATCCCTGTCCAGACGCCCGGCCGGATACACCCCCGGCACATCAATATATTCAGCCAGTGTGCTGGCGTCGCCACTGAACTGTGAGAGCACGCCGTAGGGCTTGTTGAGTGCGATCAGCACGTTGCCATCGATTTAGCTGCCACCAGGCCTGGATCGCATCCCGGCCAAGCCAGCGTAGCATGCAGTACCCTGGCCAGAAATTCTGGCAAGGCTATTCACCAAAGTAATCCGAATCCAGCCGTTTGAGCGCGATGGTGCGGACAATGGAAACGCCGATGTTGTGTTCTATCATCAGATTGGCCAGACGTGGGCCGTTGATCAGTATGACTTTCTGGCTGACCGACTGGGCGTAATCCCATGCATTTTGCGCAAAATCGCTGGTGGTGATGAACACGCCCTTGTTCGCCTGTTTGCCGGCCAGCGCGCCAACAAAACTCTGAATTTCCTTGCGGCCGATGTTGCCCTGCCAGCGCTTGGCCTGCACGTAGATCACATCAAGTCCGAGGCGGTCTTCGTTGATGATGCCGTCGATGCCCTCGTCGTTGGACTTCTTGGTCACTTTCGCGGCCTCCTCGCGGGAGCCGCCATAGCCCATGGCAAACAGCAGGTCGATCACAATTTGTTCAAATCGATAAGGGTCGACCGAAGCGAGTTGCTCAAGCAGCTCAGATTGCAGGTTCGACTCGACCGCATCAATCGCTGCATCGATGGTTTCTTCGGGCGTGCCATCTGAGCTCATCGGGGTGTTGACATCCTGCGATGCCCGAGCTTCCTGCTTGCGTTCGCTGGCGCGTCTCCACGCTTCTTCATAACCTTCTACATTTTTCAAGTCTTGATCAGTGATCGGTCCTTGATGCCTGTTCAGATAGTCCAGCCCTTTGCTTGTGATCAGATATGTGTATTTTTCAGTGGGATGCTTCTCGATAAACCTAGCTTTAACCAAAGCACTCATCGCCCAACCTGCACGGTTTTGAATGCGTGTTTGCCCGCTTTTGACACTGGAACTGCGGATCTCTTCCGAGAAATTGTATTTGTCAGCAATCGTCTGGACGGCTGTACGCCGCATGATAGGCTTTTCAACTGCCAATTCGAGCAGTGGTCGGAGAAACTCGTCCCAAGTGGGGCACTGGTCTGGATTGTTTTGCATGATTGTTGTCTCTTGGGTCAACTTGCCTGATACTTCTTGAAATTCTCGGCCTGCTCGAAGATCTCCTTGTACACCTCATCGCGATCCACGGGCACCTGGAGTGGGCATCCATGCAACCTTTTCCTTCTGGTTGCAGCATACCAGCCGATGACTCGGCACAGGCGAGAAGGCAGACATGGACAGTTCTGTGTTCCCCGGTTGGCTCATGCCTCACCCTGGTTCTGGAATGTCTCCAAGACGCCTCACCTTATCAGCAACCGCCTGACAAGCCGAAATCAGATCCGTAACCAGCCGCTCGTCGATATTCAGATTGCCCTCGTATTCCCCGAGGTTGCGCACATCATGGCATTTGGCCAGAATCCGCCAGACTTCGGGGCCCTGACCAAGCGTTTGCGGCAGCACCTGAAATACGATGTAGCGATGATTGGCACGGAATCCATGCCAGCGTAGGGCAGCCAGGCACAACGCATGGGAGGCGTTATAGGCCAGATCGAATCGGCCTTCCAGCGACAGACCCTCAATGTCGACATCGTTCAGGCGAGCCAGCCCGGAGCGCTTGAGGCCCTCGAACTCGCGCTGGTCCGGCGGTTCCGCTGCCAACGGTTTGCCCGGGCCGGCCAGATTATCCAGACTCGATGTCATCGATGCTGCCAATCACCCAGATTTTGTTCTGTGCCAACACACGGCCGATAAAGGCATTGTCCTCGTCAATTCGGCGTTTCAGCTCCGCGCGCGTGTATACCGTTGGATTGACCGGACGCCCCAATGATTCCACAGCCGGCTCCAGCGCTGCAAACAGGTCGGCGTAGCTCAGCGCATCGCTGACCACCATCAGATCAATATCGCTGGCCGCTGAATCCTGGCCCTTGGCGACCGAGCCGAAAACGAAAGCCGCCACGATCCGGTCACGGAGCGGTGCTAATGCAGCGCGCAGGACGTCCGCAAGGCCGACGGTTTTCATGACCAGCCCGCGAAGCTCCTCGAACACCGGCGAGGCGCGATTGGCCTGGTAATGCTTCTGCCGCCCGATCTGCTGCACCGTCACCAGCCCGGACGACTGCAGACGCGCCAGTTCCCGCTGCACCGCGCCGGTTCCCGATTGCGCCAGGGCGATGATCTCATTGGCGTAGAAACTGCGCTCCGGATTGCCGAACAGCAGCCCGAGGACCCGTTGCTGGACCTTGGTGAAAAGCGCATCGGCCAGGGCAACCGCCGAAGTCGAGTCATTCTGTGCAGATTCTTCAACTGATATTCCCATTTAGGGTATGATAAACCCTTTTATGGGTATGTCAAGGTATTCGGGGTGTCCAGAAACCCCTCTTTCTTCGTCGGTCAGCGGAATGACTTCAAACATCCGAGCTGCCGCAGATCGGCGAGTGATTGGTTGCTCGCAGGCGTATTCCAGAACAGGACGAACAAGGTCTTCCCAGGTGGGTATGGTCATTTTCGAGCATCCTTTATGAGTCGGGTTTCCAGTTTTTCCCACTCTCCAAGGTGGGCTCGCATCAGGCTTTTCCAGAGTTTGCCGTGATTCGGGACGAAGAAGTGCAGGAGTTCGTGGACGATGACGTAGTCCCAGAGGGCTTCGTCGAGGTCGAGCAGGTCGTCGTTGAAGTTCAGGTGGCAGTTGGTCGAGCATGAGGCCCATTTGTTGCGCATCGGGCGCACGCCCAGCCAGACGATCTTGACGTCGAGCTTGTCGGCCCAGTGACGTACGCGGTTCTTGAATGCCGTTCTGGTGCTTTGCTGAGCAACGCTGCGAGTGGCGCTCATATCCGGTTCGCGCGGGCCAGCAGGGAGAACAATTCATCGACGATGCGGCTCACATCGTCCAGGTCGTCGGTTTCCGCGTAGATCGCGAATGTGACTTTCTTGCGCAATTCCCGCATGGCGGCCTCGCTTCTTTGCCAGTTGGGGAAATCGGAAAAGGCCTGGCGGACTTTCTTGCTGACGTCCTCGGCATTGGAGATTCCAGCATCCAGCAGGGTTCGATAGACGAAGTAGGTCAGGCCGTCGAAGGATTTCTCGGCCTGGTCCTTCTTGCGCTGCTCATTGCCTTCGACTTCTCGCAGTAGTTCAGCCAGCGCGTCGGAGGTGCTGGTCTGGCGATTCTCGAATTTCTCCTGCACCAGTCGGGCACGCTCGGCCATGGCAATCAGGAAGGGGTCGTCGCTGTTCTCGTCGGCGATCTTTTCGATGCTCTTGACCAGGTTGATGACCTTGGTGCCGTCGCCTTCGCTCCTCCTCTTGATCAGCTCGATCGTATCGGCGTCGATGGCGACGTAATCATCCAGCCGGGTCACACCGTAGGTCCCGATGTGCTCCTGGACAAGCGCGTTGGTCTTGGCCTGGAATTCCCGGTCGACCTGCACGGTGCGCGTGTAGGCCTTGCGGACCACCTGGTAGATGCCCGACAGCGTGCCGTAATCCTTGATGAATGGGCGCAGGACGGCGTCCGGCGAGATGATCTCGTAGAGCATCTCGATTTCTTTGTATTCCCTGAAAAATGCCTTGCGCCGCTCCGGGTCGCGGAAATGTTCGATCAGAATGTCGACATCACGATCGGTGAAGTCATGTTGCAGCAGGCCCAGGTACGCCGGAGCCTGCTCCTCCATCTTGTTGCGGAAAAGGCCCTTCAGCAGCGCCAGGTCCTTGACGATGGCGTTGATTTCGTCGCTATCGAAGGCGAGCGCCTTCTCCAGGTTGTCGAAGATACCGACGAAATCGAGGACGAAGCCGTGGGGCTTCACCATCTCCTGGGCCTCGTTTTCGTACGGCCGGTTCACCCGGGCGATCGCCTGTAGCAGGGTGTGGTCGCGCATCGGCTTGTCGAGATACATGGCGTACAGCACGGGCGCGTCGAAGCCGGTGAGCAGTTTCTCGGTGACAATAAGAATCTTCGGTTGCTGGTCGAGCTTGCCGAAGCTCTTGCGGATCTGCCGCTCCTTTTTCGGGTCGAGATGAAATGCCTTGAGCAGGGCGGAGTCGTTGTTGCTGCCGGTGTAGACCACCTCGGAATACTCGGGCGGCAGGAACTGATCCAGCGCCTTCTTGTAGTGGGCGCAGGCTTCGCGGTCGACGCCGACGAGGAAGGCCTTGTAGCCGAGCGGCTCGACGTTCTCGCGGTAGTGCTCGGCGACGAACTGCGCGACCTTCTGGATGCGTTCCTTGCCCTTGAGGAAGTTCTTCAGGTTCACCGCCCGCTCGAGGATCTTGTTGAGCTCCTCGATGTCGGCCACGCCCTCGGCTTCGGCGAGGGAGAGGAACTCTTTGTCCAGCGTCTCGTGCGGGACGAGCATTTCGTTGGGAGCGAGCTGGTAGTAGAGCGGCAGCGTGGTGCCGTCCTCGATGCTGTCGGCGATGGAATACTTGTGCAGGTAGCCCTGGTCGTCCTCGCAGCCGAAGGTCTTGAAGGTGCCCTTGCCGTAGACGGTCTTGTCCACCGGGGTGCCGGTGAAGCCGAGGTAGGTGGCGTTCGGCAGGCCTGCCATGAGGAAGTTGCCGAGGTCGCCGCCGGTGGTGCGGTGGGCTTCGTCGATGAGGACATAGATGTTCGAGCGCGTGTTCAGATCCGCCGGCATGTCGCGGAATTTGTGGATCATCGTCACGATGATGCCCCGGTAGTCGTCCTGCAGGAGCTGGTTGAGCCGGGCGATGCTGCCGGCGTGCTCTAGATTGCCGAGGCCGAGCGCGGCGAGGTTCTTGAGCATCTGGTCCTCCAGCTCGTTGCGGTCGATCATGAGGAGGACGGTTGGCTTGTCGGCCTCGGGCGCGCGGAAGAGCCGCTCCGCCGTCTTGATCATGGTGAAGGTCTTGCCGCTGCCCTGGGTGTGCCAGACAAGGCCGCGTGTGCGCTCCGGCTGCAGGGCCCGCCCGACGGCGGAATCGACCGCGCCGGTTTGGTGCTGGCGCAGGATGTATTTGTTCAACTCCTCGTCCTTCTCGGCAAAGACGATGTAGTCCTTCAGGAAGGCGAGCACCTGCGGGATGGCGCAGAAGCTCTTCACCTTGGCCTCCAGCTTGCCGACCTCCTCGTCCTTCCAGTTGAAAATATTCCGCCGCACCGTGTTCCAGGTCACCCCGTAGGAAAAGCCGATGGCGTCGGTGGCAGTGAAGAGCTGCTGCGACACGAACAGCTCGGGCGTCTCGCGGTGGTAACGGCGGATCTGGTCCACCCCCAGGGCAATCGCCTCGTCCTTGTTGGCGTTCTTGCACTCGATCACCAGCACCGGGATGCCGTTGATGAGAAAGACGACATCCTCCCGCGTGTCGTAGTGGCCATTGTGAAAGGCCCACTCCTCCGTCACTTCGTAAACATTGCGCGTCAGGTCGTCGTAATCGATCAGGATCAGGTCGCGCTCGCGCTTCTCCTCGTGGTCGAAGAATTTGCCCCGGTTGCGGAGGTGTTCGAGGAATTCGCGATTGCCGTGGATGTCGGTGTGGAGATGTCGAAACTGCCCAAACAAGGCGCCCCCGGCCTCGGCATAGCGCGGGTTGAATTCCCTCACCTTGGCGTCGAGCAGGTCATCGAAGAAGAGCGAATGGTTCCTGGCGCGGTCGGCGGGCGGCACGTCCGAATCAAACCCGCGCCGCTGCTCGGCTTCCTCGCGGGACACAATGGTCCATCCGATGGCCTCGGCGTATTCGAGGATCCGGGCTTGGACGGTTTTGTGTTCTCCGGGTGTGGGCATCCTAGAGGTCTACAGATTGTTTATTGTGTCGGCAGCCATTTCGACCTCAATGGGTTCCAATCCAATTGTCGTGATGTCGATTTCGTGGAGGCTCTTAAGGATCTCATCGACTTCATCGCCTAGAGGATTCGCCTTCTCAATTTGTAGGGTCACCTGAAATGGAAGCCCGTATTCTTCTAGAACAGTAGCGCTCAGTGGCATGAAAAGACGCTTCACTGAGGAGCCAAATACCGAATAGTCTCCCGGCTTCTTCCCGGCTCTTTCGAAAACGCTTTTTTGAATTTTATCGAGACTCGTCAAATACCTTGGAAAGTGAAACTCACCCCATTGACGAACAAATTTGAGCACGGTTTCCAGCGCTTCTGAAGGCGTAGCATTCTTGTTGTATGCAAGTTCGGCTGCAACCAATGCTGACACGGTCTTCTTCTGAACCAAGGTCTTCATTTTCATGTAGAGGTGATTCGTATTCCCAATTCCATCTTTCCCCTTCCCACCCATTAGGTAGTCGAAAATCAGGGAGCAAACCGTGTGTAATTGCTGTAAACTCGGGAATCCGGACCAGCAAAGCTCGGCGTGATACTTCGCAATATTGGACGTGATCTCAGACGCCAAATTTAATTGCTGCCCCGGATCCATTCCAGAATTGGAACGCATAACCTCCATCGGGAGAATGTCTTGGCCGTAAAGGTATTTCAGCTTCTCAAGAGAGTGCTCAGACAAGTCCTTCTGCTCGATCTGAATCAACAGCGACTCAGGCGCATCGTCAGGCTGCGTAAATGCAGGCACGTCCACCAAGGGGAGTTCAGGTTGGGGTTCGTGGTTCAGAACAAAGACATGCCCAACAAAATGTTGCTTCATCCGCCCTGCACGCCCCTTGATATTATTGAAGGTAAAAAGGTCAATGGGCTTCTGATTCCCGATCTTTTTATCGTAGATAATGACGTTTTTAGCTGAAGTATTGACTCCCTCAATGATTGTCGATGTGCAGAGAAGAAACTTCACGCCCCTCTCGTTAAACTTTCGTAGCAGGTGGTAGGCGACTGATCGAGGCAGTGATCCATGGTGGACGGCTATACCGGCATCTAGAAGATCGGCGAGAAACCACTTAGGGTGGTAGTTCGACCGAAGCCAATCAGCAAACTGCGAAGCAGTCTCAGAGGGGGCACTGATACCCGCATCAAGAAGCGCTTGCGCGAGTGTGTATGCGCTTTTTGGCGACTTACAATAGATCAGCGTCGGGTCACTAACCTCCTTGCAAATCGCGATGGCATTCTCAGTTTCGTCACCTTCGGTAATGAGGCGAACTTCCGTCGCTACCGTGGCAAAATCGGTTTTGAAAAACCGAAATTTCAGAGCCTTCTCATCGATGGTGATATCCTGAATATTAGGTCCGATAAGAAAAAACTTCGCTCCCGATGTGAAGAGTTTGTAGAATGCCTCATTGAGGACAAAAGTGCGATCGTCTCCCCGGTTGGGGCTAAGCTTATAAAATTCGTCTAACACGAAAAACTCAGGCAAAGGCATTTCTTCGAATTCAAGAAATCGCTCTTGGGTTAGGACGAAAATGTTCTTCTCTTCAGTATGCTGTGATGGATGCGTGACGATTTTGAATTCTTTTGAAAACCTCTTCGCTAGCCTTCGTCTGGTTTCGTCGATGAGCGCAATTGTTGGCACGATGACGACAATGTTATTGTATCGGCGGGATGCGATCATCGCGTCCATTAAGAGACTCTTTCCGAAGCTTGTCGGCGCACTGAGAATGACATTGGCTCCGTCGACGAGCGCCCGATAAACTTGGCCCTGAGCGGAATGAAGAACAATATCGTCCATTCCTTGCACCGAGTGAAATTCAAGATTTAGAAGTTCGCTTGTTGAAAGGGTCGAGCGCTCTCCCTGATACGGAAAAAGCCCCGCACGTTGAACCAAAGCTTCGATCACCGATTTACATTCGTCGAGCAGGTCTAGATGCTCCAAGAGACGAATCAAGGCATCACGTCCAGCATTCTCCTTTTCAGCTAAGAGCCACGAAACTTCGGAAAGCGCTTTAAACCTGTTTTTTTCGATCCAGTCTCGATCTGAAAACATTTCTGGAGTGATAGAACTCATCGCTGTTGCCCCTCCAGTTTGTTTTGCAGGATGTCAATCAATGCCTCCTTCTTGTGAAGCGGAATCAAAAACAGGTGGATTCGTAAGGGTGGGAGATCTTTGGATGCAAATCGCGAATACACATCTTCTAGCTCAGTTTGTAGTGCCGACCTAAACTCATCACAAACTTCGGCATGGGCTTCAACCGTCTCACTTTCGTAGGTCAGAAGCACGGGAATGCAGGCGCGCTTAAAGATAACATCAAGAGAAGTTCGCTCGCTGATTAAAGTGCGAAGTGCCGAAGCGTGCTTCCACCTCGGATCAATTTTGGAGTCGATCAGAATGAACTCTCTTCGAAGCCAATCCCCATCGGTATGTTCTTCGAGTTCTTTGGTTACCTTCCGTATGGCATCGGTGGCGTCTTTCTGAAACTTCACCTCGCCCAACCAAAGCTCAAGATCCTCGCCATTTTCAACAACGTGGACGGCGTCAAAGCCCTTGACCGTCTCATTCGTCGAGGTTTTGAAATACAGTTTGCTGATTGCCGGCTGTGAATCAAAGACCTCCCGGAGGATGGCATGAAGAAGCAACTCACCAAACTCTCCCCTGCGTTGATACTTTTCAGTGGTGTAGACAGTGGTCGCTGCCTTCTTGAGCAGTTTACGGGCCGTTGTCGAATTTAGATCTTCCAGATCAGAGTATTGAAGAGCAAATTCGGGTAGCCAATCGAATAGGTATTCCGCAAGTGCTTCGTTCCTCCATTCCCCTTTCTCGTAGCCTGTTGAACCAGCCGTTAAGCCAGGTGACCTCGCTACATCGTGAACTACGAGATCGAAAAAGGGAGCTGGTTTGTCGTCGAATACACTCATCTTCAGCTGGCTTTCATTTGGATCTCTCCGACCCGGGTCTTCGCGGTCATCAGTTCGTGAAGGAGGGTGCGGAAGAGGTCTTGGAGTCGGTCGCGCTTCAATCCGTGAAGCTCCTTCTTGGTTTCAAGATTCTGAATCGCGGTGGCGACCAGTTCCTGCGTTTCAGGTTCAGGTAGCGGTATCTTAAAACCAGCAATCTCGTGGCTCATCAGAGTGCACGTTCCATGACCAGAGCGGCCAACCTTCTTGAACAAGGCACCCCGGAACGTCTCCAGGGCATACAGCAGGAAGTCGGAGCGGAGCTTTGGACCCGGAACGATCGCCCGCATGTCTTGATTGATGGCCATGGGAACTTCTGCGAGCGCGACGGGAACGGTCTTTGCCAAAATCATTCCGCGCACGACTACGAAGACGGAACCAGCGGGAGCGAGTTTGCTTCCGCTTTCGAGGGCTTCCTGTGAAATGTGGTCTGTAACGTCATCGAGTCGTGGACGCTTCATGTCCTTCGGCGATACCCATGGAATCGTTCCCTGCCAGAAATCTGGATTCCTCTTTGATGGAGTTCCACCGCTTTGGAACCGGCAGACGTCCGAAAGCTCCACCACTTCCCAGCTTTCGGGGACAGGGCCGATTTCGGTTTGTTTTTGGGGTTCGTGGCGGAGGCCTTCGGTGAAGAGCTTGTGCATGAGGGCCTTTTTGAGCACGGTGGTGGTCTGAATGATCCGCTCCTGCGCTTCGATCGCCCGCTGCACCGTCGAAAGGATGTGCGCGATCTTCTTTTGTTCGGGGAGTGGGGGTAGTGGGAACCAAGAATCTTTGACGTCGGAGTCCCGCACTGCTGGATAGCTTGCGCCTCGTTCCAGACCTACCATCCGAGCATTAAAGTGATCAGTAATCAGAAACGAGTAGAGAAATCCCGGTTCAGCTTTCGCATTGTTACACCGCAATACGCAATATCCGGTGCTCGCAATCGCCCCGTCGAGTTCCGGCGGGACCAGTGCAATCCGTTTGAGGGTCGGGCGAACCGTTGCAAAGAGAACGTCGTCAGTCTCGATCGCTTTTCGTGCTCGGCTTGGCGCTTCAGATCCAAGCGTGGGCGCTGCACCGGTGATTTTGAACGACGTGTTGGAGACGGCTGAAACATCGACGTATTGAAACACCTCGTCGGGTTTCTTTCGCGGATCGCGCTGCTTGGTTTTGACGACGGCTTTCCCAATGGACGATTCCGTCCACGAGTCGGGAAGTGGATATGGTTTGCCGTCCATCATTTCCCGCCTCCCTTCGGTTTGGAGTCATCGTCGGCAGTTATCCGAGATTTTCGGACAACTGATTGGCGATCGCTGTCGTCCTTTGCCTCCAGCCGTGCCCGCGAGATCTCGATGGCTGCGTGGAGTTTTTGTTGGAGGAGTTCTCGTGGAGGCAGGGCCGTCAGATACTCCGCGACGTGGATGCCGCTCTGGTCGAGTTCGAGGAGTTCGATTTGTTCCGTCTTTTTCCCGGCGCAGAGGATGATGCCGAGGGGCGAGTCCTCGCCGGGTTGCTGCTCGTGTTTGGCGAGCCAGCGGAGGTAGAGCTCCATCTGGCCTTTGTATTCGGCTTTGAAGTCGCCGAGTTTGAGGTCGATGGCGATGAGGCGTTTCAGGCTGCGGTGGTAGAAGAGGAGGTCGAGGTAGAAGTCGTCTGAATCGATTTGGATACGGGTCTGGCGACCGAGGAAGGCGAAGCTGCTGCCGAGCTCGAGGAGGAAGGTTTCGAGTTCACGCAGAATGGCGTCCTCGAGGTCTTTTTCGAGGTAGCGGTCCTTGAGGCCGAGGAAGTCAAGAATGTAGGGATCGCGGAAGACGAGGTCGGGGGTGAGCTGATCCTCGCTGCGAAGGGCGGCGAGTTCGGCTCTGGCGACTTCCTCGGGCTTCTTCGAGATTGCGGTGCGCTCGTAGAGCATGGAGTCGATCTTTTTGCGCAGGGTGCGGACGCTCCAGCGCTCGACCCGGCACATTTCAGCGTAGAAGTCGCGCTGGATGTCGTCTTTGAGGGGGATGATCTCTTTGAAGTGGGACCAGCTCAATTGTCGCGACAGCGTAGCGACAATCTCGGCTTCGGGGAACACGGCGGCGAATTGAACCATGCGCCGGAGACTCTTCTCCGAGAATCCTGTCCCAAACTCTTCAACCAATTGTCGCGACAGTGTAGCGACAATTTCATCTCCATACTCAGCCCGCTCGTTTCCAAGGACTTCCGTCTGGATGCGCTTGCCGACACGCCAGTAGAGCAGGGTCATGCCTGCATTGACCGTGCGGGCGACCCCCTCGCGGGTTTGCGCGATCATGGCCCGCACGTCGGCCACGAGTCCGGCGTCGCTCTGGATGATCTGGAGGTCGTCGTTCTCGCTCATACACCAATCTTTTTGAGAATCTCCCGCAGGGCCTTGTCGGTCTCCGTTGCCTCGGCCTCGATGGCATCGAGCTCGGCGACGATTTCCCCGATGGGCCGGTAGGTTTCGGCATCGGAGGTGTGGATGTAGCGGCTGGGGGAGATGTTGTAGTCGTTTTTCTTCAGCTCGGCGTGATCGACAATACGGCTGAGTTTTTCCGCTTCCTTCCAACCGATGAGGGTGTCAGTGATGTGGGCGATGCCGGCATCGGGGATGAAGTTCTTGGGATCGCCCTTTTCGAAGACCTGACTGGCGTTGACCAGGAAGACCTTGCCCTGCCGCGCTTTCGGCTTGGCCTTGTTCAGGAACAGCACGATGCCCGGTGCCGTGGTGTTGTAGAAGAGGTTCTCGGGCAGGTAGAGCACGGCCTCGATCAGGTCGTGATCGACGAACCACTGGCGGACGGTCTTTTCCTTGTTGCTGCCGGCATTGCCCGAGCCGCGCGACGCGGCGCCCGTATCCAGGACGACGGCAGCTCGGCCCTTGTCGTTGAGGCTGGCGTGCATGTGCTGGACCCAGCCCCAGTCGGCGGAGGATTTGCCGGGGAAGCCGGCGCCGGCGGGAAAGCGGTCGAGTTCGTCGTTTTCGTAGTCGGCCTCGGTGAACCAGTTCTGGTTCCACATCGGATTGGCGACGACGCGGTCGAAAGTGCGGAGTTTTCCGCGCTCGCGGAATTTCGGGTTCTTGAAGGTATCGCCGATTTCGATTTCGCCCTCGAAATCGTGGATGATCAGGTTCATGTTGGCCATGGCCCAGGTGTCGGCGGTGTACTCCTGGCCGTAGAGCCTGAGCGGCGAAGGCTTGGTGTCATCGGCCAGGTCTTCCATGGCGACTTCGAGCTTGACCAGTAGGCCGCCGGAGCCGCAGCAGGGGTCGTAGACGGTCATGCCCGGGCCGGGCTGGAGCACGCGCGACATGATGGTGCCGACCTCGGGCGGGGTATAGAACTCGCCCGCGCTCTGGCCGCCGCCCTCGGCGAACTTGCGGATCAGGTATTCGTAGCTCTTGCCGATGATGTCGGCTTCGACGTCCTCCAGCCCCAGGCGCTTGGTGCTGATCGCCTCGATCAGATTGGAGAGCCGATCGTCGTCGAGGTCGCGCTGGCCGTGGGTGGTGGCGTTGAAATCGATGCGGTCGATGATGCCCTGCAGCGCCGGATTGGCATTCGCGATGGCGCGCATGTGGCTGGTGACGCTCTCGCCGATGCGGTCGGAGAGCCGGCGTATGACCGACCAGACCGGCTCATCGGGATCGTCCGGCTCGAGCGGGAGGTAGAAGCGGACCAGCTTCGGGTCGGCCTTGACCAGGGCGAAGGCTTTCTTGCGCGAACCGACCTCCCTGGCGATGCGATCGAGTTCGTCGTCGAAGACGTCGCAGAGGCGCTTGGTGAAGATCAGGGGAAGGATGTAGTCCTTGTACTTCGGCGCGTCCTTGGCCCCGCGGATGGAGCAGGCGGCATTCCAGATCCACGATTCCAGCGATATCGCATCAGCCTTCATCGGTACAACTTCCGCTCGCAGGCTCAGTGCGCAGTGAATGAGCCAGTGGCGACTGACACAGGTTCAATAAACTGATGTGTTGTTGATTTGTTCTTGTTCGATCTTGCTCGTTCATCCCTGACACTGTCCCCAGTCCGCTTTGCCTGATGATCTGCCTTAGGCTTCCATGCTCAACGATCACTCCTGAATCGATTATGCCACGATGATGCGCTTAGTGCACCCATATGGCTGCTTGGCAGATGTGCTCGCCCGGCTTCATGAGAAGGGACCCAGCCGCAAGGCGTGCTGGATCCTGTCGCGCTGATCGGGGTGTACCCCCACCGCATCTGCGAAGTCGCGCCATCGCGATACCGCATCCTGCACTTCGTGGACGATGGCTTTTGCCTCACCCTGCTTGAGCCGTGCAAGCTTTCCGCAGGCTTCAAAGTCCGCCAGAGCGAAGTTGTCCCGCTTTCCGTTCAAGCTCATTTGATGGGCCGATGTCCAGTCACCTTCCGGGTTGAAACTGTAGATGACGTCAAATGCCGGAGACAAAGACCATTCACCTTTCCGGTTCATCAGGAATGCGATGTTCTTGACGTGATCATCCTGGTTACGCGCCACGATGTTGAACACCATGCGCCGGAATTGTTGTTCGATGGCATCTTGTCCCAACCCAAGCTCCCGCATGACCATGATCGCTTGTTCGTAGCCATACGCGCCGGCGCTATTGAAGTCATAATGAGCCACTGCGGCCAATGACTGCATGTGCATCTTTTCGCCGTCATCAGTGCGGTCAAATCGCTTGGTCATGAAGTGGCGGCGGCCTCCTTCTTCAAACAGCCGACAGGGCATCATGTTGATACCCGCGTCCTGCGCCATTTTGGCATAGGCGTATTCAATCGCGCCGAAGCCTTCCGGATCATCCAGCTCCTTGTCTCTGTTGTTCTTCACTCCGTCAAACTTCATCAGCCAGTATTCAAACCCATCCCCGGCATTGACCTGCCCCGAGCGTACTTCGTTGGTGGCAGGGTTCCATGCAATCAGCGCTTTGGCTCGCGCTCCTCCCGCAGAAGTGCCCACGCGAAGAATTTCACGCACGGCCTGTTCGTTTTGACGGTGCTCAAACACAGTCGCAAGCGACGAACGATGCGTGAGAATCTCGGAGGCCAGTTTGACCAACTCTGCCACGTGAATGCTGGACGTATTCGGGCGCCCGCTGCTCATTGCAGGTTTGAATTCCAGTGCCCCCATCCCCCGATTACCGATGTAGCACAACCGTTCCAAAGCATTGAACGATTCCGCTTTGCGCCCCCTTGTTGCCAACCAGGTATCGATGATGGCGTTGCCGTACTTGTCGGGGAGCGAGTCCGCCAGCAGTCCGGGCAGCCCATGGAAGGATTTCAACGGGAGCTCAGGAAACCGATAGACCTTGGTAGACAGCGGCATACAGATCGGCGCAATCTCGATGCCGCTGCGCAGGAAGTCCCGGTTGTATTCAAACTCAGCAATCTGTTCATCGTCGCCCAGGGTAACGTAGCCGATATCGGTACCCCATAAGCTTACCGTGGCCTGCGTGGTCACTCCTCATCTCCCCATTTCCACTCCCCGGCATCAACATGGCTCGGCTTTGTCTTTGTCGCCCGTTGCGGAAGCCTGCCGCCCTCTTTGGCGACGTGCCTTGGACGCACTTTGGGTTCGGGCAACATGGCTTCCAGCCTGGAAAGCAAATCCAGCTCGCGCAGGATGCGAAACAGCGTTCGGGTCTGGGTCGTCTCCCCGGCCTCCAGTCTTTCCAGCGTCCGCTTGCCGACACCAGCCTGCCGAGCCAGGTCTGCCTGCGTCAGATTCATTTCGATACGGAGTTGGGCCAAGCGTCGTCCCAGTTCCTCCAGCATCGCTTCGTCGTGTTGTAGATCCTGAAACTTCATACCGCCACGCCCCACAACAAAGATAAGCTCATATTATATCGTAATATATGACGAAATAAAGCTTAATAGCAAGATTATACGTCATATATGGCGACTTAAATCAGTGTATATACCCAGAGAAAACCACTAAGAACATGTATAGCATCAGTCATTATCGCCATATCTGACGATTAATATTGCTGATTTTGCTCTTATTCGTTATATATGACGAGTTGTGAGGTGCCGGGCTCTTTGGAACTGTACGATCGTCGGCAGATTTCGCAGATGGGCGCGGATTATTCTCCCGGGATCAGCACCTGCGCATCAGTACCAGATCGCCATGTCGATGCCGGTCTTATCGCGTTCGGGTGCTGTCGGGATGCGTTGGGCGCTGCCCGTGGCTATGCGTTGTGCAGTCCACAGCATGGCCAGGGCATCGAGGATGTCGTCGTCGGCGGCCTGGCGCTTGAGCGGGAACTGTTTGCGGATGGCGGGGAAATGGTCGCTACAGAACTCGCGTTCGAGCAGGCGGCGGCGGAAGTAATGACCCACCGGGGTTTTCTTGTAATCCAGTATGCCCTTATGCTCGTTGGCGGCCCAGAAGCTGACTTCCGGGTGGCCTTCATGCAGCACATCGGTGCTGATGCTGCCGGCCTGGATGGCGGCATCGATCTCGCGGATCACGGGCAGTATGTGGTAAGCCTGTTGCGACAGGCCAACACCGGACAGCTGTCGATGCTTTGCATTGGCTTCGGCGTGGCTGGCGCTGTCCAGCACCTGCCGCAACGGCGTCATGAACACGCTGTTGTGGCGCGGTTTGATGGCCTGCCGCGCCAGTTTGTCGCACTGGCGCGGGTATTTCTCCGGCAGCCCCACCGGCACGTCGGCCACCAGTACATCCAGTGCCGGCAGTGCGCGCAGCAGCTTGCTGAAGTCAGCAAACAGGTGCGCCTTGAGTTGGTCATTGACCAGCACCAGCGTCAGCCATCCGGCTTTGGAACGGTCACTGCCTGCGATGATCATGCAACGGTCGCTGCACTGTCACTGAATGGGCTCAATCCGGGTCACACTCGACCTGAACGGCAGACCATGATGCCTGAGCCTGCTGCGGCCCAAGTCTGCTCGGCCCAGGCCTGCGCGACCCAGGCCCGCTCTGGAGCTTGTCCGCAGCAGATCCGGGTGGCAACGCGGTGGCTGCTGTCGAGTTCATGGCGGGCTCAGTGCTGCTGATGTCCGTCCGCGCCATGCACATGACCATGGTCGAGTTCGGTTTCGGTGGCTGCGCGCACTGCCTCGATCTTGACCGCGAAATTGAGCTCCTGACCGGCCAGTTCATGGTTGGCGTCGACGGTGACAGCCTCGTCGGTGACGGCGGTCACGGTAACCGGAATCGGTCCCTGATCGGTCTCGGCCTGAAAGCGCATGCCGGGCTCGACTTTTTCCACGCCGGCAAAGGCGGAAGCCGGCACCTGTTGCACCAGATCCGGGCGATGCTCGCCGTAGGCCTGCTCGGCCGGGATGGTAACATCCAGCTTGTCGCCGGCCGCTTTGCCTTCCAGCGCCTGCTCCAGACCGGGGATGATCTGGCCATGGCCGTGTATATAGGCCAGCGGTTGCTTGCCGTTGGAGCTGTCCAGCACCTGACCTTCGTTGTTGGTCAGGGTGTAATCGATCTGCACGACGTGGTTTTCTTTGACTTGCATGCCTTACCTTGTATGTGACGGGTGACAGCACAGGATAACGCAAACACCCCCCTGCTGTCGCCTGCCTGCAGGCAAAAACCAGGTCTGCCAGAAGTGGTCACACGCTGCAGAGGCTTGACCCGGACAGCAATGACGGCTAGGCTTATCTTTCTATCAGGATAGAAGGATATAGTCATCGACCTGCTGCAGACCAATGCGCTGTGCCGCCTGCTTGCCGACAACACCAGGGTCAGGCTGATGCATCTGCTGGAAGCCGAGGAGCTGAGTGTTGCCGAGCTGGCGGCCATCACCCATCTGGCGCAGCCGCGCGTGTCCACCCATCTTGCCAGGCTCAAGGAAGCCGGGCTGGTGTGCGATCGCCGCGCCGGGGTGTCGGTGTATTACCGTGCCACCAGTGGCGAGCCGTCATCATCGGCACATGCGCTGTGGCGCACCCTGGCCGCACAGACCGACGACCCGTTGCTGCAACAGGACCTGGACCACATTGACCGGGTGCTGGCCGAACGCTCGAAGGAGCGCAACTGGGCCGACAGCGTGGCCGGCGACATGGAACGACACTACTCACCCGGCCGCACCTGGGAGACCACCGCGCGCGCACTGATGCGCCTGCTGGATCTCGGCGATGTGCTGGACATTGCTGCCGGTGACGGGGTTACCGCCGAACTGCTGGCCGCGCAATCGCGCAGCATGGTCTGTGTGGACAGCAGCGACAAGGTGATTCAGGCCGGTCAGCAGCGCACCCGCGAGATTGACAATGTCAGCTACCACAAGGCCGACATGCACGCCCTGCCGCTGGACGATGCCAGCTTCGACACCGTGCTGATGCTGCATGCCCTGACCTATTCGCGCGAGCCCGCGCACGCCATTGCCGAGGCCGCGCGCGTGCTGCGCCCTGGCGGCATGCTGCTGCTGGCCACGCTGGAGCGGCATTCGCACGAACAGATCGTGGCCAATTACGATCACCTCAATCATGGCTTTACTGCCGGCGAACTGAGCAGCATGGCGCAGCAGGCCGGACTGCAGTCGGTACAGGTCAAGCAGGCCACGCGCGAATCCAGACCACCGCATTTCACCGTACTCACACTGACCGCATGCAAACACTGACCACCGTCATCAGCACGGCCACAACCAGATTATGAGTATCAAGCAACTGCCGTGGCAGAACCCGCCGCAGGTGAAGCGTCTGCAGCAGCAGCTGCAGCAGCGCGTGCTGGTCATCGATGGTGCCATGGGCACCATGCTGCAGGAACACGATCTCAGCGAAGCCGATTATCGCGGCGAGCGCTTTGCCAAACATGCCAGTGACCTGTTCGGCAACAACGAGTTGCTGTGCCTGACCCGACCGGCGCTGGTGCGGCAGATCCACGACGACTACCTGGCTGCCGGTGCCGACATCATCGAAACCAACACCTTCAGCGCCAACGCCATCTCGCAGGCCGATTACCACTGCGAGGCACTGGTGGCAGAGATCAACCGCGCCGCCACCGAACTCGCCCGGACAGCTGCCGAAGCGTGGAGTCACAAAACTCCAGCACAGCCGCGCTTTGTGCTGGGTGCACTGGGGCCGACCAACCGCACCGCCTCGCTGTCGCCGGATGTGACCAATCCGGGCCATCGCAACATCGATTTCTGCACCCTGCACGCCGCCTATACCGAGGCCGCAGCAGCGCTGATGGACGCCGGAGTCGACGGCCTGATCATCGAAACCGTGTTCGACACGCTCAACTGCAAGGCTGCCATCAAGGCCTGTATGGACCTGTTCGTTGAGCGCGGCAGCCGGGTGCCGCTGCTGATCTCCGGCACCATCACCGATGCCAGCGGCAGAACCCTGTCCGGGCAGACGCTGGCGGCATTCTGGCATTCGGTGCGGCATGCCGAACCTTTTGCCGTCGGCCTCAATTGCGCACTGGGGGCAGAGGAACTGGCCCCGCACGTGCGCGAACTGGCTGCCATTGCCGATTGCCCGGTGTTCACCTATCCCAACGCCGGGCTGCCGAACGAACTGGGCGGATACGATCAGAGCCCGGCTGAACTGGCTCGCTGGCTGGGCGAGTTCGGTCAGCGCGGCTGGCTGAATCTGGCCGGTGGCTGCTGTGGCACCACGGCTGCGCACATCGCGGCAGTGGCTGACACGCTCAAGGGTGTCGCGCCCAGACAACCCGGTGCTGACGACGCCTGTGCGGATCAGGCCATGACCAGACTGTCTGGTCTGGAAGCGCTGACGCTGACGCCGGAGCTTGGCTTCGTCAACGTCGGCGAGCGCACCAATGTCACCGGCTCGGCACGCTTTCGCCGGCTGATCGAAAACGACGATTACGAGACCGCACTGGAGGTTGCCCGCGAGCAGGTCGACAATGGCGCCCAGATCATTGACGTCAACATGGACGAAGGTCTGCTGGATTCTGCCGCGGCCATGCAGCGTTTTCTGCGTCTGATCGCAGCCGAACCCGACATCGCACGGGTGCCGGTGATGCTGGACTCCTCGGATTTTGCCGTGCTTGAATGCGGACTGCAGAATCTGCAGGGCAAAGGCATCGTCAACTCCATCAGCCTGAAAGAGGGCGAACAGGCGTTTCTGCAGCAGGCGGCGGTGATACGCCGCTATGGTGCCGCCGTGGTGGTGATGGCGTTCGACGAACAGGGTCAGGCCGACACGCTGGCACGGCGTCAGCAGATCTGCGCACGCGCGTTTGATCTGCTCACCGGCACGGCGGGCTTTGCCGCCGAGGACATCATCTTCGATCCCAACATTTTTGCCGTGGCCACCGGCATCCCCGAGCACAACCGCTACGCGCTGGATTTCATTGAGGCCACGCGCTGGCTGCGCGAGCACTATCCGCGCTGTCACATATCCGGTGGCGTCAGCAACCTGTCGTTCTCCTTTCGCGGCAATCAGCCCCTGCGTGAGGCCATGCATGCGGTGTTTTTGTATCACGCCATTGCCGCTGGTATGGACATGGCCATCGTCAACGCCGGCGCGCTGCCGGTGTACGACGACATTCCCGCCGCGCTGTGCGAGGCCATCGAGGATGTCATTTTCGATCGCCGCGAAGATGCCGCCGAGCGCCTGCTGCAAATCGCCCAGGGCTATCTGGGTGAGGACAACAGTGACGCCGACGCCGGGCCGTCCTGGCGCGAACTGCCTGTACACGAGCGCCTGCAGCATGCGCTGGTGCATGGCATTGATGCCCATGTGGTCGAGGACACCGAACAGGCGCGGCAGGCTTCGGCATCGGCACTGGCGGTGATCGAAGGCCCGCTGATGGATGGCATGAACGTGGTCGGCGACCTGTTCGGCTCCGGTCGCATGTTTCTGCCGCAGGTGGTGAAAAGCGCCCGAGTGATGAAAAAGGCGGTGGCCCATCTGCTGCCCTACATTGAGCAGGCGCAACGTGACAGCGGCGAATCCAGCGACAAACCAAAGATTCTCATGGCCACGGTGAAGGGCGATGTGCACGACATTGGCAAGAACATTGTCGGCGTGGTGCTCGCCTGCAACAATTTCGAGGTCATCGATCTGGGCGTGATGGTGCCGGGCCAGCAGATCATTGATGCGGCAAAAAAACATCAGGTGGCGATGATCGGCCTGAGCGGGCTGATCACGCCCTCGCTGCGCGAAATGAGCCAGGTTGCCGGCCTGCTGCAAGAGCAGCAAATGCATTTGCCGCTGCTGATCGGCGGTGCCACCACCTCACGCACCCACACAGCCCTGAAGATCGAGCCGTGTTATCAGAATGCGCCGACAGTGTGGGTGAAAGATGCCTCGCGCGCAGTGGGCGTGGCGCAGAAACTAATCGGCAAGCAGTGCGATGATTTCAGTCAGGCACTGCGCAAGGAATACGCTGGTGTGCGGGCACTGCATGCCAAGCGGCAATCTCAGCCCAGGCATTTGCTGAGCCTGACCGAGGCCCGCGAGCGCGCCGCCAACATCGACTGGCAGCAGTACCGGCCGCCACAGCCGCAGCAGTCCGGCGTGCATGTGCTGGATGACGTCGACCTGTCCGCGCTGGTGGAGCTGATCGACTGGTCACCGTTTTTCAGCAGTTGGCAGATCAAGGGCAAATACCCCGACCTGCTGCAAGACCCCGACAAGGGATCGGCGGCACGCGCCCTGCTGGATGACGCCAGGAGCATGCTGCAACAGATTGTCGATGAGCGCTGGCTGCAGGCGAAGGCGGTATACGGGCTGCTGCCGGCCCGGCGTGATGGCGATGATGTGCTGGTGAGCACCGCTGCGGGTGAGCAACGGCTGTGTTTTTTGCGCCAGCAGAACGACAAGCGCAACGACAACCCGAACCTGTCACTGGCCGACTTCATCCAGGCTGGTGCGGATCCTGCAGACGCTGTTGACAGCGGGCAGGACTGGATCGGTCTGTTTGCGGTCACCACAGGCATCGGTATCGAACAGCACGTGCAGGCCTTCGAACAGGCCCACGACGATTACCGGGCGCTGATGCTCAAAGCGCTGGCCGACCGCCTCGCCGAGGCGCTGGCCGAATGGCTGCACCAACAGGTGCGCACTCAGCACTGGGGCTATGCCAGCGACGAGCAGCTGGACAGCAGTGCGCTGATCGCAGAACAGTATCACGGCATCCGGCCGGCACCGGGTTACCCGGCCTGCCCCGACCATACCGAGAAAATCAAGATCATGCAGCTGCTGGGTGCCGATGCCAGCATCGGCATCGAACTGACCGAATCCATGGCCATGCTGCCGGCGGCCTCAGTCAGCGGTTATTATTTCAGCCATCCCGACAGCCGCTATTTTGTCATCAGTCGCATTGATCGCGATCAACTGGAAGACTATGCCCATCGCAAAGGCTGGTCGCTGGCCACAGCCGAGCAGTGGCTGGATACGCTGCTTTAATCCAGACACAGGCGGACAAAAAAACCCGGCCATGGCGGCCGGGTCAATCACTTCAAATATAACTGTCCAAGACTTGTTATTGAACACTCACAGACTGATCAGTCCCCTGCCAGGGAGGGATAATCTGGCAGCATGCTGACGCCGTACAGCGGCTTCTGCACGCCCTGGTGACAGGTTGCGCAATTGGCCTTGGGTGCATCACCCAGGCTGCCGAGGCGATAATCCGGATATTCCGGCTGCAGCGGGCTGAGGTAATTTTCATTCAGCGCCTTCACCATCTGAATGCCATGCCATGCGGTCACGCGCTGCGGGTTGCTGGTTGACCAGTTGCCCCACGAAGCGCTGTTGTGACACAGCGTGCAGTTGGCACCGAGTGAATCAGACATGTGCATCATCAGCCCATAGGTCTTCTCGGTCTGCTGAATGGTGATGTAGTTGTCCTGGTCGGACAAGGCACCGGTCTGTACACGGATCGGTTCGTCACCCTGGGTCAGATAACCGGTAAACGGATCTGCCGGCAATGACGCATAGGCGGCAGCCGGTGCCGGCACATTCTGTCCGGCGGTATAACCGGCCATGCTGGCCGATGCCGCCGGGCTGTCGCCGGTGAACCAGATTTCTGACGGCACGTTGTTGCCGCGATGACAGGTGTAACAGGTCACACCGGTGTTGGCCACGTGCTGATCCCAGTTGCTGTTGATGTCCTGGGTCATCTGCAGCATGCGTCTGGATACGCGCTTGGTGTAGAGATCATCCGAGGCCAGGTTTTCACCCAGGTGGCAGTAGTTGCAACCCTGTTCCGGCGAAACCCATGCCGTCATGGCCGCCATGACCCGGGCAAACTGGCCGACCGACAGGTCGCCCAGGACTTCTACATTCTGATAGATGTCACGGGCCTTGGGGCCGGCAGCAGGGGCCAGCGGCAACGGATCAGGCACCTGATTCGCCGCTGCCGTTTTCACTTCCGTACGCGGGTTGTTGATGTCTGCCATGGCGGTGCCGCGATAGCCGGTCTGCTGGGCATCAATCGGCGGACGTTCACACGCCGTCAGCATCAGCAGAGCCAACAGGGCGGTGCCTGGCAGCAACAGTTTGTGCATTGAATGCTTGTTTTTCATTGTCAGCCTCCAGAACCAAGCGCCGGATCAACCACCGCTGGTGTCGTTTCAGGATATGGCGGCACCAGGCCATGTTCCATGCCCCACATGTACCAGTTGTCCACCACCGTACCTGTCAACAATATTCCGATACCACCGGTGATTGGAGTCAGCACAGCAAACCACCAGGCCCAGCGATGGATGGATTCGATGGTGGCATTGAAGCCCATCGTCCAGCGCCAGAACAGGGCACCACGCTCGGCACCGGTACCGCGGTCAACAATCTGCTCGACTTCACGTTCAGCACCGAATGCACTGGTGGCAAGAATGGTGCCGGCATGCATGGCAAACAGCAGCGTGGAGCCATACAGGAAGGCAATCGACAGCATGTGGAACGGATTGTAGAACAGGTTGCCGTAGCGAATCGAGAACGCAGCGGTCCAGTCCAGATGCGGGAAGATACCGAATGGCACTGCCTCAGCCCAGCTGCCCATCATCAGCGGCCGGATGAAACCCAGCACCAGATACAGCCAGATCGCAGCCATGAAGGCCCAGGCCACATGGGTGCCCATGCCGTGGGCTCTGGCGCGACGGTAAATGCGCACCCACCACAACAGAATCGACACGGTGAGGAAAAAGCCCGCCATCAGCCACCAGCCACCGTCATTCAGCGGCGGAAAACTGAGCCCGTATTCCGGTGCCGGCGGCTCCAGCGCCAGCCATGGCAGCAGACGGATGAACTCGATAAAGTTCCAGTTCACCGATGCCAGCATGTTCAGGCCAATGATCTCGATGGCGATGAAGCCGAAGATCAGCGACATGACACCGGTGGCACCCAGATAGATGGGACCGAGCTGGGCATCACCGATCTTGCCCAGCCAGTAGTTCATGCGTGGCGGAAAGTCACGCTTCCAGGTACTGTCAGCAGGCAACGGCACACCCGGATCAACCGGACCGTGAATCTGCACAGAGGTATAGATGTTTTGATAATCAGCCATGTCAATTTGCTCCCGGCCATACTGGCAAGTTCAGCCACCAGTTCCACCATTCCGGCCAGCCCCGGGTCCAGAACGGGCCGCTGATGATGATGCACACCGCACTCCAGAATCCTGCACTCAGCGCCAGAAACAGACCCAGGCGATGGATGCCGAGCGAACCGATGGAGTAGCCGATCGAATCGCGGAAGAACGAGTTCTCATGTTCACCACCCTTGACCACTTCACCCTTACCGGGGTTGGCCACGGAGAGGATCACCGCACCGTGCAGTGACAGGGCCAGCGTGGTGGTGAAAAAGAAGGTCACGGCCAGCATGTGGGCCGGATTGTAGTGAAAGTGCAGGTACTGGTAGCCGGTGTTCGACACCCAGTCCAGATGACTCATGATGCCGTACGGGAAACCATGTCCCCAGGCACCCATCAGCAGGGGCCGGATCACCACCAGGCTGACGTAGGCAAAGATGGCCACGCCAAAGGCAATCGGCACGTGCAGTTTCATCCCCAGCTTGCGGCAGATTTCCACCTCACGCAAAGCCCAGGACACGAACGCGCCGATGGCACACACCGTGATCACCTGCCATAGCCCGCCTTCCAGCAATGGCGCAAACGCCAGGCCATAAGACAGGTCCGGCGGCGCTATGCTGATTTGCCAGATGTTCCACGTCGGCCCCTGGGATGCTCCCCACAGGATCATACCAATGCCGAGCAATGAAAAAAACGCTGTCGTGACACCAAAAAATCCAACGTAGAACGGGCCCACCCAGAAGTCGAATAAATCGCCTCCGATCAGAGTCCCTCCACGCACCCGGTATTTCCTCTCAAAACTGAGCATGGACATGATTACACCCTCCAGACTGGGCCAATGAGAAACCTCTGGTTTGGTCCACCCGCGCGCAAGCGCCGTCGCAGGACATTGCGACCGCCTTGTGTGGAGCAGACCAGAGGCTTCTGTAAATTCATTTGAAAATAATGCTGACAACGGCAGACTGCATCACGGGATGAGACATCCCGTGGTTGCAAGCTGTCCGTTGTCAGCATCGCCAGGTCGCCTCAGTTATACCAAGGGCTCCAGTGAAGCCAATGATTGAGACTTTTCCGCATCCAGGCTGATGGTTGTAGCCATGCCACCTGCTTTTGACGGACCCTCGATCCAGTTGAACCGGTCTGTGCTCAGCAGGATGAAGTGAATCACCAGTGCCAGTACAAACAGGAACGTAAACAATGCGATCAGGGTTCTCCGCGGATCGAATATCATCCATACACGCCACATAATCTTACTCCTATGACAGTAGTTGTGAAATTGGAGACAAGACTGCTTGTGCGGTATCGATCACCGCGGCATATCCGCCTTCACCTGGGAACCACGGACGCCACTGCCACACCAGGAAGTGCGCAATGATGGCGATGACCGTGAATATGATGAAGCTTGTCATAAAGAGTTTGTGAAACTCTTGAGCTTCATTCTCCGACAGTCCCGACATGGACCCGCCTGAACGATCTAACTCAGACATACACTTTTCCTCATCCAAATGGCCTTGCGGCCGTTTTGCCATACCAACAATCCCGTATGGCGGGGATCACCATGACGCCTACCGTCATGGCTAAAATTGAACTGTTTGTGTTCAGACATTGAACACGTAGGCAGCAATGGTTCTGGCCTTGCGCCTGGCATCCCGCAGCATGGATGGCTTGCGTGCCGCTGATCCTGACCAGGACTCACCGCGCCAGCCGGCCAGTCTGGCCAGCACCACCAGCGGCAGGCAAATGCCCATGCAACACCAGTACAGCAGCTGATAACCGCGATCAGCCTGCTGATGATTGATCATGTGCATGGAACCGGAATTGCTTTTGCTGCTCATCGTCATACTCTCCATAGCAAGGAGTCATTGAACGGGCGGCACAGTTGGCGCAACGACATGTTCATGCCGCTTTGCTCTGAGCCAGATATTTTTCCACCATGGCCAGCGTTACCCGCTCGCCGTCGCTGTTTTCGGTCATGCGCTCGATGGCATCGCGCATGCGCTTGGCCGCAGAGATGCGCACCAGAACCGGCTGCGCCTCGACCACTTCATCCAGTGCCGCTCTGGCATCGGCATCCCACGGCAGTGAGCGGCCAAGCCGGGTCGGCGTCTGTTCCACCTGATCCATTTCTCCTGCCAGCGGCAGAATGTTGAACAGGGCGTCGAACAGGGCATTGCAGACTTCCTGCACCAGATAGGTGGCACCGGAATAGCCCATGAACGGGGTGCCGGTGTGGCGTCGGATGATGGCACCGGGAAACGAGGCCGGAATGTAGATGGAACCGGCCTTGGACTCGGCCAGGTACATGCGCTCGTTGTAGCTGCCGAACACGATCAGCGGCTTGTGCTCATCAATGGCGGCCATCACCGCCTCGTTGTCGGGTTTCACGCCGGCACGGCGCGAGAAAGCAAAGGCGCACGGCAGCCCCAGATCGTTTTCCAGGAAATTGCGGATACCGCGTGCGTGGGTGTCGTTGGCGACGATGCCGAAGTTGGCGGTGGCAAAGAAGTCCTGCGTCACCGAGCGCCACAAATCCCACAGCGGCTTGATCGTGGTGTGCTTTTCGCGCGCAATGAACGGTTCCGGATCCAGTCCCAGAATCTCGCCCAGACTGCGCAGAAAGCTGGTGGTGCTGTGCAGCCCGATCGGCGCCTGCAGGTAGGGCTTGTCCAGCGCCTCACACAGCATGCGGCCGTATTCGCGGTACATGCAGATGTTGGCATCGGCATTCACCAGGTTGGCAATGTCGGCCAGATCGGTGCCCAGTGGGAACACCATGTTGATCTCGGCACCGATGCCTTCGACGATGCGGCGGATCTCGGCCAGATCCGACGCGGAATTGAAGTAGCCATAGGACGGACCGATGATATTGACGCGTGGCTTGTCACCGTCCTTGCGCTTTTTCGCCCGTGGCATCTTGCCGCGTTTCAGCCCGAACTCGTTCCACAGCCAGAACATCGCGCGATTGGCGCTCTGCCACTGGTCCTCGTCGATGGTGCGGGGCAGAAAACGCTTGATGCTGGTGCCTTCCGGGGTGACGCCACCACCGATCATCTCGGCAATGGAGCCGGTGACGACCACACTGGGCTGATCGCCGGCCAGCACTTCATGCGCACGTTTCATGGCATCTTCGGTGCCGTGACCCATTTCATGCTCGCTGAGTCCGGTGACCACGATCGGCAGTTCATGCGGCGGCAGGCCGTCGGTGTAATGCAGCACCGAGGTGACCGGCAGGTTTTCGCAGCCAACCGGGCCGTCAATGATCACCTGCAGTCCCTTGACCGCAGTGAACACATACACTGCACCCCAGTAGCCACCTGCACGATCGTGATCAAGTACCAGCATCAGACACCTTCCTCCGCAGTGGAGTCGGCGATGATGTTGACGCCTTTGGCAGCCTTGAACTGCTTGCGCACCTGCGGAATGTCTTCCCAGATGCCGGCGTTGTCGCCCATGCCGACATCACCGAAGAAGTCGTGCATGATGTCGAAGCGAGTCTTGTTCTGCATGGCACCGTTGATTACTGTGGCCAGCGATCCGGCACCGGCTGCGCCCATCAGCGGACGCGCGGAAATCAGATTGGTGAAGTACAGGCCGGGGATCGCAAGCTCCTTGGCTTTTTGTACCACCGGCGTGGTACCGATGGCCAGGTCCGGCTGGAACTCCTGCATCGCCGCCAGATCCTGTTCCAGCGAAGCGCGGTAATTCACTGTCACACCATGCGCCTGCAGCCAGTCGCGATCGGCCTCGGACCAGCGCGTCTTCGGACAGGCAGTGCCCACATAGCGCAGATCGGCACCGCTTTCCACCAGCAGTCTGGCCACCAGCAGTTCGGAACCTTCGTAACCGGACAGGGTGATGCGGCCTTTGATCGGCATGCCCTGCAAGGCCTGGCGGATGCCCGGCAGAATCTGCTGTTTGGCCAGATCCAGCTTGGCAGCCGGGATGTTGCACACCTCGGCGAGGCTTTCCAGCCACGCTGCAGTGCCGTCATAGCCGACCGGCGCAGAGCCGATCACCGGGCGTCCGGCCGCTTCAAATTCTCTAATCGAGGCAGTATAAAAGGGATGAATGGCCGCCACTGCCGCGCCATCCAGCGCCGCATACAGTTCGCGCCACTCGCGCGTCGGCACCACCGGTCCGGCTTTCAGACCCAGATGCTCCAGCATGCCGCCGATGATCATCGGGTCCACCGGGAACATTTCGCCCAGCAGGGTCACCGTGGGCTGTTCGGAAACACCGTCTCTGGGAGCCGCCACCGGGCCCTGCTCGGCCTCGGTGCGGGCATAGTTGAGCATGGCACCAGCGAGAATGTCCTTGGCTTCCGCATGCGTGGGCACACCAAAACCCGGCACATCGATGCCGATGATGCGCACGCCATCGATCTGCTTCGGCAGCATGCGCAAGGGCACGCCGGATGCGGTTGGCACGCACAGATTGGTCACCACGATGGCGTCGTATTTTTCCGGATCCGCCATCTTGTGCACGGCGTCGCGGATGTCTTCATACAACTTGCCGGTGACCAGCGTTTCGGAGTTGAACGGCACGTAGCCGACGGTACGCTTGGCACCGTAAAAATGTGAGGTAAAGGTAAGGCCGTAGACACAACAGGCCGAACCCGACAGGATGGTCGCGGTGCGGCGCATGCGCAAACCCACCCGCAGTGAACCAAACGCCGGGCACATGCTTTGCGGCTGGTCATGCGGACCCACCGGGTAGTCTTCGGCGTAGCGGTCGAGAATCTCGCTCTTGCCGGCCTTGCGGGCGGCTTCCTGCATGGTCTGCTTGCCGCCATGGCAGCCATCGGCCTCGGCCTGTGACTGACTCTGACTGGCGGTTTTCGCTGTGGTCGGCTGCGGCGGTTGCACATTGATGGTATGCAACGCTGAGGCCGATTCGGCCTCTGCCGACACGGCATCGTTGTCCATCACGGCGGCACCGCTGTCGTCGTAGACCACTTCGGTGCTGCTGTTGTCAAGATTGTCGCTGGGCATCGTCATGTCTGATCAAACGTTGTCGTAGACCACTTCAAGAGAAGCTTTCTGGATACTGTTGACGCCGCACATGTCGGCCGGTGTGGCCGGCGTCAGCGGCACTTCGCGACCGGTCTCACCACCATCAAACAGACCCAGCAGGCCATCCTGATCCAGCGGCGTCGGCAGCACCGGTGGTGCCTCACCGACGTTGGTCGCCAGTTCCTCGAACAGCGATGCCCAGGCCGTGTCCGGCCGGCCGATGATTTCGTAATTGGCGCTCTTGCGGCGGATGTCCTCATGCTGCGGAATCGCCGCCAGCACCGGAATGCCCACCGATTTGGCAAACGCCTGCGCTTCCCCGGTGCCGTCATCCTTGTTGATGACCAGACCGGCAACACCAACGTTGCCGCCAAGCTTGCGGAAATACTGCACCGCAGAGCAGACGTTGTTGGCCACGTACAGGGACTGCAGGTCGTTGGAACCGACCACAATCACCTTCTGGCACATGTCACGGGCGATCGGCAGACCAAAGCCACCGCAGACCACGTCGCCGAGAAAATCCAGCAGCACGTAATCGAAATCCCATTCGTGGAAACCGAGTTTCTCCATCAGCTCGAAGCCGTGGATGATGCCGCGTCCACCGCAGCCACGACCCACTTCCGGGCCGCCCAGCTCCATCGCATAGACGCCATCGCGCACAAAGCAGACATCGCCGATCTCAACTTCCTCACCGGCTTCTTTCTTTCTGGACGAGGTATCGATAATGGTCGGGCAGCTGCGGCCACCGAACAGCAGCGAGGTGGTGTCACTCTTGGGATCACAGCCGATCAGCAGAACTTTCTTGCCCTGCTGCGCCATCATGTAGGAGAGGTTGGACAGGGTGAAGCTTTTGCCGATACCGCCTTTGCCGTAAATGGCAATGATCTGGGTCTGCTTGGTTTCCGAACCGGCTGCCGGTGGCGCATCCGGCTCCTGAGAAGCCTCGGCGCGCAGATCCTCGGTCATTTTCACCTGGATGTTGAGCGGCTTGCCGTTGGCTTGTTTCTGGTTCAGCGCAGCGATAGACATATTCAGCTTCTCCAATCAAGAATCATTTTCAGACAGGCAGGGTCGGCAAATGCCGTGGCATAGGCCTGGGCTGCCTGTGGTGCTGGAAGTCGATGGGTCAACAGGTCGTCCACGACCAGATCACCGGAATCCAGCAGGTCGCGCACCAGCTGCAGGTCGTCCGGACGCCATTCGGCGGCGGTGCGAATGCTCGCCTCGCGCATGAAAGCAGGGGCAAAATCAAAACTCAGCCGGTCGTGGTAAAAACCTGCCAGCACCACTTCGCCACCGGGTTTGAGCCGGGCGATCATGGTGTCGAGCAATTGGCCAGCGCCGCTGGCATCGATGATGGACAGGTATTTGCCGTCGCTGTCCGCGGCCGGATCCAGCACCGGGTAGTCGTGGTCACCAGTGCGGCGCGCCGGATCGATTTCCCACACCACTGGTGCGGCATGCCCAAACGCAAGACACAGCCGGGCCAGCAGCCGCCCCAGCACACCATGACCGATAATCAGTTCTGCCGGACGTTGTCCCGGCAGCCGCAGCGCGTGGCAGGCGGTTGCCGCCAGTGCCAGCATGACGCCCTGTTCGCGAATGGATTCCGGCAGCGAGATGACCTTGCTGGCCGGCACCACCACACGTGATGAGGCACCACCAAACAGGCCGCGAATGTCGCCGTAGCAGCGCGCGCCGGAGACAAACACCCTGGTCCCTACCGGAATGCCGACATTGCTGCCGGCGTGGGTCACCAGACCCACCGATTCGTAACCCGGCACGAGTGGATAGCCCATGCCCGGAAACTGCTGCATGGTGCCTTCCCAGAGCAGTCGCTCGGTGCCGGTACTGATGCCGCTCCATTCAATGTCCACCACCACATCCTCGGCACCCGGCTGCGGCAGGGCAATGTCCTGCAGCGCCAGCTCACCGGGCTGTTGCATGACCACAGCGGTGCACTTGAGTGCCTGCTCGCTGGCTGGGTCGATACCTGGCTGATGGGCGTTCATGTTCATTAAGTGTCAGTCTACGCTTACTGTTTTAATTGTCAAGTTCAATTTACACCTTTTTCTTCACCGTTGCAATAAGCAGACTGCACAACATCGGGATCGATGTTTTCACCCGACGCACGCGATAAAAGCCCGCCTGCTGCAGAAACCCCTGATATTCCTTGAAAGTACGCGGCCTGCCCTGCCCCATGGCAAACAGATAGAGGCCAAAGTAGGCATCACCCATGGCTTTGGCGCCGGGGGTGGCGGCCAGCGGTTCGGCAATCAGCAGCCGGCCGCCGGGCGGCAGCGCCTGCGCGCACCGTTCAAGCAGTTGCTGCACCACCGCGTCATCGTGATCGTGCAGCACGCGCACCAGCGAGATCAGATCAAAGCCAGAGGGCAGCGCATCGTGCTGAAAGTTGCCGGCAAAACAGCGTGGCACCAGCTTGTCACCGGCAAAGCCCTGGCGGGCGGTCTCGATCACCGGCGGCAGATCAAACAGGCCCAGCTGCAAACCCGGATAACGCTGGCCGACCCGGCGCAGAAACTCGCCCAGGCCGCCACCCACATCCAGCAGCGCGCGGTGGGAGGAGAAGTTGTAGGCATTGAGCACCTGCTCGGCGATCATGTGCTGCGAGCCGGCCATGAGCTCGCTGTAGAGTTGGTAATCATCGGTCTGCGCCCCGGAGCTGCCGACCGCAGGCGCGTGATCCATATCCAGATCCCGAGCTGAGCCTTTGTCCGCGTCCTTGTCACCATTCCGGGCCATGTCAATGTCCAGCTCATTGTGCAGGGCATTGTCCAGGGCATAACGCCAGAAGCTTTGCAACCGGGTGGGCCGTTGCTTGCCCTGCAGCAGGGCCAGCGGATCAACCAGATCCTGATACAGAAAGCGGTGATGCCGCACCATCGCCGCGATGCCGGGATTGGCCAGCATGGCCGCGCCCTGCGGCCCCAGCGCAAATCGATCCGTCGCCCGCTGCTCCAGCAGATCCAGCGCCACCGCCGCCAGCAACAGACGCCGTAACGCCTCCGGCTGCAGTCCGCTGCCGGGCAACAGATCATGCAGTGATTTCTCTCCTGCCTGCAGCTGTGGCAGCAATTCCAGCTGTACACAGGCATACAGCACCTGCGCATAGATGAAACCGGCACAGAGGTCGAACAACTGCACTGCGCGGCGTCGGGCGACGCTGCGAAACGGCCAGTAACGGGCGGCAAAACGCTGGAAGCGGGGATCGGCGATAAGCCGGTTGCGCCAGTCTTTCGACCTGTTCTTGAGTGAGGACAGCACAGCGTGCTGAAGGCCGCTGTTGCAGCGTCAGCGCTCAGGCAGCGGTGGCGCGATCCAGGGCATGCGACATGAAACGTTGCGACTCGACGGCGATCACCTCGCACAGACGCGCACGGCCCGGGCAGGCGGGGATGGTGGCAATGGCACCATCAATCAGCTCGCGCAGCTTGCGTGTGGAGCCCTGCATGCCGTACTCGGCGACCGCGTTCGGCCGCCCCAGTGACTCGTCCCGCCCCACCGGCTTGCCCAGTTCGGTGGGATCGGCGCTGACATCAAGAATGTCGTCGGCGATCTGATAGGCACTGCCGATGCAGTCGCCCAGTGCCGCCCAGGCGTGATGGTCGGCACCGGCAGCGGCGGCACCCATCATGGTGGCTGCGGCAAACAGTGAACCGGTCTTGGCATCCTGATACCGGGCCAGGTCGACATTCTGCTCACATTCCCAGGCCTGACCGGCGACAATGCCATGCGGCGCACCCACGGCCCGGCCGAGTATGTCCAGCAGGGCAACCAGTCGCTGTGGCTGTGTGGCAGCGCCCCGTCCCAGCGCCTGGAACGCCATGACGATGAGTGCATCGCCACTGAGCACCGCCAGCGGTTCGCCATAGGCCAGATGCACCGACGGTTTGCCGCGGCGCGTGCTGGCATCATCAAAACAGGGCAGATCATCGTGGATCAACGAGGCGCAGTGCAGCAACTCGATCGACACCGCCGCCGCATCGGCGATGACGGCATCCTGCTGCGCCGTGTTTGCATCGCCGGCGCAGGCTGCGGCCACGGCCAGACAAAGTCGCGGTCTGACGCGGGCACCGCCCGGCATCACCGCATGCTCGATCGCCTGTGTCAGCAAAGGTGGACAGTGCCGGCCATTGCCCTGCTCCAGCGTGTTCTGTATGGCAAGTTCTATGCGTTGGGCTGGATCAATCATGGCATCGCTTCCGACAATCTGCGTGCATTGGACGGGCATCGCAGCAAAGTGTTAACTTGGGTTGTCACATTCAGTGTCATTTACAATAGACACTATCGACAGGCAAGTCAATCCTCTATCATAAGAAGTCACCCAAGGCATGGACGCGGACTGACTGCAGCATGGCAGAAAAGCAACTCCCAGTGATTGTCATCGGCGCCGGCATCGGCGGCCTCAGCGCCGCCATCAGCCTGGCCAGTCGCGGTCTCCCGGTGCTGGTGCTGGAACGCCGCAGCGAGCCCGGCGGCAAACTGCGCAGTGTCCACATCGATGGTCAGGCGATCGATTCCGGCCCCACCGTACTGACCATGCGGCACGTGTTTGATGAGCTGTTCCAGGCTGCCGACAGCAGACTCAGCGATCATGTGCAGTTGCAGCAGGCAAAAGTGCTCGCCCGCCACGGCTGGCGCGATGGCTCCCGACTCGATCTGCATGCCAGTCGCGAACGCAGCGCGCGTGCCATCCGCGAGTTTGCCGATCAGCGCGAGGCCAGCGGCTACCTGCGCTTCTGTGCCGATGCCGAGCGTCTGCACGACCTGCTTGATCTGCAGTTCATGCGCCGTCCGCAACCGGGTCTGACCGGACTGCTGCCGGCGCTGAGCCTGCGTCAGCAACTGCAGTTGCTGCGGGTCAACCCGTTTCGTTCGCTGTGGCAGCTGCTGGGGGAATATTTTCGCGATCCACGCCTGCGCCAGCTGTTTGCCCGCTATGCCACCTATTCCGGCTCCTCGCCGTGGCAGGCACCGGCCACACTGATGCTGATTGCTCACGTGGAGCAAACCGGTGTCTGGTACCTGCAAGACGGCATGCAGCAGTTGGCCAGGGCCATGCATGAACTGGCCTCGGCGCTGAGCGTGGCCTTTCAGTTTCGCGCCGAGGTCGACGACATCCAGATCAATCGCAGCGGCATCAGCGCAGTCAGATTGAGCAGCGGCGAGACCATACCGGCCCGGCATGTCATCGCCAACTGCGATCCGCGCGCCCTGCTCAATGGCCAGTTGGGCCAACAGGTAAAGCGCCGTCTGCGCGGCCCGCTGGGCATTCCCGGCACCGCATCCCTGCATACCGGCAAGCCGTCGCTGTCGGCATTCACCTGGTCCATGCTGGGCAAACCAAGGGGTTTTGATCTGGCCCATCACAATGTGTTTTTCAACCACGACTACGCGGCAGAGTTTCGCGCCATCTTCCATCGCCAGAGCATCGCCAACCCGGCCACCATCTATGTCTGTGCGCAGGATCGCGGCGACGGCAATCCGGCCGCACAGGCCGATGCTGCCGCCGGCAGCAGCAACGGCAGCGAGCGCCTGTTCTGCCTGATGAATGCCCCGGCCGGCATGAGCATGGAACAGTGCCGCCGGCAGCAGCAGAGCCTGACCGAGCAGATGCTGGCGCAGCTGGCGGAATGTGATCTGCTGCTGCGCAGCGATACCGCCAGCATGCGCATCACCACCCCGGCGGACTTCGCGCTGCGCTTTCCCGGTTCCGGCGGGGCGCTGTATGGCAGCGCCGTGCATGGCTGGCGTGCCGCGTTTCTGCGCCCCGGCAGCGCCACCAAAGTCCCCGGCCTGTATCTGTGCGGTGGCAGCGTCCACCCCGGCCCCGGCATTCCCATGGCGGCGATCTCCGGGCGACTGGCGGCAGAGGCCGTGGCGCGCGACTGTGGCCTGCCCGACAGTGGCGCCGGCACCTGAGCATGCTGCTGTTCCCACCGGAGACGACGCGCTTCCCGCATTTTGATCTGCCGCTGCAGACACCTGGCTATCGCTGGTGGTACATCGATGCCGCCAGTGCCGACCACAGCCAGGCCATCACCGTGATCGCCTTTCGCGGCAGCGTGTTTTCGCCTTATTACCGGCATGCCAGAAAACGGCAGCGGGCACATGCCGACAACCACGTGGCGCTGAATGTCGCCGTGTACGGACGCCACGGCAAGCGCTGGGCCATGACCGAGCGCGGCCATGCCGCACTGCACTGCGAGCCGCAGCGGCTGCGCATTGGCGCAAGTAAGCTGCACTGGCACGACGACCAGCTCATCGTCGACATCGATGAACGCTGTGCGCCGCTGCCACGCCGCTTGCGCGGGCAATTGCGCATCCAGCTGGGCCCGGCGCAACCGCGGCAGTTTCTGCTGGATACGCAGCAGCGCCATGCCTGGTGGCCACTGGCTCCGCTGGCCAGCATCGAGGTCGATCTCAGCGCACCGCAACAGCAGTGGCAGGGTCGCGCCTACGTCGACAGCAACGCCGGCAGCGAACCGCTGGAGCAGGCCTTTGCGCACTGGGACTGGTGCCGCACCGCCGATACCAACGCTGAGCAGAATGACGCCATGATTCTGTACAACCGCACCTTGCGCGACGGCAGTCAGCACCGCCTGGCACTGCATGTCAACGCCAACGGCGAGATCAGCGAACAGCCCGCACCGACCAATGCCACGCTGCCAACCAGCTTCTGGCGACTGCCACGCAGCACCGGCAGCGACACCAGCCAGGCCGAACTGCTGCGCACGCTGGAAAGCGCCCCGTTCTACGCCCGCTCGTTGATCCGCACCACCCTGCAGGGACAGCCACGCCTCGCCATGCACGAAAACCTGGACTGCCGCCGCCTGATCAGAACCAGCACCCAACTGATGCTACCATTTCGCATGCCGCGCTGGCCCTGGTAAGCTGGCACACTCGGCCATAAGCCTGCATCGATAAGGGGTTGAGCGCTGCACCTTTTGCGATGGCTTGTTGCAATGGCTTGTGGTCTTGGTCTCCCCGCTGGTTTTAGCGGTTCAGTGCGCCAGCATTATTGCTGAAATCAACGCTGTGCAGCGCCAGCGTCCCCGCTGGCATTTGTCCAATAATCTCTGCATTCATTAACGACCACCGGATGCGCTGCGCTTATCCGACCTACATGCTCTGGAGCGCCAGCGTCCCCACTGGCATTTTTCACAACAATCCCAGCAATCATAAACGCCTACAACAAACGCACCGACTGCCATGCAACGGCATCGGCGCAACTTTTCAGTTTTTTGTCGAAGGTTGCAAAGGCATGATCTTCCGAGCCCAGCAGATGCAAAGCGTCGGCAAAGTCCATGCCTTGCTGTAGCAGCTCAACGGCCATCGCAATCTGTTCCGCCGCTTCCACCCTGACGTTTGACTGACCCAAAGTCTTGATCAATGCAACAGCGATCTTTGCGGACGCAAACCTATAGGCATAACGCAACACCCATTCCGTCTCCAGAATCACCGTTTTGGTGATAAAGATGTCATTGTTGGCGAACAGGTGTCGGGCTTTGCCGGCCTGAGCCTGATCGTCTGCAGTCAGCAAACGCACCAGCACGTTGGTGTCAATGCTGATCATCTGAGATGATACTCTGCTGCGTCACACCCTCTGCAATGGCCTTCTGCATATCTTCCAGCGACCTGGCTGGGCCTGGATACTGCAAACAGCCATACAATTCGTCCAGCGCAGCCGGTTTGACAGCGCGCACAGGTTTCAGCAATACCCCGTCCACGGTATCAATCACCTCCAATTCCTGACCCACCTGCCAGTGGCGACTGTCGCGCAGCGATTTGGGAATGATCACCTGTCCCTTGCTGGAAAGTCTTGTTTTGTTCATGCCCGGCGCTAAAGTAAGATTATGGTAAGAAACTATACCGATACCGAATATTGCTTGCAAGCATGCAGCCGCACTTAAACCAAAACCCCAGCTTGTCATCCTATTCTTGCTTAACCTGCCTGGAGCGCCATCGATGGAGAGTCGAGGAGGTCAACGTAGCACATGAATTCCGGATATCGCTGGCGCGATTCCGGAATGACGGCAGGGGTTTGGCCTGTCGGCAGTCTAAGACGATGTAACCTGCCCGATGCGCAAAACAAAGCCGTCATTCCGCGCCGCAGCGCAGCGGAGAGCCGGAATCCATCGTATTGGCTGGAGTGTGAGCAACATGGTGGTGGCGAGACAGGTGACAGCCTAATGTTATCGAGTGGAGCAAATCCCCGGGCTTTCATCATATTAAGCACAGTTCATCTCGACCGGAGCAGCACCAAGTGCTGCGCAGCGGAGAGATCTCAAATAACGCAACATGACGAGCCTCAATGATAGCCTGCAGCAACAAATCTCCAGGCTGAGCTTGTAGGAGCGTGCTTGCACGCGAACCCATCCCACGCTTCGTGGCTCATGCATTACCGCTCGCCTGAAAGCAGCCTGTTTGACTTCAATGAGGCCCCGCTTTGTCAGCGGGGAAAGGTACATAAGCGGCAATCCGTTGATCGTTTTATAAACGTGCTTCAATGAGGCCCCGCTTTGTCAGCGGGGAAAGGATAAAAAGCGATGCCGATGGCGAATGGACGCTGGAGCTTCAATGAGGCCCCGCTTTGTCAGCGGGGAAAGGGCAATCCACCCAGCTCATCCAGTGCTGCGGTGCTGCGCTTCAATGAGGCCCCGCTTTGTCAGCGGGGAAAGGGGAATATCAAGACGATTTGGCCATATACAAGCGTTATGCTTCAATGAGGCCCCGCTTTGTCAGCGGGGAAAGGGCAAGCAGTATGAGGCGACGTTTCAGCCATTGACTGGCTTCAATGAGGCCCCGCTTTGTCAGCGGGGAAAGGGTCTCCGACGATTGGCGCAAAATCGCCCAGCGAATCTGGCTTCAATGAGGCCCCGCTTTGTCAGCGGGGAAAGGGGCCGAAACCAAGTGGCAGCCCGGCCAGCCACAGAGGCTTCAATGAGGCCCCGCTTTGTCAGCGGGGAAAGGCTGCAAGGCTAGTGCAGCTGTCAGCCAGACCGCCCCTAGCTTCAATGAGGCCCCGCTTTGTCAGCGGGGAAAGGATGGACCGTGTGTATTACTGGGAACATGCTCAAGACGCTTCAATGAGGCCCCGCTTTGTCAGCGGGGAAAGGAATGCTGTCGTGAGAGATAATGCTGTCGTGAGAGAGCTTCAATGAGGCCCCGCTTTGTCAGCGGGGAAAGGGCAATATCTCAAGTATCAATCCGATGTCTCAGCAATGCTTCAATGAGGCCCCGCTTTGTCAGCGGGGAAAGGGCGCAGTGCGGTGCCGGCCTCCTCACCACGGAAGCCGCTTCAATGAGGCCCCGCTTTGTCAGCGGGGAAAGGGCGTAAAAACATTGAATAAATGTATTGACATTTAACCGCTTCAATGAGGCCCCGCTTTGTCAGCGGGGAAAGGCGGCGGCTTTGCAATTATCTAGATTATCGTCAATGAACACGCTTCAATGAGGCCCCGCTTTGTCAGCGGGGAAAGGGAAAAGATCACTGCTGATGATGCGCGCCGATTCGAGGCTTCAATGAGGCCCCGCTTTGTCAGCGGGGAAAGGCCAACGCCGGCGGTAACAATGGCTGACGTACAAATTGCTTCAATGAGGCCCCGCTTTGTCAGCGGGGAAAGGACCGGCACCTACCCGCCAGACTTCCGCAAGCTCATGGCTTCAATGAGGCCCCGCTTTGTCAGCGGGGAAAGGTGATTAGATCGCTATATCTGCCTGATTTGCAGGCTGCGCTTCAATGAGGCCCCGCTTTGTCAGCGGGGAAAGGCCGGCATGAGGTTCTCTGTAATACCATATGAAGACATGCTTCAATGAGGCCCCGCTTTGTCAGCGGGGAAAGGGCACGACGTTGTAGCAGGCGTTGTGCAGCAGCTGGGGCTTCAATGAGGCCCCGCTTTGTCAGCGGGGAAAGGACTAATGATCAGTCCGCGCTCTACCCAGCTTTCGCCCTGCTTCAATGAGGCCCCGCTTTGTCAGCGGGGAAAGGTTCGAGTATCTTCGCGCGCAGATGGTAGTCGGTAAAGCTTCAATGAGGCCCCGCTTTGTCAGCGGGGAAAGGCACGCTGAGCAGTTCGTTCCAGCGCTGGCCCTCGCTGCTTCAATGAGGCCCCGCTTTGTCAGCGGGGAAAGGCGCTGGCCACGCTTGGATGACGCGCTTGCCGGCCTGGAGCTTCAATGAGGCCCCGCTTTGTCAGCGGGGAAAGGCTGCCGGCTTCTGCCTGGCTGCTCGCTGCACCAGCCTGCTTCAATGAGGCCCCGCTTTGTCAGCGGGGAAAGGCTACTAAACAACTTATTAAACACTACATAAAAACTGTGCTTCAATGAGGCCCCGCTTTGTCAGCGGGGAAAGGATGTTGTTGTCTGGCATCAGGATTCACCATTCTCAGTAGCTTCAATGAGGCCCCGCTTTGTCAGCGGGGAAAGGGCAGCTCAATCCACCGTTTGCAGCGGCACTTGGCCTCGCTTCAATGAGGCCCCGCTTTGTCAGCGGGGAAAGGATCTGCAACCAGATGGGCATCAGCCATGACCAGTTCGCTTCAATGAGGCCCCGCTTTGTCAGCGGGGAAAGGCCAGCCAGGCCCCAGCAGTCCGCAGAGCCGGTAGGTGCTTCAATGAGGCCCCGCTTTGTCAGCGGGGAAAGGCTCGCTGGCCCAGTTGACATAACTGACATCGATGCTCGCTTCAATGAGGCCCCGCTTTGTCAGCGGGGAAAGGGCGCAGTGCGGTGCCGGCCTCCTCACCACGGAAGCCGCTTCAATGAGGCCCCGCTTTGTCAGCGGGGAAAGGCGGTCAAGCTGGTCATCAGGCAGGACGGCTCCGGCGCTTCAATGAGGCCCCGCTTTGTCAGCGGGGAAAGGCTGGCAGGGCAGCGTGGTTGCCACTGCCGCGATCAGCGCTTCAATGAGGCCCCGCTTTGTCAGCGGGGAAAGGGGCGTGCTGGTCTCTGCCAATGACAATATCTCGAGGCGCTTCAATGAGGCCCCGCTTTGTCAGCGGGGAAAGGAACAAACCGCTGAAGCCGATGCGCTGATCGCACGCTTTGCTTCAATGAGGCCCCGCTTTGTCAGCGGGGAAAGGTCGGTACAACGAATCGACAAACACGATGCCGGCCACGCTTCAATGAGGCCCCGCTTTGTCAGCGGGGAAAGGCAACGTTTTCAGCTGGCCCTGGCTGGCAAAGAGCAGCTTCAATGAGGCCCCGCTTTGTCAGCGGGGAAAGGTCGAGACCATTGGCATCGGTGATGCTGGCCAACAGTCGCTTCAATGAGGCCCCGCTTTGTCAGCGGGGAAAGGCATCAAGGCCGACATGAACGACGCCATCGACAACATGCTTCAATGAGGCCCCGCTTTGTCAGCGGGGAAAGGCAGGTGACAGCAGACGGCTCGGTGAGACGCCAGTCATGCTTCAATGAGGCCCCGCTTTGTCAGCGGGGAAAGGACTGATCGGTGTGATCAGGGCGTCGATTTTCTCTCTGCTTCAATGAGGCCCCGCTTTGTCAGCGGGGAAAGGGATCGACTACGAGCACCAGACTCTGCACAAGGAGAAGCTTCAATGAGGCCCCGCTTTGTCAGCGGGGAAAGGCAGCGTTCAGTGCGCTGGTTCGCCATCCTGACATCGTGCTTCAATGAGGCCCCGCTTTGTCAGCGGGGAAAGGCAGACTTCCGCAGGCTCATGGAAAAGCTGATCGACCTGGCTTCAATGAGGCCCCGCTTTGTCAGCGGGGAAAGGCCAACATGCCAGAGGCGACGAGCCTGCTGCTACAATGCTTCAATGAGGCCCCGCTTTGTCAGCGGGGAAAGGGTTGACACGTTCCAGACTGCCTCTGAAAACAACGTCGCTTCAATGAGGCCCCGCTTTGTCAGCGGGGAAAGGTGCCCGGTCTGCAGCCCGCATGGGCACTGGGCTGTACGGGCTGTTTGCGAGCGCTTGAGTGCTGGCTCGGTTTCAAGCAGGTTTTATTCACGTCACACAAGCTGTCTGGGATCATATCATGCTGATTGTTAAAGAGTAAACCGCAGTGCGAGCGCTGCCGGGATTATTTGCAGCACCGCAGCGCTCGCTGTTGCCGGGCATGGATGGCAAACTTGCCCTTTGGCAAGCAGCAAATCAATCCGGCACGCCTTGATGTTAGCGCATGGCTACGTTGCATCGCAAGCTGGTTGCCGCATGCACTGCGCATATGCGGCCTGTGTTTGCTGTCTTTGGCATCGTTGAGTTGCTGTCAGACGATGATCGGGCCTTTTTCCACCACGGCAAAGCGTTTGCCAAGGCTGATGAATTTGGGTTCGACCTTGTCGGCCTGGCCCAGGTCGATGCACAACAGGTGGTCATCCTGATGGTGGATCAGCTCATCGAGCATGGCGATGAGTTCGGCATGGCGGGCAGCATCCAGTCGGCACTGGAACAGTGACAACTGCAGCCATTCGCCATAGCCGTTCATCAGTTTGAACACGCGCCGCCAGCGCTTGGGTTCGCTGATGTCGTAGGCGACCAGGTATAGGCGTTCCTGACTCATGCTGGCTGTTCCTAGCGGGTGGTGAAGTTGGGGTAGCTGCTGATTTCGCCGAGCAGGTAGCGTGCCAGCAGGCGGGCCTGGATCTCCAGCAGGCGCTGGTAACTGACCCGGTAACCAAACAGCGGGTGGGTGATTTCTTGCGCCAGACGCCGCTCGAATGCGGCGATGAAGCGTTTGCGACCGCTTTGATCCAGATTGACACTGCCGGCTGCGCTAATGAAATCGCTGGGGCGAACCTCGCCATTGTTGATGGCGGTGAGCACGGCTGAATCGGCCAGCAGCGGGCGGAAGGGTTCCATCATGTCCAGTGCCAGCGAGACGCGACCATAGCGGGGCTGATGAAAAAATCCCCGGTAGGGATCAAACCCCACCGCACTCAGCGACACTGCCCATTGGCGGGTGAGCATGGCGTAGGCGAACGACAACATGGCGTTGACCGGGTCGCTGGGCGGGCGGCGGTTGCGATGCATAAAGTCAAACTGGAACTCGTCGTTGTCAGCCTGCTTGATCATGTTGCGGAACTGACTGAAATAAGTGCTGGCGGCCGAACCTTCATAACCCAGCAGGGTATTCAGATCCTGCGCGCGAGCGGTCAGGTCGGCATAACGCTTGAGCCGTTGCAGATGTGCTGATGGGTCGTCGTTACTGCGCCAGTTGCGCCGCAACAGAGTGCGGCTGTTCTGAATCTTGGCGCGTACCAGACCGCGGGCGATGTGCAGACACACCTGGGGGTCGAAACTGCCCTGGTATTGGGCGGTGCGCAATTCCACATTCTTGTGGCCGATACCCTGGCTGTGGCCCATAAACCAACCGCCATAGGATGACCAGGTGACCGGGATTTCGCGCCGCATCAACTCGTGCAGCGTGGGCGTGGTGAGGTAGACATTGCCTAGCAGCACCAGTTGCGACACATCGATCAGCCGGGCGCTGGCGACCTGCTCGTCCTTGATGCTGACTTTGAGGATTTCACCTGATTTCGCTACCTTGGCACTGTGCGCCTGCACATACAGGGGTCGGGCATTGTTTTCAGCGGTGGCCATGGGGCGCGGATTGACGTTGCCGGTGCCACGCAACAGATTGATCTCGTCGGGCAGACAGATGCCCACCAGTGAACAGCGTGCACATTTGGGGCTGTCCTGCAGCGGCGGCGGTATGCGACCGGAGGCCGCCGCCAGCCGCAGACCGTTGATGGCCGACAGGGTCTGCTGACGCAGTTCCTCATCAAACACCACCCTGACCCGTTCCCTTGACGCGGCAAAATAAATCACGCCTTCGTCGCAATGGTAACCATGCTCCTGCAAGATCAGCCCCTGTGCACAAACCTGGATACGTTCAGGCTGATAGGCACCGGCGGCGACGTGAGGGCGCTTGCCGCGCTTGTAATCCACCGGCGTGACCACATTGCCCTCGCCTTCAATCAGATCCATTTTCGCGATGATGCCCAGACGCGCGGACGACAAGGTGATGGCGCGGGCCTGATAGGGTTTGTCGTCAACCGCTGTATCGTCATCGGACTTGTCCTTAGCGTCTGCAGGCGCGGGCAGCTTGCCGCCGGATTTGTCCACCCGACGATGTACCCAGCGGCCTTCTACCGTGTCGCCAGAATCGGCCCATTCGCCCTGCACCCATTCCAGATAGGCCAGCCGCGGGCAATACTCGTACTCGTTGACCATGCGTACCGGCAGCAATGGCAGGTCCCCGGCAAATTCCGGAAACGGCAGCGGCAGTTCGGCCTGCATGCCGGTGGCTGTGAATGTGATTGCAGTCATCAAGCATGCCTCCTTTACAGCTTGGCTGGGCGCAGCGGCATTCCTTCACTTGTTTTATACAGACGTGAGACGATTTTGTCTAGCAGCCTGTCGGACTTATCCGATCCTCGCGAGGGCAAGCCGGTTGGCGCCAGATTTTTCTGGTCTTTTAAGGCAAATAGTTCGACTATTTAACGCAAAAGAGCGGGAAAGCTGGCCCTATCCGGCTTATCCGCAGTAGATCAGCGTTAAGTCCGACAGGCTGCTAGCCCGCATTATTCATGAGTCGACGTCGCGAGATGCTGCCAGTGCCTGTAGCTGTGGTGTTTCACGACCGAACGAACCGCAGGCGTACTTGACAGTACGTTGAGGATTCGTGACCGAGCGA
>Ga0180009_10000147_pt1 | contig 107468 bp, 81 predicted proteins | sample OS_PC_MetaG_FD_123537 | JGI IMG/M metagenome (GOLD analysis project Ga0180009, IMG submission 123537) | Groundwater microbial communities from the Aspo Hard Rock Laboratory (HRL) deep subsurface site, Sweden - OS_PC_MetaG | ecosystem: Environmental > Aquatic > Deep subsurface > Groundwater... | reverse complement strand
TTGATGGGCAACGAGTAGCCCATCCTACTTTTTCTAAACAAATAATAGCTAAAGTTAAAGTAATGGCGTCTTTGTACATTCCATTATTTTGAAAGCCGTTTCTCGTTATTGTTGCAATAACCTGACCGGACATTGCTGAGAAATAATGGAAGATCAGGGTAAATCCTCATTATTTCTTGGTTAGAATCCGTTAATGCCATGGTCTATAACAGTAAGGTTTTCCTAAGGTTTTATCTGAGGTTATTTGAGAGATCACTAGTGTCCAATCTTTCGGAAGGCCAGTCGTTACAATAGCCCTTGGTTGTTGACTTAAACAGCTGTTTTGCCGCGTGTCGACTTGAAATTTTCTGGAATTGACCTCGTTTTGTTTAATTTAGGCAAACATCACAATGTATTCAGGAAGCAATGTCTTTGCTCAAATTATTAAGCACGCACCAAAGCGCCGATTTGATGGTTTGGTAAAAAAGTACAAAGGAGATCGCAAAACTCACAACTTAGCTGTTGGGACCAATTTCTGTGCATGGCGTTTGCCCAATTAACCTATCGTAACGGGTTACGTGATATTGAGGTTTGCCTCAAAGCTCAGCCACAAAAACTTTATCACATGGGCATTCATGGAAATCCCACACGTGGCAATCTTGCCAATGCCAATCAGAAAAGAGATTGGCGCACTTATGCAGAATTTACAAGATTTTGATCTCAGAAGCCAGGAAACTCTATCAGGACGAACAACCGTTTTCAGTTGATCTTGATAACGCTGTTTATGCATTGGATTCATCAACCATCGATCTTTGCTTGTCGTTGTTTCCATGAGCTAAATATCGAAAGGCAAAAGGGGCTGTTACACTTCATACATTGCTTGATGACGAGGTTCAATACCCTCGTGTATTCTTATTACCGATGGTTCTGTTCATGACGTAAACATTCTGGATGAACTGATCGAAGAAACACAGGATTGAAGCAAATCTTTACACAATGCTTCAGATTTTCAGTATATCGCTGCTCGAAAAAGTTGAGTTAACCGAGTTACTCAACAATAAGCCTCAACTAATTGCAGATAATACAGACAATGCCCAACTATGCTTGTTTGACAATCTCAATGGTGAAAACTTCTGAGTTCTCAAAATTGAAAAGATAACACCATTGAGGCAAAAATTGTATATTCAAAAATTACAGTTAGTTAATTAAGCAGGCTCCAGAAAACTGATACAATCTTTTTTCAACTATCTGATATTTTTCCTAAAATAGATTGGATACCAGTATCTCCCGGTGATAAAATCAACTAAAATTATTTGTTTTTTTGACACATCGCTCTGCTCTCGAAGTCTATAATATTTCTCACGATCTCTACTTTATAAAAACATTGTTTTAATTATTGACAGTTATTAAAGCGATGTTTTATTTTTAATTCAACAGCAAACTCCAACTCCTGATTTTTCAAGTGATCGATGATCTGGCAGCTTAATTTGCCTGCTCTGAAACCGGAAGGCAATGTCTGGCTTGATAGGCACATCATTTATCAGACACATCCATGGTATGGAAAAGCTATGAAGGTAAACTCACACTTTGTCGGCTCGACGCTTAGAGAGTATAAAACGGATATCACCTGGCGTGAAACCATGAACTATGCGGCAGCTATTAATGATCATAATCCGGCATATTTTAACGATGAAAATCCGCAAGGTATTGTGGCACATCCCATGAACTGTGTAGCAGTAACCTGGCCAATTCTTGAGCGGATTTGGGAGTTTATTGAGCTGGATGATTTCCCCCGTGACATCCTGGCCACCCAGGTACATTATAGTGAGCACCTTGTTTTACATCGGCTAATTCGAGCGGGAGACCGGATAACCATAAAGGGGAAGATTGCTGCAATCCTGCCCCACCGTGCCGGAACTCATATGATCACACAACTGGATGCTTTTGATCAAAATGAGAATCCCATCTTTACCGAGTTTATCGGCGCATTGATGCGCGGAGTCGAATGTGATGATCATGGCAAGGGAGAAGATAACCTTCCAACTAAACCAGAAGCTGGCGCCAATGAGGAGGTTCGCTGGGAATCTATCGTAACCATTGATCCGCTTATGCCTTTTGTTTATGACGGTTGCACCCGGATTCACTTTCCCATCCATACTTCGAAGCAATTTGCACACCAGGTGGGGTTACCGGATATTATCCTCCAGGGAACCGCCACCCTGGCTCTTGCCGTAAAGGAAATTATCAACCGGGAAGCTGGGGCTGATCCAAACAGGGTGCAATCAATCGCCTGTCGGTTCACCGGTATGGTGATACCGGGTTCAAATATTACCTTTCAACTACTCAGCCGTAGCGCCAATGGCGACTGTTTTTTTCAGGTGTTGAACAGCCAGGGACAGCGAGCTATCAGCCGGGGATATCTTAAACTTGACTCTTAAGGGGGCTCCATGAATGAAATGCCGAAACTTCCACTGCTGAATTCTTACATTGAATACTGGGCTGCGAAAAAGCCGGAGCAGACAGCCATGATTCAGCATGAGGACGATAAACAGGTCTCTTATAAAAAATTCTTAGCCCTGGTTGATTTTTTTGCCCTTCGCCTGATGGACATGGGGATCAAAAAGGGTGACCGGTTGGCTACTCAATTGGTTCTTGTTCCCGAACACGTTATCCTCATGTATGCCTGCTTCAAAATCGGGGCTATCATTGCGCCTCTGGATCTTCGGCTGAAAAAAGAGGAGATTGTCCGGGATGTCAACAAAATCAAACCCAAGGCCTTCTTTTTTCTTGGAAACACACCGGTTACCGATTTTCGCGAGATAGGAAAAGCAGTCAAAGCCCAGTGCTCTTCTATCGAATATCTGGTTCAATTCACACCAAATCCCAAACCGGGCGATATTATTGATGGCGGTATCAGCATCACCGATTTGATGAAAAAGAGTAAGTTGCTGATGCTGAAAATAGCCAATCTTTTTCATAAACGGCTGGAAAAAGCCTATGCAGCCATCGATTCCAATACGCCTGCCCTTATTATCTATACCACCGGAACCACGGGAGAACCAAAACCGGCACTTCTCAGTCATGAAAACATCATTGTGCAAAATCAGATTCTTTCAAGAGGCGTGGGGCTCTCTGATGAGGAAATTGGTGGTCGCCTGGTCACTATGGTCAACCTTCCGCCCAGTCATGTGGGATGTGTCACCGAAACACTGATGACGACTTTTTTCAGGGGCGGAACGGCCGTGTTGCTGAGGATTTTTGATGTAACCGCCACCCTGGAAGCAATTCAAAAACACAAAATCAACCTGCTGGGGCAGATTCCAACTCAATACCGCATGCTCTGGAACCATCCGGACTTTAAACAATATGATCTAACCAGCCTGCAATTCGTAGCATATGCCGGATCTGCAGGAGATTCGCCCTTTTTGACCAAACTGGCCACCATGGCCCCCCATTTCGGTACCGGCATTGGGATGACCGAAAACGCAGGGTTTGCCACTTTTACACCTCCCGATATTCCGGTGGACGAAATGGCAGGGCAGGTCGGTAGAGCCTTTCCTGATCTGGCCAAGGTCAGCATTCGCAAACCCATGAATGAAGATGGCTCTGCGGGCGAAGAGCTTCCTGTGGGCGAAGTCGGAGAGATCTGCTACCACCCGCCCATTGTATTTCTCGGGTATTACAATCAACCCGAGGAAACAGCCGGGGCTATCTCAAAGGAAGGCATCCTCTACACGGGTGACCTGGGCTATTTTAAAGAGATGGGAAGTTATCAGGCCCTGTATTTATCCGGTCGACGAAAGTTTATCATCAAGCAGAAAGGGTACAATGTTTTTCCTACTGAAGTGGAAGAGCATATAGCCCAATTACAGGGGATCGATATGGCCGAAGTTATCGGCATGAAACACGCAGTCTATGATGAGGGGATCCTTGCCTTTGTGCGCCTGGAAAAAGGTGCCGAACTGACCGCGGAACAAATCATGGTACACTGCGGCAAAATCGCAGCTTACAAGCGGCCACAGCATATCGAAGTCTGGCCTGCCGATAGAGAGTTTCCATTGACGCGAAGCGCCAAGGTCGATAAACGTGGACTTCACCAGTTGGCTGAAAAGATAATCGAACGACTGCGAAAAGAAGGAAAGTGGGATGTGTAGGATTTTCGGAGAAGAACAGGAATGAAAGATGTAGAATTGGCTATCCCGGAAAAGCTGAAAAACAGGCTCTACCCTGTCGTGCTGGAACTGTTTTCAGAAAATGATTTTCATCGTGTGAATATCCGTGAAATTTCAAAAAAAACAGGGATCAGCTCAGGGACTATCTACAAGTACTTTTCCTCCAAGGAGGATCTCATCTTTACTATTCTTAATGAAAAAATCGGTGAGATCAGGGACATTTTGCAGCTCCATCTCGCCGGGATGGAAGACATTAAAGAGATCTTCCGCAAGGTGTTCTGGGTCACAATGGACTTCTATGATAAGAATCCCGGCGTGGCCATCACCGCCTTTATCACTGTTCCCATGCGAAACTGGATGAAGGAGGAGAGCTTTAAACGAGGGCATGAACATGTCCTTTTGCTTGATCCCATTAAAAAAGCCAGGGAGAAAGGAACCATCAGCTTGGACATAACTGATAAACAGATCGTAGATGTCTACTACATGTTTTGTTACCGACATATTCATCAGTGGTATTATTTCGGTATGAAACAAAAACTCGCCGATACTATCCAGAATTTTTTCGAGCTTTTCTGGAAAATCTTAAAACCCTGAAGGGGTGAAGGGGTCAAGTCTTGTTTTGTTGCTTCTTTTTTGAATAAACTTGAACTCTCTACTCGAATATAGCTATACACCAACTACCTACTATCCCCCTTCTCCGATTTTTTTCTGATTATGGATATGGCATTATCTGACATGCTATATCCTCGACCACAATCATTAATAGACCCGGGTACACTGGGGAAAATAATGGCACCACAGGTGGATTAGGCTTGACCTGACGGTCAGTTTCTTCTATCAAACAATCATGTGCTATTGTTTTTTCCACAAGGAAGTGTTTCCTAAAACTGATTGAAAGGAGCGTGTTTGAAAGGCCTGCAGTAAGATTTGTGGCCAAGCTCCCCATCCATCACCTGACTTGGTACATGGAATGTCCAAAAGACCTGAATGGTGGCTTACTGTTCTTGCGAAAATCTGGCCCATAACATGGAAGAGCGCCATGGCAACACAATGGCCGATTGTTGGGGGACTGATTGCCAAAATTGCCATGCCCTTGATGTCGGAAAAAAACTTCAATGTAACTCATATCCCTGTCAATACTGAAATATCGGGTGTGGACAGTTCTTACTTACCCACGCTTGTCCTTGAAGAACTCATTAACCGTTCGGCTCATCGGGTCATCATCAAAAGATGTACCTGCCGGGATGAAAGAAAATGCACCAATCACTCCATAGAAGCGGGTTGTATCCAACTGGGTGCAGGAACGGAAGAGATTGATCCCCGGATAGCAGATCATGTTGGTATAGAAGAGGCTTTAGATCATATGCGGGCTTGTGTCGGAGATGGATTGCTTCCCATGGTAGGCAGGGTCAAAGTGGATAACCTGATCTGGGGTGTCAAGGACAGGGGAAAACTCCTTGCAGTCTGCTTTTGTTGCCGGTGTTGCTGTACCGTACTTAATTCCGGAAAATACCTCCCCCATGATGTTGCAGATAGAATAGTGCGACTCAAAGGACTTGAGATATATACTGATCATCAGAAATGCACCTCATGTGAGACCTGTGTTAAGTCTTGTTTTATGGATGCGCTTTCCGTCAAAAACGGCCGGATCATCAGAGACAACGACCTGTGCAAAGGCTGCGGCCTCTGTGTCTCCGGCTGCCTAGAAAACGCCGTCTATCCTGAGATCAGGGATATTGAAGAAGCCATCATGGAATTACACACCCGCATCAGGGAAAGAATCGATTTTGAAACATCATTCAATCCAAAGGAGCATTAAGCTTATGAACTCTAAGACTTTCTGGCAGTTATTGATGATCGGGGCCATTGGGCTCTGGATCATTTCTGTGGTGGCCGGCTACCTTCTTTTTCCGGAAAATCATTTACAGGCCTGGAGCTTTTTTCTGGGATTGGTGATCCTGCATTCAGCCGAACTTTTTACTGCCATTCCAATAGGGAGAAAAAACGGTTTCAGCGTTCGGGTGTCTGTTGTCAAAACGCTGCTTTTTGGATTTACTTGGTGGCTGCCGGTTAAAAAGGGAATCATTGAGAAATAAGCTTGCCTGACGGGTGACTTTTCCGAATATGCTTTGATGACTCAAATAAGAGGCTGATGGTGTGGAATATCTTTAAATATGGCCCCAACCTCAAGCTGGTTCGCTTACAGGTAAGACTCTCCTGGCCACTCATCAAATATGGCAAGAAATGGAGTGCGGTTCCTGTGCTCAAATGGATTATTTATCCCTTTTTCAAGCGGCCCCATAACGAGCTGACTTCAATTCCCATCCATGTTAATGTCGAATCGCCGGATAGCATCGCTCTTCCCATGAGACTGGTTGAACGACTTGTATCTGAAATAGATGATATATTTCTCATGGATGAGTGCCATTGTGCCGGTGTTAAAAACAGAAAGAGCTCCCGATTGAATATTGGATGCATGGCTTTCGGTCCCTCCATTGCCCGTATTCATCCTTCCCATGGTCGAAAAATCAACACGGAAGAGGCTGTCAACCATGTACGTAAAGCGGCTGCACAAGGGCTGGTGGCCAATATCGCTCATGTCTGGATTGATGCCCTGGCTTTTCAACTGACCAGGTTCAACCGTCTTCTGTTCATGTGTCTGTGTGACGATGATCAGTGTATTTATCGAACATTTATGAAACGGAGGGGCCTCTCCCTTGACAAAACCTATAAGAAACTTCCCGGACTCTCTGTTCAGGTAGACACCTCAAAATGCAGTAACTGTCAAACCTGTGTTGAAACTTGCTTTGTATCAGCCGTGGAAACGAAGGGAAAGGTTGCTGTTATCGGCGACGACTGCCGGGGATGTGGCATCTGCGTCAACCGCTGTCCCGAAGGGGCGATCTCACTAACCATGGAAAATGAGGAGGTAATGTTCCAACACCTGCTGGACAGGATTAGAGAAATGTCAAATTTACCCCTGAAAATCGAAAAAAGGGGAAAAGGGGTCAAGTCTCGTTTTGTTGCTTCTCCGGAAAAGAAGCAACAAAACGAGACTTGACCCCTTCGACTACAGCTTGAAGACCTTTTCGGGGCATTCCTCGAACGCTTGCCTTAAAAAGCGTTCCTGAGGTTTTTGACTGATGGTCATGGGTATTTCGTCGAGAATAAGGAGATAACTGGGAATGCTGTTGGCCTCCAGGCCTTTACGGGCGCATTCGAAGATACTTGCCGGATCAACCTTCCTGCCTTCAAAGAGAGCGATTCCGGCAACCAGATCAGACTCACCAGGGGCGCCGCTGGCTGCCGGAATACCAAAGACGGCAACTTCACTGACATCCGGATGCTCACCGATGACTCTTTCCACTGTATCGGGTTGAATAAAATCTCCGGCTCTTCTCAGTCCCCCACCCTTGCGATAGTCAAAAAACCACCAGCCGTTCTCGTCCACATGTGCCATATCTCCGGTGCGATTCCAACCCCCAAGGGTCTTCTTTTCACTGGCCTCCTTATTGCCGTAATAATCCACTTTGGCCTTCCCCCCTCTCGGCTTGGCGATAATCTCTCCGGTGACATTGGGCGGACATTCATTATCATTTTCATCCACCACTTTCATCTTAAAGGCTAAGATCGGTTTTCCGCAGCTTCCGATGGGGCCTTTCCCGGGTGGTTTTCTGGTAACCCCTCCTCCCTCCAGAGTAGAATACCATTCCAAAATCTGAACACCGAAACGTTTTTCAAAATCCTCCCAGATCGCCTTGGGCATGCCGGCACTAATAACCTGCCTGACCGGATTATCGGCATCATTGGGCTTGGGAGGCTCATTAAAGATACCCGCTGCTACACCCCCCAGCATGCTGAACATGGTGACGCCGTACTTACGGGAAATATCCCATAGTCTGCTTTTGGTGAATTTAGCGCTAAAAACCGTCTTAATCCCCCTGTACAAACCGGGTGAGAGAGTCAACCCGATTGCGTTACCGTGTGTCATGGACAAACCGGTATAAAGCACATCACTGTTTTTAACGCCATACAATCGACTGGCAAACAGGCCATAGATTCGCAGTCGATAATTCTCATGCATCACCCCTTTGGGATCACCGGTGGTTCCGGAGGTATAAATAATTTGCATGGGGTGTTTGGGGTTATCAATTTTGTAATCAACCGGTTTAAAAGGTGATTGAAGTATCGCTTCAGTGGATGCATATTTTCCCACGTCACCTGTGGCGGCAAATTCCGGTTTGTCCGCCACAAAAATACGGCTGACCAGCGGGATCTTTTCCCTGATCTCCTCAATATTGTCCAGGAGATTGGAGGTGGTAAATATTACCTTGCATTTTGAATTGGTTATCTGGTGAGCCAGTTTATGTCCCTTGGATCTGGGATCGATCGGTACAATAATGGCTCCGATAATACCGGCTGCCGCAAATAAATGGACCATTTCCGGATAGTTATACATCATGGCGGCATACTTATCACCTTTCTGTACACCAGCTTCCAAAAGAACTCGTGCAAAGCGATGGGAGTTTTCATGCAGATCCCGGTAAGTCTGGATAATATCCGTTCCATTTGGGTTTTCAAATGTCAGTACCGGGAAGTCGGGTCTTGAATGGGCTTTAATTTCCAGAAACTGCCCCAACAAGCGGGTATTCAGTTTTCTTTTCCGCGCAAACCGCATATTCCGGAGCATTTCAAACCTGGGTTTTGAATCATCATAAGTTGGTTTTTCGGACATGTTGTTATCTCCTGTTTGGGTATGAAAAAGAATCACCGTTATCATTCCAGGTTTGATACCTGTTTTTAATTATAAAAGGAAACCTGTTACCGCTTAAAAATATGAAGCGCCATTGCCGCAGCATCAATTCCCAATATCCCACCTCCGTTGTGTGTCATACCAATTTTTGGATTCTTTACCTGCCTTTTGCCAGCTGTTCCCCTAAGCTGTTGTGTGATCTCATATATCTGCCCCATTCCCGTGGCTCCGATGGGATGGCCTTTTGAAGCCAAACCTCCCGATGTATTGGACGGCTTTTTGCCATTGATCTCCAACACCCCGTCATCGATCCAGTTTGCCGCATCTTCTGCAGGACAGATTCCCAGTTCTATCAGGGTAATAATCTCGGAAGGAGAAGTGGCGTCATGAACTTCAATCACGTCAATTTCATCAGGCCCTATTCCCGCAGCTTCAAACACCTTGGGCCCCAAGCGTTTGGTTAGAGTGTCATCCAGATCATCGGTGATCTTCCCACTACCCACAACAGAGCCTTGTACCCAGATGGGTCTGTTGGTGAATCGAGCGGCTTTTTCCTTTGAACAGATAATGGCAGCGGCAGAACCATCGCAGATAGGGGAGCACATCATCCGGGTTAAGGGAAAAGATACATCGCCTGAGTTCAAAACCTCCTCCAGGGTCACTTCTTTTTGATATTGCGCGTGGGGATTGTTCGCCCCGTTTTTGTGGCTCTTAACGCAAATCTTGGCAAAGTGTTCCTGGGTGAGTCCGCATCGTTCCATGTACATTTTTGTATAATAAGCATACATGTCCATAAAGATGCTTTTACTTTTACCACTTTCATTGGAGATGATACTCTCCTTTTTCCCCTGTTTTTTTTTGAAAGTTTTCAAGGTGCGTCATCGCCATCTCTATATCTACAGCTGTTCCCAGTGCCATGAAGGACTTTAGCTTATCCTTGTCATAGAGTTTCTCAAAACCCACAACCAGGGCACAATCGTGAATACCGGCCCCGACAGCAGTCCATGCCATATTGAAGGCCGAAGAAGAACTGGCACAGGCATTTTCTATGTTATACATGGGGATCGTATCTATTCCCATGGCACTGAGAGTAACCTGGGCTTTTATCTGCTCCTGCCCTGTCATAATCCCCGGGGCAGCGGAACCGACATAAGCGGCTTCCAATTCCTGCGGTTGCATCCCGGCATCTGCCAGTGCTTTATTTACTGATTCCCGGACAAGATCCTTAATTCCCTTTTCAGGATATCTGTCGAATTTTATCATTCCTATGCCAACAATAGCGACATCTCGCATTTGGTACTCCTAGATTTTGTTGTTTTAAAGACAGTAATTTTGGCGTCCAGGTATGCACGCCCTGCCGTTTTTCTCTTTTGAGTCGTTTGATCAATCCAGGTGGGTTGTTTCATTTCCCAGCTGAACAATTTTTTTGGACCTGACATCGTGAAAGGTCTGACGGGGTTCAAAGACCAGAACCTGATTTTGACAATTCTCAACACAAAGTCCGCAGCCTTTGCATCTGCTTGCATCCACCCTGACTCTGTCATCCTCTCCATAATTAATAGCCCGGTGTTTACACCAATCAGAACAGTCCCGGCAGCCGATACAAGCCGACGGCTTTCCGACAGTAGTGATCATGAAACTGGGAATCCCTCCCCAGACCGCTTCCGGTGCCCTGTAAGCGACACAATGCTCATCGCAGTTGCACACCCAAATCACATTGGCATCCCACAGCCAGCCCACACTTTGCCAGGCACCCTTTTTTCTCCATTGGGTCACCAGATCCTTGGCTTGTTGTTTGCTGATCCGCTTGACCTCAAGGTTTTTCTCCTGTTTTTCATAGATATCAACGGCGATATTCATGGCAATGCATCGGTACTCGGGAGGATCGTCCGGATCCATCGCCTTCTTGCAGAGACAGGGCATTAATGCCAGATCATTGGACATGTCGATAGTACTGAAAGCCGCTTCGATATTGGGAAGAAACTGCATTCCGTGCAGGGTTTTCGCAAACCAGTTTAAGAGATTGCGGCTGACAAAATTCATTTTGGTATTAATATAATCAGGCTGTTTGAGCCTCACAAATTTTAGCCCGACTGTAATCAGGGGATTAAGATTTCTGGCCACAATGTCACGGGCAAGTCCCAATGACTTGATGCGGTGTTTCTCTTCGTCAAGATACCAGGCGTTTTCACTGTTATGTTTTCCACAATCCAGGCACATAGTCCGTTCTCCCTATTGATAACTGTCATTTACAGGTAAAACCCAACTCTCCGGTCATCGATAAGCTTAGTTTTCCAAAGGAATTTTAATAAAAGATTGGATTCTTTTCTTCACATCTTCAGCATAATCCGGATTATTCAACGTGATCTCCACACCACCGTTCTCACAAGTAGCCTCGCATCTTCCGCATCCGGTGCAATGGTCGCCGTGAGTCGTCACACCATTCTTGTTGACGATATTGTCAAAAATACAGGTCTCCACACAGGTTCCGCAACCGATACAGTCTTCGGTTGTTTTCACCATAATTCCTTCCATGGGCCTGAACAGTTTTTGCAGATGCTCCTTGTCGTGTTTATAAAATCCCATCATACAGCAGCAATGGCAGCAGAAGCAGACGCTGAGCAGCTGCTTTGTATCACGGGTCAGAAATCCCAGATTATCAACGTTGACTTTCCCTACCATGGGAACCAGTCCTATATCAGAGGCCTTTTTTGCATGGCGGTGAGCCGCCTCTTTAGTGACTTGTCTGCCAAGTCCCGGAGGCAGTTTTTTTGCGGTTTCTCCCATAAACAGGCAACCGATCTCATTGGTAAAATTGCTGCAGTTAAACCCGGTGCGACAGATACATTTGTCCATGATAATGTGATAGGAATTGGTCTCAATCATGTCGTCCAGTATTTTCAAAGGGATAATCTCACTGGCCATCTCTCCTGCAGACTCATTTATTGCAATGGTTTTTGGTCTGTTATCGACAATATTTCTGCTGTTTGGAAGATAGGTCATGTTGTTCTTTTTCGGATCGGTCATGGGAACGATATTTCGCAACCAGGGCGTTTTTTCGATCAGAAAAAATGAAGCGTTTAAACCGGTGAGGCTGAGCTTCGTTGCAAGAGGTGTTGTGTACAACCAGGTCAAAAACGATTGCTTTATGGTATCTTTCCGATCCCGCTGACGGGCCTTCAGGTAATGATCAAAGGTATCTGCGGAGGAATAACGGGGCAACCATCCCGCAGCTTTCTTGAACTTATCGCAGATGCCGTAAATAGTATGTTCGGACAGGCTGACCCATCCCTGGCTTACTTTCTCGATTCTCAGGAAAAAGAGGATGTTTATTATGATTTTCAGGAGCCAGGCGGGAATAAATACAATTTTTACACCTGCTTTTCTGAACATCCACCTGGTCGGCAAGGCATCGTCCGCACAAACATTATAAATCCCGGGAAGATCTTTCTTAAGAGACAAATAAAGCGCTTCGCCCAGATCTTCCTCATGAATCAGCTGATTATAGGAATTGCGTCCCATGGGCAAAGCAGATATTTTTTTGGACCATAAAGCGGAAAACATGTTGTTGATCTTTGGTCCGCAAAGAAGACCCGCTCTGATTATGGTCAAGGTAATGTCCGGATGATCCTTGAAGAAGTCCGCAACAAACGCCTCAACTTTTACCTTGCTGGAGTTGTAGTAGCTATCATCATTGCAGCTGACAGGGGAGTTTTCGGTAAAACCCAAAGGATTGCTTTCGTGTGCCCCATAAATAGTCATGCTGCTGGTATAAATCACCTTTTTAACCCGATTGTCGGCGCAGGCGGTAAAAACATTCTTTGAGCCGTTAATATTGATATCCAGGGTTTTGGATTTATCATGGATTTCGCCGACAATAAATGCCAGGTGATACACCACATCAACGCCCTTCAGGATCTCAAAAATCTTTTTACTCCTGATGTCTTCCCTGTAAAAGGTAACTTTTTCATAACCGCCTTTCCAAGGGGAGACATCAATACCCACAATCTCTTCAATTTCCGGATCTTCTTCCAGTCTTGGCAGAATGGTTGAGGCAAAGTAGCTGTTTACGCCGGTAATGGCGACTCGAATTCCCATTTTTAATCTCTGTTTTTATTGCATGATTTAATTTTTATCTTAGGGCGATCTTAAAACGTCACCTTAAGATTTGCTCAAGTGAGACTATCTCCCATAAGCGCTCAATTGAGTATATTCCGTTAGGTTCAAGAATTATGGTAGAGCGGGGTTACATCCTCGCCTGTACGCATCCAAAGGCGATCAATTAGGACTGCCTTACCGTTTCTCTTGTTTCTGCAACGTTTGCTCGAGTACGCACTGTGGGATTATCCCTCATGCCTTCTCCATGATTCTTAGGATACCCCCAACCACTTCTGAAACTTCCTGTTTTCAATTGCCGAAATCAAGCGATGAACAAATGGCAAATACCCATTTAGCACGTTGAGAAAATAGAACAGGGTTGATGGAAAAATAGAATTCTTATCCTTTTTAATCCCCTTGATGATTGCCTTCGCCACAGTATTCGAGCTCTGTACCGGCCAGGAAACCGGCGTTTCTTCTGCTGCCTGATCGAAAAAATTGGTTTTAGTGGAGATGGGATAGATCATTTGGAGTTTTTGGCCCTTTTTTAATTCAGACCGATAGCCGCATGCAAATCCGTGCAACGCCGCTTTGGTCGAAGCATAGAGGGAGTATCCCGGAACAGCCAGAAAGCTCATGGCACTGGCAGTGATAACCATACGGTAGTTGCGTTTGGAATTAACCTCCTTCATCTTTGTTGCCGAGTAGATGGCGGAAAAAACATTAGTCTGATAGATATTCTCAATACGCTGCCAATCCGGTGTTGCGATCTGCTCATAATAAGCGAAACCTGCATTGGCGATAAACAGATCAATGGCACCCAGTTTTTCCTGCGCAAATTTAAACAGCCTGTCAACGTTCTCCCGGTTCGAGATATCGCAAGTGTATTTGATGATGCGATCATGTTGGATATCGATCTGTTCAATGGTTCTGGCAACGGCAATGATATGGCAGTCATATTCCAGCAGTTTCTCCAACAGCGCCAGCCCGATACCGGAAGAAGCTCCGGTGAGGATGATGTTTTTATTTTTCAAACGCATTATTGCTCCTCATCTGGTCCAATCCAGGGAGTTGGCTTTTGATAGATATAAAAAGGAGCCGGATTGATGGAACCCCCGCCTGCTGCCATATATCCCATGCAGATGTACAGTTCATCATTAATTTTTCGAACCTCATCATGCATGGAATGGACAAGACCGCCATTGTATTCTTTATATACCAAATGAAAGGAATCCTTGTTGTCTATTTCCGATTTTCCCACCCAAGTGTCCATTTTCCGAGTGCGATGTAAGACGGTATTTCCCGCCCCATCATTTGAGGAAAAAATGTTATAGCCCCATCCCCTGTCCTCTTGAAAAGGGAAAAATGCCTTTCCTTCCCAATGGCCGGGTCCAAACAGGTTATGTGTATAATATCCCGTGGCGGTTGCCATGATTCCGACTGGCAACAAACCGGCTTTATACTCACCTTTCATGCTTTTAAATTCAGGAGCAGGGGCGGAATAGAAAAGCTGCATTATCTCTGATTTAGAAAGGCTCTCAAGAATCATGGGAGTCGCCTCATTTGTGCCGGTTTTCATGATAACATCCATGGTTTTTCCATCCCATCCACCAATCCCATTTTGGAGGATGTTGATACCCGTAATCGCGACATTCAAGGCTATAATGGCAACCAGAATCATCAGAACTTTTTTTCTTATCGTCACTGTTTTTCTCCTTTGCAGATTTCTTGAGAGAGGTGATATGGATGCTTGCATCTTCACACCGAAGAAGAACCAATACTCAGAATAATCGAAAGAACCTGTGATGAATCATTGATCAAAAATTCACATGGTTCTTTGATAGATTAAATTGACTGCATGGTCAAGATAAAAAGAAAAATTGAACAAAAAAACGATTAAACATACTCACGTCCATTTGTATTATTTCTTTAAATAACAAGGGAAATAACTTTAGTATCGGCTTTTTTAAGTCACATCTTTTTTAAAACCGGAAGATGTATAGTTTATGTATAGTGTCAAGATAATATCTCTTTTTGTTGGATACAGTCTCAGTGAAAATATTCGGCATCATTTCTAGATTCTTAACATATCATAGTATTAGGGATAAATAAGAACCACTAAGAGAATAATAATTGTTTTCCATTCAAAATTAATCTATGTTTCTCCAACCAAAAGCCTCAAATATAACCAAAGGGATTGGGATTCTCCCTTAAGACGATCGAATGGCAGTCAAGCAAGGAAATGAACATGAAAAGAGACACCGAAAGATTTAAAGTCCTGGTAAAACGCTGTGAAACCTATGATCGTAACAAAATCAGAGATATTGTAAGTTCAGGAATGAAAGAGCTTGAGTTTTATCCCTCGGGGAAGGTTTATGTAAAACCCAATGTCGTCTTTGCCTCAAAGAACGGTCAATACGGCTCCACGGCATACACCCACACATCAATTGTCGGCGGATCTTTACTTGCCTTATCAGCAGAGAAAGCCGTTATTCGAGTAGATCTGGGAGAAAAAACAGCTATTGGATACCCCACACGTTTAAATTACAAATATGCCGGTTATTACAAGGAGATTAAGGAGCTAAAGAAACAGGTTGCCAAACCGGTGGGAATCTTTTGCATTGATGAGGAGAAAAGAGACAGGGTTTTTGTCGGGGGTTACGTTCATGATACCCTGCGTGTTTCCAGAAAAATGGCCCGGGCAGACCAAAAAGTCTATCTTCCCAAGCTCAAATGCCATTGTGTCAGTACCATGACAGGAGCAGTAAAATTGAATATTGGAATCTGTTCCGATGATGAGCGGGCAATTCGTCATGATTTTCTGCTGAATGATAAAATAGTGGATTTGATGACGGTTGGAGAACCTGATTTCATTATAATGGATGCCATTGACGTAGGAGTTGGAAATGAAGCGGTTCCTACTCCCAGGAAGCTGGGGCTGATCATCATGGGGGTTAATCCCGTTGCAGTTGATATCGTTGGAGCCCGTCTGCTGGGACACCATCTTGAGGAGGTTCCTTATCTCAAGAGATGCGTTGAACGCGGTTATTTGCCATCACGACTTGAAGACATTGAAATAACGGGAGACCTGTCGAGCATTGAAGAACTGGACGAAGCTGCAAAGCTGATTCAGCCTTATGACGACGAATTCTATAGATGGCAGGACATTGAAAAAGAGTTGAACCGGTTAAAATCTCCAATCCGCTTTTTTTGGGGATACTCCCGACAAGATAATGATAAAAAATGTAAAACAGGTTGTGTCATGGGAGCGAAGATGTTCTTCGGTTTTCAAGAGAGATATGCAGGCGCTGATGCCTTCCAATCAGGGAACTCCGCCGTCATTGTCATAGGGAAGATAGACGAACCCATTGATGCAGCCGGAGATGAAGTTTTTCTCATTGGTACCTGCGCCGAGGCAAAAGTCCTTAACGCTAAAAAGATCATTAAAATAGACAATTGTTTTACGACTGCAGTTGATATTGTTCTCAATCTCAGAGGGAAGCTGGGGATGCCTTCTCCCGCCCTTGATCCGAGAGAAATCGCCCCATTGGTATTCAATACACTGATCGCTTCCGGGGTAAAAGCATTTAAAGGTCGTTATTTACAGGATATAGGAAGTTTTTTTAAAAGAGGACTTCAAAAACGAATCTGATTCCGGTGGGCAGCCGAGATCATTTAGAACAGGCTTTTCAGGTCAGGCGCTGCGCATCACCCGTTTGTCTCATACCATCCATCATCAGTTTAAAGATATTGCTCCAGATTTCCCGAATCTTCAGACCGGTGTCAATGGATCTTGTATAATAGAGATTTTCTATCAGCCCAATCATTAAGGTTGCGGCGATTTTCGGATTCACCGGTTGAAATATCCCCTGACGGATACATTTCTCAATATCCATTTCCAGAGGTTGGCGAATCGAAAGATAGGTATCTTTGCCCAATTGCCTGATTCTGGAATCAGACTCCTCCATTGCTTCCTTACTGAGCTGAATAATGGCACAAAACTCTTTAAGCACCGGCAACACGGCAAACGCTCTTTGTTCCAGTCGTTTCAATGGATTTTTTGCCTGACGGATGGGATTCCAACTGTCCTGAAACAGGTTCTGAAAAATTCTGGGTATGCACTCCAATAACAGTTCCTGCTTATTCAAGAAGTAAAAATAAAAGGTACCCTTTCCGATATTTAGTGCTTTTGTGATTTCAGAAATCTTAGTATCCCTGAAGCCTTTCTCTTGGAACTGATAACATCCTGTTGCCAGAATGATCTCTCGCATTCTGTTGCTCTTCTCCCTCCGAGTAGAAGGTGGTTTTTCTTCAGGTCTTTCTGTTTGAACCGTTTTTCGTTCAAATCCAAAAGTCTCAGGAATAGCGGTACCAAATGCTCCGGGTTGGTTTTTCTCGATCTGTTCAATTTGCTGACGAATTGCAAGCAACGGCGTTCCCTGAGTTTTTGCCCGTTTGATGTAAGCGAGTTTCTGCAGGTGGGTTTCATCATAATACGCCATGGTTTTGCCGGTTTTTGCTGGAGAATGTATAAGTTTTTGCTGCAGATAAAAGTGGATGGTTCGACGGGAAACGCCTGATAACTTTTCCAGTTCGGCAATTTTGTACCAACGTACATTCTCTTCCATCATACTTCTCCTTGTTGATCTTTAAAAACAATCCCCAGCAGAAAAAACAGCGCCGATTGCACTCTGTTTTATACATTAACTATACATATAAATACCGTTATCACAGCCCAACAAAACACTGCAATAGAAAAATTATCCCAAGAGATAATATAAGCTTATTCATTAAAATTATTGAGTTATGTATTGAAGTTTCTCAGCTTTTTTGATGAACAAGAAAAATTGAGTTTTTGAGTTATGTCCAAATTCACTTGACTGCATGGTCTATATGTGAAAATATTCCTCTGTACAAAAACAGAATCAGTTTTTACCTCCCATAAGTTGTTTGCACAATCCGATTTATAAAAGATTCAGGAGTTATCATGTTACTTGAGAAACGCAGGTTTGTGGCGATGCCACCGGCAGATTTTCCGAAGTTTGTGGTTGATGTGGAGAAATGCAATGGGTGCCGACGGTGCGAACAGACGTGTCCTATTCAACTCCTGATGATAGAGAATAAGAAATGCAAGCCCAACGACCGCTATGATCACTTCAGATGTATCTCCTGCCAGAATTGTGTGGCGGTCTGCACGGAAAATGCTATCTCCATAGAGGGTGATTATCGGGTTTCAAAGGGATTCTGGAAAAACAGCCATCTTTTTGCCGGTGAAAAAACCCTGCCGGTTTATATGCCGAAACAGCGGGAAACAAATAACACCGCTGAAGTCGAGGAACTGACCGAAACGGAAAAGATCATTCTGAATCGTCGCAGCATCAGACTTTACAAAAAAAAGCAGGTACCCAGGGAGATGATCGAGCGGATCATTGAGGCTGGTCGATTTGCCCCTTCCGCCGGAAATAACCAGCCCTGGAAGTTCATCGTCATTCAGAACCGGGAGATCATCGATGAAATTGACAGAAAGTGCAAACAATTCTGCAAATATGTAATGTATGGCACCATGCCGCGCCCCTGGATCAAGAAAACCGTTCCCGGAAATAAGAACGCCCGCCTCAGATTCTGGCAAAAGGCTCTTATTCGTTTTCTAGTGAGATTTCGAGGTGCAGGAGAGATGGATCAACGGGCACTGGGAGGAATCAATGCCATTGTCAGCGATCCTGACTATCATACCTTTTTTAAAGCACCGACTTTGATTATCCTGTTGGCTGACGAGCGGGGAATAGGATCAATTGACCTGGATTTAGGGATCTGCGGACAAAACATGGTTCTTGCTGCCCACTCCATGGGACTCGGTACCTGTTATGTCAGTTTGATCGACGGATTGATGGGTTTTCCCAAATACAAGCGAGAGCTGGGGATCGAACCGCCCTTTAAAATCATCACCTCACTCACCATCGGTTACCCGAAAGGCCGGATTGATCATATCGTCAAGAGGGAGCAATCAAGGGTTAAGTGGATTGAATAAGCGGATTTGACCCTATTCTTCTGACATTATCTCTGTTGGTCCTTTCTCTGCGAGTATGGTTTTCGTTTCCCACCTCTGAAATTTTTGAGTGCATTCATTTTGCATTTTGTCTTAAACTTTGACAAAAGCCTCGAAAAAACGCATCACTATCCGAGTTTTAACAGAAGGTATAATCTGCAGAATCAGACGTCATCCTTGCGGTGATGAGATGTTGAATCCGACAGTTGGGTTCAATGCCTCAAGAGTGTATTAATTTATGATTTCTCGTGGTCGGATCTGGATCGATATCAATCAGTTGTTTTACAATAGAGATACCTGTTAAAGCCTTAATATGCTCAATAGCGTTTTTCCTGATTGCATTCGCTCTCATTGCACAGACCGTTAATGACCTTATCCTCATGAGCGAACAATTCCCACCGTTTAATTTCGAAGAAAACGGACAACTCAAAGGGACATCCGTTGATCTGATAGCCTTGATTTTGGAAAGATTGAACTCGAAACAGAATCGCAATGACATTGAAATACTGCCATGGGGAAGATCTTACCAGAAATTGCTGAAAGAAATGAACACCGTTCTTTTTGTCGTTACCCGAACAAAAACAAGGGAAAACCTTTTTAAGTGGGTAGGGCCGATTTCCGATGCAAAAGACGTGTTTCTTGCCAGAAAAGATAAAAGAATCACTATCAAAACGATTGATGATGCAAAAAACACCATTGGCGCCGTAATTCCGGATATTCTTTAAGATCTCGATATCCTATTAGATCAGATAATAATGCTGAAAAAAGCGAAGAACCAGGATCAATTAGCTACCCAAGCAGATAAACCGGTTGACCAGTGTTTGGACTCAGAATATGATAGAGAGTGTCCAAACAGCGTGGTTTTTGCTTAGGTTGCGGTAAAGATCATCCGCACCTCGATCCTGACAAAACATAGAGAAAATGGCACATTGCTGATCATAGAACCGCTGCCATCAGCATGGAAGCGATTGGTATTCCGGGAGATTATTCATGAAGCGTTCATTAGATAACAACCTATTATTAAAGTACACTGCTGAATTTAAATCCAAATCGATGGAAGAGTCCTTTCTTCGATCCACCTGGAAGGAGCATAAAACCGTTACTCGCAATACGTTGCTGGTTCTTGTATTCTTTGATGTTGCCTTTTTTATTCGTGACATCTTGGAAGCAAGGAACAGTGAGGTCATCCATTCATTGTTTTTGTTAAGATTGGTGGTTTTTTGTATCATATTTTGCTCTATTGTTTATATACATCGGGCAGACACCTATTTCAGCCGATATCACCATCTGTTGCTTTTAAATCAAATCGTGATATCAATAGCCATATTCCTGCTTGCAATAATCAGGGATATGCCTGTAGCTTATCTTGGCGTCAATACCATACTGCTTACTTTAATTTTTTACCAGTTTATCAATAATAGATTCTACTATACTGTCAGTGCTTGCGGTTTAATTGGCTCTGGGTCGGTATTGACCAGCATCCTTTTTCTAAATATGAATCTGTCCGATCTCGCAGCATCTATCCTTTTTTTAGTACCCTTGAACTTCCTCGGAATAATTATTTTACGATCCATAAAACGAACCCGAAGGAATGAATTTCTTGCCTTGAGTGATCTGAGAAAGGCCAGTGATGAGAAAGAGAAGGCAATCCGGGAATTACGGGGGACTCTGGCTGAAATCAAGACACTCAGGGGATTTTTGCCCATCTGTGCCAAATGCAAAAAAATCCGCGATGATGAAGGCTACTGGAACCAGATCGAATCCTATATCGAAAAACACTCCGATGTTCAATTCAGCCACGGAATCTGCCAAGAATGCGCCAAGGAATTATACGGCGATACAAAATGGTATAAAAAAATAACGAAGGACGATAAAACCTCAGCCTAGACTCAATTAGGGTTGGGAAATACTGAAGTTAAAGAAGTGGTCAATCTGCTTGCAGCTTTTATTATCTTGGATTATTTTTCGACAAGGAGACCTGATATGGCTTTCTTTGGATACGTACAGGCGAGAACGTAATGCCATAAGCGCTTAAATGAGGTTGTTTTCGAGAAAAAACCGATCTTTCAAAACGGCAGGGCGGCCTTACCTGGTCGACTTTGAGTTGGCTCAGGCAGGGATGTAACCCCGCCCTACCACGATCCTTGTTTTCAGTACAAAAGTTAATATTTCAAAGATTTTCTTAAACTTTGAAACGTTCTTCACAGAGGGAGATGGCCTTTTCCAGCAGTTGCAGCGCTTCGCTGCAATCTTCCCTGTTTACCAGAAGATTGGGTTTAAACTGGAGCACTGAACGATCAAAGCCCGCCGGAAAAGCCCACAGTCCAGATTCGAATCCACAGGCAGTCACCAGGGCTCCGCCATAAGGGTTATCAAAACGCAAACCGTGCACCAGACCCTTTTGACGGATTTCCACTAAAAAGGGGTGACGATCCTTGATCCCTTCCAGTCCTTCAGCCAGAAAAGCCGACATCTCCCTGACATTCTCCAGGATTCCCGGTCGGTTTATTATTTCAAGCACTTTCAGAGCCACCACACATCCCAGCTCAGACCCGCCAGCCGTGGAGGAATACCCCCAGCCATCCTCGGATAACCACCCGGCCGTTTTTTCTGAAATGACCGCGGCTCCAATGGGATAAATGCCACCGGTCAATCCCTTACCGCTGATCAACATATCGGGCTCAATTCCAAAGGTTTCACAAGCCCACATCTTACCTGTTCTACCCAGACCGGTCTGGACTTCATCTGCAATGAAAAGCGCTCCATATTTTTCGCACAGCTTCTTCAATTGCGGATAAAACCCGGGTGAAGGCATGGGAAATCCAATGGTGGCCGGAATCATTTCACAAAGCACCGCAGCCGTATCATCGGCTTTTAGGATTTCTTCCATGGCTCCCGGATCATCAAACGGTACCTGGGTGAACTCATCCTGCGGTTGCTCGGAGAGGAAATAGGCTGCCTGATCCGCATCCCCGGCCATGAGAGAAAGCCCTCCATGTCCGTGATATGATCCTTTGAAGGAAACAATCCGGCGCCGCCCGGTTGCTTTCCTGGCTGTGCGAAGTGTGACTTCCACCGCTTCCGAACCACTGGTAGTAAAGACACAGTATTTCATGTCGCCGGGAACGCTGTTTACCAATTCCTTTGCCAGATGGGTGCGGGCAGAACTGACAAAATGATGGTTTCCCATATCGTAGTGATCCAGAGCTTCTTTCAATGTAGCGATCAGTTCGGGGTTTCGGTGGCCCAGGTTAAAGGTACCGCCGTTGATATGGACATCAAAGAGTTTACTGCCGTCCATATCCCAGAAGTAGTTTCCTTCACGGCGAGCCATCACCGGAACCGTCCCCAATTGTTTGAAGGTCTCCACCCGACCCGGACAAACGTGTTTGGCGGCCAGCTCTATGAGCTCATCTTTGGTTAGATTTTTGTCCATTATTGATTTCATTGTAATTTTTCCTCTTTTTATCGTTTAATTTTCCCCGGAAGGATATACTCGTAACGCTTTCGTCTGATCTTTGAAGTAACCCAGCGATCAATACGACGCAGCCGCAGAAAGAGAGCCCAGATTGCCTTGTCCTCCCGGTAGTAGCTTTTAACATCTTTGAAAGTCAGGGGGGCGATACCATCAGGAAGTTTGTTATTGATGATATCGATGAACGGTGCAATCAGATCCGGTTTTTGCTCCTTAAACAGGTTGGCGACCAGATCAATCATGTTTTTACGGGGATCATAATAGCGATCCAATACCTCCTTAACCGTTTTGTCTTTGATGAAGCTGCGCAATAAGCCTGGAATTGTTTTCAGCACAACCTGTGGATCCAACTGATGTACTCCCTTTTTCTTAATGAAAGGGGTGCTGGTATCGATGTAGTAAAGCGTATCCTTGCCGTCATCCATATGAACCCAGTTGGAGAGTTGACCATCCACTGCTATTTCAAGTTCAGGGTTATGCTCGGCACAAAAACGCCAAAGTTTTTGAGAATGATCCACAATCAACCGGACCATACGCTCATTCGTCTTTAAATTCTGTGTATGTATCAGGCGATGCCCAAAACGCTCGGGTGGAACCATCTCCTGGGCAATATAAAGGATCACCGGCCGATCGGGAAGGTCAACGATACAGGTACCGCTTTCAGGAAGGGAAATTCCGGTTTGCGTCAGCAGCTCGCAGTATTCATTATAAACAGCCAGGTAATCCCCTGCCTGTTTTTGGCTGCTGAACAGCGGCATGCGTTTATAGGCAATTGAGGAGTCGTCACCGATCAGGAAGATGGTCGACATCTCTCCGTACCCGACTATTCTGGCACTAATTTTTGAATCTTCAGGTTTTAGCGGATTTAATCCGGTTTCAAAGCTGTTTATCAGTTTTTGATCCAGTTGCATGGAATCTCCTTTTTGATTATCGTTCGTCCACTAATGGCCGACTGCTTCCAGCCAATCATATATTATGATTCTTATTGGGAGATGTTAAAAATCCGGTTTGATGGAGTTGATTTTTTAATCAGTCCGAACAACAGGATCTGAATTCAGGTTATTAAACACTTAGAAACAATGCCAGATCATAAAAACGTCTTCTTCTTAGAATTGCATGAATATCTCCATGCGATCAAAGGTCTTGACAACAGATCTCCTGCATGGTTGCATAAACCTTGTTTAAACTTTGTTTACTCAAAAAGCCGGATTGCGTCAAACGGTTATTATATTATTTGGTCAGTTATTGGGCAGTTCGGGAAAAGAATGACGTTTCCGGCTATGACCAGATTTACCTGAGATTGCTTTAATACTCAATTATTCGATCATTTGTAATATTCTACCCATACATCAGCTGTGGGAAAGCAGATTCTGTGACAGTTTTTTTGAAAGGAAAGATTAAAAGGAGGCAAAATGAAACTTCGGTTAAAAGAGGTCGACAGGGTTGAAATTCTTACTCTGCAGGATAATTATATCGATATTACATCCAAGGACAGTTCAGACGTTGTGCAGCGAGCGATCCCTTTAAAAGATGGAGAGATTAGAAACAGCATTCTGGCGGAGCACGGTTTTTCTTCGCTGCTGACAACGACCGCTGGCGATGAAACACATTCCATGTTGTTTGATTTCGGTTTTTCCGAGCATGGAGCAGCATATAATGCCAAAGCATTGAATGTTGATCTGACATCGGTGGAGGTTCTGGCGTTATCACACGGTCATTCTGATCATACGGGAGGGCTGACAAAACTGAGTGAGGCGGTTGGAAAAAAGGGGATCAAGTTGATTTTACATCCGCTGGCTGCTCACAGGCAACGATACACAAGAATTACCCGGGACTTCAGGATCCCTTTCCCTTCCTTTTCCAAAGTAAACACGGAAGCGATGGAGATTACACTACAAGAGACAGCTGCACCCATGGCGCTGGTTGATGGAAGCTTCGGTTTTCTGGGAGAGGTCCCACGGATCGTTGATTTTGAAAAAGTTGGCCAGAATTTTGTTTATGATGAAAACGGGATTGAAACCCATGATCTGATAGAAGATGATACTGCCATGGTTGTCAATGTCAGGGGAAAAGGGCTGGTGGTATTATCCGGCTGTGCCCATTCCGGCATCGTAAACACTGTCAATCATGCCAGGGAAGTGACAGGCATAAACAGGATATTTGCGGTGATGGGCGGTTTCCATCTCAACGGTGCGGACATGAAAACCGTTGTTGAACCCACTATTCGGGCGTTGAAAGAATTTGATCCGGAATACCTGATTCCAACTCACTGTACCGGTCGCGACACGATAATTGCCATGGAAAAAGCAATGCCGGAGAAGTTTATTCTAAACATGTCCGGCACCAAACTGGTTTTTGCCAGTTAATGAGACAGTTTGCTTCCTGTTTTATACGGACGAAGCAAGCAACCACTTTTTTTGATATTAACTCAACCAATGAGAGAAGGCATAGTTACAAAGTTTTACTTCCAACAAAAATACTAACGCTGGATGAAAAAACAGGGGAAAATTCAAGCCGTGGGGCGTTTAATGTTCAGTTTTTTCATCCGGGACTTTAAAGTGTTGTGGTGTATATCCAGCAATTGAGCACATCCTCCTCGCCCCTGGATCTTCCAGCCCGATTTTTCCAGGGCCCAAAGAATATGTGTACGCTCCGCCTCTTTCAGAGTAAGGTCTTTTGCCAGAATCGAAAGATTAGACGGTTTGTCATTAACCTCGGAAATCCGGAAGTCGAGCCCGGTATTTAAAATGACTCCCCTTTCAATGCTGTTTTTCAATTCACGAACGTTTCCCGGCCAATCGTTAGCCATCATATCCCGGATCACTGCCGTTTTGATCTTTTCGGGCTTTTTCCCGATCTTACTGGAATAGTATCGAACAAAGTGAGCCGCCAGTAAGGGGATATCGTCTTTTCGTTCTCTTAAAGGTGGTACGATTATGGGAAACACATTCAATCGATAAAAAAGGTCTTCCCTGAAACTGCGGTTTTGAATCGCCTCTCCCAGATTCCGATTGGTTGCCGTGATCAGGCGAAAATCTGACTGCAGGGTTTTGCTACCTCCCAGACGTTCATACTCCCTGGTTTGCAGTGTTCTAAGCAGCCGAACCTGAACGTCTAGCGGAATCTCACCGATTTCGTCCAGAAACAGTGTTCCGCCGTCAGCCAGTTCAAATCTCCCAATCCTTCTCTGGTCAGCACCGGTAAAGGCTCCCTTCTCATGTCCGAACAGCTCACTGGCAACAAGTTCTCCACTAAAAGCGCTGCAATTAACCCGAATGAACGGTTTGTCTTTTCGGTCACTCAGGCGATGTATCGATTCCGCCACCAGTTCTTTGCCAACCCCGGTTTCACCGGTTATAAGTACGGTGGTGTCCGTTGCTGCCACCTGATCAATCTGGGAAAAAACCTTTTTCATGGCCTGGCTTTCACCTATAAATTGATGGCTGTTCATGATGGCAATCTGCTGTTTTTCGTAATAGCGGTTTTTTTCCATCAGTTTTTGGGTCAGACGCCGGTTTTCTTCATAGATATGAGCATTATCCATCGCGATGGCGGCCAGAGCCGCAAAATAAGCCAGAATTTCCAGGAAGGATTCATGAAAGACATTGGTCAGCAGACGGTTGTCATGATATAAAACCCCTACAATTTCATCATTTAATGCCATGGGGATGGCAATACAGGATCGAATACTCCCGGTTGAAGCATCTTCAGCTTTTTGGATCAAACCTTCACCTGTCAGGGCTGCCTTTTTGATAATCGCCAGGGAGGATCTGAAAACAGGTCGCCCGACATCATCAATCGTGAGGTTTTTTGCGGCTCTCAGGTTTAAATTTCCGCCCCGTTTATCAAAGTCGAAGATGGCTCCCCGTTCAGCTCCCGTAATACGATTGGCGGCAGAGATGATATACTGCACCAGCTCCTTGTTGTTGCGTATCGTAACAATCTGCCGTCCCAGAGTCAGAATCTCCTTTAAAAGGTGATCATCCTGAAAGAGATCCTTCATCAGCGGACGCAGTTCATCGGGAATCAAAGACTTATCAAGCAGCGGCATGGTCTTCGCTGCAGCTTCCGTCATCTCTTCGGCCTTGGTTTTGTCTCCCAGTAGAAGATATTGCCGTGCTATCTCAAGTCGGGTCTTGGCAATACCGATTACGTGCCCGGATTGTTCCATGCACTGTAGTGATAAGTTCAGCGACTGCAGAACCACCTGAGAAGATTGTTCCTGCTGTTGCTGCAAAAAGGCTCGAAACCGATGCCCCATCCCGCGATAGTAGGTACTACCTCCGGTTTCCGCACGTTTGATCTCCTTTTCGAGAGAAAGTAGTTTTTCTGCCGGATAAAGTCCCCGATGGGCCGCCCATGATAATTCCAGCAAGTATGAGGTTGGCAGCATGGCGGAAGGAGTGCTCCGGTTAATCTCAAGAAATTGTTTAAGAAAACCCAGCGATGTTTCATTATCTCCTTTCAGGTAATGGGCAAACGCCTGCATTAACGTCAGCCATAATCTCAGAAAACCATCAAAAGCCAATTCTGTTTGCTCTGTTGACCTGTTCAGGTATTGAAGAGCATCATCGACACATCCTATATTTAACAGCGTGTGCGCTATACACATGCGGGTATACTCTGCAATATTCAGTAATCCTTTATTCAGACAATGACTTTGGATGGCATCCAGCATCCCCAGCCCCTGTGTAACTTGTCCGCAATAAGCGTAACAGACCCCAACCAAAGCTTCCGTTAAGAGGGTATTGCGATTAAGAGTATATTCCTCCACATCGGCAACCGATTCTTCATAAAGACTAACCGCAGCGGAAAAACACCCTCTCCAGTAATGAAAAAGATAACTGCAGTCAAGGATGGTTTGTTGCAATCCCGGATCATTGTTGTTCTTCAACAGAGCCAATCCCTTTCGCAACTGTTCTCCGGCCTGGTCGTACTGCTCCCGATACCAGTGGTTGACAGCCAGTAAAAGGGTCAAATACCCCTGTTGGGTCTTCCATCTCAACTTTTCGGCGAATCCAACCCCACGCTCCAGGGCCAGACCGGTTTTCTCAATGTTATAACCATGGAGTCGACTCTCGGAATACTTGACGAGGGTCTCCACAAACAGAATTGATGCATCATCACCGGATTGAAGTGATAAATCGTCTAATGCCTTGTAGTAACACTGCATGGCTTCAGGAGTACGAAGCTCCCGAAGATAGATATCACACGCCGCCAGAAGCCAGCGACAACCATGAAGATCATTAAAAAGATACAGCAGATGAGGTGCCAGAAAACAGGCTTTTTTATAATCGCCTGCAAAATCCAACAACAGGATATTGGCAATGATACGATGACGACGTTCAAGTTCCGGTTTTTTAAACCCACTCAAAAGCTTTATGCGTTTGTGTTTGCTGACAAAGCAATAAGTTGCCGGATCAATTTCTCTGAGAAATCCCGCCTTAACCCCTTCATCCAACGCGATAAGCACCTGGGTTGCTTTAAGATTTACTTGCTCCAGAATCCAGTCGATTTCGAAATGATCCTCAAAAAATGCTGCCAGTGTAAGAATATGCTGAGTTTGGGAATTCATTGGTCTCGATTTTAATGTGATAATAAAAAGTGAACACCGAAATAGTGTCGTATCAACGAAATATCGGCGAAAACAGCAGAAAAGTAAAGCTCTGATTTTAAAAAATTTTCGAATACTCCTATTAATACAGACAATTATAGATAAGGTATCAATATTGCTCTCACTTCCAAATTTGCCATTCATATTCCCGCTGGGGCGAGGCAATCTGTTTTAATCAAAAACAAGGCAGGCAGATGAACTGGAAAGAAGAGTATGATAAAAAGCGGGTATCATTGGAAGAAGCAGCGTCACTCGTTCAATCAAATGATGTGGTGGCCATGCCCATTGCAGATAGTGCACCTGTCGATCTGATGAATGCCATTGCAGCAAGATATCAGGAGTTGGAAAACGTCACCATTGTATCCGGGTTAACCCCGCTGGTTGACAGTTTTGATTCAAAATACCAAGGACATATCACTCATAAAAGCCTGTTTCTACAAGCGTTTGAAAGAATGTATATGCCGGGAGGGAATGTAGACATGATTCCATTTCAGTGGTCACAGATTGAGTATCTGCTCAAAGAAAAAGTCCGGTGTAATTGTCTGATCATGGAATGTTCCAAACCGGATCGGAATGGATATCTCAGTTTTGGCCCATCCGGAGCACTATTTAACAATTTTTTGATTAACAACGGTATAAAAAAGGTGATTGCCCAGGTCAACAGCAACACTCCTTATGTTTTCGGCACCCAGGCTCATGTTCATATCAGTCAGATCGACGCCTTCTGTGAAAAGGATCGTCCCTTGATTTATGAAACCTATGGGATTGACATGGGAACGGTAACGGAAAACGACAGGAAAATTGCATCCTTTATAGTAAATCACATCAAGGATGGCAGTACCGTCCAGTTCGGCATCGGTACCATTGGAGATGCCGTCGGGGAACTCCTGGAAAACCATCAGGATCTGGGAGTCCATTCGGAGATGCTGACACGCACCATGGTCGAACTGGCACGTAAGGGAGTCATAAATGGTAAAAAGAAGTCGTTTCATCAGGGCAAAATGATTGTAGCATTTACCATGGGAACCCAGGATTTCTATGATTATATCGATTACAATCCCATGATTGAGTTCTGGCCATTGCCGTATGTCAACAACCCGGTGAACATCGGTAAAAATGACAACCTGATTTCAATTAATTCAGCCCTCTCAGTTGATCTGACCGGGCAGGTCTGTTCAGAATCCATCGGACACAGCCAGTACAGCGGCACGGGCGGACAACTTGATTTTGTACGGGGTGCACGACTCTCAAAAAATGGTAAAACATTTCTGGCCTTGAGCTCCGTTGCCGATACAGACAAGGGTCTGGTGAATCGAATCCCGGCAGTAATGCCACCAGGCACAATCATCACCACACCGCGAACGGACGTGCAATATATTGTCACCGAATATGGCATCGCGGATCTGCGTTATAAATCCATTAGTGATCGGGTAAAAGCCATGATACCCCTGGCTCATCCTGATTTCAGGGAACAGTTGGAGAAAGATGCGCTGGAGATGGGACTCCTGAAATAACAGATGAAAATTTCTTTAGAAATCTGTTTTTTTGGGGACGTTGTTGACTATCTGTACAAAAGTTCCTATGTACATGTTTTTTTTTAAAAACATGTACATCAAAAAAGAACGCATATACCAAGAATAGTGAGATTGGTTTCTCCAAGGACATTAAATCATGTAAGATAAAAAGGCTTGAAAAGCATGGTATTGTCGATGATGACAAAGAACGTTAGTCATAAATCAGGTAGCAGAAAGTTGAAGCACCAACCGAGTTGTTTAAAGAATCATATACCCAGATAAATGATGGACTCATAAGTGTATACAAACAATACGACATGGAAATGGCAATGTTTCGATCGGCGATTCAACGTCATCCGTTACCTCATTACAAGAAATGCTTGCGATCAAATTCCTGGATCAATGGGAAAATCGGTGGCTGAACCAGCAAAGTGGTTGGATGTCTCTGCAATAGCAATGGTATAGATGTTGTGAAGAAATTTGTTTGTATGCTTAGTCAACAACGTCCCCCTCTTTCTTATTGGGGGGTATGCAAGCAAAAGTAGGGATACGTTAATACCTTGATTAGAAGGGAGATTCTGGAAAAATGTTAAAATTCAAGACGCGACCCTATTTTTCCTTTTTTCCATTCTCTTATTCGTAGAAATAGTTTGTACACTTAGTCAACAACGTTAGTTGTCACACAATGTCAACATCAGACCCGGAAGTGACTTTCATGCCATCGTATTCGAAATTCCTTTCTTCCAGCTCCTCCATATAGGTCATGTTACCGATAGTATCGTACTGGTACTCCTTTGTCCCGTAGGTCTCTTCCGCAGTTGTAGTGGTCAGGCGGTCGAGGGTATCATATTCAAATTCCCGGGTTGAACCGGTATCGGTGTTGTCTCCTTCATCGGAGGTGAGAAAACTGTTTTCCCGGTTGTCCCTGATCCATTGAACATTACCGGCACCATCATAACCATAATCAAGATACTGGACCACATAACGCTCACCGCTGTAACCGTCCACACTCTGACAGCTTTCTCCCGGTCTGCAAACACTATGAGTCTGCATTTTCTTCAAGCGTCCCCGGTTGGTGTAGGCATAATCCGAGATCACCTGATAGTCGCTGCCGGGGGTGTTGGTCTCCTTTTTGATCATACGACCGGATGCATTGTATTCGATGAAGCTGACTGCGATGGCTGGATTATGTACAGAAAAGACAGTGAGACGTTGGTAGCTTGATTAGGAAGGAGATCCTGCGAAAATGTCAAAATTAAAGACCTGACCCCGAGTTTTTAAGATGTCAAAGTTCAAGACACTACCCCACTTTGTTTTTTCGCTATCTACAATGTAGTCACAATTCTTGTTTTTAAATCAATTTTTCTTATTAAAGATTCGTTTTTCCCTGAGTGAACAGCGATATACATAATTCCATCATGAATTGTCATAGCAAGAACACTTCCTAATTTAACCTCACTTCCAATCCCGTTTGAAAGATTGTAACTCCGACAACAACCGGCAAGATCAAAAAAAGTGTTCTCTTCTTTACTATACCCTACTATTTTTTGGTCAAAAACTATTTCGAAAAAAATGTTATTCTCATTTTGTTCAAGATATCTTATTTTTCGACGCAAATCAGAATATCTTGGATTCAATGGGGTATTAATACGCCGAATGCTTTTATCTGTCAAATCAATCTTATAGAAATTTGGCGTATCCAGAAACCACAGTATATTATTATTCTTGATGAAATACTCCACCTCGTTCAGCATTATCCCATTGATAGATTTTGAATTAAAATTCTCGACGGAGAATGGTTCAGTCACTTTCTGAGTGTGTAGATCATAACCAATGATTCTATGATTGCCACTATCTGCTATATAAAGAATATTATTCTCAACAATAATTTTTTTTGGTTTTAAAAGGATATTTTCATCCAATATTGTATCTGCTTCTATCTTCGAACTCTTAGTATCTATTCTTAATATTGAATCTTTTAGTGTATCGCTGACAAAGAGAACTCCTTCCGAGACAACCATACTTTGGGGTGAATGATCAAGAAATCCAAAAAGATTTCGGAATGTTTTCCTATCTTTTAGATCAAAAAATGTTTCTTTAGTTTCAGCCTTTAAATCGATTCTAGAGATTTCCTTTTTATCAGCTACAAATAAATAGTTGTCATGACCAGTCAGCGAACTTATCAAGTTAAATTTGAGACAAGGTCTATTATGGTGTGCTATGCAATCTTGCTGCAGTTCCTTAGGGTTAATTAATCTAGAATGATCCGCACACGATTCTAAAATTGACAAAGAAAGCAAAGCAATAATCCATCTAATCAACACTATTAATGTTCTGTTATTGTAAACTAAAAGCATTGATTTCTTCCCTATAATCGTCAGTTTTGCTATTCAGATAAATAGAACATGAAATTTCAGCTGCATTCAAGTTTAATCCAGTGACATTTTCTGCAATCCGTGGTTCTTTTGCAAGGATGCCAATTCCTAAATGCGAAGCCGTAATCCCGACAATTGCACCATGGATTGAGGAATACTTGGCAGCGTTTAATGCATTATTAAGACTATTGCTAAATGACCGATTCTCGTGAAAAAAACTTCAACTAAACTCTGAAGCGGCAGAAACTGTAGAATTACTTGCAGCACCTGCTAACAATGCAGCTAACTGTGTTGAGGCACCTAAAGCCAAAGATGCTGCTCCCACAATGACACCAACAAGTATACCCAATCCAACGATAACAAACGTTTCGGTAACTCCATATGAATAGCTGGTATTAAAGACCATATCCCATATTGAAACTTGTTCCGGTAAAGGGTTGTTCTTTGGATCAGGATTATCAGGCGCTTCGTTTTGATCTCTTCTCTCCTTTTCACTATCAGATAATCCCCCTTCATATCCCCATTCGTGCCCATCTCCCTTAGGATTATGCCCCGTCGGATCAGTATACCGGATCGGATTGTTGATCACATAGGCATACCGGTTAAACGCCTGGGCGTTGGTCTGGTCGGGAACGATGGTATCCGGAGTCAGGAAGCGGCCGATGCCCGGGTCGTAAAAACGGGCGTTGTAGTACATCAGGCCGGTTTCTTCGTCCAGCTCCTGGCCGGTGAACTTGTGGGTGATGGTTTCCGTGCCGGTGGAATGGTCCATGTCTATTTCACCGTAGGGAAGATAAGCGATTCGGGTCGCTTCGTTACCCTCTGCATCGGTGATGACGGTTGACGATCCGATATGATCCTGGTGATAAAACCAGGTGCCCGGCACAGGGCCTGTGGTTGTACTGGTCAGGCTCAGGGTTTCCATGCTGCCGTAATAGGGCATTCTTCCCGAAGCCAGAGCTTCCAGAACCGTTTCCGGGCCGATGTTGCCCGAGTCTTCCTCTCCCGGATTGTCCCCGGTGACGACGGTTTCGCCCGCATAACCGCTTGTCCTGCTTTTTGTGATCCCCGGTTCCTTACAGGAGGATACCACCAAAAATATAAGGGTTAAAAACAGCCCTGTCCAGCGATGAAAACTTGAAAAACGACTGGTTTTATCAAACCGGTTGACGGGAAGCAGCAAGAGCAACAGCAGGCAGAAGGAGATGATGCCGATCTGGATCACCAGCACAAAGGTGTCGTCCTCTTGGTACACTGAGAGCGGAGGATCATAAAACCTGCCGGTCGTCCGATTGTTTTTGGGGTGAAGATTGGAGATGGCCATCAGTCCCGAGAACAGGGGGCGGTTTTCCTCATCCCGGTAGCTTTTCAGGATGGCTGAGGCGGTGGTATCCATGATCACCGTCGGCTGGTCTTCGGTCAGGGTGACGAACTTGCCGTGTCCCTTGGCAAAAACATGGCGGGTGACGATGAACTGGTTTGTTTCATGGTCGGTATTGATCTGACGAAGTTCCAAAGACTCACCAAAATACCAGGTGGTCACCGTCTTTCCCTCCTCCGGATCAAAAAACACCTTTTTGATCCGCTGTCCGGTAAAGTCGTAGGCAATCTCAAGGGTTTGCTGTTCCGGATTACCGGGCTGTTTTCTATGGACCTGGGTCAAACGGTTCTGATCGTCGTAGCCATAACGCCAGATGGTGCCGTTTTGGGTCTTTTGGATCATATTGCCGGCTTCATCATACAAAACGTCGATATCAGACCCGGAGGTGACTTTCATGCCGTCGTATTCGAAATTCCTTTCTTCCAGCCCCTCCATATAGGTCATGTTGCCGATGGTATCGTACTGGTACTCCTTTGTCCCGTAGGTCTCTTCCGCAGTTGCAGTGGTCAGGCGGTCGAGGGTATCATATTCAAATTCCCGGGTTGAACCGGTATCGGTGTTGTCTCCTTCATCGGAGGTGAGAAAACTGTTTTCCCGGTTGTCCCTGATCCATTGCACATTACCGGCACCGTCATAACCGTTATCAAGATCCTGGGCCACATAACGTTCATCGCTGTACCCGTCCACACTCTGACAGCTTTCTCCCGGTCTGCAGACACTGTGAGTCTGCATTTTCTTCAGGCGTCCCCGGTTGGTGTAGGTATAATCCGAGATCACCTGATAATCGCTGCCGGGGGTGTTGGTCTCCTTTTTGATCATACGACCGGATGCATTGTATTCGGTAAACCTGACGGCAATGGTGTTGAGCAGCCCCACCTGACTCAGGTTTCCCGCTTCGGAATAGGCATACTCCTGGTATCCGTCCCAACTGCCAGTAGAGTCGGGAAAGGACGATTTTAAAAGCCTCCCGGCGTAATCATAGGTGAACCTCTCAGTCATCGGCCCGGGATAACCCGACAGGTCATAAAAATCACGGGTGATACGGCTGGGGTTTCCTTGGGTTGTATAGGCATATTCAATACTGCCCGCAGCGTTCACCACTTTGGTCAGTTTTCCCTTTGGATTCTCGTCGGTACCGCCAAACGCAGGGAGATCATAGGTATAGCCGATGCGGCTGTCGGTGATCTCATCTCCGCTGGAAGCGGTAGTCCATTGAGAAGTCACCCGACTCAAGCCGTCATATTGAAAGTGGGTGGTTCGATTCATGGCATCGGTGCGTTGGAGCGGGTTGTTGGTAGCCGCTTCATACGCATAAGTGGTCAGTCCGGTGGAAGGCTCCGTCAGGCTTGTTTTTCTTCCCAGACTGTCATAGGTTACCCGGTTAAGATAGTTGATACCATCATTCCCCTTGGGCAATTTTGCACTGGTAACTCTTTCCAGTGGATCATAGGTATAATCCGTTTGATTTCCCAAAGCATCGATTTTACTGATCAGGCTGCCGGCTGCATTAAAACATTCGGTGGTTTCACGGGAGATCAGTTCCGGCGGACCCGTCATGATCTCCTTGACCAGTTCCTCCTCTTTTATTCTGCAGCCCGGAGTGCTGTAATCATATTCCAGCTTCGATCCGTCCGGATGGTTAACCTTGACGAGTCTACCCGAGACGTCATAGGTTTCATGAGTCCAGATTATGGGATCGCCCGAAAAGTAGGGTTGAGAACGTTTAATCTCCTTATTCAGACTATTGCCGTAGAATTCAATGGTTTGGGTAACGATGACGGTATCGTTGTCCCCTTTGCTTTCGGTTTTATAGTTGCGGTTGAGACCGTCAAAATAGGTTCGGGTCCAATAGTCCGGCGTTTGCCCGACCAAGTCGGATATGGTTTTCTGTTTGTACTGGTGGGAGGGATTACCCAAGTTTGGATACTCATAGGTGATCCGAACCAGATCGTCGGTTTCAGTCCGGAGACGGTTAAAAACATCATAGGTGTAAAAAACCGAATTTCCATTGACATCGATGCTTTCTTCTAAACGACCTCGTGAGTCATAAGGCTTTTGTGTCAGGAGATTTAATCCGGAGTTGCCCTCAACCACTTCACTGGTCGATGCAGCAGGGTAGTGAAAGACTGCGTCATAAGAGTTCCAGGCTCGGTAACCCCTGCTGTCCATTGTCGATGTTAAACTTCCCGTATTATCATATTGCCGGTTCTGCTCTGCGATTATCCAGTTTTCGCTGTAGCAGCTCTCTGCATCCCGGCAGTAAATCTTATAAATGTTTTCTATGTTTCCATTAGCGTCATACTCAAATTTACTTCCACTCAAAATATTTTGGTTATTCTGATCACGGGTAATAACGGTTTCAATTTGACCCAGCCTCCAATTATCAAGACTGCTGGTCAATGGATTCACAGAATGTCCCTCATAGGTAGTTTTCGTTTCCAAACACTTATCTTCAACAGAACTACTCCAGTCATTGTGATAGCATTCCAAGGTTTCCAGTGGAAAACCAAACTGATCACGGGATGTAACCGAGACAGTTTTGGTATAAACCAATGGATTAAAGCCGCTTGAGAATTCATACTCCTTTTCTATCGTTTCCGTGCTTTGTATCTGTCTGATATCCGGGACTGTACCATGCGGTTTCAGATCCTCATACTCGATCTCCTTTTGGGAAAAAACCTTGCCTGCCTGGGAACTCTGCCTGATCAGACCTGGTAAATACTGAAACGGTTTATCCTGGTGCAACTCGGTAAATCCGACGTTTCCGGTCTGGTGGTCTGTTTCGATAACCTGTTCAAATCCCAAGTCTTCTCTTTCCTGAACCGTACCGGGAAAGATTCTGCCATTAACGTAATTGTATGACTTGATAAAGGAATCAGCCCGGCCATCACTACCCGTTATTTTAAATACCAGGGGTTTGTTAGAGGCATTCGGCACTCCGCAAATCTGCTCACCGGTGCCACTGCCGCAATTGGTATTGTTCATCTGGAAAGAGACGGGAGCCCTGCCCGGATAGTACTCGACAGTCGTCTGCCCTCCAATGTCATTGCTGAGTAGAGTTAAGAGGTTGTCTCTTGTTCCGGATGCTGTCTTATAGGTTTTGAATTTATCCTCGTCCGGATCGATATAATCCCAGAAAAAGATGTCATCTCTGCCATCCCCTTCCAGATCAACCACAGACCAGGCTGTCAGCTCCTGGCTTTCAATATCTTCCATGTAATACCTGATAAAGCTATTCGGCTCACCTCCTGAAAATAAGAAGCTAATATCTCCGGCAACCCTGTAAGCATAAGAACCCAAAGCGGGACTGGTATAATTGATCACTTTATTGATAATCAGCACATCTGTGCGTCTGTCTCCGTTAAAATCCCCAACCTCAAGATCCACCATATCCCCGTTACGAGACCAGAGCATTTGCGGGGGTTCGAATCCTGAACCGTTGTTGAGCGCTACATAAAAATGAAAACTTTTGGGTTTTACAGAGACAATGCCGCAGTGAGTGGCAATGGATCCCTCCCCTCCTTGTTTTTCATAATCATAACACCCTTTTCTCTCGTCATATGATCCAATACGGGCATAGATCAGATCCGGTTTGCCGTCCCCGTTCCAATCTCCGACTGTCCATTTGTACAGATCGTTTTCTACAACCTCCTTATAGACCGCATCCAATGAAGAACTGCCGTTTGGTTGCGGTTGCAGGTAAGAATAGGGATGACCTACGTTAACAGGATTTCCCGAAGGTATCCAGTTCGCTTCGGTTTCAAACTCCTGCCCTTGGGAGCGCAGGACAAAAAATCCGCCGTCAAAAGTGAACCGGATGATATCAGCTTTACCGTCACCATCCAAATCGGATGTAAATTTTATATTGCTGTCTGTGCCGCCAAAAGAGGTTGCTGCAAGAGCACTGATCGGTTGAGGCGTATTAAAGCTCGAACCATTGGAGAGCGCTGCATAATAATTGAAGGTTTTGGGTTTGACCTCTTTTGTCCCACATACATATTCAAGATAGGGTTCACCATGGATTGAATACTTATATTCATAACACCCATAAATTTCATTCCATTCATGCACCCTGACAATCAACAAATCTGTCTTGCCGTCCCCGTTGATATCGGTTGTTTTCCAGGTATGGAGATCACTATAGGATTTAATGGCATAATCCGAGGGAGCTGATTGGGACATCACCAGGGTAAAGTCGTGCATCTCATGGACTGCAGCCAGCCAGTTCTCTTCAACATGGCTACCATCGCTTGCCAGTTTGATAATCTTAAATCCGTCACTATAACGGATAATCTCCTCTCTCCGATCCCCATCGACATCCACCATGCCATTTGAAGAAACTGCAATATCCGAAGGAAAACTAGTAGTAGCGATCTGTTGGGTGGTCAGAGGATCTTTTATGAACAGAGTATTTTCAAACTGAAGTACCATCTCTTTATCACCGTCCCTGTCGTAATCGAAAAATGTCCAGCTGTCGGTTTTTTCGTTCGTTGTCCAGGCTTCCTGAGTGGTTCTGGAGAATGGGGTTTCCGGGCTGTACTGGAAAGTGGCTACTTCGCGAGAGCTTGTCCCATCACTGCCGTATTCAAAAATTGATGTCAAACGATCAATTCCCGAATTAGGAATCAACATGTGATAGTTTAATTGATAACTTCTAATCAGCGTTCCGCCTGTAGTGGCTATCTTGACTTCCTTTAAACGTTTTTTCCGAACGACGTGGGTCGATTGCTCATAAGTAGTAAAAGAATGAGATCGATTCTCATAATTGAAAGTAATCTTATAAGCTGCAGTCACACCATTGCCGTAAGTATAGGTAATGGACTGCGGGGTGTAATCACCGTATGCCTCATAATAGTCAACTTCCCATGAATTACCGTGAACATCTTCAAACTTATTCAAAGCCCAGACGCGGACCTGACCACTCTTGCTTATTGCTTCAATACGTGAATTGTCAGTCGCTCCAAAATAGAGTTTGTTCCCCTCTTTGGTATATAGAATCCAGGAACAGGGCTCATTCAGTGAAGGACAGGATCCTTGGGGGATATATTTTCCCCAGCTTTCATCTTCGGTATGATAAACGGATTTATCGCCTTTGACGTCAACTAATCGTCCTCCAGGTCCGATATAGGTATCTCCACTGTTATAGCGGATACCTTCGCCCCAGTTCATTCGGGTAATCGCAGGCAACCCGGCCAGATTCCAGCCATGTCCCAGCAGCCCGGTCTTTGAGTTCGAATTGTATTCAAAGGAAAGCGCAGGTGCGGTACCGTTGACACCTTCCGGCAATACAAGGGGGATTGAATGGCTCAAAGATCCATCCAGGTTAACTTCTGCCGCAAACAGCTCAATACGCGGATTACCTGTGCTCAGAATGGCTACTGCCAGTAACGGAACCAGGACTTTGGATAACAATGCGGATAATGTTTGATGGCGTTTCATGTTTTTCCCGATGTTTGGTTTTCAATAGATATTTTTATAATCCCGGAACAGCTTTGGGTACAGAGAGTGAAGAGATGCCGCTGACTCCCAGTTGACCGCTGCCGCCATACCCCCAGCATTTCATGAGACCATCGGATTGGATGACACATGAGTGCATGTTTCCTACTGAAAGCTGGGTGGCATTTGTAATTTCACTGACAGAAACCGGGGTTGTGCGGTTGAGTGTTCCGCCATTTCCCAATTGACCGTAATTACCGTAACCCCAGCACATGATACGTCCGTTTTGACGCCGGGCGCAGGAATGTCCCCAGCCTGCTTCAACGTTTACAGCATCCGAAATCGAAATCACGTTAACGGGTACGCCGCTGCGATTGTTTTGCCCATTGCCGAGTTGCCCATACAAGCCGTCACCCCAGCATTGGACACTACCGTTGCTCCGTACGGCACAGGAATGATTCCACCCCGTCCCAATATCAACCGCGTTGGTAAGACCGCTTACGCTAACCGGTTGATTATAATTGATAAAATCGTTGTTGCCCAACGCTCCATAACAGCCACTTCCCCAGCAGGACACGGTTTTGTCGGCTAACAAAGCACAGGTATGAAAACCGCCGGCTGAAACCTTGGTGGCATTGGTGAGATTGATCACCTTTTTGGGGACCGAACTTGAATCATTGTTGCCGTCTCCCAACTGACCGGCGTATCCGACTCCCCAGCACCAGACTTCATTTGAATCGTCCAGGGCACAGGCGTGAAATGATCCTGTTGCCACCTGCTTAACCTGGCTGAGACCTGCGATTTCATACGGAATTACCTCATCGGTTTTACTGCCGTTTCCCAGCCTGCCGTCATTACCGTTACCCCAGCAGGAAACCTTGCCATCTTCTTTGAGTACACAGTTGAACTCACTCCCGGCATCGATTTGAACTGATGTGTCCAGATTCTTGACATCAACCACAGGAGCAATATCAACATAAAAGCCCGTTCCCATCTGCCCCTCGGAACCATCTCCCCAACATTTTACAGTCCTGTCACTCATGATTGTACAAGAGTGGTTCTTTCCTGCTGCTGCCTGGATCGGAAACAGGTCTCCTCCTATTCTCAAACTGATGGGCAACGCCAACTCCCCTCGATCATTCCCGCTATATAAAAGCAGATAAGCTGCTTCATCAGGCTTGGGGATACCGGTTAGAGACAGAACCAGATTCTGCCCGGCTTTCTGTGTATAGGTTATAAGAGATGAGCCGGGGAGTTTTGTGGTTTTTGTGTCTCCCCAAAATAACAGGTAATGGAGAAGATCCTGTTCGCTGGTTGCCTTTTGGATGGTCAGCGTTCCAGAAAGGGTTGTTGAAGAGCTGTTCCAACCTGTCAGCGTCATGCCGTTTGAACGGTAGGTGGGAACATCCACCTTTTTAATATCCGCTCCCGACAGATTCAGTTGGAAATCGCCAACAGCGTTTTTGTAAAGAGTAGCCGGAACAACAATATACTGACCCGGGGCTAAAATTCTATAAATCGAAGAATCCGATCGGCTCAGATCGTTATCCAGTGTGATAATCGTGCCGTTTTCATCCAGCAATATCAATGCACTGTTCAAAGACTCCGCCATAAGATCGATTTTAACCAGATTCTCGGTATGGACGTCGAATGTATAGGCCGGATTTCCAGGGGAAAGTGGATCGATCCCTCCCGAATAAACCCATCTCCCGTTAATCATATAGACCGCAGAAATATTCACTTCATCGGTGGCACTCCAGAAATGATGATCGGTGACGGTCAGTATGATTTTATACTCCCCGGCAAGATCAGGCGTGAAATAGGGATTTGGAGTCGCCGCATCGAGCAGTACAGCCTGACTTCCGGTCGGTTTTTCCACCAGACTCCATTGGTAGGAGAGATCACTGTCGTCCGTTGCATCAGCGGCACCGCCCAGCGTTACCGAACTTCCAACCAGTACTGTCTGGTAATCCCCGGCATCGGCTGTCAATGAAGGCAGAACCCCGTCCCGAAAAACCCAGATGTCATTATGGAGCGCAGATCCGTCATCTCCTCCGAATAGCCAGAGTTTGTTGTTAAAGGATAAAGCCGAATGATGGTATCGTGCCGGTCGCTCTCCTTTTGCAACGGCATGCTGCCAGAACAACCCCAGGTATGATGTGATGGTGTGTTCCAAGGTTGAGCCGTCATTGCACATTCCACCCGTGATCGTAATCTTTCCGGCGTGAATATCAGTGGTATGGCCATATCTTCCGGGAAACCCGCCCAGGGTGATATGAGGGATCCAGTACTCACCGGTTGCCGAAGACCAGACATCTTTTAATACGTTTCCGTCTTTATCAACACCGCCCATAACCCAAAGCCTGCCGCCATAGTACAACGCCGTATGATGCTTGCGGGGAGACCAGGGAGCATGGCTTCTTATCAATTCCCAGGTTTCACCGTCAGAGGAAGACCAGATATCATCTTTCAGTTCTCCATCACTGCCACCCATAACCCAAAGCTTGTTTGCGGAAGCCACTACAGCATGCCCTGACCGAGCAGTCCAGTTGGCAGCCGATGTGACCTGCATCCACTGAACCCCGTCGGTGGAACGCCAGACATCGTTGAGCTGATTGTTTGAAAAACTGTCAGCGATAAAACAACTGAAATCATGCCGGGAAAAAACCTGTCTGAAGAATACAATATTCTCATCGTGGACGATGAACCTGATGTGCACAAAATGGCTCTGATCATTCTCAGAAATTTCCAATATCGTGACAAGAAGAATAATTTTTTAAGTGCGTTCAACAAAAATGAGGCAATAAAAGCAATCCAAGAAAACAACGTTGCAGTGGTGTTATTGGATGTCATTATGGAAGAAAACAACTCCGGATTGATTCTGGTCGATACCATCAGGAATAAACTAAAAAACAGAGACGTAAGAATCATCATCATTACGGGTCACCCGGGCACAGTACCTGAGCTTGAAGTGGTTGTAAATTATGAGATTGATGGGTATTTGGAAAAAGGAGATCATAGTGCACAAAAGCTGTTTATTGCCTTGACAATTGCTTTAAGAAGCTACGAACGAATTACGGAAATCAAAGGCAACTACGAAAGATTACGATTGCTACGACAGTTTTCAAGACAACACACTCGTTTTGAAGGGATCAGACAATTGGCCGATGCTGTTTTTAGCTACATGACCAAAGTCAAGTATGTGGAAGAGGTTGCAATTTTCGAGAATCAAAAACCCTACCTCTGCAGTGGTGGCAAACAACAATTTAACAACATTTTGAAAGAATGGATAAAAAGCGGAAAAAACAAAGAGATTATCGGGAACTATATTTTCCTTAAGATACGGGAACTTGAAAACTATCTGCTGATTATCAAATCAGCAGCCTCGCAACGGGATGCCAATAGACTGTACTCGCTTAACCTGGTCGACCATGCGCTGGCTGTCAGGAAAGGAATCATTGATGTTGTAAAAAATGATAAATTGCTTTTGGATCTCTATTTTATATCAACGAATCAAAGCAGTATTCTTTATCTGGAAGCAAAAGGAAGAGATACCCTGCTGCACCTGTCAAACAGGGAACCCGAAAAAATAAATCAGCAATTCAAAACGATCAATCTCTTTTTTGCTGATGATACCCTGTTACAGATCAGTCGATCAATTCTGATCAATGTAAATCAAATCAAAACTATTAAGAAAACATCCTCCAGAAAATTTGTGATTACCCTGTCAAATGATCAGGTGTTTAATGTTGCCAGAAATTTTATCGATAAAATTCAAAGACTCATCTAAAATCCAGTTCTCCAACAGGTGAAGAAAAAAACTGATACTGCCCCAAAGAAAGAACTGCTCTCATCATAATCTGCCGATCCATGGTATTGTTTTAAAGCTGCGCTGCCTATCGAATTCGAATCTGCACCTGGCAAAAAATGACAAATGATACTCCGGTGAAATTAAAACATTTAGCAGTGTCATAGGGTACCCATTCCGGTTGACTTCTCTTAATGCGATTTTCGGTTTTTAACAAAAACTATTGTTCTGGATTTGGGTTTTGTGTATTTTTCGTTTGTCTTATCAGGATTCCAAGTCAACACTACCAGACTAATCGTTGTGCCAATGCGAACTATGAATTCGTATTGGCCGTGGGCTTCTATTTTTGATCGTTTTGATCTAGACTAAAACTTTGATCTTGAATTCCTCCGACTTTGTCTCCGGGAGGAAAGGTCAGCTTGTTACGGCAAGCTTTTTCTGCCTGTTTTAGCCAATGGTTTTGGGTGGTTACCCACCTTTTTTTTATTATCTGGGACCCGTTTCTTTCATCATAAACAGATATCGATGCGTATTGATTCAAAAACCAGCTCCTTAACTTCCGGCAAAAAAACAGTGAATGCAGAACCTGACGCTGTCGAAGAGACCCATTTTGTTTCCAAGAGTCCTGCCCTGCAGAAGATTTTCAAACAGGTCTCTACCGTGGCGCCAACCAACGCAACCGTGCTGCTGAACGGTGAAACGGGTGTTGGCAAAAGCATGCTGGCAAAGCTGCTGCACGATCAAAGCCCGAGACATAACAAGCCCTTCATTGCCGTAAATTGTGGTGCTATCCCTGAAACCCTGATTGAAAGCGAACTGTTCGGTTACGAGAAGGGAGCCTTTACCGGAGCTGATCATCGCAAACTAGGACGTTTCGAACTCGCAAATCATGGTACCATCTTCCTGGACGAAATCTCATGCATGCCTTTTCATTTGCAGATGAAACTTCTTCATATTCTACAGGATAAAACCATGATCCGCGTGGGCGGAGAAGTACCAATCCAGCTGGATGTACGGGTGATAGCAGCAACCAACGACAACCTCACCGACCTGAGCAATCAAAACCAGTTTCGAAAGGACCTCTATTATCGACTCAACGTTTTCCCGCTGGATATACCGCCGTTGAGAAAACGCAAAGAGGATATCCCCTTGCTGGCAGAACATTTTTTAAATCAGTTTAATGAAAGTCATAAAAAAGAGCTGACCGGTATAACTGACGAAGCTAAATCCCAACTGACAGCTTACCACTGGCCGGGCAATATCAGGGAATTGCGTAACATCCTTGAACGCGCCTGCATCATCGAAGAGACGACCCAGATTACCGGCAAAAGCCTTCCGGCTGATCTCTACGAAAAACCCACCCTGCTCAAACCGACATCTTCCCTGATCGATGTTACCATTCCCCTGGGGAAGGCAAGAAAGGAAATGGTTGACCGCTTTGAATTTCAATACTTAACTCAGCTTTTGACTGAAAATTTCGGGATTATTCGCCGCTGTGCCGAGCAGGCTGGTATTACCACCCGTCAGTTACAAAAACTGATGGTAAAACACGGAATCAAGAAAGAATTATTCCGATAAATACGAACTTTTTATTCGCATTTTCCGTTCGCACCGTTTACTTCAGAAAACAAGGCAATTCCTCACTGACTGACAAATAACACTTCCCCGCTATTTATTCAACTCAGACCACACTGGTACTTAATTTGCAGAAGCCCTGGTAATTATTTAACCCGGGAACTTACAGATTATGAAAATGGGAGCAAATCGGAACAACATTCTTTCTATTGAGAACCTTCACACACAATTTATTACGGAAGAAGGAGTTGTTCATGCCATTAACGGAGTGGATCTATCCATAGGGAAGGAGGAGACACTATGCCTGGTGGGTGAATCAGGCAGTGGAAAAAGCGTCACGGCCTTGTCGACGATGGGGTTGATTCCCCAGGAACAAGGGAGAATCACCCAGGGCCGCATTCTCTTCTGCGACCAGGATCTGCTGAAACTGAAGGAATCGGAAATGGCTCGGATACGGGGTGACCGTATCTCCATGATATTTCAGGAGCCGATGACGTCACTGAATCCGGTTTTCAGAATCGGCAATCAAATCAGGGAAGCGATACGAACTCATCGTTCGCTTTCCGAGAAAGAAGCCAACCGACTGGCGATTGAAATGCTGGATAAGGTTGGGATTCCCAACCCTGAAAAGCGGATATTCGACTATCCCCATCAGATGAGCGGCGGAATGCGGCAAAGGGTCATGATAGCCATGGCTCTGATTTGCAGTCCCGACCTTCTGATAGCCGACGAACCGACCACTGCCCTGGACGTCACCATTCAAGCCCAGATCCTGGATCTGATGAATGACCTTAAAGACCAGTTTGGCACCTCGATATTATTAATCACTCATGATTTAGGTGTGGTAGCGGAAACGGCGGATCAAGTGGCTGTGATGTATACGGGACAGGTTGTGGAATATGCGGATGTTGCAACTTTTTTTAAAACCCCGCAACATCCCTATTCACAGGGATTATTGGCGTCGATTCCCAAATTAAGTAAACCGTTGCCTGAAGATCGGATGCTGGAGACAATTCAGGGCACAGTTCCCTCATTGCTCGATCTACCTTCCGGCTGCTCCTTTTTTGATCGCTGTCCAAAAGCGTTGGAGAGGTGCAAATCGGAATCCCCGCCCCTGGTTCATAAAAGTGAAACCCGTTATGTGAGGTGCTGGCTGCATGCATGAAGATATTCTGCTTTCGATTAAGAATCTGACCAAGCATTACCCCGTTGGTTCCACCATTCTGGGCCGAGCCAAAGAGACAGTTCGGGCTGTTAATGGGGTGACTTTATCTGTCAAAAGAGGCGAAACCCTGGGGCTGGTTGGAGAATCAGGCTGCGGCAAGAGCACACTTGGCCGCTGTATTTTACGATTGGATGAACCTACCAGCGGTGAAATTTTCTTTAACAAACAGGATTTTTTATCGCTAAAAGGAAAGGCGTTAAGAAAGGTAAGAAGGGACATGCAACCGATCTTTCAGGATCCGTTTATGTCGTTGAATCCACGGAAGACGGTTGGCCGGTTAATCGGTGAAGCCTTTAAAATTCATGGCTTATTGACGACTGCACAGCGACAGGAAAAAGTCTCGGAACTGCTGAATGTCGTTGGGATGAGGCCCGAACACGCCGTACGCTATCCCCACGAATTCAGCGGGGGACAACGTCAACGAATTGCCATTGCCAGAGCAATAGCTCTCAACCCGGCGCTGGTCATTGCCGATGAAGCAGTCTCGGCGCTGGATGTTTCCATTCAAGCCCAGATATTGAATCTAATGATTACTCTGCAGCGACAGTTTAATCTGACTTATATCTTCATCTCACATGATCTTAGTGTTGTACGACACATATCGGACCGGATTGCGGTTGTTTACCTGGGCAGGGTTGTTGAACTGGCGTCTGTCAGCCAACTATTCTCAGAACCAAAACATCCCTATACCCAATCGCTGTTGGCTTCGATTCCTGTACCGGACCCGGGACAAAAACGAAAACGGGTAGTTCTTGAAGGTGATATCCCTTCTTCCATTGATTTTCAGGAGAGCTGTCCCTTTATGCCACGTTGTCGATCCAAATCGGCCCAATGCGATCTCAACCAACACCGCATGCCAGCATTAACCAAAGTGGAGTCGGAACATTATGTGGCGTGTTTTAATTATAATTAGACCGAATAGCGATCAAATATGCTGATATATATACTGAAAAGGCTGATCCAGTTGGTACCGGTACTGTTAATCGTCTCGGTTATCGTGTTTTCTCTGATTCATCTGATTCCCGGTGATCCCGTGGATGTTATGATGGGGGAGGGATATTCCGATCCGGTTGCTGAAAAGATTTTGCGCGCCCAGATGCATCTGGATAAACCGATTCCGATTCAATATGCCTATTGGATAGGGAATGTTTTAAAAGGTGATTTCGGAAAATCAGCCATCACTCGACAACCGATCATAGATATGATCCTGGCTCGCTTTCCAGCTACAATACTTTTGGCATTGTCTGCGGCCCTGGTTGCGATTGTGATCAGTATCCCGGCGGGAATTATCGCTGCGGTGCGTCGAAATACGATAGCCGATTATTTTGCCATGGGCATTTCACTCGGGGGAATATCCATTCCCAATTTCTGGTTGGGGGTAATGCTGATACTGGTATTTTCCCAGTTTTTGGAGCTACTTCCCTCCATGGGATACATGCCATTTTTTACCTCCCCGTGGGAAGCGATCCGCCATCTGATCATGCCGGCGATTACATTGGGAACAGCCATGGCAGCCAGCCTGACCCGGTTTACCAGATCAGAGGTTCTTGAGGAATTGCGACAGGATTATGTTCGCACAGCGAGAGCTAAAGGAGTTACCGGAAGATTGGTAGTAATGAAACATGTATTAAAGAACTCCTTGATCCCAACCATCACCGTGGTTGGACTACAGATCGGAGGACTCCTTGAAGGAGCGGTCATCACCGAAACAGTGTTTGCCTGGCCGGGAATCGGCCGTCTGGCTATTCAAGCGGTTTTTGAACGTGACTACCCACTGGTTCAAGGAATCGTCTTAGTTGCAGCCGTTGTATACGTCCTGATAAACCTTTTAGTTGATATTATCTACACCTTGCTTGATCCGCGCATTAAACTGAGCAAGCAAGGTGTTTAATACTGCAAACCAAAGTAAAGAGATAAAAGGAGGTGAAAAAATGACACATTATTTACGACGATTTTTAATTTCGTTTTTTCTGATTTTTTGGGCAACCCTCATCATGGCAACTCCGAAAATGGGAGGAGAACTGATTTATGGGATCGCTTCCGGAACGGTAACGGTCGGAGTTGACCCTCATGTCATCCAGGGAGATCGAACCGGTTGGATTCTGAGTCAGGTGTGTGAAGGTCTGGTCAATTACGATCAAAGCATGAATATTGTTCCCTGGCTGGCCAAATCCTGGCAGATCAGTGACGATGGCAAGCAGTACCTCTTTATTCTGCAAGAAAAGGTGACTTTTCATAACGGTCGGGAGATGAAGGCCGCGGATGTGAAATACAGTTTTGAGCGGATTCTTGATCCGGCAACCGCATCCCGCCGCAGACAAAATCTTGAGATCATCGATTCCATAGAAGTGCTGGATGATTATACGGTCCGATTCAACCTGAAAACCTCCTTCAGTCCCTTTTTGACTTACCTGGCTGGGGCTTATGGCGCAATAATTCCCAAGGAAAGTGTTGATGCCGATGGAAAAATTACCCATCCTGTTGGAACCGGACCCTTTATCTTTGTGGAATGGGACAAAAATGTTCAATTAACCGTTCAAAAGAACCCTGCTTATTGGATAAAGGGTGTGCCCTATCTGGACAAAATCATATTCAAGCCGCTACCGGATGAAGCCGTTAGACTGACCGCCCTGCGAACCGGTGCCGTCGATATCATCCATTCGGTGCCGGAGAAGTTGCTGCCGAAACTGTCAAAAACGAAGGATCGAAAATTCGACCTGTCCATCGAACCGGGAGTTGCCTGGAGAATGTTGATCTTTAATACCCGCAAGCCTCCCTTCGATAATATCAAACTCCGCCAGGCGGTCAATTATGCACTGGATCGTGAAGAATTGATGCTGGCCAATACCTGGGGTTTCGGTGCTGTCAAGAATCAGATCTGGCCGGAAAAATCCTTTTGGTTTATGGGCAATCCTCCCGTTAATCAGGATCTGGCCAAAGTAAAACAACTGTTAACCGAAGCTGGGTACCCAAATGGAATTGATGTCAGTCTGGAAGTGAAACCGGGATTTCTGCCTGTCGCCGAAGTCGTCCAAAATCAATTGAAAAAAGCCAACATCAGGGCTAAATTGGGCGTCATTGACTGGGCCTCTTTAAAACCGAAAATGTTAGACTATAATTATGACATGGTAGTTTCAGGCGCCGGTTGGTACTCAGATCCCGATGCTCGCTACGGTCGCTTTTATGCTTCGGATGGGCCTGCCAATTATTTTTCCGGTGGGTACGCCAATCAACAGGTTGATGATCTGATTGCAAAAGGCAGAGTTGAAGTTGTTCCCGCAAAACGAAAGGCTATCTACCAGGAAATCTTTAATATCATCGATGAAGAAGTGCCCCATTTGATGCTTTTTCACCTGCCGATGACCCATGCCCAACGAAAAAATGTCAAGGGCTTTTCCGTAACCAAACAGGGTGATCTGGCATTTTCCGGTGGCGGACTGCCCTACACCTGGAAAGAGTAATTGTGATTTCGCCGGTTTTTTCCGGTGAATCTTGTATTAATTGGAGAAATGAATGCAGATCAATGCCGAGTGGAGCAGGTTTTTTAGAAGATTTCGGCACCGTCACCTGGCAGTCATTGGGTTGATTCTAGTCGTTATGGTGTTACTGTTCGCCATATTGCCTCCTATGGTATTACCGTTTGACCCTAACGAAATGGATATCCGAAACGCCATGGCAACGCCCAGTGGCGATCACTGGCTGGGCACCGATCAGTATGGACGTGATACTTTGACCCGGTTGGCTTACGGTGCCCGAATATCCCTTAAGGTCGGGTTAATGGCTACCGGCATTGCTTTATTCATTGGCGTTGTCGTCGGATCTGCTGCCGGCTATGTCGGTCAGAAAACAGATACCGTCATTATGCGTTTTCTGGATGCTTTAATGGCCTTCCCCGGCATTCTACTGGCAATCGCCCTGGTGGGAGTATTGGGTCCGGGTTTGCTTTCTCTGATTGTTGCCATCGGAATCGTCTCTATTCCAAGATTTGCCCGCTTAACCCGCGCTTCCGTACTGCAGAAGAAAAACCTGGAGTACGTTCTTGCTGCGAGAGCGTTGGGCAGGCCGGGGTGGCAGATTCTTTTGTCGGATGTTTTACCCAATTGTCTAAGTCCGCTTATTGTGCAGATTACATTGACATTGCCGGGTGCCATCCTGGGAGAAGCCGCCTTGAGTTTTCTGGGACTGGGGACTCCGCCACCAGCACCATCCTGGGGAAGAATGTTGAACGAAGCCCGGGGTTTTATGGAAATATCTCCGGAGCAAGCCGTTTTTCCGGGACTAGCCATTTTCATTGTGGTGCTGGGATTTAACTTATTGGGCGATGGATTGCGAGATGTTCTGGATCCAAAATTAAAATGAAGCCGCCAGGGAGATCAGCATTTGGTTGACCAGTTCCTCCAAATACTAACCTGCCTGGGAAACAGACGCTTCAGAATCGCTTTGGATAAGTTATCCTTAATGTGTTGAATATTATTTCATGATCAAATAAAAGGAGAATTTTATGAGTATAAAGATGAAAACCTTGATGATGGCACTGGTTATCGCCATTTTTACCTTGCCTCTGGCAGCTTCCGAAACACCAAAAATAGGAGGGATACTTAAGGTTGCCATTGATTCCGATCCACCAACACTGGATATACACGCAACCAGGGCAACCCTTTCAGTATTTGTAGCTGGAAACGTGTACGAAGGCTTGTATGCTTTCACAAAAATGGGTGATGTAAAACCCATGTTAGCGGCTCAAATGCCCGAGATAAGCAAAGACGGTCTGACATATACAATCCCGCTTCGTAAAGGAATCACTTTTCATAATGGAAAAGGGATGACATCAGCGGATGTGGTCGCATCACTAAACCGGTGGGGCAAGATGGCCTCCTACGGAAAACTCCTGTTTCAACATGTGAGTTCTGTAAGTGCCAAAGATGAATATACCGTTGTCATTCAACTCAAAGAGAAGTGGGGAACCCTGATGAATTCGCTGGCAATGCTCCTGGGCGGTCCGGTCATTTATCCCGTGGAGATTTGTGAAAAATTCCCTTCTCAACCCTCATCGGAGTTCATCGGTACTGGCCCTTATCAATTTGTTGAGTGGCTTCCCAATAATCATATAACCCTATCCCGTTTTAACGGCTATCAATCATTGGATACCAAAAGTGACGGTTATACCGGTAAGAAGATCCCCTATCTTGATAAGGTGATGTTTTATGGGGTAACAGAAGAGGCTGTTCGTGTAAACGGCGTTGAAGGCGGTGAATATGATTTAGCAGATTTTGTGCCAACGGATGAATATGACCGTCTCAAAGATGGCGATACGATCACGACTTATATATCACCGGCAAGGGCCTGGTTTGTTTTTGTATTGAATACCAAATTCGGACCCACCAAAAACAAAAAGGTTCGCCAGGCAATGTTGGCAGCCATGGATGTGGATAACAGTATGGCAGCGGGTTATGGTGATAAGGCATTCTGGCGTGTTGACCCCAGTCTGGCTCTGCAAGAACAGATCTGGCATTCAACGGCAGGAGCTGAGCTCTATAATCAGAAGAACATCCAACGGGCAAAGGAACTCCTGAAAGAAGCCGGTTATAAAGGGGAAAAAATCACCTGGATGGCAGGACCTTTGGAATATAATCTTTCAGCTGCTGCCAAATCCAATATGGTAAAAGCCGGGCTCAATATTGATCTTCAGAGTATGGAGTGGGCTACTTTGCTTTCCCGCCGAAAGAATCCGGAGTTGTGGAGTGTATTTAGTTCAGGATTCACCACAAAAGCCGATCCCTCTTTGACAACGGCAATGAACCTGAAATACGGTGCAGGATGGGATAATCCCGAAGCCCAGAAACTGTTTGATGATTTCAGCCGTAATCAGGATTTTGACACTCGTTTCAAAACATTGAGTCAGTTCCAAGAACTCGTTTATACCGAAGTTCCTTATATCAAAGTCGGTGATTATAAGAATCTTCGTATCGCCAATAAAAAGGTAAAGGGATATACCAATGAGCTTTATCTATATTTCTTTAACGTCTGGATGGAGAAATAAATTTTGCTTAGGTTTTTCGTAAAACGTATTTTCTCAATGGCGCTGGTATTGCTGGTAGTGGCGGTCACTATTTTTGTGATCATGCATCTGCTACCCGGCAACCCGGCAGCCATCATGCTCGGCCCGGAAGCGACAAATGAGGAGGTTGCGGCATTGGCTGCCCAGATGGGTTTGGATCAACCCATCTGGGTTCAGTTCACCGAATGGATTGGCAAACTTTTGAGAGGAGATCTGGGGAGTTCCCTTTTTTTCCAGGGAAAATCAGTACCCCAGGTTATTTCCAGCCATCTTGAGGCCACAATTTTGCTCACCTTGTTTTCCCTGAGTTTGTCCGCCGTAATCGGAATTGTCAGCGGAGTACTGGCTGCTGCAACACACGAATCGATTTTTGATCGGGGATTTATGCTGCTGACATCGCTGGCTGTGGCAGTTCCCAATTTCTGGTTTGGATTGATGCTGGTGTTGGGTTTCGCAATTATGCTGCCAATTTTGCCGCCGGCAGGGTATCGCCCCTTAAGCAGTGGGATCTGGTCCTGTTTTTCCTACCTGATTTTGCCATCTATCACCCTGGCAGCCGGGGGGGTGGCATTGATTGCACGAATGACACGGGCCTGCATGCTCGATGTATTGCGCAATGAATATATCCGAACGGCCAAAGCCAAAGGAGTTGGTCAAATAATGGTGATTTTCAAACATTCCCTGAGAAACGCAATTATTCCGGTCGTTACAGTTATCGGGATGTCATTCGCTAATCTTATGGGGGGTGCTGTGGTCACGGAGTCAATCTTTAATATCCCTGGAGTGGGAAGGCTGCTGATTAAATCGGTATTCACCCGGGATTACCCGGTTATCGAAGGCGTTGTGCTTTACATAGCGATAGCCTGGACTCTTGTTAATCTGATTGTGGATGTAATTTATACAGTCATCGATCCCAGACTTGAATATTAATTATGAGTGAAAAAGAACAATCGGGTTCAAAACGCATTTTTCGTGCTTTTATTAAAAACCCGACCGCCCTGTTCGGAGTTATCGTGTTTGCGGTGATGATTGTCATGGCGCTGTTTGCGTCTCAAATAGCGTCGTATGATCCGTTGGAGATTAATCCGGTAGACAGGCTTATGGCACCTGGTGAGTTGCATTGGTTCGGAACCGACAGAATGGGGAGAGATGTTTTCTCCCGTGTCGTGTTTGGTTCCCGTATCTCCCTGGTAGTAGGTTTGGGGGTTGTCTCTCTGACTATAGTATTTGGGACTGTTCTGGGGCTGCTATCCGGATATTTCAGGCATCTGGATGAAGTTATCATGCGAATCTTGGACGGTCTAATGGCCTTTCCCGGTTTGATTCTCATGATCATGATTATGGCTGTAATGGGGCGGAGCCTGTTCAATGTTATCATCGCCTTAACTATCGTCTACACCCCGAGGATGGCACGCGTTGTTCGTGGAGCTGTCCTGGTACAGAAAGAGCAGACTTACATAGAAGCGGCAAGGGCAATCGGAGCCAGTAATTTCAGAATCCTTTTCGTACACATCCCCCGAAATTGCATCGCTCCCATCATTATTCAAGGCAGCATGATCTTTGCCTACGTGGTGTTGGCTGAATCCGCCCTGAGTTTTCTGGGTGTTGGGATGCCTCCCGAAATCCCCAGTTGGGGAAATGTGATCAGTTCAGGTAAGGTTTTTTTGCGACGGGCCCCCTGGATAAGTTTTTTTTCCGGTGTTGCTATTTCGTTGTGCGTGTTGGCCTTGAACTCAATTGGGGACGGTTTGAGAGACGTGCTGGATCCCAGGCTTAAGAGGAAAGGGTCATGATTGAGACGAATCCATTATTAAAAATTGAGAATCTGTGCCTGGAAGTACGACTGGATGAGGGCGTAACCGAAGCTTTGAACGATGTTTCCCTACAAATTCATCATGGGGAAAGCCTGGGCGTTGTCGGTGAATCGGGATGTGGAAAGAGTCTGACCGCCCTGGCTATTATGCAGCTTCTGGAGGGAAACCTGAAGATCAGTTCCGGTAACATCTTTTTTGAGAATCGGAATCTGCTGAAACTGAAGCAAAGAGCAATCAGAAAGTTGCGTGGTGATGAGATATCGATGATATTTCAGGAACCGATGATCTCGCTGAACCCTGTTTTTACCATTGGAAATCAACTGATTGAGGCGATCAAACTCCATCGTAATATGGGGAAAGCCGAAGCCTATGATCTGGCAGTCAGCACCCTGGAAGAGGTGGGGATTCCGTCGCCGACCAGTAGATTAAAACAGCACCCCCACAATATGTCGGGTGGTATGCGTCAACGGGTTATGATTGCAATGGCACTGGTATGCCAACCGAAACTGCTGATAGCGGATGAACCGACAACAGCTCTGGACGTAACCATCCAGGCCCAGATTCTGAAACTGATCTCCGACCTGCGGGAAAAACGCAACATGGCCGTGATGTTTATCACCCATGACCTGGGAGTGGTGGCCAACGTGTGCGACCGTGTTGTTGTCATGTATGCCGGTCAGATTGTTGAAACTGCTCCTGTGAAAGCAATCTTCAAGAATCCCTTGCATCCTTATACCAAGGGATTGATCTCCTCAATACCACTGATAGACGGAGAAATACCCCAACAGTTGCCAACTATTAAAGGGCGGGTACCCTCGCTGCAAAATATGCCGAATGGCTGCCGTTTTAATCCCAGGTGTGATAGCGCCATGGACATTTGCCGGAATAAAAAACCGCCGATATTTTATAAAGAAGCATCCCATGGTGTATCCTGTTGGCTGTACCAGGAAAAAAAGGAGCGAGAACTGATATGAGTTTATATGATAGTCAAGACAATACCCCGCTCCTGGAAGTGAAGGATCTTCGCAAGTGGTTTAAACTGAGAAAGGGCTTTCTTTCAAAACTCCGCTATGTAAAAGCGGTGGATGGCATCAGTTTCAGTCTTGAAATGGGGAAAACCCTCGGCATAGTTGGTGAATCGGGTTGCGGTAAAAGCACGTTGGCTCGTTTGCTGATGCATCTTATCGAAATCGATGGCGGTCAGATCAATATTAATGGTCGAGATATCGCCGGTATCAGGGGAAAGACCCTAAAAAATTTCCGCAAAAACATGCAGATGATTTTTCAGGATTCCTACGCCTCTCTTAATCCGAGAATGCGCGTTGGCAATATCATTGCCGAACCCCTTCTCATTCATGGTGAAAGCTCTGCCAAAAAACGGAAAGAGCGGGTAGAGGAGATGCTGGAGATTGTGGGGCTTTCAAAACGCAGCTTCTATAAGTTCCCACATGAGTTTTCCGGAGGACAGCGTCAGCGAATTGACATTGCCAGAGCCCTGATTTTCCATCCGCAGGTTGTGATTTGCGATGAAGCCGTTTCCGCCCTGGATGTTTCGGTACAGTCTCAAATTCTGAACCTGCTTAAAGAATTGCAGGAAAGACTGGATTTAACCTATATTTTCATCAGTCACGACTTGAGTGTCGTCAGACACATCAGTGACGAAATATTGGTGATGTACCTGGGAAAAACCGTTGAGAAAGCTGAAAAAAACATTTTTTTTAAGGAACCATTGCATCCCTATTCTCAAACACTTTTGAGCGCAACTCCGCAACCGGACCCGGACAAAAAATCGCAGCAGATTATTCTGTCTGGAGAAGTTCCCAGCCCGATCAATCCGCCGTCAGGGTGCCATTTTCACCCCCGCTGTCCGGTGGCTGATGAATCATGTCGCATAACCGAACCCACTCTCAAAGAAGTTTTTTCAGGAAGGTTTGCTTCATGCCTCAAATTGTACGAAGGGAAAAAGGTGCCATTGATGACTGGTGCCGACACATGATGCCAAGAGCAGAGAATATGGTAGGGCGGGGTTACATCCCCGCCAGAACTCAAAGGCGGCCACGTAGGGCCGCCTTACCGTGTGCAAATTCATCCAAGGAAAATACTGCCAAGAGCAGGGAATATGGTGAGGCGGGGTTACATCCCCCGCCAGGATTTAACCGTATTTAAACCAAAAGATTTGCATCAGGTTAAAAACTAATGCGTATCAAATCAAAACAGATCATTAATACTTACTTAAACTCAGAATCATGATCACTCAAAAAATCGAAGAGACTTTTACGAGCACCAAAGACAGTATTTGTGCCATTGCTCACGGCGGTATGGTCTCAACAGCCTTCCCTGATGCCACACGGGCAGGCGTCCGACTTCTGGAAAACGGTGGAAACGCGATTGATGCCGCCGCTGCCGCCGCTTTGGCTCTTTGTGTCTGTGAACCACAGGCCAGCGGAATTGGCGGTCAATCATCAGCTTTGATCCATTTTGGGGGTAAATCATTGTTTCTGGACGGATCAGGCACCATTCCCAAGTTGTACCGGAATAACCAGGTCACTGCGGCAGATATGCAGGTCGGCTATAAAGGTACCACTGTCCCCACCACACTGTCACTCCTGCACAGCATGCATGCGAGTTATGGAACTTTGCCCTGGGCAGACATCGTTACACCGGCTTATGACCTCGCAAAAAACGGTTATAACATCACTCAATTGCAGCAGGATCTGCTGGAAAGGGAAAGGGAGCTTTTTACTTCGATCCCGAATCGTTCCGCTCAAAAATACTTTTATAAGAACGGGGAAAACCCTTATGAAGCGGGGGATCTCTTTGTACAATCGGAATTGGCTGATGTGCTGGATCAAGTCAGACGGTATGGGATAAAAGGGTTTTACCAAGGCGATGTAGCCCTGGCCATTGACAAAGATATGCGAACAAACGGTGGGTTTCTGAGAAAAGAAGACCTGGCGCAAGAACCGGTTCCCATTGAACGGAATGCCCTAAAATCAATCGTTTTTGGGAAAGAGATAGTGACCACCACACCTCCATCCCAGGGGCGGTTGTTACTGATGGCTTTGCATCTGGCTGAGCATCTTCAAAAACAGGAAGGAAGACTTCAATCTCCCGAGAGACTGGCCTTGCTGGCCGACTTTCTGTACGAGGTTTATCGGGATCGTATGGAAAACCCAATCTTTCCGGACCAGTATACCTTGGAAAACGACCATGCTTTGAGCGATCCCCGCTTCATGCAATACCTATATGAAAGCATTCTTACCCGTAGCGAACAGCCAAGGGTTTTGGATCAGTTACAGGGAGGCGAAACCACCCATCTGTCCGTCATGGACGACAAGGGAAATGCAGTGGGCGTCACCCAATCGGTGAATATGGTATACGGGTCCAAAACAGCCGCAGAGGGATTGGGCTTTATTTACAACAATTATATGATCGACAGTTACCAGTTACCGGAAGATCACCCCAACGCTCCTGTTCCTGGCGGCTGCGCACCGACATCCATTGCCCCTTTTATTATTTTTGAAAATAATAAACCCTGGTTGATAGCAGGCAGCCCTGGATCACAACGAATTGTCACGGCACTAACCCAGTTCCTGGTACATGTCCTTGGCGCAGGTATGTCCATAGACCGGGCCGTTGCCATGCCTCGTATTCACTGCGAGCAATACAAACAGATCATGCTTGAAGAAGGCGGATTCGAACGATCCACCTTGAGTGCACTGGAACAGTTGGGATATACTGTTAAGGAAAAACCCACGTTCTACGTTGGCGCCATCCATGCCATTCTAAGATGTCAACACAGCGATTGTTTTCAGGGAGTGGCAGATTTAAGAAGGGACGGAATCGCTGCCGGACCTAAGCCTTAAAACACCATTATCAACGTTTTGGAGTCATAAAAATGAACGAGAAACCAATAGATGAATTTCAGCTTGATTCATTTACAAAAAACCTTTTTGAAGATCTTTTGTCAGGAACCGGAAATGAATCCGGAGAATCAGCTGCTCAGCTCAAGGATCAGTATCAGCAAGCTGTTGAAACAGAACTGACAGGCCCGATCGTCCGTTTTTTTAAACAATTGCTGGAGCTGACCCGTGAAACTAAAGCATCTGCCGCTTCCCTTGGCTACAGCAGGGAGCAACTCCTGGATCTGGCTAAAAAACATGTTGATATTGATGAGCATGGTGTCACCATAGGTGGACGGGTAGGTCGCGCCCTGGGTATTGCCCGGGATGCCGTTGGCCGGGTTGAAAACTATCTTGAGAAACGACTGGAAGAAGCCCCCAGCGGCATCGATTTGTGGGAGCAGATACAGGAGAACAAAGACCGCATCAGCAAAGTTATGGGCATCAGTGAAGATGACTGGAATCGTTTCCCCAAACAGCTGCATTATGCCATCAACGATACCTCCACACTGTCCCGTTGTATCAACCTTCCCGAGGAGACGATCAAGGATGTATTGCGAGTTACCCAGAAATACCGCATGAGACTGACGCCCTATTATGCCAGTTTGATTATGCCGGGCAAAACAAACGATCCGATTTTGCTGCAGTCAGTACCGACCGGCGAGATGGTAGACAATGTCGGTATCGAGATACCACCGGTGGCCTCCGATCATTCTCCGGCCCGCCTGATTGACCAATTTTATTCCAGAGTAGTCACCATCAAAGTGACCAACATGTGTGCCATGTATTGTACTCACTGCCTGCGTCTCGCACATATCGGAAAAAGTGACCAGGTTTTCTCCAAAGCAGCATTAAGTGAAGCCGTCGAGTATATCCGCAACAATAAAAATATTCGGGATGTCCTGATTACAGGCGGCGATGCCTTTATCCTGCCAAACCCGACATTACGATGGTTGCTGAAAGAGTTGGACAGCATTGATCACCTGGAAGTCAAACGGCTGGGAACTCGAATCCCGGTGACCTCGCCCCAGAGGATCGACAACGAGCTGTTGGATATATTGGCGGAAAGCAATGAGAAGGGACCGGTTCGCGTGGTGACTCAGATTAATACGGCCCAGGAGATCACTCCTGTTTCCAGGGACGCGTTCAAGAAGATTTCAAGAAACGTGGCGGCAGTTCTCAATCAGGCGGTTTTGTTAAGGGGGATCAATGATTCCATCATCAAAATGTGGCATCTGTGTGAAACGATTCAGTCCTCTTATGTCAGACCTTATTACCTGTTCAACTGCAGTTTTCGCAATCCGGAATTCGCTCATATGAGAGTACCGGTGCAGAAAGGACAGGATATTGTGGAAAGCATGTACGGCAATATCTCAGGCGATGCTATTCCTCGCTACATCGCCACTGCCGGCGGTAAAGTGCCTCTGCACAGGAGCAATATCGTGGAATTTAAGGACGGCAAAGTTGTGTTGAAAAAGCCCTGGAGCGGTGAAATAGCAGAATATCCGGATGCTGATCCAGCAGTTTATGCGGATGATAACTCTTTTGCATTCAAAAAGTATGAATAGTCATTATGATCCGGCCATTCCTGAATGGATCGGCCGTCACCGAAATGAAATGTTAGCTCTTCTGCGACGACTGGTAGAGACCAATAGCTATACGACTTATAAAGCGGGTGTCGACAAGGTCGCGGATATTCTGATCGGAGAGTTCCGGAAATATCAGTTGGAGATCAAACGCATCGAAAACAGCTACCTAGGGGATGCAATTATCGCTACTCCCAAATGGATGACAGCTGATGAAAAAGGGGTGTTATTATGCGGACATATGGATACGGTTTTTCCACCGGATCATCCCTTTCAGGCCTATCGGGAAGAGGGTGAATTTGCTTTCGGACCCGGTGTTATCGACATGAAAGGAGGATTGGTGGCAATGTTGTACGCCTGGTTGGCTTTGAATGAAGCCGGGTTTTGCCTGCCAACACGTTTTCTGTTGATTCCCGATGAGGAAACCGGTTCCATGCACAGTCGTGAGTTGATTCTCAGCCTGGCCAGGCAGTCCGAGTTTGCCCTGGTGTTCGAATGTTCAGGAGAAGAGGGCCAGACAGCTGTCGGGCGTAAAGGTAAACTCTCATTTCGCCTGGATGTCAAAGGCCGGGCCGGTCATGTGGCTGATTCAGCTTATAATAAAGCCAGCGCCAACCTGGCGTTGGCTAATAAGATCATTGCCATTGAGTCGTTGAATGATGCCGAAAAGGGGATCAACGTTAATGTGGGACGGATAGAAGGTGGGATCGGTCCCAATAGTGTCTCCGAAAATGCTTTTGCCCTGATTGACAGTCGTTTTCCCAATCGGGAGGATGGTCAATGGCTGGAGTCAAAGCTTTCGGAGATAGCTGACGGTTGTGATGTTGGAGGAACCAGCGCCAAAGTAGTACTGATGTCCCGGCGGGATTCCATGGAACCTACAAAAGGCAATACCTTTTTGTCCGAAATTTTCGAAAAGACAGCAAAATCCTTGGGGTTTCAGTATTCCAAAGAGATCCGAAACGGTGTGTCAGACGCCAATTTTATCGCCGAAACCGGCATCCCCGTTATCGACGGATTAGGACCAAGTGGCCGCGATGACCATAGTGACCGGGAGCGGATGAATCTGAACAGTCTGACAGAACGAACCATATTGGCTGCACTGGGTATGAAAGAGTGTTGGAACGCCTTGCGGAACATCCCCCCGGAACATTAATACATTTGAAACTATATAGGGCAGGGGATAATTGATGAAAGTAGCCATCATTCATGACAGGGACGACGAATTACCGGAAGCCGTAAAAAAGGTAGCCCAATCCCTGGAAGAAAACGGACACAACGTATCCGCCATTTATGGTGATGTCCGCGTCATGGACAGGATTTACGATTTTATGCCCCAGGCGTCAGAATCAAAACATCTGGGAATGATCTTCAATATGGCACGTGGAATTCAGGATGGAGACTGCTTTGCCCATCTGTTATCCATGCTGGAAATACAAGGCATTCCCTACGCCGGATCTTCTCCCTCGGCCCACACTCTGGCTTCAAACAAAACGCTGTCCAGACTCATCCTGCGAAAACATGGGATTCCCACTGCTGAGTTTCAAGTATTTTCATCGGCTGATGAAAACATGTCCGGTATTACCTTTCCCGCCACAGTAAGACCCAATATTAAGACGGATCTTTACAATTTTAAAGTGGTAACCTCTCAGATCGAATTACGACAGACAATCGAGAGTATCATTGACAAATTCGGTCAGCAGGTGCTGGTTGAAGCTTGTGTCCCCGAACGCAGGTTTTGTATCGGCCTGCTGGGGAACAATCAGCCGGAAACCTTTCCCTATCTGGAGATCGGTTTAGGGGGGAATGCGGATGATATTCAGCAAACGGGTAATAATAAAAAAAATGAGGTAAAGAAGAAAAGTCATGCAAGCAAGCTAACACCCAAGGTAGCAAAGGAGATGGTTCGTGTTGCCATTGACACCTTCAATGCTCTGGGACTACGTGATTTTGCCAGAGTGGATCTGGGAATAAGTGACCAGGGCAAGCTCTATGTGCTTGATGTCAATTCCATGGCCAGTTTTAACCGCACCGATACTTACGTCACAGCTGCCGCAGCGGCGGGGTATAAATTCAGCTCACTGCTCAACAAGATGATCGATGTCGCTTCCGTACGGTTTCTAGCGCACGACAGCCTGAAACCGGCTGGCATCTCTCACAAACACGCCAAACCGAAAACAAGTGAGAATCTGACAAGCAACATTCAATCCTTTCTGAGAAGCCGCCAGGAAAACATCGAAACCGTTCTCACACATCTGGTCAATACAAACACTCATGTAGAGAGCACAGACAGCATTAATGAGTTGGGAAGGTTTATTACCAAACGATTTAATGACCTGGGGTTGAAACACCAGGTGTTCAGCCAGAATGAAGTGGGGAATGTACTGTTTTTCGACAATTCGGAATCGGAAGAACTGGACGTTTTACTGCTGGTCAATCTGGATAATAACGTTCCCCTGTCCAGGCACATCTATTTCAGCCGCGACGACTATAAGCTGTACGGCACCGGTGCCTGGTCAAACAAGGGAGGAATCGCCATGCTGTTCGGAGCGCTACAGGCCCTGGAATTCACGGGCATGTTGGCAAAAATCCGTATCGGTATATTGATTACCGCAGATGAAACCTTGCAGGGACGTTACTCAAAAACCCTGGTTACCAACATTGCATCCAATTCCAGGTATGTACTGGGATTGAGGGGTGGGTCCATTGATGGCGGCATTGTAACATCCAGATCGGGAGCAGCTGTTTACAGGTGTGAACTGCAACTCAATAAATTTGAGCGCAACGAACCCGATCTGGCGAAAACAGTAAGCCTGTTTGCTGCCTTGATTTCATCTTGGAGTGAACTCACCGACCTGGATAAGGGAATCATTGCGATCCCTTCGAGGGTTCAGATACGAACAAATATCGCCGAACTGTATTCCTATTGTGAAGCACAGTTAAGCGTACGGGTGGCGGATTCCAATAAAATGGATGAGGTGGATGCAACTATTCGGGAAACCATGAACAGCATTATTCCATCTTCATTTCATATCAAGTTGGATGGCGGATTGAGACGTCCCTCCATGTACAGAACCGAATCGGTGATCTCACTGTATCAAATGGCCAAACAGTTGGCTGATACCCTGGATATAAACGTATTCGAGGAGCATCGCTGGAGCTCCTCCGATATCTCTTTTATTGACCGCCAGATTCCGAAACTGGATGGCATGGGGCCAACTGGCCTATTGCAGCGCGGTCAGGATGAATATATTTTCCGTCATAGTCTGCTGGAGCGAGCAACACTGTTAGCCTTGCTACTCGTTGAATTCGGCAGGAAAAAAGCATCTTGAGAAGACGGTGCTTTTTATTCGCTTACAATAACAAAATAAACGTCGGTTTACCATTAATTGGAGTTTGGCATGAAGGTCGCCATTATATACAATCAGGATGTTTTTGGAGTCATCAATACGTTTGGTATGCAGAACAAGGAGGTTTACAGTCCCAAAACGATTGAATTCATTGCCGATTGCCTTGAGAAGGGCGGGCACAATGTCAAGATTATTGACGGTAACATGAAAGTCATCGACAGCCTCCAGGAGTTCATGCCCCGGGTCATCGAAGGTGAACGGATGGGAATCGTTTTTAACATGGCATATGGAATCCAGGGAGAGAGCCGTTATACGCATCTACCTTCCATGCTGGAGATGCTTGGCATCCCCTATGTTGGTTCCTCACCCTCAGGGCACGCACTGGCTCTCGACAAGGTAATCACAAAGATTGTGATGCAGAAGCACAGTATTCCAACACCGAATTTCTGGGTCTTTTCCAGCGCGGAAGAGGATATGTCTGATATTGTTTACCCGGTGATTGTCAAACCCAAAATGGAAGCCGTCTCTTTTGGATTAAAGATTGTCTACAATAAAACAGAATTAAAGGAAGCCATCGATTTTGTAATCAAGGAGTTTCAGCAGCAGGCATTGGTGGAGCAGTTTATCAGGGGAAGGGAGTTTTGTGTCGGGATTTTAGGAAACAGGGGCAACCTGGAGTGCTTTCCGATACTTGAAATAGATCTGGAAAATGATCCCGATGCCATCCAGACAGTGTTCGACAAAAAGGCGAAGCCTCGAAACAAGATCTGTCCAGCCGATCTGCCGGAAGATCTGGCCGAAGAGATGCGGCGTTTGAGTAAAAAAGCCTTTCTGGCGCTTGAATTGAGGGACTTCGCCAGAGTTGATATCAGGATGGATGAGAACAATAATATCCTTCTCCTGGAGATCAATTCCATGGCCAGCCTGGGAGATACCGGGTCATACGTCAATGCAGCAGAAAAAGCGGGGTACTCTTATCCGCAACTGGTCAATAAGATTTTGGAAACAGCTGTCATCCGTTACTCTTATGAATCGCTATCCAATGGGAAGATGCCATCGCAACAAACCGACGACTCAAAAAAGTCCTCGCTTGCAGTCAGGGTACGCGGCTTTATCAGGAGTCGGCAGGGAAAGATTGAGAAGTTCCTGGAAGATATTGTCAATACCAATACTCACGTCAGAAACCTGGAAGGTGTGAATGCCGTCAGCAATATGATATGGAAACAGCTCAGCAACATCGGTTTCAGCCAGCAGATCATTCCCCAGGTGGAAATCGGGAATCTATTGTTGTTCAGCAATTCATCCGAAAAGGACTTCGATGTTCTCTTCGTCGGTAATCTGGACTGCGATGTACTTTTTACCAAACACCGCCAGTATGAAGCTGACGAAAACCGTATCCTGGGAACAAAAATATGGGGAGTTAAAGGTGGTTTGGCTGTACTTGTATCGGCCCTTCAGGCTTTGCGATTTATCAAGACACTGCGAAAACTGAAAATCGGCATCCTGCTGACAACTGATGAAACCTTACAAGGCAGGCTCTCACAACCGGTTATCGAACAGACTACTTCAAGGGCCAGCATTGTTATCGGACTGAAAGGCGGCGGCATCAACTCCAGCCTGATCACTTCCCGTTCAGGAACGGCCGCATATAAATGTGAAATGAACCTCACCAAGGCTGAAAAAGCTGAGGATGTCGCCCAGGCAGTGGCTGCGTTTTCCCATCTCGCAGCAAAAATGGCGGAGTGCACCGATGAGGCCAGGGGGGTTATGGTAGTTCCCAATGCCATCTCAATTAACTCCAGTGTGCCGGAAATGTATTCCTGTGGGGATTTTTCAATCAGCATGCGCTTTAACCAGCTGGATCTCTGTGACGAAATTGATCAGAAAATCAGACAGCTCTCCAGGAAAAAACTCAAGAATCCAAATATAAAAATTCTGATTGAAGGGGGTGTGCGAAGACCGCCCTTCTTGCGAACCGATCAGGTTGAATCTCTCTGGAAACAGATGCACGCCATGGCCGAGCAACTTGACATCAGACTTCTGCAGGAGCATCGCTGGAGTTCCACCAATCTCTGTTATTCAGATGCAACCAAGCAGATCATCGACGGCGTAGGACCCATAGGAGGTTTTTCCGGCACCAGTGGCGAGTATATCCTGAAACACAGCCTCTATGAAAGAGCCGTGCTGCTAGCAATGTTTCTGGATGAACTGGCAACCAAAAAACAAAGCTGAAAACAGCTTCCGCTTAATAATCGGCCTGATCCATTTTTTGAATGGATCAGGTTAACGGCAAATGCATGGAACCGAATTCAGCCTCCTTGAACTTTGATCTTCTGGGAGACTCCCATCTACCGTTTTTTTTTGCATTCTCGCTAGTCTTCATCTTTACCGGAATCATCATCCTCTTTGCCCGCCACCCAAACCTGTCGATTGCTTTATAATATCGGGACGATGTCAGTTCGGTACAACAGATGATACTAGGAATTATATAATTTTGTTCCTGGTATTTTCTTGAAGTGGTCATCGAGACTGAAAATTTGGCAGGTATTTTCCTCAGCAAGACAAGCAATGAGGATATCGGTCAGCGGGAGTGTTAATCCTTTTCTGCGCAGTGAAAATGCGGTTTTTCCAACAGAAAGCCAAGTTTGATAGCTGGATTCCAAAAACGGAAAGACCGCCATATTCTCCTGGATTTCATGATATTCCTTTTCTATTTTTGCTCCCTGTAATAATTCAGCTAAGATAACGCCGGTATAAACAACCCTGTTATCCAGAATCAATTGTTCCAGCAATTCTCCATACTCCGAATCAGAGTGGTTGAAGAACTCTATCCAAATGGAAGTATCAACAAGAATATTATGCTTCATCACCCTCAAGCTCTCTAAGCTGTTTCCAATTATCCTCCAAACTGAGTTTACCTCTCATTTTGAGAATATTCTGCTTTCTTTTTTCTTGGACAAAAGCCTCCAGCACAATATTGACAGCTTTCGATTTGTTTTTGGTTCCCGTGATCTGCAGCACTTGGTTTATGACAGTCTCATTAAGATTTAATGTGGTGCGCATAATTGACTCCTAACTTGTTATGCACTTATTCTATGCAACTATGTAAACAAAGTCAATTTGTCTGTTATGTGGGGTGCACCAAAAAGTTTCGGGTAATGAGCAATAATAGTTTTTTATCTATACGGGGTGGGCAAAGCATTGCCCACCCTACCCATTTGAAGCGCGGATAATGTAGGATGGACAACGCCTAGTCCATCAATTTTTGTAACCCGTAACTCTTTGGTGCACCCGTATATATCCCATGCTGGTTTTTACATGAAATTCATGGTAAGGTACGATTTGAATGATTTTTGAGAATAGCTGCAGGATCAAGTGTAAATATAAAAGGTTTTGTATCCAATTTTATCAAAATGACTGAGAATCAAAATAAAAAAGTTTCGGAGGATAGTTCCCATCCATTCGGGGAGAGCGGGGATTTTTTCCGGATCGTGTTCGATAATCTGTCGATTGGCATCTGCCTGATGGATATGAAGGGGCAAATCATACAGGCAAACCCCTACATGTCTAAAATGTTGGGTTACGGTCAGCAGGAACTGGTGTCTAAATCATATATGGAACTCACCCACCCTGAAGATACGGAATTGACCCGGGAAAAGTTGGAGCTACTGCTAGAAAACCAGAAAGACAGTATAAAATTCAGAAAAAGATATCTCAACGCCTACAAACAACCGATCTGGGTATCAATCGGCGCACATTTGAAAAGAGACGACGGAGGAAATCCCCAGTATTTCATTTCCCACATCACGGATATTTCCAGGGAAAAAGAGCTTGAAGAACAGCTACGACAAGCTCAGAAAACTGAAGCCATTGCCACGCTAGCAGGAGGAATTGCCCATGATTTCAATAATATCCTTTCATCGGTTATAGGAAATGCTGAATTTGCTCTGCGTCACGAATTAAAGGAAGACGACCCGGCAACCTACAGTGTCAGGCAGATCATTAAAGCTGCCAATCGCGCCAGTTTCCTGGTTAAGCAGATTTTTTCTTTCAGCAGGCGGCAAAAAACGAAATCATCTTTAGTCAGTATCAATCCCATTGCCAAGGAGATCGTCAAGCTGCTAAAGGCAACCTTGCCGACCAATATTCAAACCCGCCTGATCCTGAAAGCCAACGCTGACACCGTGATGGCAGATCCCGCCAATATTCATCAGGTCCTGATGAATCTCTGCACCAATGCTGCCAAAGCCATGCAGGAAAAAGGCGGAACCCTGGAAATCAGGATTAAAAATACTGAAGACTCACTTACCCCACCCCAGATTAAAATCAGCGTTACCGATACCGGCAAAGGAATGCCCGAAGAGATAAAGGAACGCATTTTCGATCCCTATTTCACGACAAAAACCGGGGAGAAAGGGACCGGGCTTGGTCTGCCGGTTGTCTATGGTATTGTCAGTGACCTGCAAGGAAAGATCACGGTCAGCAGCGAGCCGGAAAAAGGAAGTTGCTTTTCAGTCATCCTTCCTCTTCATGTTGCAAAGCCTAAAAAAGAATTTCCGTATCAAAGCCCACCACTTTCAGGCGGCGGGGAACACATTCTTTTTGTAGACGATGATGAGCAGATTGTGGAATTTATGGAGAGATCACTGGAAGCACTCGGATATCAGTTCACCGGTAATTTTGGCAGTATTGAAGCCTTTAACACTTTTTGCCTTTCTCCGGAACAATTTGATATCGTCATCAGTGACATGGATATGAACGGTTATTCAGGGGATGTTCTGGCACAAAAACTCCTTGAAATCAGATCCGATATACCCATTATCATCTGTACCGGATATGATGAGCTGTTGACTGAAGAACGGGCCCGGGAAATCGGCATTCGGGAAGTTATCTTGAAACCATTCATGATCGATGAGATCAATGAGATCATTCGACGCATACTGGATAACCCATAAAAAAATGGTGGATTCGCTTCGTTTAACTCACCCTGCGATATAATAATTTGTAAAAAATAGTACATTTAAACAACTTGATGCCAATTATGGAAGTTGAAACGGGAAAAAAACCCAGGATTCTAGTAATCGACGATGACGAGATGTTTTGCGACGTCATGCTCAGGCATATCAGGAAGATGGATTTTGACGCTGAATGTGAATTGTCATTGTCTGCAGGGATGGAAACCCTGAGTCAATCGGATTTTGATATTGTGCTGCTGGATGTGATGCTTCCCGATGGTGATGGCCTCGGCGCCCTGCCTGGGATCTGCCAGATGCACTGCCAGCCTGAAGTCATCATCGTTACCGGGGACGGGGATGAAAAAGGTGCGGAACTGGCGCTGAAAAACGGAGCCTGGGATTACATCGAAAAACCACCCTCCCTTTCAAAACTATCCCTTTCCCTCAATAGGGTTCTGCAATATCAAAAAGAAAAAAAAGAGCAGAAACAGGCACTGGTACTGGATCGTGCCGGGGTTATCGGTGAAGGGCCGGGAATCAAGGACGCCCTCAAACAGGTAGCCAAGGCTGCCTTCAGCGATGCCAACGTATTGATAACCGGTGAAACCGGTACGGGGAAAGAGGTCTTTGCCTTGGCCATTCATAAAAACAGCCGCCGCTCTAAAAAAAACATGGTCGTTGTGGATTGCGCTTCCCTGCCGGAAAATCTGGTGGGGAGTGTTCTTTTTGGACACGTCAAGGGAGCTTTCACTGGAGCGACAGAAAACCATACCGGACTGATGAAACAGGCTGACGGAGGAACCCTTTTTCTGGATGAGGTAGGGGAACTTCCCCTGACGATCCAAAAGACCTTTCTGCGTGCTCTTCAGGAAAGACGATTCCGGCCGGTTGGCGGCAATCGTGAGATTGAGAGTAATTTCAGGTTGATTTCAGCAACCAACCGTAACCTGGAAGATCAGGCAAAGCAGGGACAATTCCGGGAAGATCTTTTGTATCGGCTGCGAACCATCCACCTTCATCTGCCACCACTAAGAGACCGGGCAGAAGATATTAAAGAGCTGGCCGTTCATTATATTTCCAGAATATGTGAGCGCCACCAGACAGATATTAAAGGGATCACCCCTGAATTTCTTGAAGCATTGAAAACCTACCACTGGCCCGGAAACGTCAGGGAGCTGATAAACACCCTGGAAACGGCACTCATTCAGATCCAGATGGAAAAAACTCTGTTTGTCAAACATCTTCCCCTTCATATTCGACTGCACAGCACCGAGGTTTCCCGAAAGAAAGAGTCCACTCACCCTGATCCCCCGGATACCTGGTTTGATGTATCAGGCCAATTTCCCAGCTTGAAGGAATTCAAGAACAAAATCATTGAGAATGCGGAAATCCGCTATTTAAAGGAACTGACAGAATTCTCCAAAAATAGTGTCAAAGAAGCCTGCCGCCTGTCCGGCATCTCAAGAGCCCGTTTATACCAACTTCTCAAAAAACACAACCTGACCCTAACCTCGAATTAACCCCCCCCTCTCTTACCGGGCACAAGAAAGGACGAAAAATAGCGATTCATCTTGTGTCAACCTGAACTTGATTCAGGGTCCAGATGTATGTAATATTTACACATCTGGACTCCAAATCAAGGTGGAATGACAAACCTTTTTCAACCCACTTCGACAGGGGGATTTTTTTGCATGAGTGTCCAGCTTTATTGGATAAACAGTTGCAGAACTGGATAATTACCACCCCTCCTTTGCCCTCCCAGGGACTATGGATCGTGCGCTCACACTCTATTATGGGATTGCTTCCCCGCCCTTTTACCACTGGCATACAAATTGAAGTTTGATTGCAACCACTTTTCAATCCACCGTGTGAAATAACCGTGGAGACAAATGTGAAATATTACATCAGTCCCGCGAAAGCGGACGTCCAGTTTAAACGCTGACCCAATTATACGGAGAAGGCAGATGGGCAAGCAGGAAATACTTCTGGAAACAGGAACCAACGAATTTGAAATGCTGGAGTTCTATATTGATGAGGTATCAGGGGATGACGCTGGTTTTGAACGCGGATTTTTCGGTATGAATGTAGCGAAGGTGATGGAGGTCATTGAATCCCCCAACCTGGAAAACAAGGATTACTCGGTGAACCCCAGTTTTTTGGGCACGATTCCCCTGCGGAACATGGTGCTGCCGATAATCGACTTAAGTGTGTGGCTGGGTATCAAGAGAAAAAAGCACGGGCATGAAAATATCATCGTTACCGAGTTCAGTAAAACCGTACAGGGCTTTTTGGTGTCCGGTGTGGTTGAGATTCTCAGGTTGACCTGGAAAGACCTGATTCCCCCGGGAAAATTCATCCGGCACATGAATACCAAGTCCATCATCGGTATGGTAAATGCCGATAATCATTTTATCCAGCTTTTGGATCTCGAGCATATTGTCTCTGATCTAAATCCGGAATCTACCGAAAAGCAATGGAAGTCAACCGTTGTCGCATCAAAAACATACCGGGCCCTGGTGGCTGATGATTCTCTGACCATCAGAAAAATACTGGAAAAGAACCTGACGCATGCCAATTTTAAGGTGCAGATGATGAATGACGGCGAGGAGACATTTAATTTTCTTTTCGGCCTGAAGGAGCAAGCAAAAAATGAGAACAAAATCATCACCGATTTTCTGGATATTTTAATCTGCGATATTGAAATGCCCCTGCTGGACGGTTTTACCCTAACCAAACGAATCAAGGAAGATCCGGAGCTTCAGAGACTGCCGGTCATTTTATATTCTTCAATCATAACCGACGAACTGAGGCACAAGGGCGAATCGGTCAAAGCCGATTACCAGGTCGCCAAACCGGATTTGAATAAAATGGCTGAAATGGCTGTTCGTCTGATCGAAAAGAATGACAAATAGACGACACGGATTCTTTCAGAACAGGGTTTTTCCCAACCGTGGAGCACAGGTGTAATTCCTGTCAGCATATAAGGTTCATAAAGGCATGATGCATTTTAATAACGATATGGAAATCATATCCACTTTTGAAGTGGAAACGAAAGAGCACCTGGAACTGATCGAGTTGGGGATTTTACAGCTGGCAAACAGCCAGGAGAAGATCAACAAGGATCTGGTGCGAGCCATGTTTAGATCCGCTCATTCCATCAAGGCAGGCTCCAATTTGTTGGAACTCCAGAATATTGGGGCGTTAGCCCACGCCCTGGAGGTAGTTCTGCAGAAACTGCTTTCCGATGCGTTCCCTATAGAAAGTGAGTCAGCAACCGTTTTTCTGCAGGGGATAGATACAATCAGGGAACTGCTGGAAAACCTTCAATTCAGCGATCTTGCCAATGTCACCTCACTGGTTGAAAAGCTGACGGAACAGTCGGCCCCCTTAACCGGGAGAGCAAACGTTAAACGTCAATTGCAGAAGGCTGTCATCAACAACCCCTTTCAAGCCCGCTTCAAGGTTGGAATCTTCCGCGACAGCATCCATTTTTAGAAAACAGAGTCCAACTTAATTAGACAGTGTCCAGTTTTATTAGATTAATATCTGCAGAACCGGATTATCCCAGCCCCTTCCTGTTTCCTCGTGAAGCCAATGGATCATTCTCTGCCCGGTTGTTTTAGGAGTGGATTCCCAGCCGTATTTCCAATGGCATGCAAATTGAAGTTTGGATGCCATCGATTCAAATAAATTCTCAACCCCTTTTTAATCTCCTGTCTGATTCAGTTCTTTTGCGCAGCCATTAGATATTTAAAACTACCGCAAAAGAAATGTGAACGAGAGGAAATATTCCGGGGGAAACCCCGGGATTTTCATATATGGTTGGCAAATCAGATCTGACGAATCAAAAAGGAGATTTGAATTTAGGACCGCTTTGCACCTGGATTTCAAGTGTAAAACACAAATAAATGGTTGCTGGAAAAAACATTAACCGGGAGACAAAGAAATGAAAAATATTAGGCTGGGAGTGAAAATCGGATTTGGATTTGGCGCATTGATCATTATTTCTTGTTTTTTGGGCGGAATGGCCGTCTGGAATATGAACAGCGTAGGGCAGGATTCAACTCGCCTGGCCGAGGCATACGTGCCCGAAGTGGCAGTCGCAAACGAGGTAGAGCGGAATTCGTTACTGGTGATGTATGCCATTCGTGGATATGGTTACACCGAAGAGAGCGGCTTTCTAGAAGAGGGGAAAAAACAACTGGTCCAGGTGACAAAGGCTTTAGCAGACGCGACAACCCTGGGACAGAAGCAGGCTCTGCCGGTATTGCAGGAAAATGCCCGCGCTGCCCAGGAAGAAGTAACGAAATACTCAGCCCTGGTGGATCAAACAACGAAAAAAATTGACGCCATGAACGGGGATCGTAAGGAAATGGACGCCAGCGCCGCCAAGTTCATGCAAAATGCGGCTGACTTTTTGAAATCGCAAAATGAAGCCATGGCCCGGGAGGTAACTCAGGGAGCATCTCCAGATGCCCTGGTGGAACGGTTGAACAAGGTCAACCTCATCAACGATGTCATTGACCTGGGAAACGAGACACGCATCAGCGCCTGGCGATCCCAGGCGGAACGCAGTCCTGCAGTTATCAAAAACGCCATGGCCAATTTTCCCCAGATGAACCAGATTCTGGATACGATTAAAATCACTACCCGGCAAGAGGTCAACCTGCGACAGATAGCTGCCATTCGCGAAGCTGCCAAAACTTATGGAGACGCCATGAGTTCTCTGCTTAAGAACTGGGAGGACTTACAGCAGGTGGGCGTCCAGAGGACAACCGTGGGCGAGCAGGTGTTGGAGGCAGCGCAAAAGACCGCCCGTGTGGGCATGGAACAGACCCAGAACATCGCCAACGAAGCCGTCATCAATTTGGATCGAGCCTCTACCGTCATGATAATCGGTCTGGTCATCGCGTTATTGCTGGGAATCCTCATCGCCGTTTTCCTGACCCGTGCCATCACGTTGCCCCTGCAGCTTGGCGTGCGCTTTTCCCAGGAGCTTTCCAATGGGAACCTGAATGCCCGTCTTGATGTTGATCAGAAAGATGAGATCGGTATTTTGGGCAAGGCCATGCAGGAGATGCAGTCTAAATTGATCGAAATCGTCAGCCAGGTGATGTCTGCCGCGGATAACGTCGCCTCTGGCAGCGAAGAACTCAGCTCCACCGCCCAGGAACTCTCCCAGGGGGCAACCGAGCAGGCCGCTGCTGTTGAAGAAACCACCTCTTCCATGGAGGAAATGAGCTCCAATATCCAGCAGAGCGCGGATAATTCAAACCAGACGGAGAAAATCTCCATGCAGGCAGCCAAGGACGCTGAAGAAAGCGGACAAGCCGTCGAACAGGCTGTAACAGCCATGAATGAGATCGCCAGCAAGATATCCATAATCGAGGAGATCGCCCGCCAGACCAACCTGCTGGCCCTCAATGCTGCCATTGAAGCCGCCCGAGCCGGAGAACACGGTAAAGGGTTTGCCGTAGTTGCCGCTGAAGTTCGCAAGCTAGCTGAAAGAAGCCAGACAGCCGCTGGAGAAATCTCCCAGCTTTCTGCTTCCAGTGTGGAAGTTGCCAGCAGGGCGGGAGAGATGCTTAAAAAACTGGTACCCGATATCCGCAAGACATCGGAACTGGTGCAGGAGATCAGCGCCTCCAGCAATGAACAGAATGCCGGGGCGGAACAGATCAGCAAGGCTATCCAGCAACTGGATACGGTTATCCAGCAGAATGCCAGCGCCACTGAAGAGATGGCCTCTACTTCAGAGGAACTATCCTCACAAGCGCAGATGCTCCAGGACACCATCAGCTTCTTTAAAATCAATGGTACTGGAGGTGGCACCAAATCTGGACAGGGTGGACAGGTTCATCATATCTCCCTTGCGAACAAAGCTGCGAATCTTTCTTTTAAACCCCATGCGGCGGCTGCAAAAAAAACCAAAATGCTGGACAATGGTAAAAAAGCCGTTAAAGAACTGCCTAGAGTTAATCTGGATATGGGAGACAAAAACACCTTTAGTGACAGTGAATTCGAGCGTTATTGATATGGGTTTTATAACAGTTACCCGGCTCATGGTGACTGCTATTAATCCACTTTATCACCTTTTCTGTAATAGCAGGAAATCATAATAAAAAATCAATAAACGGAGAATCCATGGAAGCAAAGGAATTATTGAAAACAAGCCAATATCTGGCTTTTATGCTGGAGGCTGAAGTATTCGCCTTTGACATTTCAAAAGTAAGGGAAGTGTTGGAATTTGAGACGGTGACCAAAGTGCCGCAAACCCCCAAAATGATGAAAGGGGTAATCAATCTCCGCGGGAGCGTGGTGCCCGTTATCGACCTGCGTATCAAATTCAGTATGGGAGAGGCTGAAAAAACGGTGAATACCGTTATTATCATCATCGAAATCGAACTGGAAGGAGAGATTACCATGATCGGTGTCCTGGTGGACTCGGTGAAGGAAGTGATGGACCTGGACCGGGAACACATTGAGCCTCCGCCCAGTATTGGAACCCGACTGAATACGGAATTCATCGAGGGAATGGGCAAGATGGGGGATCAGTTCATTATTATCCTGGATATTGAAAAAATATTTTCATCCGAAGAGCTGGATTTGGTGAAACAGGCTGGCCAACAGGATTCAATGCAGTGACTGTCTGAATCCAGTGTTGGTTGAAAAACCGTTGTCATTTCAAACTTGATTTTGAATGAAGATGTGTAAACAATTCATACACCTGGATCCCGGATCGGGGTACGGGATGACAAGAGGAAACACACTGTTTTTCATCTTTCGTTGGGTCAATAAAAACATTTGTGTTAACCAAAAATCAAAGAGGGTAAATATCGGAACCGGGATTTGCCCTCTTACAGCCCTTCCCTGGAGGCTGTTCCTGGAAAAATTACCCTTAAGAACAAAGAAATAAAACCGCTATGAAAGTCATGTCCAGAATCCTTTCAATTGCTTTTTTGGTTGTTTATCTTTCGCTCATGCCAAAATCCTACGCACAGGGCGAAAGCGATATGATCGTGGCGGCGGTGCTTGCAAACTGGCCACCACAGTATTTAACAGACAATGAAACCGGTAAACCCACAGGTTTTGCGGTCGACATATTCGACGAAATCGCCCAACGAGCCCACATCAAAGTAAACTACAGGGTGTATCAATAATGGAAAAAGAACTGGGTAACTCGGGAAAGCACATCATAGGACAAAACAAGGAGATTTTAGAATATTTAAAAGACTCACGCCTGTTTGCACCATTTCCAAGAAAATATATTGAAAAACTGGTGCCCATATCAAAATTAGTGGAAATTCCAAAGGGTGAAATCATTTTAAAGGAAGGAGAAATAAATTCCAGAGTCTATTTTTTAATCAGAGGTGAAGTCAGTCTCTATTCAGGTGGAGAGCACATCTTAAATCTAAGACGCAAGGGAGATATTTTCGGCGAGAGCAGTGTCATCGCGGACCTTCCCAGCTTAAACACGGTGGTGGCAGAGATGCCCGTTCGGGTGTTTTATATTGAAAGTCAGCATATTGAGAGTGTTACAGAAATCAGTACGGATGAATTTCACAATTTTCTGTATCGACTATTTGCCATAATCATGACCGACAAGCTGGCCTTAACCAACCACAAAGCTCAGCACTATGAAATCACTCAAAAAAGATTACTAAAGGAGATCAAAGAGCATAAACAAGCAAAACAAGAGTTGAAGGAAAGCGAAGAAAAATACCGTGAACTGGTGCAATCTTCGAATAGTGTGATCATGAAATTTGACCCGGAGTTTAAAATTACCTTCATCAATCGGTTTGCCCGGGATTTTTTTGGATACTCCGAAAATGAAATCATCGGCAAAAGCATGATTGGAACGGTGGTACCCGAGTCGGAAAGTACAGGACGGGATTTAAAAAAAGTTATGGAAAAGGTATTTGATAATCCGAAAGCCTATGCTGATAATGAAAACGAGAATCTTAGGAAAAGTGGAGAACGGGTATGGGTTGCCTGGAGAAATAAAGGCATTTATGACAACAATGGAAGATTCTCGGGAATGCTTTGCATGGGATACGACATTACCAAACGAAAACAGGCGGAAGATCAAATCAAAGGGGCACTTCAGGAAAAAGAAACCCTGCTCCGGGAAATCCATCATCGAGTTAAAAATAACATGCAGGTCATTAACAGCCTGCTGAAGCTTCAGTCAAATTATATTGAAGACCCACAGGCAAAAAGCATACTCAAAGATTGTCAAAGCAGAGTATACGCAATGTCTGCTATTCATGAAACCTTGCATGGATCCGAAAAACTTTCGGAAATAAATTTAAAGTCCTACCTGTCCAAAATTACAAAAACCATTTTTCAGACCTATTTACCTGACCAAAGCAGGGTAAAACTTAGTTGTGACATTAAAAATTCACCCATCAGCATTAATCAGGCATCCCCACTGGGTTTGATAATTAATGAACTCTTATCTAATGCTTTAAAGTACGCATTTCCCGATGACAGGGCAGGTGAAATAACAGTGCGTATGCAGAAGCCTGAAAACAACAAACTTGAATTATGTGTTTCCGACAACGGCGTTGGCATATCAAAGGATATAGACTGGAAAAACACCAGATCTTTAGGACTCAGACTTGTTCGAACATTGGTGGAAGACCAGCTTGAGGGGTCAATAAACATGAAAAATGAAAACGGTACCCAATTCATTATTAACTTCAACAAAGCACAGCCATGAAAAAAGCCAGAATACTCATCGTCGAAGATGAAACCATTCAGGCTCAACCGAAACGCTCCCTGCCGAATCATTGAAATATCCCGGCCCAATGAGAAGTGAAACACCGAAAAAGCAGGTTCCGCTTTCTAAAAAATGCCCTGCCTATTTGATTGTCAAACTTTTTTAGACAGAGTCTGCTTTTATCAGACTATTGGCAGTTGATTCCTTTCCATTTTCTTTCTCCCACCTCAAAGTCAAAGATGATAATCAGCTGTAGTTATTAATTTTTTATCAGATTATCTTTAACTGGCATGCAAGTTGAAGGGGTGGGATATAGTCAATAACTGTGTCATGTTGCAGGATGGAGACTAAAAGAGATTCGTGGGATATGCATTTGCGCATGTACGCCGGTCTAAATATATATGCGAAAGCTGCTGAAAGGGAAACACATGGATGTTATTTTTTACCTGTCCAATTTTGATAAAAAACAGATGCTTTTTGAAAAGCAGGTGATCTCCCTGATACCCGGCAACCACCGTATCATCTGTAACTCTCTGAATGAGCTGTCTTCTGTCTTGACACGTACCCTGGAAGGGCAACGCATCTGCGTTGTCGTTGCTGGTAAAAAACAGGATCTGCTGGATCTGATATCAATCCGGGAGCTGCTTAGGAAGTCAAAGCTCATTCTACTCCTGCCGGACACATCAAGAGAACTTGTTGAGATCGCTCATACGCTTTACCCGAGATATCTGGATTCCATTCGCAGCAGTTTTTCAAACATTGGTTCGGTTCTGTCCAAAATGTTGGATAACCGTTCAATAGATCCGTCTGTTGAGTACCATAAAGCGATCCAGGCATAGTTCATGATAAATCATCAGCAAAACAGGTGATCATCGACTGGCTTTCCTTGTCATGCAAAATGGAAAAGTAAATAATATGAATCTGGAATCAAAGGCTTTGGATAATGAGAGTTTATCTGGGTGCACTTCTCAAAACTCAGTTGATCCGGGCACATTAGACCAATGGCATTCCGTATTTTCCACAATGTCGGCAGATCTGCTTGAACTGTCCCAGTCCACGGAAAAGGAGTTTCTCTTCCTGGGAGACCGGTTAAACCATATCAATTCCGTAAACAGTGAGAATTCTATCCTGGCAAAAGAGGTTGTAAAAAAACTGAATAAGGGAAAGGCGGCTGACCTGGATTTGCTGAAGGAACTGTTGAACAACGGATTTGAAAAGGCAGACAACGCTGAAAGCTCTCTTTCCGAACTCTCATCCGAACTGAAGAAGATGATTGTCGGCATTGAGGGGATCGTCAGCCTGAACGATTCGCTTGACAGGACGTATCGCACCCTGCGCATGCTCCGGGTAATGATTCGCATGGAAACAGAGAATGCAGGATTCCGGGATTTCCACACGGTAGCGGAGTCATTGACTACCCTGGAAGCCCTGATTACAAAAAACGCGAATGAGATACAGGACACTACCCACGAAAGCATTCAGCTGATCCGTCTGATTTTGACCCGGTTCGAAATGGATGAGAAGAACAGGCAGCTTCCACTGAAGCAGGAACAGAAAAAAATCCTGAATCTGATCAGCGAGATCTCGGGAGACATCTCCAATAATATTGAAACCTGCCGGCAGATGGGAGAAATGACCGGTGAAATCTCGAAGGAGATTTTTGAAGTAGTCACCAACCTGCAATTTCACGACAACTACCGGCAAAGGCTGGAACACATCAGCCAGAATCTGTTGGAAATAAAATCAAAAATCCCCGAGTCGGACCGGGACCCAGACAGGGATCTGTCAATCTTAAAAAGATGGGGCATAACGGTTATCAACCTGCAGGCTGCACAATTGGAGAACCTGAAAACCGAAAACCATGATGTTTCTGATAAATTGTCAGGGTCATTCAGCAGAATACTCGAACTACTTCAAAATCAGTTAGATATGACTGACAGAATTGTGCCGACCATGACCGCGCTGGATCAGCGTGTGAAAGAACTGGAAGGGATGCTCAACACTTTCTGCACCCATCTTGATACCTACAAGCAGGCCAACAACGAATTAGTGGGAACCGCAGAACAGCTCCGCCACCAGGTGGGGGGCATCACCCGAATGAGTTCATTGATCGAAACCAATGAACTGAACCTCAGGCTGCTGGCCATGAATTCCATGATCAAGGCCTCCCGCTGCGGTCGCCGTGGCAAACCCCTGGCTGTATTATCAGCAGAAATCAATTCCGTTTCCCGGACTGTTCAGCAACAGATTTCGGAAAGGATGGGCATTATTGATGCGATTCACAACGGTTCGGTCTATATCTCGTCAACCCTCCTGGAAAATCTCAAAAGCTGTATGAAAACCGCAGATGAAACCTTCGATCAAACCGGAGCAAGTATCCATGTGCTGATGGCAAAGGATGACAATGCCTCCAACTGTTCCCGGGTTTCTCAGCAACTGAAAACCGATTTTTCCGACCTGGTGGATAAGTTGCAGTTCAGCCGGATCATTAACAAAGGATTGGACAGGGTTATTGAAAACCTGGTCCAAACCTGTGATAACTTCCAGAAATGCTTGCCTGAGGCTCCGGAAGGAGCAGAAGCAAGCGATTTCGATCTGCAGGAACTGCAAAAGAAGTATACCATGCAATCCGAAAGAGACATCCATCAAGCTTCAATCAGTGGTTCTCCCCGCATCGATAATTTCATAATGACCGATGGATTCGATGACTTCAATTCACAGTCCGATCAAAAATCCCCCGATGATGAACTCGGAGACAATATCGAGCTTTTCTAAGCCAGAATCTTCCAAATGAGTGAAACCGCCCGGATTTTTCCTGTCCCGGTTTTCTATCCAGTGTCTAACTTTATCAGACAAAAGCCCTTTTTCCTGCCATTCGTTTTCTGAAAAAACAGTTTTCCATTTTACAGTATTTGTTTTATCACTCTGTTTTAACTTAATTTTTATACCACACGAGCCTGTTGGCACACATGTTGTAATTAGTGGGTTGAGACAAAAAACGATTTGGATTTCATGCTGGTTTTTTGTTATTGAAAAAAATCTTTTCAAACCAGGTTCAATTTCATGATGAGGAAATTGTGAAAAATTTAAGACTCGGTATCAAATTAATCAGCGGCTTTATCCTGACTGCCCTGATTGCTTTAGTCATTGGAATTGTAGGTCTGATGGAGATCGACAGCCTGACAGGTCATGTTGAAGAAATTAGCGTGGTAAAGAGGAGTTTGCCATGAGCGAATCTGTAACCATAGAGGCGGATCAGTATCTGACTTTTAAGCTGGAGGATGAGATTTTTGCCCTGGGAATCGACAAGGTCAGGGAAGTGCTGGAATTTAACAGGGTCACCAAGGTACCCCAAACCCCGGATATGATGAGGGGAGTGATCAATCTGAGAGGCAGTGTCGTGCCGGTGATCGATCTGAAACTGAAATTCGGCATGGGCGAGACACAAAAATCGGTCAATACCTGTGTCATCATCGTAGAGCTGGACCTGGATGGGGAAAACACCCTGATCGGTGCACTGGCTGATTCCGTGCAGGAAGTGATCGACCTGGAAGAAAGCCAGATCGAGCCCGCCCCCAAGATCGGCACCCGTCTCAACAACGAGCTGATCAGGGGCATGGGTAAACGGAATGAGGAGTTTATCATCATTCTGGAGATCGAGAAGGTCTTCACCCTGAGTGAGTTGGAAATGCTCCAGAATGCTGCTGAAAAAGTATGAAAACCTTCCGACAGGAAATGATCGATTTTAATGAGAAATCTTCCTTTTTTGTCTCTTTATTAAAACCCTGTATATAGGATTCACTCATGAACTTAAATAAATTTAAGATAGGGACGAAACTGGCAGCAGGATTTCTCCTTGTTATTGCAATATTCGTCGGGGTTGCTGTTTTTCAGATTTTTTCACTCGGATCTTTGAGTGAATTACAAGATGAAGGCGCAGGACGGGCCGATGATGCGTTGGAGATCATGGCAATTTCAAAAAAAGTGGATGGGATTTATCCCGTCATAGCAGATGCCATTATCAATCGGAATCTGGATCAAACCCGGCAGGATTTTGCTCAGGTGAAAAAATCCGCCCAGGAGGACATCAAAAGAGTTTACGAACTGGTTGATACCGAAGCAGAAAGGAAACTGGCACAGGAATTTGAAACCGGATTAACAAACTTCCTGGGATTGTTTGAAAACAAGATGCTTCCGATTCTATCAAAGGAGGAATCCATCGAACAGAGGGTGAAGGATTCCCTTGAAATCATGAAAATAGAACTCGCAGTTGAAGCCATTTACCCTGTAATAGCAGACGGGATTATCAACCGCAATCTCGATGAAACCCGGGAAAACTGGAAACCGATCAAAGAGTCGTTTGAAAAGAATGTTTCCAGGGTGAGACAATTGGCAGATACGGATCAGGAAAAACAGCTGGCAGAAAAGTTTGCAGGCAGCTTTAGAATATACCTGGATATTTTTGAAAAAGAGACCCTGCCTCTCTTGTCCAGAAATGCTGTCGATTCCCAGGCAAAGATCAAAGAGTTGGATGAACGCATGGATCAGGCTAGAGTTGCCACCCTTAAAGCCTTAGAGGAGATCAACAAGGCATTGGAAGATGAAACCTCTTCCGTGATTGAAGACGAAAGAATCATCCGGGAGCTGGACGGCGCTATTGATAAGGTGCGGGACAGTACCATTGAACCGCTCAATAAGATTGCAGAATCACTGCATAACGAACAAAAAGAAGCCGATGAGCACTTTGACAGCACTGCATCCGTTACTCGCCTGTGGACGATTGTCGTTAGCGCAATTGCGGCTGTGCTGGGTTTGATCATCGCCTTTATCATATCCATTGATATCACCCGCCCCATAGCGCAATTGGTTATCATTGCCAAAGAGCTGGCCAATGGTAATTTGAAGCAAGTCATCGATATGAGAAGAAAAGACGAAATCGGGACACTGGTTGATGCTTTCAAACAGATGACACAACAACTGAACAGTATCGTTGCAGAGATCAGGGGAGCTGCCGACAATGTCACTTCAGGCAGTATGCAGCTCAGTTCAACCGCCGAGGAACTCTCCCAGGGAGCCACCGAGCAGGCCTCTTCCGTTGAAGAGACTACCTCCTCCATGGAGCAGATGAGCGCAAACATCCAGCAGAATGCGGATAACGCCAGCCAGACTGAGCAGATCGCGGTCAAGGCTTCCAAGGATGCCAGGGAAAGCGGTGAAGCTGTTATCCAGGCAGTTGCAGCCATGAATGAAATCGCCTCCAAGATCTCCATCATCGAAGAGATTGCCCGTAACACCAACCTCCTGGCCCTCAATGCAGCCATTGAAGCGGCCCGCGCAGGGGAACACGGCAAGGGTTTTGCGGTGGTGGCAGCGGAAGTCAGGAAACTGGCGGAACGCAGCCAGACAGCAGCCGGGGAAATCTCAAAAATCTCATCCACCAGCGTGGAAGTAGCAGGAAAGGCTGGTCGAATGCTGGAGCAGCTGGTTCCGGATATTCAGAAAACGGCTGAACTGGTCCAGGAGATCAGTGCTGCCAGCAATGAACAGAACGCCGGGGTGGATCAGATCAACAAGGCGATCCAGCAACTGGATACGGTTATCCAGCAGAATGCCAGTGCCACCGAGGAGATGGCATCCACTTCAGAAGAACTGGCGGCCCAGGCCCAGCAGATGCAAAGCTCCATCGAGTTTTTCAAGATCGATGCTTCTCAGCAGCAAGGCAAGGGCACTATACGGAGAACCAATTCTTTACATGCTGATACCGGTTTGACCCGATTTGCCCACGCGAGCCCGCAAACCAGCCATAAGATACCCCGGTTGGAAAATGGCAGATCCAGTCAACCCCGCTCCAAGGTAGCCCTGAACCTGGATGATGACAGTGATGTATCCGATAGTGAGTTTGAAAGGTATTAAAATTAAAAGCTAACCTGGGGTCAGAAACCTCAGCCTGACCCCGGGGTTGGCTTTCAGGTCCTTTTTCGGTTCACTCCAAGCACCCAACCGATCCGTTAAAAGTCCAATCCATCGGTTGTCTACTAAATCCAGACAGTGTCCAGTTTTTCTGGACAACACTTCCTGGAGTTTTTTAAAAGGCTTTCTCAACAAATAATGGTTGAACCATATTCCGGATGGTCGTAGTGCTTGGTTGCATCTTATCTCAGAGCTTTTTCCATCGACTTTGATACCATTTTTACCATCTGGCATATTTGTTGTAGTTAAGTATTGATAATCCTGCGGGGAATGGCTCTACATAGACTTTTCTGATTGTGGACCATTAGCATCCAATTTTGCGGAATAAATGGATTATACATCTGGATCCCAGATCGGGGTACGGGATGACAAGACCCAATAAATCGGCGCTAAAACAGGCTGATAATCCGACATCATCATAGGGAGCTTTTGTTTTTAGGAATCTTTCAATACGGACCCAGAATTTTTAACTTCATTGTTTTTTCAGGCAAATCGAAATGGAAGCAAAAATAAACATCGATGAAACATCAAAAACAGCGGAACTGAAATTGGAAGGCCGGCTCTTGATCCAGAATGCCAGTAAATTGAAAGAGGTTCTGACAGGGGCTTTAAACGCGGCCAATACTTGTGTTCTGGACCTGGAGGAAGTTCAGCTCTTTGATTTATCATCCATTCAGCTTTTTTATGCTTTTCATCTGGCCGCCAAACAACAGGACAAGAAGTTTACCTTAAAAGCCGACTGTCCCCGGCTGTTTAAAGAAGCGGTGGAAAGTGCCGGGTTATCATGGACCCGGTGGCTTTGTTTCGGTGAGGTATGACATGAATGGACTGCAATCCCTGGATAAAACTGATTTCAACAGGTTAAGTGCTTTCATTGAGTCGGAATACGGCATTAAGATGCCTTCCGTTAAAAAGACCATGTTGGAATCACGCCTGCTTAAACGGTTGCGCCATCTCCAGATTCCTGATTTCAGAAGCTACTGTGAATACCTCTTCAGTGCCAAAGGCAGAAAAGAGGAGTTGCCTCATTTTATTAGCAAGGTAACCACCAACAAGACCGATTTTTTCAGGGAGCCGGATCATTTTTCATATCTTACCAACGTCATCCTTCCCAGGTTGCTGTACCAGTCGGGCAATCCGCTTCGGCAGATCAATTTATGGAGTGCAGGATGTTCATCGGGTGAGGAGGCATACACACTTGCCATGGTCATCAGTGAATACGCCGAGAATAACCCGGAAACACCCTTTAATTTCTCGATACTGGCCACGGACATTTCAGATAATGTTCTCTCCATGGGAAGAAAGGCAATTTACCATGTATCCAGAATCGATCCCATTCCCTTCGCCCTGAGGAGAAAGTACCTGCTTAAGAGCCGGGATCGAGAAAAACCTGTCGTCAAAATGGTACCTGAAATTAGAAAACTTGTTAAGTTTGAGAAGCTTAACCTCATGGACAAGGATTTTGGTATTAAGCAGAATATTCACGTAGCCTTTTGCCGAAATGTGATCATCTATTTCAATAAGGAAATCCAGGAAACCATATTGAACAAAATCACTAAATGCCTCGTTCCGGAAGGGTACCTGTTCCAGGGACATTCTGAATCCACCCAGGGAATGAGGCTTCCATTGAGGTCTGTTCACCCTACGATATTTCAGAAAGTAAACTGAATTAAAAACCATGGAAAAAATAAAAGTCCTAATCGTTGATGACTCCGCCGTAGTGCGGCAAGCCCTGGAAAGAATCCTTTCGTCAGACAGCGAGATCGAGGTGATTGGCTCCGCCTCCGATCCCTATCTGGCAGCCAAGAAAATGCAATCTGTCGAACCGGATGTGATTACATTGGATGTGGAAATGCCCCGGATGGATGGGATCACTTTTTTGCAGAAGCTGATGTCCCAGCATCCGATCCCGGTTGTCATCTGCTCCAGCCTGGCAGACCGGGGATCGGAAACAGCCGTCAGAGCCCTGCAACTGGGGGCGGTTGACATCATTCACAAACCGCAGCTGGGAACCAAACAATTCCTGGAGGAGTCCAGGATCCTGATCTGTGACGCCATTAAAGCAGCCGCCCAGACCAAAACAAAGAAAAACCTGAAACCCGCAAAACAGATAACACCTGCAAAGAAATTGACGGCGGATGCTGTCCTGCCCAAATCCCTTTCCAAGGCAATGGTGCAGACAACAGAAAAAATTGTGGTTGTCGGTGCATCAACAGGAGGAACCGAGGCCCTGCGCGTCTTTCTTGAATCGCTCCCCTCCGATTCCCCTGGCATGGTCATTGTACAGCATATGCCTGAAAATTTTACTACGGCCTTTGCCAACCGCCTGGACAGCGTCTGCGAGGTAACTGTCAAGGAAGCCAGCGATAATGATTCAGTGGTCAGAGGGCGGGTATTAATTGCCCCGGGAAACAAACACACGCTCCTGAAACGGAGCGGTGCTCGTTACTATGTTGAAGTCAAGGACGGGCCCCTGGTCAGCCGCCATCGCCCATCGGTTGATGTGCTCTTCCGTTCAGCTTCCCGTTATGCCGGGAAGAACGCCTGTGGCGTTATCATGACCGGAATGGGAGACGATGGAGCCAGGGGATTGTTGGAAATGAAAGAAAGCGGGGCCGTGACCATAGCCCAGGATGAAGCCAGCTGCGTGGTTTTCGGTATGCCCAACGAAGCGATCAAACTGGGAGCTGCAGATTTCGTTCTACCCCTGGAAAAGATAGCCGGTGAAGTCATCCGATTGTGCAAATATTAGTTTGAAGTACTTAGAACCTTAAACAACCAATGGTATCCCATGGAAAAAGTTATTTTAACAGTTGATGATTCCGCCAGCATTCGACAAATGGTTTCTTTTACCCTTAAGAATGAGGGTTATAGCGTCGTCGAGGCGGTTGACGGCGTAGACGCCCTTTCCAAACTCAAACAGCAGCCGGCTGACATGGTGCTGACAGATCTGCATATGCCCAACATGAATGGCATTGACCTGATTAAAAACGTCAGATCCGACCCCAACTATAAATTCATTCCCATTATTTTCCTGACCACTGAATCACAGGCGGAAAAGAAACAGGAAGGGAAAGCGGCAGGGGCAACGGGCTGGATTGTCAAGCCTTTCAAACCGGAACAACTGGTGGGTGTGGTTAAAAAGGTTCTAGGCTGAGACTGTCGTGAACAGGGTTGTGGTTGACCTGTTTTAACCCCTGTTTCCGGTTCATCATTTGAGGAAATCCTCATTGCGAGTAATCCAATGGAAGAAAAGAGCAAAAAACTGACCCAGAAAGAAATTGAGGAAAGCGGTATCGCCACATTCAGGGAAGAGGCTGTGGAACGGTTATCGGAACTGGAAGAGATCATGCTTGAACTGGAAGACAATCCCGAAAATCCTGAACTCATTGGGGCTGCTTTTCGAGCGCTTCACACCATCAAAGGGTCCGGAGGGATGTTCGGTTTCACTGAAATCGAATCCTTCACCCATGCCATCGAAAATGTTTACGATCAGGTTCGCGATGGGGGCATTCCTGTAACCGCAGAGTTGATTGCCCTAACCCTGGCCGCACACGATCAGATCAGAAAGATGCTTGATCCTGCTGAGCAAAGCGTTGAAGAGATCCAAAAAAGAGAGGAAATCAGCGCTTCTTTCAGGAATATGCTGGCAAAAAAAGGCCCGGAAGCGAATCCTGTGAAAAAAGAAACAAACCCTGGCAAAAATCTGCCCTCAGAACCCCTTACCTTCCGCATTCGTTTCAAACCCGCTGCGGATATTTTCACCTTCGGCACCAATCCTCTCCTCCTTCTGGAAGAATTGAGAGAGCTGGGAGACTGTTTTGCCGTCGGGCACACTGATGACATGCCACCACTGGAAGAAATGGACCCCGAACAATGCTATACGGTATGGGATATTATCCTGACCACCGACAGGGGTTTGAATGCCATTCAGGATGTTTTTATTTTTGTTGAAGACAGCAGTGTACTGAGCATTAAGGTGGTTGAGTCCGACGACGAGTTTGAACAGGAGACAACCGGAAGAAAACTGGGTGAGATACTGGTCGACCGGGGAGATATCAAACAGGAAGTCCTGAAACAGTTTCTCGATAAATACGAGAAAATCGGCCAGAAAATGGAAAAGGAAGGTCTGGTTGCCCCGGACAAGATTCAATCCGCACTGGCTGAGCAGAAACATGTCAGAAGTTTAAAGGACAGTCGTAAAAAAAGTGATACGATACAGAATCTCCGGGTACCTTCTGATAAACTGGACAAGCTGGTTGATCTTGTAGGTGAGCTGGTCACGGGTCAGGCAAGGTTAAGCCAGCTGGCTCAGGATAAGAACGACCCCTCCCTGGTCAGTGTTGCGGAGGAAATCGAGCGGCTGACGGCAGAACTTCGCGATAACACAATGAGTGTTCGTATGCTTAATTTCGGCACCACCTTCAATAAATTTAAGCGGCTGATCAGAGATCTTTCCCGCGAACTTGGCACAGAAGCCGATCTGACCACCGCAGGCGGCGACACGGAACTGGATAAAACGGTGATTGATCAATTGAACGATCCCCTGATCCATATCCTCCGCAACAGCATGGATCACGGCATTGAATTTCCGGAAGACCGTCAGGCAGCCGGAAAACCCCAAAAAGGCACCATTCATTTATCCGCCGAGTATTCAGGAGCCCATGTGTTGATAAAGGTCCGGGATGACGGGGCTGGTCTCGATTCCGAGACGATCAGAAACAAGGCCGTTGAAAGAGGACTGATCGCTTCCGACAGCAAGCAGACTGAAAGAGAGATCTTTGCCCTGGTTTTTGAACCCGGTTTTTCTACAGCTAAGGCTGTAACCAATGTATCGGGTCGAGGCGTCGGGATGGATGTCGTCAAAAAAACCATCGAATCCATGAGGGGTTCGGTTGAGATTGAAAGTAAAAAAGGAAAAGGAAGCACGATTACCATCAAACTCCCCCTGACACTGGCTATTATTGACGGATTGCTGGTTGAGGTCGGCGGGGATTATTTTGTGATACCCCTGGCAGCGGTGGAAGAGTGTGTGGAGCTTTCAAAGCAGGATGTAGCCAGACATCACGGTCGGCATATCACTAGGGTCAGGGGACAGATCGTACCCTATATCCGACTACGGGATCAATTTGAAATCAACGGCAACAAACCTGATATTGAACAAATTGTGATTACCGAAATCGACAAACACAGAATAGGCTTTGTGGTGGATCATGTGATCGGGCAGCATCAGACCGTCATCAAGAATCTGAACAAAATATACAAAAATGTTGAGACCATTTCAGGTGCAACCATTATGGCCGACGGCAATGTTGCCTTGATCATCGACATCAGCAGGCACCTTCATCTGGTGGAAAAAGCCTGTGAAGGGCAGAATCTGACAGACATTTAGTTCAGCGGGCTTTTCAGGGCTTCTTTCTCATGAATATGAATGAAATTAACATTTTCGAAAAAATTGTCATCCACCCCGGTGAATTTTATGCAACCAATAAAGAAGCTTTGATCTCCACCCTGCTGGGATCATGTGTCTCGGCCTGCCTGTTTGATCCGGTCAATAAGGTTCTGGGCATGAATCATTTTTTACTGAGCAGCGAAAAGTATAAAAAAAATGGTGACGGGTTTTCAACACCCTCGGGTCGTTATGGTGTAAACGCCATGGAACTGCTGATCAACAAAATGTATCAACTGGGCGCTGTTCGAAGTCATCTCAAGGCGAAAGCCTTCGGAGGATCTACCCTGCAGAGGTTCAATAACGGCAAAACAAGTGTCGGCAATGTCGGTGAGGCTAATTTGAAGTTTGTCAGGGAATTCCTTGCCAATGAAAAGATTCCGTTGATGGCAGAAGATATGGGTGGGACAAGAGGCAGAACCATCTATTTTGACTCCAGGGATTATTCCGTTTATGTCAGAAAACATCAGGCTGTCAAACTGGTTGAGATCTTCGAGAGGGAACGGCAATATTCAGAACGCTTAAACAATAATCAGACAGAAGCAAACACCAATATCTGCCTCTGGAACTAACCAACAGCAGCAGCGAGCGATACTATGGTTGATATACTCATCGTTGATGACGAAGAAGAAATCAGGGTACTGTTTTACAGGTACCTGACACAATTGGGATATGAAGTGTTGTGGGCAGAAAACGGGAAACAGGCTTCGGTATTATTCGACAGATACAAACCCCCGGTAACGGTTCTGGATCTCAGTATGCCTGTAATGGATGGAATTGAATTTCTGAAATCACTTGATCCCGGGCTGCTGGTTTCCCACGGGATTATCATCATGACCGGCAACGATGAGAACAGTGACATAGAAACCTGTTTCAAACTGGGGGTGCAATCGTTTTTGAAGAAACCGGTCAACCTGTTTGAGCTGGAAGGAAACATTAAGCGTTCCCTTGATATGTATAAAGCGGTCTCTGAAATCAAACAGCTCAATCATCGACTGACAATGCGCCAGCAGGATTTTCCGAATTTTCTCTGGGAATGCAATAAAGATCTGCAGCTGACTTATCTGGATGATAATTTTACCAGAATGATCGGATCCCCTGTGGATTCACTGATGGGAAAACCTTTTAGGTCTCTCCTTGCGGCAAAAGACGTCGAACAGTTTCAATATAAATTCCTGGATGAACACCATCAACCAAAGGAGAAAATCAAAGGGCTCACCCTTGATTTCGAAACCCGGGATGGGCAGCTGCTGGCACTTCAGGTTTTTGCGGACGCACATATCGACAATGATGGAAAGATTGTTGGCATGGTGGGGATCTGTCGGGACATGAGTATTTTTGAACAATTGTCTGGAGACACGGTCGATACCGAAGAAGAGAGAGTCATCCGTATCAATAATCAATTCCGGCTCATCCAGGCGGACGCCGAGATAAAGGAGTATCTTGCTGAATCCGGAATCGAAGCGGACTCCCAGCCAGACTTCCTCCAGTTCCTGGACGATCCCTCGCTGGAACAGCTATTGTCCTATTCCTTTGCCCAGAAAGAAAACATTCCCTTTCCCATTGAAATACGTTTCATCGGGAAAAACGAAAAGGAACATCGCTTTTCCGTTCAATTGCATTTTGACCGGGAAGGTCCCAGTCTGCAAGGACAACTGGTTCCCATTATGGCAGGTGACCAGTAGGGTTTGATTTCCGGAAAAATTAAAACCCAGCAGAAAACCCTGGAAAAGGCGGTGATCCTGGATGATAAGATGAAGCAGAGTATTCTGAAGGATGCCCGAAATCTCTCTACGGAATCACTCAGCCTGATCAAATCCGTTGAAAGTTATGCTTTCCCGGCGGAAGGACAGTTCAACCTGGAGGAATACGGACAATTTCTGTTTAACAGGAACCTGCAGACCTTTTTTGAAAATCTGAGGCTGTTGGGAAATAAAGTTCATGGTCTGAAAGGAAGCTGCGGCTTTCTGGTCCCTCAGGCAAAAATGCTGTGTCACAAAATCGAAGATATTACCCGTCCCTTAAGTGAGCAAAGACTCATACTGACCAGGGATATTTCTTATCTGCTGAAACAGACAATCTTCAAGATTCAGGATATTCTGGACCTTTTTCAGGAAAATCCCGACGCGGAGGTATCCGTTGATGACTGGATGGAGAGTATTTCGCAGGCTCTGGACAGGGGAAAGCATTTTATTGCCAATCATCAGGAAGTTTACAGCCGTTTTATTATGGAACGTAGCGTCGACCATGGAGAGATACGCCAGCGTCGCACCGAAGAATATCTTTCCGTTTCCGTGAACGGGTATGAACTCCTGGTGGAACAAACCAAGGATCTCTATTACTCTCTTGCGGATGAAAGGGCTATTCAGGCCAGCAGCCTCTACAACCAGTTACTGCAAACGCACCAGGAGATTAAAAAAGTCCCCATGGATTTGAGCCGTTATGAGCGTCTGATTCCCAACCTGGCAAAAGAGTATGGCAAAGAGGCAGAACTTTTGATCGAAGACCATCAAGTCAGAGCAGATCATGAATTCTGGAACGCCACCCATGAAATCCTGAACCATGTCCTGAAAAACGCAGTCATTCACGGTCTGGAAAAGCCGGAAGAAAGAAAAGCGCTGGGAAAGGAATCCGTCGGCAAGATTGCCATCAAGCTATCCGAAGATGCCCTTCACATCCTGCTTTCCATATCCGACGACGGCAGGGGAATCAATACGGATCGTATCGTTGAAAAAGCCCTGTCAAATAGCATCATCACCAGAGAGCAACTTGAAAAAATGTCTGAAAAGGAAATCCTGGATCTCCTTTTCGTTCAGGGAGTTTCAACGGCGGAAAGCCTTGATGATAACGCGGGGCGAGGCGTCGGAATGAATGCTGTTCAGGAGGCAATGCACCATTTCCAGGGAAACTGCCGGATCATCACCGAGAAGGGAAAAGGATGCAGTTACCATTTCTCTTTCGCCAAAAGCAATGTGTCACTCCTCTGCATTATAATTTCCATTGAAGATCTTCACTTTGCCATACCGGAAGATAACGTGGAGTCGTTTATCAACTACCAGAAAGATTCCAGCTTCATGGTCAAACAGCAAAAATCCTATCGTTATAACGGCAGCGCGGTACCCCTGATTGATTTCAAAGCGGTTTTTGAGATTAATACACAGGAAATGAAAGGCAATCAAAAACAGCTTATCATCCTGAAATCAGCGGAAGGAAAAACCGGATTGGCTATTGATGATATCCTGCATCATGCGGTCATGCCCATTCTGCCCCTGCCCAGAATCTACCGACAAACTCCCATTTACCTAGGAATAACTATTTTCAAGGATACTCCGGTACAGGTGGTTGACGTAGAAAAATTGATCTAAAGTGGATGAGGCCCACAACCCCCTTGGCTTGGGGAAGAAATGAATCGACATTTTCTTGTTTTTTATGACAGAAGCTGAGAAGTGAGGCACTAAGGGCTGTCCAGGATTTCCCTTATGGCTTGGCAAAGTTGAAGCCGTGAGGCTGGTTTCATCAACAACTTCCTGATCCCCAAAGCCTCAATCTGTCCTTCGTTAATGAGCTCGCTGAATCCGGTGCAGAGAATAACCGGTAGATCAGGTCTGATTTTCAGTAATTCCCGGGTCAGCTCGACTCCGGTCATATTGGGCATGGTCATATCGCTGATGACCAGATCAAACTTTCCGTTTTGTGACCTGAATACCTCCAGGGCTTCCAGGCTGCTAGTTCGTTCAGTAACCCTGTACCCCTGCTCCTCCAGCATTTCCTTGATCAGTTCGGCGATGGCAGCTTCATCATCCACAAGAAGAATATTCTCATTCCCGGTAAGTACCGATGGATCTGTTTCTGATTCCTGCGATTCGATTTCAGCTTCAATCTGCGGCAGGAAAACCTTGAATTCGGAGCCTATCCCAGGTTCACTGGAAGCCCTGATCGCCCCTTTGCAGCCCTTGACGATACCCATAATCACCGATAAACCCAGACCTGTACCCTCTCCCAAATCCTTGGTCGTAAAATAGGGATCGAATATTTTCCCCAGGATTTCCGGTTTCATTCCAATCCCGGAATCCGTAACTGTCAGGCAGATATAACTACCCGGGTAAAGATTGTCTTCCCGGCAGTCTTCCATTTTTAATTCAATCGGTTTCAGGCTGACCTCCATGATGCCGCCTGTTTCCCGCATGGCATGAAAGGCATTGGTCGTCAGGTTCATTGTGATCTGGTGTATCATGGTAGGATCAGCCATGACCATCCCGCAATTGCTGTCAATCTGCTGCCTGATTTCAATGGTGGTGGGAAGACTTGAGCGCAGGAGTTTCAGAGCCTCCTTCACAATGATCTGAACCTTGACCGGCTGTTTTTCTTTTTCCGTTTTACGCGAAAACGTCAATATTTGCTGAACCAGTTCCTTTGCCCGCTTTGAAGCAGTCAGAATAGAAGACAGATATTTATGGTTATTGTCTGATTTATCTGTATTCCTCATGGCCATATTGGCATAGCCCATGATGGGTTGCAGAATATTGTTAAAATCATGGGCAATACCACCCGCCAGGGTTCCGATTGCTTCTATCTTCTGCATGTGACGCAGCTGTTCCTCCAGGGCTTCCTTTTCAGATTCCTGCCATTCACGCTGAATGGTCAGCGCGTAGAGTTCCCCGATCTGTTCCACAGTCTTGAGATCAATTTTGGAATAACCGTCTTTGCTGTTGCCCAACGCAATTTGACCGGCCAGTTTTCCATCGATCAAAACCGGTACGGACAGGAAGTTGTTAATCGGCATATGTCCTTCAGGGACCCCCTCACTGGCCGGGTGTTTTGAAGGGTGGTTGGTATAAAACGGTTTTCGCGTATTCATCGGATGCCCGCAGAGTCTGGGATATAAACCCTCTTTATTTCTTGGGAAAAAATACCTTTCCTGCGACTTGACAGGATATTTTTCCTCCATTGGAGTAACTGATGAGTATATGACGTTATTACCGGTCCGTTGGTCAACAACCGTAGTATAGCCATGTTGGCTGTTGGTTACACTGAGGGAGTGCTTCAGGATCAGATCGGTAATGGTGTTCATGTCATTCTCGGGTGACATGAGCTGTTTTGAGATTTCCGCCAGTATGGAGTTGATTTCAGACTCCCTGGCCAGGCTTTCTTCAGCTTTCTTCCGAGCGGTGATATCCACAAAACTGCAGGCAAACTGGTTAACATCGAAGCGATAGGCACTCACTTCAAAGTATTTTTTAAACTGCCTCGAATAATTCTCGAATTGCAGCGGTTTTCCCATCAGGACGACGTTTCCATAGTTTTCTATCCAGACTTTTTCCAATTCCGGGATCACCTCTAGAGCGGTCTTCCCCTCAATCGCCGAGGCTTTGAGACCCGTGTATCTCTCAAAAGCCGGATTTACCTTCAAAAACCGGTAATCACAGGGTTTCCCTTCGTCATCAAAGATCATTTCATGAACGGCAAAGCCATCAACCATTGAATTAAAAAGGTTACGATACTGTTTTTCGCTTTCAACCAGAGCTTTGTGAAAGTTTTTTCTTTCTATTTCAATCCCGGCAGTATACTGGGCTATTTCCAATGCAACCCTGAGGTCCGTTTCCTCAAAGGGTTTCTGAAGATATCCCAAAGGTTGGGTAACCTTGGCCCTCCTTGTAGTCTCTGCGTCAACATAGGCTGTCAGGTAAACAACCGGCAGATCAAATTGGTTCCGAATGATACCCGCAGCTTCAATTCCATCCATCTCACCCTGCAGGTTGATATCCATCAGAATGATATCCGGTTTTTCCTTTCCTGCCTGCGCAATTGCTTTTTCGCCCGAATTCACAATAGAGCAGACATCATAACCAATTTTCAGCAGGGTTTCTTCGATTTCCTTGGCAACGATAACTTCATCTTCAACGATGAGGATTCTGGATCTGGACATATTGAATATGGGTTGTACTGTATGTGAAATAGGGAACGTGGTACCCTTGGCCATCTCGTTCAACCACCACTAATCAGAGCTGAAAGGGTTTTCCAGCTTTAAACTGTCGCTAATAGTAGCATGTTTTTTAATAAAAATCACTCAATTTTATATTCAGGCAGCAATTATGGATGAACAGTTCAGTTTGATAGATTTGTCACCTGTTTTCCCATCATTCTGTCTGACTTAACCTGATCCGATCTCAAAATTATGAGTTTTTTGCTCATGTGTGGGGTAAATCCAAATGGGAGATGTTCAACATACTTATATTAAAAAAATAGAAACTCATCATAAAAAAACCGACATCACTTTGAAAAGGCTACAGATGGAAGATTTATAGAAACCCTCCAGGGAGTCATCTTGAAGAGAAAATTAGTACAAACCAGATTAAAAATCCTCTGGAATTTGACAAGAAAACCACAAGACATTTCTAACGAAATCAAACCCAGTCGAAAAAACCATTCAGAAGATAAAACGATTATAAAGGTAGGAATTGGCCGGAATGACAAGTCATGGAGACTTTGATTATTAATCACTTTGCGTTTATGGAATCAAACGCGGCTTGTTGGAAGAGAATGCTGAGTAAAAATTCAGATATTCATTAACAAATAAGATAAATATGGGCAAAGTTTCGATATATCGAAATCTTTTTGCTGTTTTTTTCTTGTTATTGGCGTGTATACAGGAACACCTTGCATCAATACAATCACACCTATTATTGACAAGCCGGTGATCATGGTAATAACCGGGCGGAAATTGTTTATCAGTGGAATCAATCCAGATTCGGCAGGTAATTGGTGAAAAACTTCAGCTGGGAGTGGAACTGTCAAGTTGAAGGACACCAATGTTAAACATTTCCTAAAGCTTTGGTTACTTGATAGGTTCCAGGTTTTTGGTGCTGTTGATCTTGCGGTAGTAGCAGCCAAATCTTGGATCACCGTTGGTGTCTTTGGTGTGGCAGGCGCCTTTACCTCTGATTTTAACCAGGTAAAGAATTGAATTCTGTTCGCAATTGACGCGGGTTTCAACCAGATCAAGATACTCACCAGAGGTTGCGCCTTTTATCCAGAGTTCATTGCGTGAGGTGCTCCACATGGTCGCAACGCCATGTTTGAGGGCATAGTCCAATGCTTCCTGGTTGACATATCCCAGAACCAGCACTTCCCTGGACTCATAATCCTGCACCACAACCGGAAGTACCGGTTGGCCGCAGGAGGCAACCTTTTTCAACTTTTGAAAATCGAGGGTGAGATCGCTCCCCTCTTCCAGTTGGTAATGATCCTTGGACATTGTTTTTAAGCTGTTGACGATTGGCTAATAAGGGAAACTCTAGTTGGTTCTGGCGGGGATGTAACCCCGCCCTACCATAATCCTTACTCTTGATGGAATAAAAAAAGGAGACACATAACAATGTACGCCGTCATCTTTGTGCGCCTTCTGGCGGGGATGTAACCCCACCCTACCGTAATCCTTGCTCTTGGCTAAATCTAGCTGTTATTCAGCGAATTTGGTTTTGAGATAACTTTGCAGTTGGTCTATGGCTATCCGTTCCTGATTCATGGAGTCCCTATCCCTGATGGTCAGGGCGTTATCTTCCAGGGAGTCAAAGTCGATGGTCACGCAATAGGGCGTTCCAACTTCATCCTGTCTGCGGTATCGTTTTCCGATACTTTGCGACTCGTCGTAATCGCAGACAAAATCTTTGGAGACCATCTGAAAGACCTCCTGGGTTTTGTCCGCCAGTTTTTTGGAAAGGGGAAGAAAAGCCACCTGAACCGGGGCCAGCTTCTTGTGAAGTTTCAGCACAACCCGGGATTCTCCACCTTTTAGTTCCTCCTCCTCATAGGCATCAATCAGAATGCATAAGGTCAACCGATCAACCCCCAGAGCCGGTTCGATCACATGGGGCAGGTACTTATCATTGGTTCCGGGCACTGTGTACTGCAAATCTTTCTTGGAGAAGGTCTGGTGTTGAGTCAAGTCGAAATCACCACGATGAGCAATTCCCCATAGTTCACCCCAACCGAACGGGAACCTGAATTCGATATCAGTTGTCGCACTGGAGTAGTGAGACAGCTCCTTCTGATCATGGTCTCTCATGCGAATGGAGTCTTTTTTCACGCCGTGTTCCAGCACCCAGTTGTAACAAAACTCTTTCCAGTATTCGAATGTTTTCTTTGAATCGTCGGGATGACAGAAATATTCCATCTCCATCTGTTCGAATTCCCTGGTTCGGAAAATAAAATTACCGGGTGTTATCTCGTTACGAAACGATTTTCCGACCTGGGCTATTCCAAACGGGATTTTTTTCCGGGTGGTGGTGGCCACGTTTCTGAAGTTGACAAAAATCCCCTGGGCCGTTTCCGGACGGAGATAGACAAGTGCCGAACTGTCTTCGGTCACGCCCTGGTGAGTCTTAAACATCAGGTTGAATTTGCGGATATCCGTAAAATCCTTAGAACCGCAGTCCGGGCAACAGATGTCCAATTCAACGATTTTTGCTTTCAGGTCCTGGTTGGAGAGCCCTTCCACAATAATCTGTGGTTCCTGGCGCTGCTCAAGGGTTTCCTCTATCAGTTTATCCGCCCTGTGTCTGGTTTTGCATTCTTTACAATCCATCAGGGGATCTGAAAAACCGCCAACATGACCGGAGGCTTCCCAGACAGCTGAATTCATCATGATGGCACTGTCGATTCCCACCACGTCAAACCGGTTTCGAACAAATGAATCCCACCAGGCTTTTTTGATATTGGTTTTCAATTCCACGCCCAATGGACCATAATCCCAGGAATTGGCAAGTCCTCCGTAAATTTCCGATCCTGGGAATACAAACCCCCTGCGCTTGGCCAGGGAGATAATTTTGTCCATTGTTACTTCTTTACTCATTTTTTATTCTTTATTTAGGGGTTAACGCAGTTGATATGAAAGTATAGTGGTTCCGAAAAATAAACTTGGCGTTTTGTGGCCGTTTTGGAATTAATACCGACGGGGATATAACCCCTTAAACTCCTTGCATCTGGCAACATAGTTCCGGCGGGGATGTAACCCCGCCCTACCATATTCCTAACAATTGGCGCTTTATGCCTGATTCACCGTTTTGAACGGTAGGGCGGCCTTACATGGCCGCCTTTGGGTTTCTTCCGGCGGGGATGTAACCCCGCCCTACCGTATTCCTTGCTTTTGGTGATAAAGCTGATTACATTTTCTCCAGCGCCGTGATGGTGAATATGTTCAGGGTTTTATTGAGAACGCCCTTAACAGCCCTGGTCAGACTTATCCTGGCTTGAACAGCCAGTTCGTTTTCCGCTTTTAAAATGGGATGATCATAATAGAATTTATTATAGGCCCGGCACAGATCGTAGATATAGCTGCATAACACAGCCGGGTTCCGGTCTGCGGCACCTTGCTGCAGAACATCCGGGTATCTGGCCAGCAAAACCAGAAGACTAGACTCATCCTTGTCCCAGGCATAACCCTTAAAACTGTGCGACTTTTCATCCGATTCGGATTTCCTCAATACGCTGCAGATCCTGGCGTGGGTATACTGCAAATACGGGCCGGTTGCGCCCTCAAAGGAAAGAGATTCCTTAGGATTAAAACTGATCTCCTTGACCGCATTGGTTCGGAGGATGAAAAACTTGATCGCCGCCTGGCCAATATCCTCAGCTGTTGCCAATACATCGTCGTCAACATCTTCGCCATAAACATCACGTCGCTCCTTGATCTCCTCCAGGGCCATGGCGCCCATCTTATCCATCAAGTCATCCAGGTCAACCACGGTTCCCTCGCGGGATTTCATTTTTCCCTCTGGAAGGGTGATCATGCCATAGCTGATGTGTTCACAGCGATCAGCCCAATCGTAACCAAACTTCTTCAAAATCAGAAAGAGCATCCTGAAATGGTTATCCTGTTCATTCCCCACCACAAACAGGCTGCCATCAAGCTGATAATCGTTAAACTTGGTAACCGTGGTGTTGATATCCTGCGTCATGTACATGGCTGTGCCATCTCCACGCAGCAGGATTTTTCGACCCAACTTCTCCTTCTCAAAGTCTATGGCAACCGCACCGTTCTCTTCCCGAAAGCAGACTCCCCTTTTCAGAGCATCCAGAATAATATCCTTACCGCCTTTATAGGTTTGACTCTCAAAATAGAATTTATCGAAAGTGGCACCCATTCTTTTGTAGGTCTGGTGAAATCCATCCAGAACCCATCCATTCATGGTTTCCCAAAGTGTCAGCACTTCCTTGTCACCGGCTTCCCAGTCACGCAGCATCTGCTGCACCTCTTCCAGGATTGCCGGATTTTCCTTCTCCTTTTTGTCGTAGAGAACATAATAATCACCGACAAATTTATCACCCTTTTTCCCGGTACTCTCGGGAGTTGCTCCCTCTCCCCATTTTTTATAAGCCAGCATCGATTTACAGATATGGACACCCCGGTCATTTACCAGGTTTGACTTGATAACCGTGTATCCGTTCTTGTCCAGGATATTTGACAAAACCATTCCCAACAGGTTATTGCGGCAATGACCCAGATGCAGGGGCTTGTTGGTATTGGGTGATGAATACTCCACCATCAGCGATTTCCCCAAGCCCGAATCATTGTTCCCATAGGAGGAGTCTTCGGCACAAACCTTTATCAGCTCATCCGCCAGATACTCGGGACTGAAGAAGAAATTGAGATAGGGGCCGGTTGCTTTGACCTGACTGAAGTAGCGAGTTTCTGCCCAGTTATCTGCCAGTGAGGCGGCGATCATGGGCGGAGCTTTTTTCAGAACCCTTGACAGGGGAAAGCAGGCGAAAGCCAGATGTCCCATGTTTTCATCCGGCGGAACTTCGAACTTAAACTGGGACAGATCGACCTTGTCCTGTTGAAACTCTGTCTTGAGGATTTCAACCACGGTCTTTTCAACCTTGTTTTTAAAAAAACTGATGAGGTTCATACACGCCATGGTCTGTTACGCCTTTTTTTTCTTTGATTTGGAAAAAGGGGATCTGAATCCTTGAACTGCCTTTTCCAACCGCAGGTAGGTCTTGTTCCTGGCCAGAGATGCCGGGTCAAAATACAGAACAACCGGGCTGGCGACAAATACGGAAGAATAGGTACCCACTAACAATCCAATCAGCATGGCAAAACAGAAATCATGAATGATTTCGCCACCGAGGGTATAGAGAGCGAATACAACCAGGAAGGTCGTGACCGATGTCAAAATAGTCCGGCTCAAGCTCTCATTAACGCTGATGTTGATCACCTCTTCCATGGGCCTTTTGGGAAATCTGGCAACATTTTCCCGCACCCGGTCGAAGACTACGATGGTATCATTCAATGAATACCCGATTATGGTCAGCACCGCGGCCACAATGGTCAGGGTAAATTCCTTTTCCAGGAAGACAAATATTCCAAGGGTAATCAGAACATCATGAAACAGTGCCACAACAGCCGCCACACCATAGCGCACCTTGAAGCGGAACCCAATGTATGCCAGAATACCGATAAGAACAAAAAATGCAGCCTGAATAGCCTTTGTTTTTAACTGATCTCCTACCTTAGGACCAACCGTTTCCACGCGTCGGATGTCAAATGACTGGAATCGTTTTTCCAGGATCTTGCTGATCATGTCTGTTAACTGACCCGCCCTGCCTTTAATGGCATCAAGGGACAGGGTGACAATCACTTCATTGTCTTCTGCCTGACCAAAGGTGGTGATGTTAACTGCCGTTTTGATTTCATCCTGGAAAAGTTCACGGATGGATTCCAACTGGGGCTTCTCTAGAAATTTAATCTGAATCAGGGTACCCCCCCTGAAGTCGATACCATATGTCAGTCCTTTTGCGATCAAACCACCCAGACTTGCCAATAGAAACACAGTGGAAATTGCTAAAGCGATTTTTTTTCTCCCAAGAAAATTCCAATTGGGAGTAGTCTTAAATATCCTCATGGTTCAACCTATATTGATATTTTCTCAAGTCTCTGTCTCCTCAGGTAAACAAGCTCAAATAATGCCCGACCAACGATTATACTGGTAAACATACTGGCTACGATTCCAATGGACAGGGTAACTGCAAATCCCTTGATTGCACCTGTACCAAATTGAAAGAGTACAACGGCAGCCAGAATTGTTGTTATATTAGAATCTAAAATGGTAATGGTTGCTTTATTAAAGCCGGTTGACACGGCTGTTCTAATTGGGCTTCCCCTACCGATCTCCTCCCGTATTCTTTCAAATATGAGGACGTTGGCATCAACCGCCATCCCGATGGTCAGGATAATCCCAGCCATACCGGGCAGTGTCAGTGTTGCCTGAAAATAGGCAAGCGCAGCGGCAATCAGTGATAAATTAAACAGGAGTGCCAAAACTGCAAAAATACCGGCAACTTGATAGTATACAACCATAAAAACCATGACGGCAACAAATCCGATACAAAGCGCAACCAAAGACTTATTGATTGAGTCTTTTCCAAGTGACGGTCCTATGGTCCTCTCTTCATTGATCTTAATCGGAGCCGGCAACGCGCCGGATCTCAATACGAGTGCCAATTCTGCAGCCTCTTCCGGTGAAAAGCTACCGGTTATGACGGCTTCCCCGCCTGCAATCTCTTCATTGATTCTGGGAGCGGATTGAACCTTGCCATCGAGTACAATGGCCAGCAAACGTCCGGTATTATTCCTGGTAATATCGGCAAATGTCCGTTTCCCTTTGTCATCCAGTGATAAGCCTACAGAAGCCTGACCTGTTTGAGAAAATGAGACACGGCTATTTCTGATGCGATCACCCTGGAGTAAAACCTTCTTTTCCAGCAGATAGGGTCGTGTGGAGATCACCTCTTTGGTGAGGGGATCTCGGATCTCTTCAAAAAGAACCTCGTTATCCTTACCGGGGTTATCCATGGAGCCTTCATTGGCCACCAGTTTGAACTCCAAGACCGCTGTTGTTCCAATAACTCTTCTGGCCTGATCGGGGTCTTTCAATCCCGGCAGCTGGATGATAATGGAATCGTCTCCTCGCAACTGAATGGACGGTTCTTTTACGCCCAATTGGTCAATCCGGTTACGGATTGTTTCAAGGGCCTGCTCAATGGATTTCTTTTTGATACGGGTGATTTCATCTTCTTTCAAAGTAAGCAGGTAACCCTCTTCTGTTTTTAAGGTTTCATAGGTTTGACCCAGAAGACGTTCATAGTCGTCACCCTTCAATGCAAATGTTTCATCCTCTTCCAACAGGATTTCGATTTGATTGTCGCTGATTCTTTCAACACTGACATAGTTAATGGCATCTTCGATCAGATTATCTTCAAGCTCTTCGGCCATGCGATCAAGAATGGAAATGATGACCTGTTCCACTTCAACACCGATATCCTGGTACATCCCACCCTGCAGATCCAGACCCAGGCTGATAACGTTGTCCATCTGTTTGGGACGGGTAACATAAGTATGTTCCTGATCCTTAAAGGAGACCTCCAGTTTATCATCCAGAAAAGTCAAAAGCGGCTCTCCCTGCGGTGACAAGCGTTTTCCCTCGGACACCTCAAAAACGATACTGCGTTTGTCATCGGAAAGACTGACAGTTTCAATTTTCCTGACATTGGTAAACAGACCATTCAGTTTGTCGGCAATGTGAGAAAGAAACACCGTTTTGTCCGCGTTTTTTTTGAGATAGAGATAAGCCCCCGTTTCATCTTTTTCATACCTGAAATTGTTCTCAAGTATTTTTTCCAAAATGGGATGATCCATGGGGTACTCGAATGCATCCTCCGTCATCAACTGCAGCCGGTTATTCTTGATGTCAACAACCGTAAGATTAATATCCTTCAGGGGTCTATACAGCAGCTTAATTCTTTCAAACTGCTGCTCGGTTTCCTTAATTTTTACAGCCTCTTCTTTAGGCATGAAAGTTAACACCGTTGGGATATCAAACACAATGGCAGCAACTAACACAGCCAGAATAGCCAGTCCTTTCCAAGGTATTTTCATTACTTCGTCTCTGATGTGTTATTTTCGGTTTCGATCTCTTTAACAGGTTTACTTTGAACAACATTTGCCACTTGACTTTTTTGCAGCTTAATAATGGTCTTGTCAGCTATCTCAACCAGCATATAGTCTTTATCATCAAAATATTTGTTTATCTTGCCGTAGATTCCGGAAGAAGTAACAATTTGATCTCCTTTTTTCAATTCTGTAATCATTTGCTGATGTTTTTTAACTTTTTTCTGTTGAGGACGAATCACCAAGAGAAAGAAGATCAGGAAGATCGAACCGAACAGAATAATCTGTCCCATCATTCCAGTACCGCCACCACCGGATTGTGGTGACATGGCATAAAGATCGGGAATCAAAGAAAACATGGTATTGCTCCAGAAAATCAGATTTTTAAGATAAAGTACGTAACAATAGCTTAGTACTGTCGTTTCATGCCGTTGAAAAAAAAAACTCGCTATAAAGCGAGTGTCTATATTCCCCGGAATGACATGATTGCTTATTAAAACTGCCCTGTGCCCTTTACTTAAATCGACCCGTCGGATAAACCAGCAACTATATAATGGCTTTATATTAATTCAAGGCATTCTTAATCAGTACCTTTCATTTCGGAATAACGTCAACCGAAAATTAAGCCGACACGCCGGTATATTGATTTTGCTTAAGTCAAGCCCAGATCAAAACAAAAATCACTACTTGTCAGAAATAAATCCCCTTGGCTTGGGCAGGACTTTTTGGAGTATTTGAATCTGAAATCAGGTTATTGGCTGTTTCCTTGGCCTGTTTAATCATTTCATTCATACCAATACCCTCCCAACCGAAACCATTGATGGATAATCCCCGGTATTGATTCTGTAGTTTGTCTCTGTATTCCAGAAATTGCAGGTGTCCCAACTCCAGTTGGGGAATCCCTACCTTCGGTTTGATAATTTTTTTAAAAACCGGAGGATTTTTTAATTCTATCAATGCGCCGATATCATTTAAGGCTCTTCGCATCAGATCATCATCACCCAAAGACAGAAATTCTGGATTTCTGGCCCCGCCAACCAGAACTTCTACGATATTCATCCCTTCCGGAGCCCGACCCGGAAACATATGAATCGAAAACAGAGTACCCAGGGCAAACCGTTTTTCACTTTTAGGAGCCAGATAACCAAACCCAAAGGGAATTTTAACCTCACTGTCGAATCCGAAAACCACGTTGTAAACCACGGCTTCATTCACCGATTTCCGGGGCGGCTTGGCCAATCCGCCCAGCAGAGCAAGCGCCTGATTGATATGGGTGGAAAGCACAAGTTGTTTGCTTTTAATTTCGGATTGACCCGTTTGAATGGTCCAGTAATCAGCTTGTTTAGTAATCGATTCCACCGGGGAGTTCATTCGAATATTGGCCGATTCGGACATCATGGTGATCAAATGCTCCATGCCATTTTTAAAACTGACCATGGACGGCAGTCCGGATGTATTCTTTTTTTGTCGTTGCGTTTTGATAGCACCTTTGAGTACAGACCCATATTCCTTCTCCAGCCGTCTCAAACCGGGCATGGCCGCGTCAATGCTCAGAGTATCAATATTCCCGGCATAGGTTCCGGTAAACACGATATCGACAATAGGGAGAACTGCTTTTCCAAATCGATGGGTAGCCCAATCGGCAACAGTCTGTTCCTCCTGCTTCGGTTTACGAATCAGGTCTGCCAGAACTCGCAGCTTTGAAGTGAAAGGGATAATATTGCTTTTGATAATCGCTGGTGGGGTTTGGGGAAGTTGTACCAATTTCCCTCCCAGACAGATATAGCGAACAAACTGTTTTAAGGGTGCCTGTTGAATACTGTCGGTGACAGCCAGATCAGACAGCAATTCCCGACTTTCAGCCACATTGTCCAGAAAACCGTGAGGTCCCCATTCCGCGAGAAAGCCTTGCTCATTCATACTGCGGATCGCACCACCCACTCGCGAGTCCTTTTCCAGAATCAAGATGTTTTTTCCGGGAGCCTGCTTTTTAAGGAAATGAGCCGTGGACAATCCGGAGAGTCCTCCACCGACAATCACAACATCAAAGATTTGTTCATTCATTATTCTACCAGCATGACTTGAAAAGATCTGTTGTTTTGCAGAAGAAAGTCCGCCCTTTGGCCGGGAGCCCCTGACAGTTTAATTTTTATGACATTCCGTGTCAGATGCTTGATCTCAACCTGCATTTTTTCGGGATAGTGCAAACGGATTCCAGCCGTCTCATCGTTTGGCGAATTGACCTCAACCCAATACTCTCTCCCGGATAGAAGATTCAGTATTTCACCTTTTCCATCGATAAGAAAGCCTTCCTTTTCCCCGTTTTGATCACGAAGGCATGATAGTGCAGATTTTTTTTGAGAATACTGATGTTCCGGGTTCAGATTGTCCTGCTGGTCTATCTGAACCTGAAAATAGCGATTGCGTTCAACAATAAAGCGAACGGCCTGGCAGCTTTCCCCTGACAGATTGAGTAAAATGGTATTCTTGTCCTCCCATTTGACATCGACCTGAACCGACACCGGAGCTTCCCATTGTAGATCCCTGATATAAGGCAGTCCAAATTCCGGTCTGATATGGACTGCATAGGTTTTCCCCGGTTTTACCGCCAGCAATTCACTTTGCGCGGAAATCTCAAACAATGGATGAAGCATCTCTTTTGTAAAAAAACGCCAGGTAATCTTTTTTTTGTGGCGCTGATGATCAAACTGAACCTCAGCCTGATAGTGCTTTCCCCATTGCAGTCGATGCAAAGGAAAAAGGGCGTACTGGTTTTCCTCAAATTTCCGATTGGGATCATTTCGGCTGTGAAGCAGATATACCGGTGATACTTCTGCCTGGCTCCTGCCATTAAATTCGTACAGGGTAAATGCAGTAACCTTGACATCCTGATAATAGGCCGGATTAAATTGAATGGAAACCGGATAGCCGGAAACCGACTGATTCGGCAAGGGATCAGGAATCTCCTCATAAAATACTGGTGAAACGCCAGACATCCTGTCAGGTGGCCAGATGACTATGGAAGGTGCGTTTTGCAGGGTTTTACTTTTTACCTGTTCAATGGTGGCAACGGAAATTTTTCTGGAATCCCGGCAGATATCCTGGTAATAGGGCTCATTGCCGGAAAAGGTCGTCGTTTTACAGGTCTGGTTCAACTGCTCGTTTCCCATATTATAAACAAAGGTATATCCCTCCCTTGAAGGAACCAGGGCAATACCGATCTCGTTCATGCTAAAATCCAAAAAGCCGAAACGGTGATAGATTGCACTCATCAGACCATCGATCGACTCCAGGGAATCCCTTTGACCGGAGGAAAAGTTCTCAGTCACACTGTGAGTATAATAGCCCTGGGCAATGGCGCGGTCCCCGGATTGGACTCCAGTGAAAAACCGATTGCCCTGCTTTTCAAAATGCGTGATGACCTGATTCCCGGAGATATACACTGCATGGTTGTGAGCCGATTGCTGCAGAACAGGATTCCATCCAAAAATCGGCAAACCGGCCCTGGTTCGAATCTGGTTTATATACTGGTGGGCGAATAGAGCCTCGCGAGAAAGAAACTCATCAGCAACACTCTTTTCTGCTGAAGAGATTAATAGACAAGTCAGTAAAAAGAGTGAAAGGAAGCGCATATTATTCCGAATCAGGCTGCAGCTTTCTGAATATACCGACAACATTAGGGATTGGGGAGGCCTTGAAATTCATTTGAAATCCCGGAGAAGACTCTTCCAGAACACCGGTAAATTCATATTCGTGCGATCCGCTTTGTATATAGAGCTGCGCTTCTGGGCCGCCTTCACCATACATGGCTCTGTTGATCTCCAGGGGAAGCACCATCAGATGGTTGATAAATTCATGGGTTGAATAGGGTAGTTTTGAATGGATAAAGAGAACGTTTCCCCCGGAATCAACGGCAATTGCAGCAATGCTCGACTTCTTGGATTGAGGGCTCCAGACATTCTTCCCCCTGCATGAGATCATTCGAATACTCTGTACAAAAGTGGTATAGATGCCTTTCCACTGATCAAACGAATCGCACTGACGATCGATTATCATGACATCCGGGACTTCCGGTCTGGTTTTGCCGAAGGCTAAAATGGTTTTGTCTTTACTCAGGTAAGGATTATTGATGTGTGTTTCCGTGCGCATATATGACACGCTGGTCTTAAAATCCTGACGATACATGCTGGCATTGATGACGGCAACCAATTGCTCTTTTTGGCTCCACTGTCTGGCTGTTAACAGCACATCCTCATTCTGGGCTGAAGTGTTAAACAATTTGAATTCAAAGTAGGCTGGGTTGATGCGCAGAATTTTTATCCTTGAATCTCCGACATCCGGATTCCAGTACCCGTTAAAAAAACCAAGTTCCAGTCCCGGTTCCAAATCCAGCCAGTTTCCCTTTGCTGAAACGGACAGGAGGACAAACAATAAAAGCGGAAATAACTTTTTAGCCGTGCAACTCATTGTCTCCATTCATTAATAAACTGGATAACCGTTCGACCGGAGGGTTTATCATGATTGTTTCTCTGGGCAAACTGCCGGAAGTATTTCAGCAAGTCCTCCGTCTGGTATTGGATGCCGGCTCTGTCTGCGCAACCAAAGAGAATCTTTTGGAGATCTTTATAAACCGGCACTTCAAAAAACAATTTCAATCCGAATCGATCATCGATTGCCCGCTTTTCATCAATCAACTGTTTCTGCTCGGGTAACCGTTCATCAAGTTCTCCCCTGACGACCAGGTCTTTACGGTTGGAAGTTGCGATCAGCAAGATGTTCTTTGAGGGATTAACAACACTTCCTTCCAGAATGGATTTCAAATGTCTGAAATCCGTGTTATCTTTATCAAAGCTCAAATCATCACAAAAGAGCAAAAACTTTTCAGGCTTATTTTTCAATTTTTCTGAAATGGCAGGAATCAGAATCATCTCTTCCGGTTGAATCTCGATTAAACGCAATCCCCTTTCCGCATACCGATTCATCAATGCAAGAACGCTGCTGGACTTCCCAGTGCCCCTTCCCCCCCAAAGCAAGACATGATGAGCAAAACCGCCATTGAGGAAACTCTCTACATTTTTGATGAGTCGATCCCGATTGAGATCAATGCCTATCAGCTTTTCAAAGCTTTGTGTCTGGCTGGGGCGAACGCCGCAGATGGCAAATCGACCGTTTGCCCGCTTTTTAATGATACAGGCAGGAAACAGACTGTAGATACCACCTGTGTTTGATTCCCAAAAGGTCAACAGGCGTTGAGCAATTCCTTCCCACTCTTTTTCTTCAATAATATCAGAGAAAGCATTCTGCAGGACGGAAGGAAACAGGGACGATTTTTCTGATGGACCATGATTCCCAATGGGAGGCAGATCCGGTCTGCTATTGGTCCCGATCTCAATAAGATTTAAGAAACTGAGTGCCAGATGATGAGGGCACAGGGTATATAACTTTTCAAACAGAGCACAAATAGGAGTTAAAACCTCCCGGGAATAATCGGGGTTTTCCTTCCTGAGATAATCCTTCATCCGCTCGAAATCCGTAAGCGTCAAAAGCAGGAGATCTTTCCAGGGATTCTGCGCCAAAGGGGGGTTAATCTCTTCTATTGAATTCCACAGGGCTCCGCGAAAACTGCTCCAGGTCGATAAAAATCCTTCACTGTTACGAAGCTCACGGTTTAACCACTCCCTCTGCCTGCTAAACAAAGGTTCCAGACCATTTTCGCGCTTTATCTTCCATTGCAATAGCAATTCGGATTCTATTTTTTCAATCAGATTGATAAAAAGTTTTAATGCGGGCTGATTCAAAAAAAGGGATCTGCATCCCGTCAATGTCAATTGATCTAGAATCCAGCCAACAGAATCCAGAACCTGCACATACGAGTCATCAATTGCCGTTTCGTCCCATTTCAGTTTAGATCCCAACGTTTTCCTTGTTGCTTTTTATTATCCATTGAGGGCAATGCGGTGTAATACACACAGGCGGGGGTGTAACCCCAAAAGCGCTTAAATAAAAATAAAAATTGGCAAATCAGTTCGTTGATTATTAATTATTATCAATTAATTGTTGACTATTTATCTTACAAAAACAATTAGTTGTTAAGGTCTATCACTTTGTGAATAATTAATAATCAATTGTTAATTACCAACTTGAGAGTATAGGGTTCTCTGTCATGCCGGACTTGATCCGGCATCCAGATTTTTGAAATAATTATGGATTCCGTGTCAAGCACGGAATGACAACATGTCAGCTTTCTATGGCCTATAATT
>Ga0180009_10000146_pt1 | contig 108700 bp, 84 predicted proteins | sample OS_PC_MetaG_FD_123537 | JGI IMG/M metagenome (GOLD analysis project Ga0180009, IMG submission 123537) | Groundwater microbial communities from the Aspo Hard Rock Laboratory (HRL) deep subsurface site, Sweden - OS_PC_MetaG | ecosystem: Environmental > Aquatic > Deep subsurface > Groundwater... | reverse complement strand
TCCTTCCTCAAAACCAAAGTCGAAAAAGTCTCTACTCCCCAATTATCCAAGACAACCCGCATAAAGCAGGTCTTGCGCAACCTGGACGTACCCAAAGACATCGGCTTTGTCAAGGAAGTCTATGTACCCGCTAACCCCTCAGAATACCTGATTATCAATATCCAGGACCTGCACTGTAACTACCAGGCCCAGAAGAATATTAATAATATCTTAGATTATCTTACCTCTACCTATGGCTTAAAGGTCATCAGCGTCGAAGGCGGCTCCGGCCGGATCGATACCACCTTTTATAAGGAACTGCCGGATGAAAAGATAAAGGAGCAGGTCGCCGAGTATTTTTTAAAGGAAGCGCGTATAAACGGTACCGAATACTTTGCCATCAACACAGACAAAGACATCGCCCTCTACGGAGCAGAGGATGAGAAATACTACGATAAGAACCTGGAGGCCTTTTTAAAGGCATTACCTAAAAGAGAAGACATATTAGAGGATATTGCGGTATTAGAGAATGACCTTACCATATTAAAGAACAAGATCTACAACAAACGCCTGAATGAGCTGGATAACCATATCGTCGCCTATGATAACGGAGAGTTGGGTTTCGAGGAATATATACTATATATCACTAATCTATACCCAAAGAAGAAGCTAGGACGCGATTTTGAACAATTACCCAATCTTGTCGATAGTATCAATATAAAGAAGAAACTGGATTTAGAAAAGGCCGAATCCCAGCGTAAAGAGCTGATCGATTATCTGACTAAACATCTGACCAGAAACTCTCTTGAGGAATTCTTAAAGGTGACGGTTGAATTCAAGGCCAAGACCCTGGATGCTGTGCAATACCATAATACCCTAAAAAGACTCTATGACAGCATGTCCAACAATACGCAGCTATTAGCTAAGGCCTGGCCGGAGCTAAACAAATACATCGAATATCTGGACAAGCATGAAAACCTGGATAAATTCATGCTGTTCAATGAGATCGATACATTAGTCGACAGGATAAAGAACTCCCTTTATACAAGCTATACCCAGAAGAAGCTGGACCGTAATTTAAGGACAATCCGGATGAGCCGTAATCTATTTTCGACCAAGTTGCTTAACCATGACCTTAAGTACATGAAGAAATACCGCAGTGATTTTAACGCCCAGAGGATAACCAAGTTTATCGAAACAGAGGCCAAGAGATTAAAGCTGGATCTACCCATACCCATAGATCTAACTGATATGGAGAAGAACCTGCCGATATTAGAGGATTTTTACCATTATGCCTCAGAACGTAATAACATCTTAGCCCGCAATACCCAGGAAGCTATGGATACAGAAGCTGAAAGTATCGGAGTGTTAGTTACAGGCGGTTTCCATACAGACGGCATAACTGAATATTTTAAAGACAAAAGGATCAGCTTTGTAATCATCTGCCCGGCCATCGATAAGCTGGATGATGACGATAAAAGATACATAGATGCATTGAAAGGTAAAAAGACACCCTTTGAAGAAATGGTAGAAAATGAATCAGAACCACTTAGGGACACATATTTTAAAGAGGAAGAATAATGAAGTTTAGAAAAAAAATAATTAAGATTATTACTTTAACTCTTATACAATCATTTCTGCTACTAGACTTTGCATGGTGTGGGGCTAATAACTTTTTAAACCATAACCGATTTGTTTACAGGAGCACACTAGCTCCACACCCAACATTTGGAGAAGATAGTATCAGGAAAAGCTTCTTATGGATATTGCAAGAAGCTTCTTCATCTTTGAAAGAAAATCTTGATCGTAGCGCGAAATTTATAAAAGTAGAAACAGGAACTGATTTAGACCCGAGCGAAATATTAACAAAAAGAATTGATAGCCTTTTTAGAACCGTCCCGGAATTAAACCTGGCTATAAGAGAATATATAATTGCGCAAGATGATAAAGTTTCTCAGATATCATTTTTACCTCCCAATTCTAATTTCATTGTAAGAGTAATTGATGATATCGAAAAATTAATGAACGATCCTATAAAAAGGAACCAATTGATAAAGGAATTTGGGGAAGATAATGCCGATAAGATAGTTACTTTAGCCGCATTACTATCAAAAATAGGTTTTGGCCATAATAAGTTAAATCCAAAAGATAAGAGAACTTATTTTAAAAATAGAATTTTTGCTATCAAAATGTTAGATAACTTGAAAAAGAAAGGATTAAAGGAAATATTAGGGATAACAGATGCCCAATATGATCTGTTTGTAGAGGCAATCTTACGTGAGGGGTCATTTGGTTATGGAACAGAGCCTGAGGAGAAATTCGATGATTTTAAGGAAATAATGGCACACGATGGTATTAATATTATATTGCCAGGTGAGCCCGAAAAACCTGATTTTATAAATATTATTGTTCGGAGTAAAGATAAATTTAAGAACCCTTTAACATGTTTATTAAGCATTGCTTCTGAAATTAATATTTCTAAGGCGAGATTACAGGAGTGGCAGAAATATGGAACGGTTATAAAAGCATTAGGCGAAATAGCTTCTAATTTAGAGATAGTTGATATTTATAAGGAAATAAAGATTGCAGAATTAACAGGAGAAGATGCGGCAGGATTGAATGACGAATTAAATAAAAGATTACGAAAAATCATTAAAGAGGAAATAATAAACTCAGAAAAATTTGAAAAAAGATTAAAGGATGAAGTAAAACGTAAGCTAAGAGGGAAACCTCCAGGGGAAGTAAAAGAAGAGTTTACCAAAATATACGAACAGATTAAGGCCAATATTGGTGAAGTAAATAGTGAGTCCTACCTTTGGTACATAAGTTCTTATGGCATACAAGATAGTTTTGTAACTAAAAACGGAGAAGTGATTATGATGTTTGCTCTTGATTGGATTCCTTCTCTAGGTATGGCAGGGAATTTATTGCATGTCAGAGAGTTTCATCCACAAAGGATAAAAAAACTACTAACTCAGGTAAATGCTGCAATGAAAATGGATACAAAATTAATAATAAATCGTATCAGGGAAAATGAGCAGTTATATCAAACCATCAAACATCTGTTTAACGGGTTGCTGCATGAGCATCTTACAATGTCAGTTCCTTTTGAAATAACATGGAATAGGGTGATTTTAGAATATGATGATGGGAGAGCTAAAGTAGATAGAAAATATAGCAAGGCATATGATGAGGCTGTGAGAAAAAGCGAAGAATTCTTGCAATTACTGGATGAAAAACGGGGATTACCAAAAAGACAAATAAACTTAGCTAAGAAATTCAAGAATGCTAGAGAGATATCAAAATCACTTTATGAATTTATAACTAAATATGAGACCAATTATGGGAGAAAAGATAATAAAGATTTTTATGCAGAAAAAGTGCAGGCATTATTGGATATTGTATTATTGGCTAAAAGCTTAGGGATATCGGAACAGGAAGATATTAGCGCAGAAGAGATTAAAACCTTAATTGCTAAACTTCCGGCTGAAAAACGGATGTTTGCTGAAGGTATTGAGATAGTAAAAATGATCGATTTAATAAAAAATCTTTCTGATAAAGAAAAAAATAACCTTCAGAACAAAATTAATCTATATTTTACACTGAAATATTATGTGTTTGATAGGATGAATTTTCAGGAAGGCGCACTTACTCTCTTTGTACCTCATTTTATGGCGGTATCTAAACTTCAAAAAATTTCGAGACAAAATAGCTTGATAACTTTCAAAGAAATGGCTAAGAAAGGCCTACATAATTACCAATTAGACCAAAATGCGTATGTTGAAGGAAGATTTAATATTGATGCTGAAGATGCAAGCGCCAAGACAAAAAATACCTTAAATGAACTATTGGCTGTACTTCGAGGATATAAAGAATTCCAAGTGGAACTAAAAGCAAAAAATCCGTATATTATGCCACTTATATTGAAAATTATTTTATCCATTACCAAATTTGACGATGCAAGTAAGCCTGTTGCAGATAGAAAGCAACACAAAAATGATAGTGCTCAAGTTATTATTAATATTATGGAGGAGGCATTAAAATTAGGCAATAAACCCTTTGATTCTGTTAGAGATGAAAAGGGAAATGTAATCTTGGATTTATCTGGAGACAGGGCACTGCAAGTAACAGGTATGGATGTGTTAGAGGCTTTGGTAGGGATGGATGCAGCAGGGCAAGAAGAATTTAATCCGCCATATTTATTTTATGAAGCTTATAGGAAAATTCATGAACGTAATAAACAACTTTTAAAGGAAGGCAGAGGTAGTGAGGTAATAGGATTAACATTCCATGTAGGTGAAAGTTTGGAGGATGTAACGCCGCAGTCAGCAATAAGACATGTGCTTGAAGCCACATTTATGCAAGATTTTATGCCGGGGACAACTCATCTTAAGCAAATAGAAGAATCAATATTAGAGCGATTGGGGCATGCGATTATATTAGGCGTAGATTTTAATCAATTATTAGAAACCGAAAAAAGTGAAAATATTGATGAAAGAATTCGCCAAATAAACTTTGATTTATGGTTATTGGAACAAGATTTACCATTAATATCTGTAACAGAAGCGAGCTTGAGGCGGGAATTAGAAAATTTAAACGGATATTTAACATCAGAGTTTTATAAAAAAGCTATAGAAATTTCCATGCTTAAAGAAAAAGGAGAATTTACCCCAGATGATGAAAATAGATTGAGCGAATTAGAAAACTATATAAGAGAACATCGGGAAAAATGGAGGCATATAAATATTTCGGAAGATGGACTAGAAGTTATAACCAAGTATGATCCGAAACAGATTAGGGATTTAAAGACCAGAGCTGGATTTATACGTGATGAATTAATAGAAAGAGATGTTGTGGTAGAGACAAATCCTACTTCAAATGTCGGAGTTTCTCCGTATATTTCTGATTATAGTGACCATACCTTAAAGATATATTTGTCATATAAATATGGGGGCTGGGCAAAAGATTTAATAGAGGAATTAAAAGAAAATAAAGAGTATCAACAAGAGCTTACTAAAGCAAACGATTATCTTAATCACGAGCAAAGTAAAACAAATAAAGACAAAAAAATGAAAGTAACAGTTAGCACTGATGACTTGACATTATTTGGCACATCCTTTACCGAAGAGCTCTATAGGGTTGCTGTTGCGCAAGGTATAAGCGTTGAAGAAATACTAGATATTGTAGAGACAGGATTCGATGCTAGGATGGGGAGGGAAAACCGAGACTTATTTAATAAAAAGAATATTAAAGAACAAATTTCAGGGATGAGAGAGGTAAACAAAGAAGAGAATCGTGTGATGCAACTTTTAAACGAAGAAGATAGAGAGATAGAGGCGGCTGAAATTTTAGATAGATATCCAGGAGAACCTCTGCTCGAATTTGCCCGTTTGCTTGTTTTAGAAATAATCACTGATCCTAAAGGTAGACGTGACATTATTAAGTATCATAATGAGAGACATTTCAATGAATTATTCGAATTTTCTGAGCCTGTTTTAGAAGCATTGCGAGCATTATTGCCAAATCCTGAGAGGGCAAAAGTACTTATTCGCTTGGCAATATATTTTCATGATGTTGGATATTTTACTAAGAAAGATAAAGCTATAGCAGCAGGACATGAAGAAGAAAGTAAAAGAATATTGCGTGATTTGCAGCACAAGCTTGGTTTAACAAACTTAGAAGTCGAAGCAATATGTTATATGATTGATAGCACTAAATTCAGACTGCACGGCACTGAGGAAGATGTAGGAGGGGTGAAGAAAATTGTAAATCTCGAGCAAGAAACTCAAAATAATATTAGAGCCTATCGTTTATTAAAGAATTTTAATATTGGGAAAAAACTTCGCATTTATGATCGAAGGTTCTTGCAGACTTATTTATCGAATAACTTCAAAATAACAACGGCAGGATTTGAAGAATTGCTTTTTGAGGCAGGGAGAGATACGCGTAATTTAATTATGGGAGCTATTGTCGGAGGCCATTTATTACCTGTTGCAGATCTTTATGCTCAGGGTAAAGAGTATCCTTTTCTCGTAGGTGGAGGGTTGCAACCAGAATTTAAAATTGATGGTATCCATGCTCCAACTCGATTTGATCAAGTCAGAAATACAAATTTCTTTTTGACAAAAATAGCCACTGATATGCGGCTAAAATATTTTCTAGGGATTGATTCAGAAGGTAAAAAACTTCCAGGCTATTACAATGAATTGTCTTTAGATCATTGGATTTCAGAAGAACTAAGAGAATTACGCAGGGAAAACATGGCCTTAATACAAAAAATAGGAAACGCAATTGAGGGCTTAAGGAATGGAATAGATGTGGATGCTAATGGTAATAATAATGTAGATATATTAAACGGATTTATTCTTGAAGGAATAGAAAAGGGAATTTTTGATAAGGAAATTATAGCTGCTCTTACTCAAGAAATTAATGATTTTAAACAAGAAGGGCTAGAAGTGAAGCGCAGTTTGTTAAGGCAAGCTTTACAAAAATCCCTAAAACAATTTCTGAAACAAGAAAATTTAACTGAAAAAGATTTTAAAAATATTTTTGACGAACAATTTCCTCCAACTGTAATTAATGCTATGGCATCTGAAATGATAGTGCGAAGATATAATTCAAGTGAAATAGTGTTAAGAGAAGGCAATATTAGTCCCGATGATAATGCATATATGGTATTATCTGGCCAAGCAAATATCTATAAAAAAGAGGGGCAAGGATATAGGCGTATTGAGGATATAAATACAGGAGAAATTATTGCTAAGATTGACTTTTTGGGGGGTGTTGTAAGAGATGTGTCTGTGTCAGTTACAGAAGGAACGATTCTTGCTCAAATATCACAACGTATGTTTAGAGGGCTTTATTTTACTAACAAACTTTTCGCTGATTTTGTAGACGGATTGATTGAACAGCAACGAGAGCAATTAGATCTTGTAGCAGCTTATCCGACTACGGGCAAAAGCGACACTATAATGAATATTTATCTTAAAGATAAACAGATAAAGAAAGAGGGATCTAGACCATATAGGATTAGCTCAGAGGCAATAGACGAAAATGTCGATAAAATATTAAAGACGCTTCCAAAAGATATCTCTGCAAAAGAAATAATCATCGTATCTAAGGGGCCTTTAATTCAGCTTTTACCAGATCATAAAGATGGTAAAAAGACAGTGATAGTTATTAACCATATATTATTTCACTCTTTAAGCAGGGAAAATTGGAATGAAAATCTTCTTGCTGTACTTACTAACGAAATACCTAATTTGAGAGCAGAGATAGAAGAAGATAGAGATAAAGATGTAGAGCTCTTAAGGAAGGGAGTAGCTATAGCAGAAGAACTTTTACGTAGATGGCAAGCTGGTAAGATTATTGAAATAAACAATGATTTAGAGGGATTAAAAGACGTTGCTGATAATATAGCCAAAAAAGAAATAGAGCATCTTATTAGTATTAATAATAATTTGATAGTCGAAAATGGTCTAACAGAAGGAATGATAGAATATTTAGCAGAAAATATTCTAAAAAGAAGAGGAAAATTATTTAGGCAGAATTTAAGGAATGTGATTGAAGAAAAACTCAATTTTAAGGTCATGCCCTCTATAGACTTGCCTATAAAAAATCTTGTGCATAGAGTTACTAGCCAACTGGTAATTACAGACCAAGATTATGATGAAATTAAAAGACTTATATTAATACCTTTTATAGATATTTTTAGGACTGAAAATATAACCCAGAGGATGAACGAAGATACGTGGAAATGTTTTCAAAGTTATAAGGGCATGAAAGTTGAATTTGATTTGGGAAAAGTAAAACCGCACACGTTAAGCTTATTAATAGCTGCAGATAGAGTGCATCAGAAGGCAAATTCTTTATTTGTAGAAAAATTAATAGCTAACGGAAGAATCAGTACGCTTTTAAAGTTAGCAGCAGAAACTCACAATGCTTATTATCGAGGTGAAATAGATAGGATGCTTAAGGGTGCAGATGTTTTAATCGCAGAGTTTGATTGGTTAAATGAAGATGATGTTGAAGAATTCTTAATTACAGGCGAAAGTGCTCCTGGTAAATCTACTATGGGAGAGCAATTTAAAAACAGGCGAGATGAACCTAATTGGAAAGGGAAGTTAAGCTTAGAAGACGTAAAAGAGGGAAAAAGAATTAAATTTTTAGAAAAAATTATACGTCGTCAGTTAGAAAACATGGAAGGTGAAAGACAATTAGAATCTGATAAACGAGTATATGAACAAACACTTACTGAAGTTCAAATAAAAGGTATGATATCTAAATACAAATCTATTCTTGAAGAATTAGAAACTATGGATGAAGAGGCAATAATCTCCAAATTTGCGGATTTGCAATTAAATACGGTTGCGCAACCGTGGGATATTTTGATGAAAGAAGCGGGAAACTATAAAGGCAAAAAAACGGATAGAGCATTATATTTATTTGGGTTGCAAGAAGCAGCAGTAATTAGCAATGTTATGATTATGAGTGTAGGGGAAATATTAGGAGAATCTAAAGAAAGGAATTCTTTAGATAATTCAGCTTTAAGACTAGTCAATGCCTTTTGGCGAGCTACCAATCCATGGTATGACTATTTTTCTAAAGATGGATTAACTTTGATCTCAAAAGCATTTGATCTTAAAGAGAGTAAACAAACTTTAGGTAAAGACGAAGTTTTAAAAGATGAGATTGTTTTTAAAGCAATATTAGAGGCGATAAAATCAGACGCAGCTCAATCGCTAATTGGTAAATCTGTTGCTGAGCGTTATCCAAATGCAGCAATGATGTGGATGGATTCTCAGATAAAAAAGACTATTAGTGAGCTAGGAATTAATCCTAATGATATAAATGCACGCGCTATAAGAAACCTGTTGGGTATAAAGGGTATCGATTATGGCATTAAGAAGGGTTTAGGAACAGACGGAACGCATACCATTGTTTTAAACCCGGATGCTCAAATACCAGAAGATAAATATGGAGAAGCAGCGCGTTTAGTAGTAAATAAAGGATATAATTTGATTGATAAGACTAGATTAGCAGAGCCTTATAGTGTGATTGATAGATATCCCCCAACTATATGGTATGAGGGAAAAAACAGACAAGGTTGGGGATGGGTAGATGCCAGAAAAATGATCGAAGCTGCTTTAAAAGAAGTAGGATTGGATATAACAGATGAAAATATGGCTAAAATTCGTTCATATTTAAAAGTGGAAAGTACTTTTTATCATGGGGAGACAGAATTTACGATTGTAGTTGAGTCAAAAGGGGAAACAGTAGAAAGTGTTCTACGAGAACATGAATTTTTACATATTGAGTTAGAAAAATCTGCAAAATCTCAACAGCAAACTTTAAAACAGCGTATTCAGGCAGAAGATTTAGTTGAACAAGCCATATAATTAAAGATATTAATCGACACAAAAATGCAAGATTTTGACGTAGGTAGACATATTCAGCTAAAGATTATTAATATAACATGTTGGGAACAAATAAGTTAAGTAAATAATTTTTTTTAAAAATTCGTTTGCAAAAATCAAAAAAATAAGGTATACTTTAGTCATTATTTAATACATTATAAAAGTATTCAATAATATGGAAACAAAGTAATTAAGGCGAAAAAAATGAATACCAACACTAAAAAATTAAAAGGAATGACAAGAATAATCAGCCTGGTTCTTATCCAGACTTTTTTGGCGATGAACTTTGCCTGGTGTGGAATAACTGAAATGTCATTTGCCCAATTTCAGGCTTCATCTAGCACCTTGGCCCCCCAGATCACATTAGATAAGGATTCTGTTAAAACTTTATTTACACGCAGCTTGGTTGATATAACTCAAGAAGAAGTTACTGCCAGTAGCGAATTACAAGTGGGGCAACCACAGACAGCGGGAAAAAGTGCGATCAACACTCTTGGTACAGTATTAAGTGGTGCATTTACTATTCTGGTTGCTTGGAGTAGCGTTGTAGATGCAGCTATGTTAAATGCTAATGCTATTCTTATGCAAAATATTTCACTGTCCAGTCTTAGTCCTCTACTTATAATTCCCGTGGTAATAGGTATGGTTGCCATGTTTGGTCTTTTGAAAAAGAAAGCATCTGCTTATCTAGAGATTTTTAGAAAGCATATTAATGGCAACTCGGGAAAAGTATTAGCAGATCTTAGCAAAAATGAAGAAGTATATGATGCTTTTGATAAAGCGCTTAATAAATTTTTTGCAGAACAGTACAAAAGAGAACTTAATGATCAGGAAATTAAGTTTTTTGGTGCGCTTTGGCTTGCTTTAGGAGAACTTGATGATTCAGAATTGATAGCGTTTACATACTTTAGTTTTGAACAGATTGAAGAACTCTTACAAAACCTAGATAGGCAACAGATAAGGCAATTTGCAAAACTATTTATTGAGGGTTTACCAAGAGTTCAAAAGTTTTTTAAAGACCCGGAAAGATTCAATAGAAAACCTACGCGTGAAGAAATCCAACATTTTGTACCAATTTGGCGGGCATTGGGACAAATCGACGCTCAAGAAATAAAACTATTTGCACGTCTTAGTCTTGAAGAGGCAAAAGATCTATTCCAGAATCTTAATCGACGAGAGATAAAACAGTTTGCACAATATTTCGATAATATAATCATTAAATTGCCTCATAAAGTAAAAGAATATGCGGTGAATAAAAGATGGGCTCAAGGCAATGAACAAAGAATGGCTCTTAATCGTGATGAAAAATCTGGAACTACGGATATTAGGACGGTTTTAGAATTAGCAAAGGAAGCAGCTCTATCAGCAGGGGGATTGACTGAAGAAGCACAGAAATATTTTAGCAAGCAAACTGATCGAATTAAATTCATAAAACTTGTAGAACTAGGAATAATTACTACTACACGTTCAGGTCTATATGTAGTAAATAAAGCTTGGTATTTCGGGCAGTCAAAAGATGATGCGCGTATACATGAAATAGCTACTGATCCAAGTACGCAAGCTCTTAGTGCCGACGAAGCTTATAAAGCAGCAAAAAAGAAAATTGAGGAACAAGGTTTAGTATGGGATGATAAATTAGAGGAATTTATCCCGAGTAAAGTAAAATTTGTTGCTAAACAGCAAGCTGTAAAGTCTGATCCTGTTTCTACCCAAGATAAAGCTGTTCAACCTATCCCCAAGGCAAAAGATTTGGCCGGACAGGCAAAACTAACTTATGATGCACTAAAAGATAGGTTAACCAGCTTAAAAAATAATAGTAGCATGAACGAAATCGTAGATGGCATGTGGCCTTTCTTAAATAATCTAGGTCAATATTATGACTTTGAGATGGATGAAACGGGGGAAAGGATAATAAGAGCTTCAGGCATAGCAAGGCTCAGGCGCGATATCCCGTGTATAGTTATTCAAGATCTTCATGCGCTTTCCGATCAGTTGGCAGATATCCTTTTGACAGAAGTTAATGGGATATCACTTTTAAGATTGCTTGCTGAAGGTAAACTACAGATAGTTCTTTTAGGAGATATAATGCATTCTGAAGATAAGGAATTAATGGACAAAGTAAAAGATGAGTTCTGGGCGCTAAATAGTAATGCTGAAGTAAAACAGCTTGATTTTGCAGTATATATTGAGGATCTTATAAAAGCAGAAGGCAAAAAACCAGCGGGTTTAAAGAATATGTTCGAAGAAGCAACCCGTTCTTTAAAAGCTGCAGCCATGGTTATGCTTCTTAAACAAAATTTTAAAGACAATGTTGTTGTGTTAAAAGGTAATCATGACAATATAAAAAATGAAAATGATGCTAAACTTCCTGGTTTTGATACAAAAGAAGGCTATGGTAATATGTATTTTAATAAGTATATAACTTTTCCTGGCGATGGCGAAGCATATAAAGCTTTTTATAAAGCTGTATTTGGACAAGAGTTCATAGATGCCTATGGTATTTGGGATAATGTAATGGAAATCGCTGCGACTATGGAGCCTGTTGTTTTTACACATGGCCCTTCCTGGAAAAAACTAACATTTGAGCAAGTAGCGAAAAGAGATGCAGAAGCAGTCAGAGGTTTAATAGGTTATCAGATGTTTCGTATCCAAGACCGACCTGAAAACCATAAATTACAGGTAAACGATTTCTTGCGAATGATGAGTGAAGCAGAAGAATTAGAAGGAGAATTTACACTTAATGTGCATGGACATAGACATAGAGTGAAATTTGACGAGAAAAATAATAGATTTGTGTTGAATCAAATAGGTAAATTAACTGGAACTGCATTTTTGCCAGACGAAAAGTATGACGGAGAAACAGCTGAAAAAAACATATTCACAGCTGATAACATGGTTAGAATTTTGGAAAAATTATCTGCTTGGGCAGCAGTAGCAGAAAAACAATCTGCTGATATAGAGGAAACACAATTTAGGGAGGCGGCAGAAGCCCCTGCACAACAACCCTCTGGAGAAATAAGACATCTGCCTACAGAAGGAGTTTCAGCTGAAAGCGAGTATTATTTTGATTATACAGAACCTGTAAGATTTATACTGGGAGAAGGCGAAAACGCATATTCTTTATTGCTTGAGAAGAAAGGTAATGCTTTTCATATTTCTGCAAAAGGCATCCAGGGGATTGCTTTTAATGATACAGAGCAAATGCTAATTAACGTAGGTACTAAGAAAGGTTTTAATAATATATTATTCCCTGAAGAAGCAGAGGGGATAGAGGCAATGCATGCATCTTTTGAGATTATAGGCGATAGAATAACTATAGTATATTCTCATGGCGAAACGGCAATTAGGTATGCGGCTACTTCTGAGCAGAAAGCGGATATACAGGACAGGAAAGTTCTTTCCAGTAAACCAGTTATAATCCATCGGACAAGTCATCCCCTTGATTTTACAGGAGACTTTCGAATAAAGTTAGGCGTGATATATGGAGACGGCACTCCAATAAAGACACCATATATAATGACTGTGAAAAACGTAGCCGGTAATTTTGAGATTACAGGTGAAGCAATTGGAACGATTACTGTGCGTGAAGATGAGGAAAGAGAAATTACTTATGGTCGTGCAAGTAAAGACAAAGATATAAGAACACCGTCTTCATTAGATGATCCTGAATTCGCAAAATATGATGTTGTGTCTAATAATCATGGGAAAATAGTGTTTTCCGGTAATGGTCGAATAGAAATATTTGATAGCAGTAGCAACAAAACAGAACTTGAATGGATATCGGCCGAACCTAAAAAAGCTCCTGTATTTACGGCAGCGTTTATTAAGAGTTTATTTGAGAACGCGGTTGGAAAAGGGATAGAAGGAAGAACAGCATTAAGTAAAGAACTGGATTTGAGAATAAAGCAAAATTCTGAAGCTGTTGAAGAAGCAATCGAAGATATTCTAAAAACCGATGGCAATGAAGAAAAAAGAAAAATAGCGGCAGCAGAAGTTCAAAGATTAGCGGAATCCGGCAAGCTTTCTGCGGAAGCGCTTAGTAAATTGCTCGAAGTATTTAACGCGCAGCCGGAATTTGGCAATTTGACAAAAAAAGCGGTGGTTGATAGATTAGGTTCTTCTGAAACAACTTCTCCTCTAGGGCTCACCAATTTAGGTCGATTGCAAGAGCTTAGATATAACCGATATTTAATAGAACAAGCAATATAAATATATTTAAAATAAAAAGTAAGTAATAAATTAGTAGGATTGATAATCAAACTACAACTGATTAGTCATCCGAAAATAAAAAAAAGGATGATAAAAGGGGGTAGTTTATTTTCTTTTTAAAGGGAAAAAAGGATTAAAGAGTAAATATAAGAAGATAGAGAAGAATATGAATTATTTTAACGGACGGAAAAATAAAATAATACTAAAAACGATTGCCTTAATACTTATTCAGGCATTTCTGGTGATGGATTTTGCCTGGTGCGGGAGTATGGAACTCTTTTCTGCCCAGGTAAAACAACAAGCTAGTACTTTGGCACCAAAGTTAAATTTAGATACAAAGGCAGTGCAGGGTATTTTTACAGAATATTTAGAATCTTCTCAAGAAGTTCAAACAGAAATAAGTGATGCTACTCCTGCAAAGACTCAAAAAGCACGCTTTGCTGGCATAAGAAAATTTATAGGCGTTGCAATTATTTTCCTTATGCTTTTGTTACCGGTTAATAACTTTTTATCTAAAGATTATGGTTCAGCTTTTGGCATGGAAAGCCGTGCTCCGCCGCCTATTACAGAACAGGTAGAACAAGATCTTGGCAGGTTAGTGGATATAACTAACAAAGAATTCCCTGAAATAGCAAAAACTATTGAAAAAATGCGTAACGCTAGAGTACGTATAGAGATTGCAGATGAGGAATTAGAACAATTGGGGGCAATGGGGGGCACTGATCTTGGCCCAGAATATTTTCTTTTGCCAGAAATATTCGGCAGGCCATTTATGCTCTATAGTCCAAAGATGATTGAGCAACAAGTACAGCTGTTTAAAGAACGCTACCCAGGAATATTCAGCCAAAATCCACAAATGGAAAGAATATTTAGAGAAGCGTTGACCTTGGGAGTTTTAGGGCACGAAACGATTCACTCTAGTGAAGGGAATGTTTTAGATGGAACCAACAGATTTTCTTGCGCTTTTAAGGCACATATAACTGAATATAAAAGCATATTTGATAATGATGATCCTATCCGGTTAGGTATTGAAGATAGAGCTAACAAGGTATTTCCTTTTATATTTAAAAAGATGGGCGTTGATGAAAGACTTACTAAAGCAATATTAAAAATTCAGGAAAGTTTAAGGTACCAGGGGTCTTATACTGCTTGGCAAATCGGAAGTGCTTGGGCAATAATATTCAAAAGCTTATCTGCTATCGGCATAGTTTATTTTATTATATATCTAGGCATCGGATTATTCAGAAGATTAAGAAAGCGCAGTCCAAGACAAAAATATGGATTAGACAGTCGGGGGATAAGATATCCTGCCCAAAGAAGTATTTTTAGTAGAATTAGAAGGCTTTTATCTCGTCTTGGCCGAGGAGGAGGTAATCGCTTTAGATCAATTATTCTTATACCTTTTCTTACAATTCAACTCATCGAGCTTTTCAATGCTTCTTCTTCATGGGCGTTTACAGACCAGATTAATTTGCAATTGACAAATTGGACTAATATAGAGGATGGTTTATTAGTTGCCGGATTTTTAGTAATAACCGGGGCGGTTGTATTTTTAATTAGAAAATTGGTAGAAAATAGAAGAAGAGGGAAAATTAGAAAGGATACATTAAAGCAAAGATTAGAAATTGAGCGAAAAGAAGAAACTCTTATTGATATAACTAAACAAATATACGAACTTAACAATGCCGGCACAAAGGCAGATCTTTTTGAAGCCGACCAATTAAAATTAAAGTTATTGAATGAATTAGGTGTTCTTTCAGGAGATAAATCTACGATATATCCTCTTATGGGCGCACATGTCATGCCAGCTGAATATGCGGATTTAATTACAGCAGACATAGAATTGCCAGATGGAGTTATGCACATAGATCTTTTAAGCCTTAAGAAAGAGTTGGGTCATACTTCAAAATATGATGAGGAAGGTAAACTTGTCAGTAAAGGAATAACCAATATTTCCCAAGATATATTAGATGATTTAGAAGGGTTGAAAAAGAAAATACATAAACTAAAAGGTGAAAAAGAGATAAGCACATTATTTATTAAAGGATGGACCGAGTTTTTGTATTTAAAAGATCAAATGGAAGAAAAGTATAAAGGTCAATATGAACAAAAGGCTGGGGAATTTTTAGAGATGGTAAATAGCGAATTTATCCCTGAGGGTGGATTTATTGTACTTTTTGGTAGAGCAGGAGATTTGGCTGGTGATTTAAAAGAACGGGGTTATATAGACTTTTTAGAACAAACTCTTCCAGAAAAAGCTTTGCAGAATCTTAACCAATCAGATAACGTTTCAGAGGTGCGAGTTGATCTTGGCGATATTGATAAAGACATTCTTCCTCGTAAATTAATTCTTGGCACTAAAATGACGGTGTTGCAGAAGGTGAAAAGGGAAGTTGCGGCAGAAGATGAATCTGTAGGATTTAAGGCCTGGCTGAAAGGAATAGCGGATTCTATAATTCTTATAGATATTGATGGCATGAAATTACGCAACCGTATGCTTGGGAAAGAAATTGTGAATGTGCTTTTAGAGAATCTAGTTCAAAAAATAGTTGCTACTTTAGCTGAGACAAAGAAATTCGCTACATATTTTCGCAATGGCGATGAAAATTGGATGGTATTAGATGCAGATGGGGATTCTGATTATGTGCGGGATATTATAGAACAGATTAAAATTCCTGTTGAAAATAGTTATTTTGCTGTTGGCTGTTTAGAAGGCGAGGGGGAAATGGATAGCCGCACGTTAGATATTATCGAAAAACTAGGCGGCAAAGTCGACCTCATTGGAGATGTAGAACGGGTAATCATAGCTCCTGAGGCAACGGCTAATTCAGGCAGTAAAACATTAGATGATTTTATAGCTAAGGTTAATGAAGAGATTAGTAAACAACGTAAGAGTACAAAAGATAAGGATAGCCAGATAGCCTATATTAGGCGGCAGGCTTCAGACCTTGATGAACCGGGTATCGATAATGTTATTAATTTTACTTTATCGGTTGGATTTTCAACAGGAGTAAAGGATTATGATGAAGCAAAAATTACTGCGGCAAAGGCGGAAGAAATATCAAAAGAGCAATCTAAAAATGGACAATCAGGTAAAGAAAACATTATTTTTGGAAGAGGAGAAATAAGAAGAAGTATTGATAGGCAAAAAAGCCAAGATGTTGCAGGTGCTGCAGCTAGTGTTGTTAAGGATTTTAAAGAAGTCGAAATGAAGGCTTCGGATGAAGAGAAAGAAGTGGCAAGATCTAGAAAAGAAGGAGAAGTCTTGACGCAGGATAACATAGCCCAAGGCGTGCGGCCAGAATGGGCTCCGGAAGTTCTTTATTTTCATTCAAGAGAAGCTCTCAGGGAGCATGTTACAGTTTTACAGAAGTTATATCCTAAACGATTTAGGGGAGCGTTTGTGGTTACAATGCAGTATCTTGGTTATTATGATGAAGCAGGAAAGATTGCGGAGTTTCAAAAACAATATGAAAGCGATGCTTCTAATCCTGTAGATGATAGAATATGGCCACTTGGCGATTTTAAAGTGACTAATTCAGCATTAGGGCAGAATAAGGGCGATGAGGCAATTGCGGTGGGACGTGTTGTTCCGATGACAGAGGCGCAGACAATGTGGTCTGATAAATATGATGTCATTTTTGCCCGTGGTGGTCCGAGTACTCCTGTAGGCATAGCCATTCCTAAGCCTGAATATGCCGAGGAACTTGCACAAACAGTACCCGGTGAAACAGATTTTCAAGAGTATGCAATGAGAGTGAAAGAAAAAGTCAATACGGCAAGCGATGTTAAAGTCGGACATGTCGGGGTTGTACATGGTAAATTTACAAGGCAAGATGAACCTATTGGTCGTGTTTTTGAACGAGAAGAGAGAACACGTACAGTAGCCGAATCTAACTTTGTCATAGGCCAAGAAAATGAAACAGTATTAACATATACAACCGATACTTATGAAAAATGGAGTAAACTAGCGGTAGAAGATGCCAAAGCAGCAAGAAAAGATTACATCAGATTGAAAAGACAACAGGCAAAAACCAGAGAAGCGCTTGAATCAAAAGCGATGCATGAAAAATTAAGCCATCTTCAAGAACCGTCTCTTTCCAAAGAAGGTTGGGAAATTATTCAACCTTATTCTAATCTTACCAAAGATAAATTCGATGAATTTATAGCAAACTGTCAAAAAGATTTAAATAAAGGGGAACCATTTGATGGGGTTCAAATGGATGCCTTTTTGAAATTCAAGGAACGTCTACCAGAATTGATTGAGGAGCAAAAGCGTCTTTATACAATAGACATAAAAGGTAAAGATCCTTGCCGTATTCTTAACGAAGCCGCTATTGGGATTATTGGCGATGATTTTATGGGTCGGCTAAAGAGTAATCATTATAATGAGATAATTCAACCAAATAAGAATATTAGATGGGATTACCATGCATTTGTGGTGATGCGTATTGGTAATTATAACTTTATCCTAGATTTAGGGTTTATGGAATTTATGGGCGGTAAGGATATCGGGGTAGTTCTTATTCCTGAAGATGTGATTAATAATAAAAATAACGAAGACGACCAAGATGAAAATAAAGATTATAAACGTCTGTGGCCATATGCAGCTGTTGGTTCTAAAGAAATTAAAAATGCTCAGAGTCTGGGATGGACCAAATTAGGCGAGAAAGTATTGAGTGAATTGTTAGAAGCACCTGTTGCGAAAAATGTTGATTCTTCAGTGTTGGAGGATGAAGGCATCCTTTGCGAACAGGCTATCTAGGGCGGTTTTAATTACATAACATACTAATTTTAAAGAAGTTACGTAAAATTTCTTATCTAAAAAAAACTTCTGCTTTGGGTTGAAAATTACCTCCTTGTATGGTATACTTTACTACCTTTTTTAACACCGGTTTTTAGAGCCTAACTGGTTTATTTTATTGGACTTAGTATTTTTTTTATGAGTTTGAAAAAATAATGAAAACTAGAAAATCAAAAAAATTCAGTTTTATATTTAAAATACTCGCGTGCGTACTTATCCAGGCGTTTATAATGCTGGAACTTGCCTGTGCTGGAACCCCAAACATAGAACCTATAAGTACCTTATCCCCAACAATAAAATTAGACAGTAATACTCTGCGTCAAGTATTTATTTCTTTGTTAAATCCACAAAACGAACTCAAGCCAGGACAGGCCAATTATGGTTTAACAGGCGATGAACGACTTATCGCGCAGTATCTGAACATGCCAGAGGAAGAAAAGCTAAAATACAGAGAAGAATTTAAAGCAGTATTTAAAAAAGAATCAGTATCGGAATATAAAACCAGCCCGTTATTCAAGGATGAAAGTATGCAAGAACTTATTCAGACAACAAAAGAGCTGGTTTCAGAATATCCAAATGCCAGGATAGTATCTTTAGGAAGAAGTCCTTTGTTGTTTACTGAAATGGCAAATTTAATCGAGTTACTGGAGAATAAAAAATCAAATGCGGCTAGATATAAGTATGTGGCATTTTCAAGAACATGGTACAGAAGGCAAAGCAATATTGGGCCTCTAAAACCCATCTCAGCCTTCGAGCCGAATGCAGAAGAAAAGGACGTTTATAGAGATTATTTAGAAAAATTAGGCATGGATCCTGAAAGTATCATTGCGAGTAAGGAAAAGACGGTTATTGTGGAATATACACAGCTAGGAGAAGGATTGATGTCTTTTTTGAGTTTTTTATTAGAGTGGGCCGAAGAACTGAATATGACAGAAGAGTTAAAATCTAAGGTAATCGTTAATATCTTACAAGATCCAGAGAATGAAAGATTTTCTGATTTCGGAGGTTTTACGATTAGGCATCAGCTGGTCAATCACGATTTCATTAATTCAATAGTAAACGACCATAAAGAAACTATCGGAATTGGCGTGGGTGTTCATTATCCCATGGAAAGATGGTTGGATGAAAGCGTAAATCCTTTTCAACCGGAAGATCTTAAAAGAGCCGAACTTGAAGTTTTTTGGATGCTTGATTTCTTAGTTCAAAATAATTTGGTTGATATAGCCAATAAGAGCGAAAAAGAAAAATCAGCATATTTAGCCTCTTTTTTGAACAAAAAAGACAAGTTTTCCTTAGGCGTAGATATAAAAACAGTCAAAAATCCCGATGGTACCAAAAAAGTAGTTATTAAATTTAATGAGCAAAACGAAATTATGATCAACATTCCTAATTGGCCAGAAAGAAGCATTTATGATTATTGGATCAGCAAACAGTATGGGACAATGGCCATAGCAGATTACCCGCATCTTACAACCAAGTTAATGATAGACGCGATGATCGCTAATAGTAACTTATTTAAAAATAGTGTTGTGCTGGAGGCCGGGATAGGTGATGGAATCTTGGCTGTTTTAGCCAGACGCTTGGGGGCAAAACGGGTATACGGCATGGATAACCAACAGGAAGCATTAGATATCGCAAGACAGGTTAGTTCTTTAAATGAGACAGAAAATATTCAACTAATGCAGGGTGATTTTATCAATAATGAATTTAATCTTGAGGAAGAGCCAACCATTCTTTTATTGAATATCGGAGTTTATATCCAGGAAAACATGGTAGATTTAATCAAAAAATACCCTTCACTTAAGCATGTTATTTTAGTCGGTGAAAATGTATGGGTTTATGGAGGAAAAGAACGGCTGATAGATCTTTTATTGCAAATAGCAGATAATGGTAATATAAATTTTTCTAATTATTTTGAGCAACCGGCTTATTACCAGAATGTTTTTAATGAAGGTTATTGGTCATTTGTAATCGGGCTTGAGGGAGAACTCAGTTTATCTTCGCAGATGTCTGGTCTTTTAGATAACCGGCTTATAAATGTATTTTTCGAGCGCGACAAAAAGGGGATTCGAACAACAAAATACCCGCAGATCATAAAAATGTTATTAGATAACGGCAATGAGATAGTTAGAGAAGTTATTACGAAGATTGAGGCAGAAGGAGAGCAATGGATTGAACAAAAAGGCAAAGAAAGATTAAAACGGTTTAATGATGATTTTGACGATGGTAATTTTGAAATCGTCAATAGCTGGGATGAATTTGTGGCTATTGAAACTTCAGGCCGATATGATCTTAGCCAACTTTTTAGTTATAGTTTAGGTATTGCTCACACATATTATCAACTACTAAGCAATGATAAAAGGGAAGATGATGCAGAAATAAAGCAAGGCTTTAGAAAGTCTTTAGAAGATGGATATATTATTCTAAGAGCAATCGAGATTGCAGCCAGAGAAGATAAGGTTGAACCTCCCGAGGTTAATCTAGAATTGCTTATCCTCGATTCAAAGCCAACTTATGATTTAATCCAACAGGCGATATAAAAATAGGGAATAGGGGGTAGGGAATAATGAATAAAGTTGCAGGTTGCAAATCGTAGATTGGGAGTAGTGAGTTTTAAAGCTTGCAGCCTGTCACTTGAGACATGGGACCAATAAATATGAAGATACTATTTAAACTAACCTCAATTTTAATAATTCAGGCATTTATGCTAATGGAGGTTGCCTGGGCCGGGAATTTCTATAATAGGCCTGATGAGGTAGTGTCTTATTTATCCCCGCGTATTGCTATTGATGCCAGCCAGTTTCAACAAGTGTTTAACCAGCAACTGTTAGCAGATAAACATACTTTAGAACAAAGCGCTGAGCTAGCTAAACCTGAAAGTAACCAAATCCCAGAACGCAATATACGATTCATTATGAACATTCTGAAAGAGTGGATGGATTCACAAGAACTGGCTGATTTAGGGGCAGCTCTTTTTGCGTTTGGCTCGGCAAGATTTAGGCCTGAGCATCCATTTTTTAAAGAGGCAGTGCAGTTTGCAAAACGGGCGGCGTTAAATTCATTTGCGATTATTACGGGTGGCGGGCCAGGCATTATGATGGCGGCTAATTCCGGTGCCTTTGGTATTAGTAAATCCGTGGGCTTAAGCATTAAACTTCCATCTGAAGAAAAAAGCAATCCAAATCTGGATATTGAATTAATATTTAATTATTTCTTTATACGAAAATTAGTATTCATTCTTTATAGCCGAGGCGGGGCAGTGTTCCCCGGCGGTTATGGCACACTGGAAGAGATTTTTGAGGTATTAGCGTTTAACCGCAGAAATTCACATGCCAAACGCCCGATGGTGTTGGTGAACAAGGATTTTTATGGCGGGTTTATGAAGGTTTTAGATAATTGGGCTAAGGCCGGCATCATAGAAAAACCGTCTGAAGAAATTTTTACCTTAAGACATACAGAAAAAGAGGCATTCGAACACCTTGCTCAGTTATGGACGGATAAGCCGCAGCGGGAAAAAGTTAATATTGCAAATTTTGTCAATGCCCTTTTTCGAGCTTCTCGTCGCCTATATCGAATTGAGCCATCTGTTGCAATTATTGGTGGTGAGAGAATCAAGCCAGAAAGTGAATTCGGCAAAATGGCCTTTGATTTAGCAACTTATTTTAGCAATAAGGGCATCTCGGTAATCCGACGCGGTAATGAGGGGATCTCAGAAAGTATTGCCAGGGCATATCAGATGCAAGAAGAATCACAGCAAGGCCGGGGCTTATATATTTGTTTAGACGAAGGCGAACCCAAAGTTGACAATCATAAAGCGGATAAAACCATTTATTTTCAATATAATTCAGCCCTGAAGGTAGCTATGCTCAAGCATAGTATGAGTTTTATAGTTTTTCCTGGAGACATTGATACACTGGATATGCTTTTTGAGATACTTTGCTTAATCCAAACTCGAAAGGTAAAGCCTGTACCTATTGTTTTAGTGGGTAAAAAGTGGCATGAGTTGTTTGATTGGATTGAAAAAGAAATGGTACCAAACAAAACGATTAAGAAGGAAGATTTATCTTTATTTAAGATCGTTAATACTAAAGAAGAAGCCCAAGGGATTATTTTAAAAGCCTACCACGATATTAAGGCAGATTATCCTAGTAAAATAAAACCAAAAATCTCTCCCTTTAACCAGGAACAGCTTGAAGCTATCCATTTGTTTTCCCGGGATGTTGAGCAAAATATTGATAAGTTTAGAAAAGAGTATAAGTTTGATATTGTAGGTCAAGTACAAAGTCGTCTTAGCGAACATTCCGGATATAATTCATTTTTGAAAACCTTCGCTAAAACATACGGAAAATCTTTGGATGAAGAAATGCTCATAAGGCAGGCCATAATTGCTTTAATTGTGGGTAGATTCGTCGGGGATAAGCAGATGGCGATATGGGATGAAGAGGCAGAAACCTGGCAGCAAATGTCTATACCAGATTTTGTTAGTTTTATTATTAAAGACGAGTTGTGGTTGTTTGAAGGTTATATTAAAAATCGTATGAGAACGCATTTTAAAAACCATACTGAACTACTTGATAATTTTGAAAAATCACGCACAAAACAAGGTGAATTTTTAAAGCAAACACGCAAATTACTCACGCAAGTTCCGGATACCAAGGGCAAGTTATGGAAATTAGTAAAATTTTTAGATATAGAAGTTGAGCAACGTGTAAGAAAGATAGATACAACAGCTAATGCCCGAGAATATTTAGAAATAGAAATAAGTGCGATCAGAGAATATATTATTCGCTCCGGATACCCGTATTTAGACCTAACGCAGCTAAGACAACTCTATGATAAGTATAAAAATATGAATGAGTTCGGGGGCACCGGCGCCTTTGCGGCCATAAATTCTTTTTATGTATTTTTAAAAGTAGTTAGTTTTATTGCTCATAAATATGACGTTGCCTTCCCTCCTTTTTCTGAGCATACATATCAAAGTTCTTTTTTATCTTATATAAAGTCATTAAATAATTTAAATGAAAGAATTATCATGCTCAAAGAAGCCTCAGGATTAACCAACCGTCAGATCGCTAAAGGAGTGGGATGTTCGGTTTCAACCGTAAATAAGTGGACAAGTTATGAATCTGAGCCGCGGGATAAACATCTGCCATATCTAGCCAAGACCTTTAGTAAACATCTTGGGCCTGAGCTAACGCCCTCTATCATTAAATATGGGTTACCCTTAGAGGAAATATTAATGAGCGCATTCGCCGAAAATTTATATTTGCTTAGAGTACTCTCTGGATTAAGCCAAGAGGCATTAGCTAAGCGTCTGAAGGTGATAGCCACAACTGTTGAAGACTGGGAACGCGGTATTACTGTGCCGCGTAATGATAAAATTTATAAAAAATTAGTCGATATCTTCAGCCGCCAGCTGCGCAATAAAATTGATGTTGCTCTATTAATGCACGGGAAGACCCTGGATGAGTTTTTAACTAGTTCTGCAGCTTGCGCGGATAAGATAAAAATCTTAAGACTTTCTAATGGCTGGACAGTGCATGAGCTGGCTAAACGTATGGGTTATACTGAGCCGGTTATGGTTTATCTTTGGGAAGGCGGCAGCCTGCCACAGGAAGACAAGCTGGTTGAGTTAGTAACTCAATTAAAAGGCGTAAAAGAAAATCTTGAAGCGACGCATTTACTATACGGGAAATCTTTACCAAATCTTCTGTCGCAAAAAGAATCGCTTGCCGAACGTATTACTTTGGTGCGCTTATCATTAGGCTTAAAGCCACCGGCGATGGCCAAGCTTTTAAAGATAAAACCGCAAAGACTTCGCAATGCCGAGGCAAACAAAGAAATCCTGCCCCCAGATGTCTTAATAAGATTTATAGATATATACCATGGTTTTACAGGACAGTATTTTGATGGATGCTTGTTAGTTTATGGCAAAAGATTAGAAACGCTTTTATCCAAACCGGCTACAAATAAAAAGCATGATATCATAAAATACTCTCGTATCGCTGCAGGATTAAGCAAAAAAGACCTAGCCCAAAAATTGGGCATGGATTGGAATACGATTATTACCTGGAAAAATGGAATTCACAAGCCGCATAAGGTTAATTTACTGCGGTTAGTTGAGATTTTTGAAGAAGTGTTTTCAAAAAGAAAGATCAATACAGTCAATGATATCCGTTCGTATTTTGAGCGTATATTTTTAGTATCATTGGATAATATCTCAGCTTCCCCTATAGACGAATCAGACGTATATCCTATCCCTTATTGGAAAAATCTAAACGAAATATTACTTACTATCGATAATGAATTAGGTTTAAAGCAAGATGAAATCGGTAATCTATATGCCGCATGTGATGTTTGGGCGGAAAAGGCACAGGAGCGATTAGGTGTTTTAGATTTTATTGAATTTGCTGAAGTATTGCAAGTCGGTTTTCATTGGTTTTTAATCGTAAAATTTAAAAATGATGAGCAGTTATATGCATTCGATCGCACAATCGGCCAATTTTTGACACAGACAGAAGGGATATTAAAACAACAGATAGTGATGATGAATAATTTTGTAGAATTAGATGATATTAAAGATTTTGTCGAGGCCAATCAAAATGGTTTTTATGGGAAGGCAATAGAACATCCCCTGGCTAGGTATATCTTTAATGACGGCTATACGCAAAGAGATGATGATCTGAGTTATCTTGCCCCATTATTAAAACGCTATCAATTTTATATCCAGCATGGCCTTGATGCTGTTTCAGAAAAAGAAGAAATTATAACAGCAATAACCAGAATCTTACAATATAATAATATAAGTTTGTCCAAAGATAGAAAATTATCATTTTATTTTGTTTCAAACGATACAGGGCAGACATTAACATTCGATGCATTTAAAAATCCAAGACAGTTTAAATCCGGTGGCAAGGTTTATGTTTTTGGACAAGATAAAATTCCAGCCGCCTTAGGTAAAACTATAGAAAATATGAAAGAATCTTTCAAGCAGACCGTTTTACCTCCGCAAGGGGTGGTTTTATCGATGAAGAGAGAGCAATCATACGCCTTTGAAAAATTGACTGATTTCCCAGAGGAACTTATGGATTCTGTCTTTTTATCATCAGAAGAAATTATAGGTAAAATCAGCCCCTATTTAAAACAGGTGTTTGAAATTTTAAAAGAATATAAATCTAGAAGAATAATTACACGCTATTATTTTACAGGGAGTTTTTTAAAAGGTATTTTACAAAAAACCAAAGATGCCGATATTGATATTGCAGTTGTCTTTCGCCGATACCATGATCCAGATATTATAAGAGGGCTGCTTGAACAAATCCAAGAGATATCTAGCGGTGCTTCTTGTAAAATTCATATTACTTTAGAGGCCTTTGGTTATGAGTATGAAATTGTAGAAGATAAGCTTATCCATACAGGCTTGATCAGGGCGGAGCCTCTATTGGCGCGCTTATCGAATATGGGGCAGAAAAGTTTACTTAGATTGGATAATTTGGAAATACCATTTTTTCCGGAAGAATTTTTCCTAAAGCTTTTACGTATGTGCCGGGAATTTAATTTTACAGAAAATAATCTTAAACTGATTGAAGGAAAAGATGTAAAGAATAACTCAAATAATAACGGTATTTATGAAGAAGATCTTATGTCAAATGATCCAGAGGTAAGATTAAAGGCAGCCATTGTTTTAAAACAAAAAGGTTGTGATAATCCTAAACTTGCTGAGGTTTTCCGAAATTCAGCAGTAAATAAAAATCTAACCCTAGATGAACGACTAAAAGCTGCTGAGTATCTTTCAGATGCAGAAAAAGAGAAATTGTCATTTGAATTAAGGCCGGATAAAGAACAAGCTGCGCGTATTGATAAAGGGGAAAACGACGATTTTGAGGAATTAGCACATGAGGCGATTTCCGAGGGAGAAGCAGTTGGAATTATAAAAGGGGTATCCGGAATGAATGAACAAATGGCCGAAAACATTATAAGTAGAATACAGCAAGTTAGCTGGCATGGTCAAGAATTTGAGAAAACAATGCAAGGAATTAAGTATTTTAATGGATATTGGAAGGAGCAACTCAAAAATAGACTTTATTCTGAATATGATATACATTTAGAAATGATAGATATGCTAATAGAAAGGGATGTGCCAACTAGGATTATTTTTTCACCTGTCGAATATCTTTTTGCCGCTTTAATTGCACAGGAAATTATACATAGTTTAAGAGAGGATAACGTGATTATATTAGAAGGAGACCGGGACTGGTTTTTACTAGAATCATTTCAGCTAGTACAAAAAAATATGGGTGATTTATCTTTTAATGCGGTAGAAAAAAATAAACATACTTTAGAAAGCAAATGGCAAGGTTCAACAGCTATCAGCCGTACTATTGATATATTTAAATCCCTGAAAAATCTCGGACTTTATACAAGACGATATAACTCAGACGTTGAAACAGAGGCCATGCTTGGCAGTGCAAGTCAATTCATTGCTCGTGCCTACAACGATAGTGCTCAGGCAGAGTTTGCGCCTGGTCCTTGTTATGATACAAGGGGTGTTTCTGTGGGAATTGAGAGCAATCGAAGTCAAAATCATGATTCTATCCACATAAATCATGGGGTAAAATGGGCCTCTAAATATATTTGGGCAGCTTATCTTGTTATGTACAATTATATAACAGATGAGACTTTTAATAGAGGACGGTTTGACTATTATTATAATCAGCTGGTAAAAGAAGAGAACCAATTTAATGGTATTGACCGTCGTACTTCTTATATCGGAGTCTGGGTTAAAGATATTAAAGATTTAGACATGATTTTGGAGATTTTTATTCCATTTAGCATTGCCCTCACAAATTACATGGAAAATGACAATGTCAGACTAACTAAGATTTTTAGAGAATTCCGTCTAGGGATGGAAGATATTATACGCAATCAGTATGATCACAAGTTAAATCAGGAATTTTTTGAACAAGCGCGAATGGTAAGATTTGTAGAACTTATTTCCAGAGATAACCGCGACAATGATTTTTACAGGGCCTTAAAGAAGCTTGTTGAAGATACACAGAAGAAGATTGATGAAGAACTCTTATCCTTAACCCTTGATACCCACAGCTCCAAACCCTTAATTCCGTTATCCCGTAATTTACAAACATTACCAACATATCAATTAGTCGGGGCCTCTATTTAAAAATTGTAACATATATTTTCTTGCCTTATTTTTTATAACTTGCTAAAATAATTTTATTAGAGGGAAAAATTATGCCGATTTATAATTCCAAGCAAAAAATAAAATGCGGGGTTCCGCTTGGCGGCATCGGAGCCGGAAAGCTTGAGGTCACACCCTATGGCACTATTGATTATATCAGCTATCTAAATAACTGGACAAACCCCATAAAAAATCAAAAAAACAAGCAAATCGGCAAGGCCCAGGGCATTGCCGGTTTTCATTTTGGCCTTTATGTAAATACGCAGGCAGCTGTAATCTGTAAACTTTTACAGACAGAAAAGATCAAAAATTACAGCTCAATCAAAGGCATTAACTATAACGGTAGTTTCCCGTTTGCCCATCTTTCTTATAACGATACCAATCTACCGGTTGAAATTAGCCTGTGCAGCTACTCTTTTTTTATACCCGGGGATGTAAAAAATTCAAGTCTTCCGGCATGTATTTTTGAGTTTGAAGTAAAGAATAAAATCAGAAAAGAGATCGAAGTCGGACTGATTTTTTTAGCCAGAAACCTAATCAGTAAAAATACAGTAGGCCGGTTTAATGTAGTCGAAAAAGAGGCTAATCTTGTGGGTATAAACTTTCTGCATAAAAAGCCCTTACCCGATGATACTACCGCAGGTAATGCATTTATCGGCGTGCCTAAACATACAGGCGAGATTAGTTATTTCGGACAGTGGAACATGCAGAAAGACAACTTTTATTTTGAACCCCATATCGGGCTTGATGCCTTAGAATATTTTGAAAAACATGCTGCCTTGCCAAACACCAATCCCAAGCAGCCATCTCAAAGCCAGAGCGTAGAATTAGGCGGTGCCTTGGCTGTAAAATTCAAGTTAAAGCCGGCGCAGCACAAAAAAATTCCTTTTATCCATAGCTGGTATTTTCCCCGGCATCACCTGGGACACTTTTATGAACGGGGTTTTAGAAAAAGTAAAGATGTTGCCGTTTACGTAAATAGGCATAAGGATGATTTAGAAGCGAAGACATCTCAATTGCCGATGATATTGGACAATATGGGAATTGAGACCTGGCTTAAGGATGCGCTTTTAAATAATCTGTATACCCTTTTTTCTTCCAGCTGGCTTACGAAAAACGCTGATTTTACGATGTACGAGGCGCCGCTTATTTGTCCTTTGATGGGCACGCTCGATGTCTATTTTTATGCCTCAGTGGCGATGGGATTATTATTTCCTTCTTTGGATAAAAAAGCGCTGAGTTTATTTAAAAAAAGTATCCGCAAATCAGGCTATATGCCGCATGATATTGGTTATGAACGCATTGATCTAGCGTCCAATGGTACAACCATACCGCTGTGGAAGGATTTGAATCCTAAATTTATCCTGTTATGCTATCGTGCGTATCTAACAGATAAGGATGCAAGGTTTTTAAAAGAGATGTATCCAGTCCTTAAACAGGCCTTGGAATTCAGCTTTAATCTGGATAAAGATGTAGATGGCTTACCGGATAACGAAGGCTATGATACGACCTTTGATACCTGGGGGTTTAAGGGGGCAAGCGCCTATAATGCTAGTATATTTTTAGCAAGCCTGCTTGCATTTAGAAATATCGCCGAGATTTTAAATGATGCTAAGGCCGCGGAACGTTGTATGACCTGGTTTACCAAAGGCCTAAAGAGTTTTGAGCAAAAGCTCTGGAACGGTAAATTTTATATTACGGCTAAAAGTAAGAATAAAAAATATGATTCGTGCATGGTCGCGCAGCTTGCCGGCCAATGGTATGCACATCTTTTAGGATTAGGGTATATGTTTGCTCAAGATAGAATAAAAAGCGCGATTAAATGGATTTTTAAGTTAAATATCTCAGCATACGGAGCAATAAATTCTGTCTTCCAGAACGGAAAAAAAGATTTTCAGTCCTATCACTCTCAGAATATTTGGCCGGGAGTTTGCTATTCATTTGCGGCCCTGGCCATCTATGAAGGTTTTGTAAAAGAGGGCTTAAATCTAACCAAGAAGGTTTGGAATACGTTATCCGTTAAAAACAAAAGCCCCTGGAACCAGCCGGATGTAATTATCGCCAAAGATGGCAGTTTTGGGTTTGGCGATTATTATATGAGAAATTCTGTAATCTGGGCGGTTTTGTTGGCCTTGGCAAAAAAAGATAAAAAAGTTGCCCGGGGATTAGAAAATATTCGTAATCTGGTTAAATCTAGCCATAGATGACATTCCCAATTTTTAATATACTATTTATACTGTCTTTTATCCTAAGCTGTATTTTTATCATCATGAGCATTGCTTTTTTTATCGGCGGCTGGAGTGACGCTTGGACAAGAAGAGTAGCGCGGGGTTTACTCTATAGTTGCGTACCGATTGTGGTGCGGGTATTAGCGTTGGGGTTTAAGGCTATTCCGGTTTTATCGGTTACTATCGTTACCTGGATTGTAATCACAACTATGTTATTATCCCGAAAGACAAAAGGAAAGATTGAAGAGGTGAAGTTACTTAAAAAAGGCAAACACTGGAGGTGTTCTCACTGTAAACTTATCAATGAGGATATTTATGTTAAATGCACTAAATGTAATAACCCTAAGCCGCAACCTACTGTAAAATCAGGATAGATATAAGAAACATTATTGATTCGTATAATTTCTTTTCCGGTCTAAGTTCTGGGGTCGATTTCCCACCATAAAATATATTGACAAAATATGTCACATGACATATAATTTATGTCAATAGAGGAGGTTCAAGATAGGAGACTTTGTCATGTTAAAACAACTTCTTGGTTCCAGGATAAGAATCAGTATACTTAAACTTTTTGTTTTTAACCCGGGTAAAGAGTATTATATTAGAGAGATAGAACGTCTTACAAAAGAGCCGTTTGATCCACTGCGCATGGAACTACGCCGTTTAGAAAATATAGGCTTATTAAAACGCCGCACTTCTGGCAGGCAAAAATATTACAGCATGAATCCCCGTCATGCGCTTTTCCCGGACATAAAATCTATTATACTAAAAACAGTAGGAATAGGAGATTTATTAAGAAGCACTTTTAACAACAAAGACAATATCTTGTTAGCATTTATCTATGGCTCATATGCAAAAGATGCTGAACATACTCAAAGCGATATTGATATATTCGTGATTGGAAATATTCCCTCTAAGGAATTACAAGGTATTATCTCAGATATTGAAAATAAAACTAAGCGTGAAATCAACTCTGCTGTTTATTCATTAGAAGAACTAAGGGCTAAATATAAGTCAAAAAACAATTTTATCCGTGGAGTTTTGAAAGAACAGAAGATATTTTTGAAGGGGAATGAAGATGGCTTTAAAAAGCTGGTTCGAGATAGGTAAGCTTATTAGACACAAGACGAATAGAGAAGAACTTGAGGCGATATTTAGTGTTATTGATAGATGTTTTAACGATGCGGAATTAAAAGGATTATCAAGCGACCAGAAGTATATTATTTCCTATCAGGCAGCCTTTGAAGTATCGAGAGCATTTATTTATTGCCATGGCTATAGACCGATCAAGACAGGCCATCATTATATTGTGTGGCAATGTATGAAAGATTTGGTAAGTGCAGATACTCGTAAAACAATACTTCTTTTTGAAACTGCCGCTAAAAAACGCAATAAATTAACCTATGATATTGCTGGGCTTGCTTCACAGAAAGAAGCGGATGAGATATATAAAGAAGCTAAAGCTTTTGTTGATTTTATCAAAGAAGAAATCAAAAAAATTGATATCAAATAGTCTTAGAAAAATAAATAACAGTTTAGCCATCTAAAATGCCATGTGACCTAGCCTTGTAATTGAATTTCCCTTTACATTGTAACCACACTTTATTTTTAACCAATTGCAATTGATTGCCTTATATGGTATAATTTCTGCCTATGAAAAATAGGGTTGTTGCTACTAATAAAAGGGCAGCATTTCGGTATGAGATCATCGAAAAGATAGAAGCGGGCTTGGAGCTTAAAGGTGCAGAGGTAAAATCACTTAGGTTAAATAAGCTTGATTTAAAAGATAGTTTTGCCCGTATTGATAGAAACGAAGTATTTTTACATAATTTATATATAAGTCCTTATGATAAAGCAAGTTATGATAACGCTGATCCCAAGCGGGTGCGTAAACTATTATTACACAGAAATCAAATTAATAAACTTATCGGCAAAATAAGCCAAAAAGGATATACATTAATCACCTTAAGTTTATATTTTAATGACAAAGGAAAGGCAAAGGTAGAATTAGCCCTGGCTAAGGGCCGTCGTTTGTACGACCAGCGCCAGAAGATAAAAAAGAAAGAAACAGAGCGACAATTGCGCAAAGCAAGGAGTTTTAGAAAATAATACAGATATTGGGGGGTGAAAGGGTTCGACTTAAGCTAATCAAGTTGGAGCAGCATGTCGAGGTTGTCGGGAGGCCTCGTTAAACACCTGACAGACAAATAAACGCTGAAACAAAAGTTCCAGCTAGTGTGGATGTACTTCTTGCGAAGATTGGTGAGGGTATCTCTCATCCAGTCTTTGGGGCAGTTGCACCCATACCCAGTGTTGTCTTAAGATAAGACAACCCGCTTTTTAATCTGTGTCTGTGGGGTTAAAAGGCGTCATTAACAGACTCGTCCCGCTGTTTGCTTTTGACGGGCGGGATTAAATTTTCAAAAGCTGCCTCTTTAAAACCCTGTCTATCGGTACTTAAAGGGAAAGCACAATAGATAGGCTAAACATGTAGATACTCTTATTTGTTACTTAAGGACGCGGATTCGATTTCCGCCACCTCCACCAACTTTTAGTAAAGGCAAATACGCCGGGACTGAATACAAATTTTTATGGCAAGACAACGATATAAGCAAAGCATATCTTTAATAATTTTACTGCTTTTTTCTACCTTAGTTATAACCGGTTGCGGTCGCTTGGCAAGGCTAACACCGAGTAAAGAAATCCTGAGATCTTCTGTAAAGCTGGACAATAAACGATATCTACCTCTTTTACAGGCGTGTTCTTATTATGATCTTGCTTGGGAATGGGATGCATTTTCTAAAATAATCACGTTAAAAAAGCTTAATCTCGAGATAAGATTATATCTGGGAAGTTCTCTTGTATCTTACAATAACAATATAAAGCAGCTCGATGCCCCGGTACGTATGCATAAAGGGCTAATCGTAGTGCCGGTATCTTTTACCCAATTATTTTTGGAAGAAAGAAAAGAACCTACCGTCGCCAGAGAAAAGGCAAAGAAAAGATTCACGATAAAAACAATTGTTATTGATCCCGGCCACGGCGGTAAAGACCCTGGCGCTATTGGCCGCAGTAACTTATATGAGAAAAAAGTTGTTTTGGATGTATCCCAGCGTCTTAAGAAGATACTGGCAAGCAAAGACATAAATGTTATTCTAACGCGCGATGAAGATATATTCATCCCGCTAGAACAACGTTTTCAGATTGCCAATAAAGCCAAGGCCGATTTTTTTATCAGTGTCCATGCCAACGCCATTCGTTCACAGTCCATAGAAGGATTTGAGGCATATTATCTATCTACAGACTATGATGATTTTGCCAAGGCCGTGCAGGTAAGAGAAAATGCGGTGATTAAATTCGAAGAGGGTACCGATTACGAATATTCAAAGGATTTAAACGCCACGCTTTGGGATATGATTTTAAACGAAAACAGAGTCGAGTCTATTGAAATGGCATATTTTATTTCCGGTGAATTAAAAAGGATTGTAAAGCTAAAGACACGTCATATAAAAGGGGCGATGTTCTATGTTCTAAAAGGCGCGCGGACACCGGCCCTTTTACTGGAGCTGGGGTATTTGACTAATCGTACAGAATGTGCGCGTCTGGCCAATCCTCATTATCGACAGATGCTGGCAGAGGCCATTGCCTCTGGCATCATGCAGTATCGTAAACGTTTTGAACAGACAAACGGGTTTACAAGGTAAGGGAAATGTCAAACTCAAGACCGATTGGAATCTTTGATTCAGGCGTAGGCGGATTAACCGTGCTCAAGGAAGTGATGCGTATTCTGCCTGATGAGAAAATCATCTATTTTGGTGATACCGCCCGGGTCCCGTACGGGCCAAAATCAAAAGAAACGATTTTAAAATTTTCCATGGAGAATATCCTGTTTTTATTGAAACACAATGTAAAACTTATTATTATTGCCTGTAATACCGCATCAAGTGTTGCACTGGCTGTGCTTGAGCAGAATTTTAAGCTACCGATAATTGGGGTAATAAAGCCAGGGGCGCAGGAGGCTGTACGCTTGACCAAGAATAACCGGATTGGTGTTATTGGTACACGTACGACCATTAAAAGCACCGCGTATAAAAGGCGGATAAAAAAGATTGCTCCGGATATACAGGTTTATAGCCAGGCGTGTCCTTTATTTGTGCCTTTGGTGGAAGAGGGCTGGCTTAACACAAAAATCACAAAGGATATCGTAAAGAGCTATCTTGAGCCTTTAAAAAAACAGCGTATTGATACCTTGGTGCTTGGCTGTACGCATTATCCGTTGCTTAAGCCGGTAATTAAACGGGTGTTAGGCCCGAATGTACATCTGGTTGATTCTGCCAAGCAAGTTGCTAAGCAGGCATACTATATACTTAAAGAGGCAAGCATGCTTAGTGACCAAAGGGAACGTTTTGGTCCCAGAGTGCATTTTTATGTTAGTGATGAGCCGGAAAATTTTGCTAGTTTAGGCCGCCAATTTCTCGGATTTGGATTAAAAAAAGTACAGAAGGTGTCCTATGTATGAAATAAGTGTTAAGCTTGATTTTAGTGCAGCCCATAATTTGCGTAATTATCGCGGCAAGTGTGAAAATCTGCATGGTCATAACTGGCAAGTCGAGGCAGTATTCGGGGCCTGTAATTTAGATAAGGCGCAGATGGTATTGGATTTTAAGGTCGCCAGAGCGATGTTAGCTTGCGTATTAGAATATTTTGATCACAGCTATATAAATAAAACCCCTTATTTTAAAAGGGTCAACCCCACATCGGAAAATATTGCTAAGTTTATCTACGATAAATTAAAGAAGAAGATAAAACAGCAAAGGGTCAGCGTTAGAAGGGTAAGTGTCTGGGAAACACCACGCAGCTGTGCTACATTCAGCGAGTAGAAAAAAATGGTCAAGGCGGGTATTCGTATAAATAAACATACCAAGGTGAAATTAAAAACAAAAAAGGCAGTGGTGTTGCTTTCGGGGGGTCTTGATTCTGCCGTTACGCTGTATGCGGCTAAACGTAAAGGGTATAAGGTATACAGTCTTACCTTTGATTATGGGCAGCGGCATAAAAAAGAGATAATCGCAGCAAAGAAAATTGCCAGGTTAACTAAAAGCGCATGGCGTTTGCTCAAATTTACAATGCCGCGGAAGGGATCGTCTTTAATTGACAGAAAGTTGTCTATCCCAAAAAACAGGGCTTTCGATAAAAAGATTCCCACAACGTATGTACCGAGCCGGAACATCATCTTTTTAAGTCTTGCCGCATCATATGCAGAAAGCCTTGGTGCCGAGGCGATTTTTATCGGAGCCAATGAAATTGATTTTTCTGGATATCCTGATTGCCGTCTTAAATTTTTAAAATCGTTTGAGCGGACATTAAAATTAGGCACGAAAACTGCGGTTTTGGGTAAGAAGATAACTATTTGTGCGCCGCTTGTAAAAAAGAACAAAGCGCAGATAATTAAACTGGCGGCAAAATTGGGCGCACCGCTTGAACATACCTGGTCATGTTATCAGGGCAAAGGTGCCCCTTGCTGTGTTTGCGATAGTTGTCGGCTGCGCCAGCAGGGTTTTAAAATGGCGAAGATGGAAGATCCGGCGTTATGACCAAAGCCAGGATAGCGGAGATCTTTTATAGTTTACAGGGTGAGGGGCTTTATATCGGGACAGGTTGTATTTTCGTCCGTTTTTCAGGATGTAATATAAAATGCCGATTTTGTGATACAAAGACAAAAGATTCCAGTGAATATACACCGCGGGGATTAATAAAGACAGTTAATAAGCTTATTGATAAACAGAAACCTGAATTTTTGAGTTTAACCGGTGGTGAGCCATTAATACAGAGCGATTTTATTTACGATTTTTTGAAAGAAGCAAAGTTCAAAAAACGGTTTGTTTATCTTGAAACAAATGGTATACTACATCAAAATTTCGTAAGATTAAAACACTTTATTGATGTTGTGGCCATGGACATCAAGTTGCCGAGTGCAACCGGAGCTGGTTCTTTCTGGGCCCAGCATGAAGAATTTATAAAGGCCTGTGCCGGTAAAGAACTTATGGTCAAGGCAGTAATTACTTTATCGACTAGAAGTTCGGATATAAACAAGGCCATAACTTTGATAAAAAAGCTTGATAAAAATATTGGTTTTGTGTTACAACCGAATTATCGCGAGTTGGGACCGAAATTAATAGCAAGATGCATTGATTTTAACAGCTTAGCAAGACAGCATTTACCTAATGTGCGGGTTATTCCGCAAGTGCATAAAATGTTAGGGATACGCTAATGAAATCGAAGCTAAAGAAAACAACAAAAAAAGATAATTATGAAGGCCGACAAGAACATGTCCGGTCTTTAAAATTACAGGCGATAGACATCTGGAAAAATATGTATCCAGATAAGGATTATTGGATTGACCTAGAGGTCCCGGAATTTACCTGTATTTGTCCAAAGACCGGGTTGCCTGATTTTGCCACATTAAAGATAAGGTATAGACCCAATCTTTACTGTATTGAATTAAAATCGTTCAAATTGTATATTATCGCTTATCGCGATATCGGGATATTTCACGAACATGTGGTGAACAAGGTATTGAACGATTTTGTAAATGCTTGCCAACCGCGCGAGGCATCCATTACCGGGATTTTTAATAGCCGCGGAGGGATAAAAACAACCGTTAGCGCCGAGTATAAAGAGTGATGAGAAAGATAAAATCAGAACTGATAAAAAAGAAAATCGAGAGCATGGTAATCAGGGCCAATACGCAGCTACGCCCTGATGTCTTGGCTGCTTTGAAAAAAGCGAAGGCCAAAGAGAAAAATAAGCTCTTACACAATATGTTTTCTGCAATTATCGAAAATGCCGGTGTGGCCCGGAATAAGAAATTGGCCATTTGTCAGGATACCGGGTTGCCCGTTGTATTTTTGGAAATCGGAGACAAGGTATGTGTAGATAAAAATATAGAGGATATAATTAACCAGGCCACAGCCTCGGCCTATAAAAAAGGATATTTCCGGGCTTCGATACAGAAGGATCCGTTATTAAGAGCAAAAAGGCCTTCCTATGAACCGGTTATTATTCATACTAATATTGTGAATGGAACAAGGTTAAAGATCACGCTACTGGTTAAGGGGTTTGGCTGTGAGAATAAAGCCAGCGTTAAGATGTTTAATCCCACAACTAATTTAGCGGATATTGAAAATTTTATCGTTGAGGTGGTAAGGTGGGCTGGGGCTAGTGCCTGCCCGCCTTATGTGATTGGAGTGGGTATTGGCGGTACGCAGGATTTTGCCGGACTTTTAGCTAAAAAAGCGCTGCTGCGGTCTATAACCAAGCCCAATAATAACAAAAAGTTGGCAAGTTTGGAGAAAAGATTAATCAACAGAATTAACGCATTAAAGATCGGACCCATGGGATTAGGCGGTAATTCCACGGTCTTAGGCGTAAACATCAAGACCTATCCTACGCATATCGCCGGATTGCCGGTAGCGGTAAACATCAGCTGTCACGCCCTGCGCAGTGCGAGTGTTGTGATATAGGGTGCGGGGGTTGGGGGGATGGGGTGTAGGGTTTAGAAAAAATGAAAAAATTGACTGGGCCTTTAACAAAAGCAAAGATTAAACAGTTACGTGCTGGCCAAGTACTTAGCTATGACGGTATTTTATATACCGCGCGCGATCAAGCCCATAAACGTATGGCCGCGATGATCAATAAAAAGCAAGAATTACCGTTTATCTTAAAAAATCAGGTCATCTACTATTGTGGTCCTAACCCGGCATTGCCAGGGCGTGTGATCGGGGCTTGTGGCCCAACCACATCTAGTCGTATGGATCGCTTTACACCAATATTACTTAAAGCCGGTCTGTTAGGCATGGTCGGTAAGGGAGAGCGGTCTAAAGAAGTACTTAGCGCGATAAAGAAACATAAGGCCGTATATTTTATTACCCATGCTGGCTGCGGTGCCCTTATATCTGAGTATGTAAAAAGTAAAAAATTTGTCGGCTTCGGTGATTTAGGCCCAGAAGCTGTCTTTGCTTTTTCTGTACAGGATTTTCCTTTGATGGTGGCTATTGATTCTGAAGGAGATAGTATTTATGACTAAACAAAAAATAAGAAAACCCAATCTAATGCGTAAAGTAAAAATCACTCTAAATTTTATGAAATACGCAGAAGGTTCTTGTTTGATTGAGGTTGGCAATACCAAGGTAATTTGTACGGCATCGTGTGAAGAGAAGGTACCGCCTTTTTTAAGGGATAAAAATAGCGGCTGGATTACAGCCGAATATGGCATGCTGCCGCGATCATGCAAAGCCCGCAGGACACGCGAATCGAGTATCGGTAAGGTTTCCGGCCGCAGCCAGGAGATTCAACGGCTTATTGGCCGATCACTGCGTACGGTAGTTGACTTAAAGCAGCTAGGCGAAAGGACGATTTGGATAGACTGTGATGTTATCCAGGCCGATGGCGGTACGCGTACGGCAAGCATCACCGGAAGTTTTGTGGCCTTAGTTTGCGCTTTGCATACATTACAAAAACAAGGTAAGATATCTTTTATTCCGGTAAATAAATTTGTGGCTGCAACGAGTGTCGGCATTGTTGATGGCCGAGCATTATTGGATTTAGATTTTGAAGAGGACTCAAAGGCTGAGGTGGATATGAATGTGATTATGACATCATCCGGTCATTTTATCGAGATACAAGGTACAGCCGAAAAGCAGCCGTTTAGTCAAAAAAAGATGTTGGAATTAATTCAGCTGGCGACATCCGGCATAAAAAAATTAATTGCCTTACAGAAGAAGGCATTAACAGATATTCCGTTAGATATATAATAATATGGAAGTAATTGTTTCAACACGTAATAGAAATAAATTTAAAGAAATAAGTAAAATTTTAAAAGATAGTAAGATTAAGGCAATCAGCCTCGATCATTTTCCGCGGGCACCGCGGGTAAAAGAAGATGGCAAGACACTGGAGGAGAACGCGGCTAAAAAGGCGTTAAGGATTGCTCATTTTACCAAAAGATTAACTGTGGCTGATGATTCAGGTTTAATGGTCGATGCCTTAAACGGTGCGCCGGGGATTTATTCCGCCCGCTTTGCAGGTAATGGTGCAACCTATAAGACAAATAACGAAAAGCTGCTAAAAGTTTTAAACGGACTCCCGTTAAAAAAAAGAAAGGCCAGATTTATCTGTTGTGTAGCCGTAGCCGATGAAGATGGCATTGTTGATATTGTAAAGGGTATATATCCGGGTGTGATTGCCAAGCAATTAAAAGGCAGAAATGGGTTTGGCTATGATCCTTTATTTATTAGCAGCCGGTTAGGCAAGACATTTGCGCAGTTAGAGCCGTCAGTTAAAAACAGGATAAGCCACCGGGCCCGCGCTTTTGCCAAGGCCAAGAAAGTGATTTTAAACTATATTAAGCAAAAATGAAAACTAAAGGTTTAAAAAGGCATAAATTATGAGGTTATACTTTCGATTAATTAAATTCATCCGTCCGCATATGTGGACATTATTTTTGGCGGTATTGTTTATGATCCTGTCTGCTTTTTTTGATAGCGTTTCATTGACCATGCTTGTACCCTTAAGCGATAAGGTGCTTGGGCAGAAAGAGATTGTTTTTGACCGGCCATTGCCGGAATTCTTGGAGACCATAATTTATAACATTAATCAGACCCCGCCGTTGGTCATGCTCAACATCATTGTCGTTGTGATTTTAGTGGCATTTATTCTAAAAGGGATATTCTTCTTTGGCCGTACGTATCTATTAACTAAATTAAGCCAGCTGATTATCTGCGATATAAGGACTAAGCTTTATAAGAAGATTCAGAATTTTTCGTTGGATTATTTCACCCGTAGTGTTACTGGGCACCTGGTATCACGTATCACATACGATGTCGATATCCTAAAAGGTGCGATTTCGGTAAGCCTTACCGATCTTGTCTATCAGCTGCTTAGCATGGTTTTTCTTTCTGTGATTATTTTATACATTAACTGGCAATGGGCGCTAGTGTCGCTTATGATTTTACCGCTTGTGGCCTTCCCGATTTTAAAGGTCGGCAGGATAATAAAGAAGATTAGTACCCAGGCCCAGGAGAAGATGGGTGAGCTAAACCGCAAATTATTTGAGACTATTTCCGGCATCCGCATTGTAAAAGCGTTTTATATGGAAAATGCCGAGGTTGAGAAAGTAACCCAGCATAATTTTGCCTTTTATAAAATTATGCTTAAATTACGCAAACGCGCCCTAATCCTTGGTCCATTAACCGAATTTATTGGGGCTTGCGGCGGCGCAATCGTGCTTTACTATGGAGGCCGCGAGGTCATTAACCAAAGGATGTCGTTTGGAATGTTTATGCTGTTTCTGGGAGCACTTTTGTCTTTAGTCCGGCCATGCCGCAGGTTAAGCGAGGTGCATACAATAAATCAGCAGGGATTAGCCGCAGCTAAACGTATTTTTGATGTCTTGGACGAGCCGGTAAAGGTGGTTGAGGCACAGGATGCCATCGAACTCAGCCCCATAAAAAAAGATATCCTTTTCGAAGATGTTAGTTTTGGTTATGAAGATAAAATGGTTTTTGAAAATCTGAACCTAAGGGTAAGCAAAGGAGAAGTTGTGGCTTTGGTCGGGCCCAGCGGGGTAGGAAAAACAACGCTTGTAAATCTCCTGCCGCGTTTTTATGATCCGATAAAAGGTACGATAAAGATAGACGGTGTTGATATTAGAAGAGTGACTTTTGAGTCGCTGCGCCGGCAGATCGGTATCGTCACCCAGGATCTTATACTTTTTAATGACACAATCCGGAATAATATCGCCTACAGCCAGCAGGATATATCCAAGGATAAAGTGGTAAAGGCGGCCAAGATTGCCGAAGCCCATTCATTTATCTCCAAATTACCTAAAGGCTATGATACGATTATCGGCGACATGGGCATGAAATTATCCGGCGGCCAAAAACAAAGGTTAGCGATTGCCCGGGCAATTTTGAATAATCCTCCGATTTTGATTCTGGACGAAGCGACTTCACAGTTAGACGCAGAATCCACCCGTCTTGTCCAGGAGGCATTAGATCATCTGTTTGTTAATCGTACGGTTTTTGTTATTGCGCATCGCTTGGCCACGGTAAAAAAGGTAAAAAACATCATCGTCTTAGATAAAGGTAAGATTGTAGGAAAAGGTACGCATCAGGAGCTTTTGGAGAACAATAGCCTCTATAAACGGCTTTGCGATTTAGAATTTCTTGCCTAGGTTAAAGATATTATAATTAAAAAAATACTTGAAAAACTAAAAAAATATGATATAGTATTGAAACAATTTATATAGATAAACTTGGATATCTACGTCAGTAAACGAGAAAAATAAAAAGGAGGTAGCATTTGGCAGTTTCGATTAAACAACTATTAGAATCCGGGGTACATTTTGGGCATCAAACCCGGCGCTGGAATCCGAAGATGGCGCGTTATATTTTCGGAGAACGTAACGGTATTTATATCGTTAACTTGGAAAAAACAGAAAAAGAACTAAGTAACGCCTGTGAGTTTTTAAGCAAGATGACAGCGGAGGGTAAATACGTTCTTTTTGTCGGGACAAAAAAGCAGGCCCAGCCGGCGATTATTGAAGAGGCCGCACGTTGTGAGATGTTTTATGTCGATCAGCGTTGGTTAGGCGGTACCCTTACCAATTTTGAAACCATACGCAAGAGTGTAAAACGCCTCGATCAACTTGAGACCATGCGCGACGATGGTACCTTTACCCGCTTAAAGAAAAAAGAGGTGGCGATATACAATAAAGAAATGTCAAAATTAATAAAGAATTTAGGCGGTATAAGAAAAATGGATAAATTGCCCGGCGCCCTTTTTGTCGTGGACATCAAAAAAGAAGAAACTGCCGTAAAGGAAGCCCGGCGTTTAGGTATTCCGATCGTTGCTCTTGTCGATACAAATTCTGATCCGGATATAATAGATTACGTTATCCCTGGCAACGATGATGCCATAAAGTCGATCCGGATTGTATGTAGCGCCATTGCCGATGCGGCCTTAGAAGGCAGGAAGAAGTTTGAAAAAACCGCCGCCACCTTTAAGAACAAAGAAAAGGTAGCCGCAGAACATCAGGCTGCAGTTCAGGCTACTGAAAAAAAGGCAGAGTCGAAACAAGAAATCCAGACTAAAAAGAAAACGCAAGTTAAAGGCAAAAAAGCAGCCGGTGAAAAAACGCAAAGGAAACCAGTAAAGGCCAAACGAAAGGGATAATAAATGACAGTTTCAACCGACAAAATAAAGTTATTAAGAGACAAGACAAACGCCGGATTCATGGACTGCAAGAACGCCTTGGAAAATACCAAGGGCGATGTAGATAAGGCGGTTGATGAGTTGCGTAAAAAGGGATTGGCAATCGCGGCCAAGAAATCATCGCGGGTGGCGAAGGAGGGCTGTATCGAATCCTACATTCATCTGGGCGGGAAAATCGGGGTGCTCGTTGAGATAAATTGCGAGACGGATTTTGTGGCCAGAAACGAGCAATTTAAGCAGTTCGTAAAGGATGTCGCTATGCAGATCGCCGCGAGTAATCCGCGCTATCTAAAAATAGAAGATGTGCCGCAAGAAATCGTAGAAAAGGAAAAGGAAATATTAAAGGCCCAGGCCCCGGATAAACCCGCTAACATCTTAGAAAAGATGCTGGTTGGGAAATTAAATAAGTTTTATCAAGAGGTATGCCTGCTTGAGCAGCTTTATATTAAGGATGACAAGATCAAGATTAAAGATTATCTTACTTCGGTTGTTGCCAAGATCGGAGAAAATATAGTGATTCGAAGATTTACGCGTTACCAATTAGGTGAGGAGATATAATTTTGCGTAAAAAGCCTGTGTATCGCCGTGTAGTGTTAAAACTTAGCGGGGAGGCATTACAATCACAGAAAAAAGGGTATGGTATTGATGCCGCTGTTCTTTTAGATATCGCTACCCAGTTGAAAGAGGTAAAAAGTTTAGGCTTAGAGATCGCGGTTGTAGTTGGGGCAGGTAATATATTTCGTGCGGCATCGACTATCGGCCGGGCGATTGAACGTGTTACGGCTGACTATATGGGCATGCTGGCGACGTTGATAAATAGTCTGGCCTTGCAGGATGCACTGGAGAAATTAGGGGTTAACACCCGCGTTCAGACCGCGATCCAGATGGAGCAGCTGGCTGAACCTTACATCCGCAGAAGGGCAGTCAGACATCTTGAAAAGGCAAGAATAGTAATCTTTGCCGGGGGGACAGGTAACCCCTATTTTACTACCGATACTGCCGCGGCATTAAGGGCGATAGAGATAAGTGCCGATGTTATTTTAAAAGCGACAAAGGTAGATGGTGTATATTCTGATGATCCGGTTAAGAACAAAAAGGCAAAAAAGTTTAACAAGCTTAGTTATATGGAGGTTGTCAACAAGAATTTAAAAGCCATGGATAGCACAGCCGTAACTCTTTGCATGGAGAATAAATTGCCGATTGTTGTTTTTAATTTATTTAAGAAAGATAATATCAAAAAAGTTATTTTAGGCGAACATATTGGCACTCTTATTAAGTAATAAAGTAGAAGGAGGAATTTATGGCGGTTAAAGAGATTCTTCATCAGGCCGAGGATAAGATGAAGAAATCGGTAGAAGTGACAATGCATGAATTTAGCTCCGTCCGTACAGGCAGAGCCAATCCTGGGCTGGTGGAAGGATTAAAGATAGATTATTACGGAACGCCTACGCCTTTAAAGCAGTTAGCCGGTATTTCTACGCCCGAGGCGCGTTTGATTGTTATTCAACCCTGGGATCCTTCAAGTTTAGGGGATATTGAAAAGGCGATCTTGAAATCAGAGCTGGGGATTAGTCCCTCTAACGACGGCAAGGTGATACGCTTGAATATACCGCCACTTACCAAAGAACGACGTGCTGATTTGGTCAAGCTTGTACATAAATTAACCGAAGAAGGCCGTATTGCCATTCGCGCTATTCGCCGCGATGCCAATGATCATATAAAACAGACAGAAAAAGAGCATAAGGTTACAGAAGACGAATGTTTTAAAGCGCAGGAAGATATTCAGAAACTGACGGATAAATATATAAAGCAACTAGAAGATATTTCAAAAAATAAAGAAGCAGAAATAATGGAAGTTTAACGGGCCGCTAGCTCATCTGGTAGAGCACCGCCCTTTTAAGGCGGTTGTGCTTGGTTCGAGACCAAGGCGGCTCACCAAAAATTCAGTAGTAAGTTTTAAGTCTTAAGTAGTAAGATATCATGCTGTACTTATTCTTACGACTTATCACTTACGACTTAAAACTGTAATTTCCGTCCCCATCGTCTAGTCTGGCCTAGGACAACAGATTTTCGATCTGTCGACAGGGGTTCGAATCCCCTTGGGGACGCTTAAGTTTTAAGACCCGCAGGAATGCGGGTCTTTTTATTGTACATGTAAAATGTTGACAATTTATTCATCAAATCATACAATAAATCTGATTTTAGTTATAATATAATAAATGGCAAAGGAGTGTTATGGAAGAAGATAGTTATGTAATGGATAAAACTCCGATAAGCATCGCCCTTGCTTTGGGTGGTGGCGGGGTACGCGGCTTGGCCCATATTGGAGTACTTAGATCCTTAGCTAAAGAGATCCCGATCAACATGATTGTGGGTACAAGTATGGGTGCTTTGGTAGGGGCGCAATATGCACTGGAGCCGGATATCGACAAGATCCAAGAGCGACTATCTAAAATATTAGATAGAAAAGAAATCAAAGAGATCGAGAGCTTAATCGGCGGACATGACGTCGTAGAAGAAAAGAAGCTGATAATCCAGGGCCTGCTTTCTTTTGTAAAGAAGATTTATCTTTTAAACTTAAGGGCAATTCGCAGATGGATTTTTAGTGGCCGGGAAATTGTCTGGATTTTTAATCATCTGGGCTTAGATGTTGATTTTAAAAAGGCAAAGATTCCTTTTTGCTGTGTGGCTATAGATTTACGTACAGGAGATGAGATAATATTAGATAAAGGCAACATTAAGGAAGCGGTGTTGGCTTCGGTTTCTCTACCCGGGGTTTTTCCGCCTGTAAAAAAAGCAAATCAGTTACTGGTTGACGGCGGGGTGATTAGTAGTGTCCCTGTCGATGCGGCCCGGCAAATGGGTGCAGATTTAGTTATTGCCGTAGGTGTAGAGGCGGGGATAGATTACAATAAGAAATTAGGGAATGGTTTGGATATAATGTTTCAGGCCGATGCCATCCGAACCTATAAGCTAAGCGAATTGAAATTGAACACAGCGGATATCGCTATTCGTCCTGAGGTAGGCCATATCAGCTGGGCCAGCTTTTCGCGGGCGCTTGAATGTATAAAAGCCGGGGAAAAAGCCGCCGATAAAATAAAGCCACAGATAATCGAGATGATCAACAAGAAAAAACGTGAGAAGTTCTGGAAAGGATTCTTTTCGCTGCCTAAATATAACAAGTGATATATATAAAGGAAGGGTAAATAAAATGGTAAAGAAGATTATAATTATTATTTTGGTGGTACTGGTGGTTTTGATTGCCGGTGGTCTTTACTATCTAAACCATGTTTATATTCCGAAGAACCTAAAACCGCTTGTAATTTCCACGCTCCAGAAGGCCCTGGATAAGAAAGTAACTATCGGTGAGGCATCTTATTTTCCGTTTCGCGGTGTTTTATTTTCCCAAGTCGATATTATAGGTCATGATGCCACCCCATTTTTAAAAGTAGAAAAAGTAGATTTGAGTTTGAAGTCGTTGCCGAGTTTAAAAGGGGATATAGTTTCGGCCCAGACAAAACTTGTGGTTAAAGGTATTGCCTTTAGCCAGGATAAGTTAGAGGTAACCGGCGGCAGTGTAATCGATTTAAATGTAAAGGGCAACATTAAGGAAAAGCCATCCTTGGAGGCTGTACTTGAACTTGATAATTTTAAGGTAAAAGGCATCAGTCCTGTATCTGATATTACCCGCATGGATGGAAAAATTATAGTTAGCCAGGATACTTTTTCAAGCTCTAATCTGGGGGCTCAAATCGGAAAACAAAAATTAGATCTTGCCTTATCCGGTAAATACAACCAGAATAATTTAAATTTGGAAAAGCTTAAAATAATCTATGGCCAGACCCAGATTATAGTTTCCGTACAAGTGACAGATTTTGATAATCCCAAACTAAAGGTAAGTTCCAATGGGGCGTTGGATTTAGAAGATATTAGTAAACTTGTTTCTGGTTTTACCTTGCCGAAGCTGGGTGGTATTTGCAACTTTAAGGCTGCGGTAAATGGCAACCCTATTGATTTAAAGACACTTAGCGCTGATCTGAATATTACATCAACGCAGCTTAGCGTAGATAAGATCAAGGTTGATAACATCGATGCCAGCGTGGCATTGAAAAACGGCATAGTCGATCTTAACCCATTTAGTTGTATTTTTTATGAGGGCAATATAATCGGCTCTGGTAATGCAAATATAACAGATCCTAATTTAGCCTCTGATGTTAGCTTGGATGTAAAGAACATAAATATTGCGCCGTTAGTAAAGGATTTGGCAGGATATGATATCGGCTACGGTAAGGTTAATGCTCAACTAGGGATATCCGGGCCGGTGGCGGATTTAAATGCCTTGGCTGGAGACGGCTGGTTTAAGATGACCGAAGCCAAGATTCAGATGCCTTCAAAATTCGGCGGTTTGGCGAAGATGTTTCAACTTGACCAGCTTTCGCAGATGTTAATAAGTGAGGCATCGGCCACCTTTACAATTAAAGAAGGCAAGGTCGATACGCAGGATTTGAAGATAATTGCGGATATCGCTGAGTTTATGGCTAAAGGATACGTTACTTTTACCCAAGCTATAGACTGCATGATTGAGATGGATCTTGACCCTGAACTTAAAGAAAAATTAGGGGTGGTTAGTGCACTTGTGCGTAAGGTCAGAGTGCATGGTCAATTGCCGGATAAAACAAAGACAGATATCTTAATGCAAGAGGCGATCAAAGAAGTGGTCAAGGAAACGATTAAGGAAAAAGGTGGCGAGATCTTAAAAGGATTCCTCGGCGGCGATAAACAGACAGACACTGAACCAAAAACAGACTTTCAAGATCAGATTAAAAAAGGGTTAAAGGGATTGTTCAGGTAAGAACATAATGAATTTTAAAAAGCATCTGCTGATTTATAATGCACGATTAATAACAAAAGATAAAATCATAAACAAGGCCTGGGTTTTGATAAAGGCAGGGAGAATTAAAAAGTGTGGCCGCGGCAAGAATATACCTAAGGTTAGAGCAGATAAGATAAATGCCCGCAATCATTATCTTAGCCCGGGATTTATTGATCTGCATATCCATGGCAATATAGAGGTAATTTCCAAGACCCAAAGCAAATATGGCACCACGGCATTCTTGCATTGCCTATCTGCAGATAGGATTGATCGTATTTTAAGAAAGATAAAAAAGGAAAAGCAATTAAAACTACAGGCCTCACCGTGTCTTGGTTTTTATCTGGAAGGTCCTTTTTTAAGCCAGAACATGGCTGGGGGCCAGCCCAGAAGATTTATCATCGAACCGGATAAACATAAGTTGGGTTGCTTATTAAAAACTACGGCTAAAGACATAAAAATTATTACACTCGCACCTGAACAGAAGGGTGCGTTTAGGCTAATAAAGATTTTAAACAAAAATCATATTATTACAAGCTTAGGGCACAGTAACGCCAGTTTCGCAACGGTGCGTAAGGCTGTGGATATGGGCGCTTGTTATGCTACGCACGGGTTTAATCGCATGAGCGGGCTAACCGCACGCAATCCGGGTTTGATTACCGCGATGTTGATCGATGACCGAATTACAACCGAAGTAATTGCCGATGGCCATCATGTGCATCCGGCCTTATTAAAACTATTGGTTAAGAATAAACCGCTGGATAAAATTATCTTAGTCACAGATTCAGTAGCGGCAGAGGACAAAAGAACACAAAAGTTAAAGGCAGGGGTATATCGGTTAAAGGATGCAACGATTAGCGGCAGCAATCTTACGATGATAACGGCCATAAAAAACATGGTAGAATTAGGCGGGGTTGATATTAAATCGGCAGTTACCATGGCCGCCTTAAATCCCGCAAAGACTATTGGCTTGTCTAGGAGAAAAGGAAGTATTGCCAAAGGCAAGGATGCGGATATTGTTATATTTGATAAGGATTTTAAGGTCAGGATGACCATCATTTCCGGCAACATTGTTTGGAATAAGCTAGTTAATTAGAACGGAGATATTATGTGCGGAATAATCGGATATATAGGTCAACAACGGGTAGTGCCTATCTTAATAAACGGACTAAAGAGTCTTGAGTACCGGGGTTATGATTCAGCCGGGATTGCGGTACTCGATAAAAAACGTATTTTCCTTCATAAACGACAGGGCAAGCTAAGTAGCTTAATTGACTGTTTAGACGGTAAGAGCATTACTGGTTGTGTTGGCATAGGCCATACCCGTTGGGCTACACACGGTGAACCGAACCAAATTAATGCCCATCCTCATTACGGCAATACCCATGATTTTATGATTGTACATAACGGTATTATCGAGAATCACCAGGAGCTAAAAACAAAGTTGGTAAAACAAGGCCATCGGTTTCATTCCCAGACAGATACAGAGGTAATTGCACATTTAATCGAAAAATTATACAATGGCGATTTAAAACAAACCATATGCAATGTAATAAAGCTGTTAGAAGGCAGCTTTGCTTTGGGTATAATTAGTACACACGAGCCGGATGTTTTGGTTGGCGCAAGAAAAGATAGCCCTTTGGTTATCGGTCTTGGCAAAAAAGGTAATTTTATTGCTTCTGATATTCCAGCCATACTTTCGTATACGCGCGATGCCATCTACCTTGATAATAACGAAGTAGCGGTATTGACCAAAGATAGAGTTGATATATATAACATTCAGGGGAAAAAGATACATAAGAAAAAGGTATCGATAAAATGGGATGTAAAAAGCGCTAAAAAAGGCGGTTTTAGCCATTTTATGATCAAAGAAATTCACGAGCAGCCGGAGGTATTGGCTGAGATATTAAAGACGCGGCTTCGTAACAATCAAGTTGTATTTGAGCAGTTAAGCATCAGTCCGGATAAATTAAAAAAGATAAACCAGATTCAGATTGTAGCCTGTGGTACGGCCTATCATGCTGGCCTTTGCGGTAAATATATCTTAGAAAAATTATTACATCTTCCGGTAAACGTAGATACATCGAGTGAATTCCGGTATCGAGACCAGATTATCAAAAAAGGTAAAACCCTGGTTATTCCGGTTAGCCAGTCCGGGGAGACAGCCGATACCCTGGCTGCATTAAGGGCGGCCAAGCAAAAGGGTGCCCAGATTTTATCGATTTGTAATGTGGTAGGCAGTTCCATTGCCCGCGAATCAGACGGTGTGATATATATTCATGCCGGGCCTGAGATTGCGGTTGCCTCGACCAAGGCCTATATTGCACAGCTGGCTAGTTTTTATCTTTTTGCTATTTATCTGGGGGATATCCATAAAACAATAGGTAAAAATACAGCCCATAAACTTTTATCCGAGTTTATCAAGATACCACGTTTGATGAATAAGATTTTAGAGAACCAGAATAACATAAAAAAAGTAGCCCAAGATTATATCAAAAAATATAATTACCGTCTGGCCGAGCAGTTCAAATTCTTAGAAGATGAAATCGGGGTATTTAAGGATAACCGCAAGGCCTTGGCCTTTGCCAAGCAGTGTGCGGAGAAATCCCATTCTGCCTATGGCCGTCGTTTTGGCGATTTTCCTTTTTTGTATCTTGGCCGCAATATCAACTATCCCAGTGCCTTGGAAGGGGCGTTAAAACTAAAAGAAATCACTTATATCAGTGCCGAAGGTTATGCAGCTGGTGAGATGAAGCACGGCCCGATTGCCTTGATTGACGAGTTTCCTTTGGTCGTTTGTATTGCGCCAGAATCCCGTGTCTATGATAAGATGCTTTCTAATATCCGGGAGATAAAGGCGCGTAAGGGCGTGGTATTGTCTATTGCCACAAAAGGCGATCGAGAAATCAGAAGCAAAGAATATTCTGATTATTTGATCGAGATACCTAAGGTAGATGAGTTCTTCTCGCCCCTGCTTGTGGCGCTACCTTTACAGCTTATTGCCTATTACATTGCCATGGGGTTAGGCTGTGATGTTGACCAGCCCCGAAATCTGGCTAAGAGCGTGACTGTAGAATAAAAACCATGCTTTTCTTTACTAATTATTCCTAAAGCGATTGACAAAGATATACAAATAAGATAAACTATTATCCCTGATAAATCAGGGGCGCGTAGCACAGCTGGTTAGAGCACCTCCCTTACAAGGAGGGGGTCGTAGGTTCGAATCCTACCGCGCCCACCAGAAAAGACAGTTTTAAGTAGTAAGTCTTAAGTCGTAAGATGAAAAAGCAATAGTAAGTTTTAAGACGTAAGATTTGACGGAATGGATAGCCCTAGGTACAGAAAATTAAAAGTTTGGATTACAGCTCATGAGAACGCGTTAGAGGCCATAAAGCTTTTAGATTTATTTGATAAAAAATACCAAAGTGTTGGCAAGCAATTTTTAGCGGCAATTACTTCGATAAGTGCGAATATCGCTGAAGGCAGCGGTGGATACCAGGATAAAGAGTTTGTAAGGTTTTTGAATATCGCGTTAAGATCAGCTTTTGAAGTTGATAACTGGTTGCAATTAATCAAGGATGCAAAAATTATAACAATGACTTCCAGATTGGAAAAGATGGAAAGCAGCAACTTGGAAGTTATTAGGATGCTTGTTAAATTGATAAGATCTCAACAGAAATAATATCTTAAGACTTAAAGCTTAGGACTTAAGACTGTTTTTTTAGGGGGCGTAGTTCAGCTGGTTTAGAACGTCGGATTGTCGATCCGAAGGTCGCGGGTTCAAACCCCGTCGTCCCCGCCAGATAAACCCGGCCATATTTAGGTCGGGTTTTTTTGCTTAAAAACAGACATTTTGGCTAGTTTGGACATATAATTATAAAATATTGTGTTAGAGAATAAGCAATGATATAATATTGCCTCAAACCAATATTCTAAGGAGGTATTAATATGGATTGGGGAATGAAGAACAGATTAAGCAAACTCATACAAAAAGACGGGCATTGTTTTTTCTTGCCTATTGACCATGGATATTTTCAAGGGCCAACCCGCTGTTTAGAGCAGCCAGCCAAAACTATCAAACCTTTACTTGAGTATTGTGATGCATTGTTTGTGACAAGAGGGGTATTACGCTCATGCGTGGATGCAGTGGGCAGTAAGCCGATAATACTGCGGGTATCAGGCGGCACAAGCATGGTAGGAGCTGATCTGGCTAATGAAATTCTGACTACATCCATGGAAGAAATCATCCGGCTTAATGCCCAAGCTGTGGGAGTATCTGTCTTTATCGGCAGTGATTATGAAAAGCAAACCCTGCAAAACCTATCCGAGCTTGTAAATAAATGCGAGAATTGCGGGATTCCGGTAATGGCGGTGACAGCCGTGGGCAAGGAGATGGAAAAGCGTCAGGCGCGTTACCTGGCTTTATGCTGTCGTATTGCCGCAGAACTGGGTGCCAAGGTAGTAAAGACTTATTGGTGTGATAAGGATTTTGATAAGGTGGTTAAAGGGTGCCCTGTGCCTGTGGTTATGGCCGGCGGTCCTAAATGTGAGACTGCAGTTGAGGTATTGGAGTTTGTCTATAGCGGCATGCAGGACGGAGCGATTGGCATAAACCTAGGCCGAAACGTCTGGCAAAACACACATCCTGTGGCCATGGCCGGGGCATTACAGGCGATTATACACGAGAAGGCTACCGTCAAAAAAGCTCATAAAATATTTGAAGATCTCCAAAAGAAAAAATAGAAGATCATGCAGGTAGCGGTTTATTATAATAACCAGGATATCAGATTAGAAGACCGCCCGGTGCCTAAGATTGGACCGGGTGAACTTTTGGTGAAAGTCCGCGCCTCTGGTATCTGCGGTACAGATGCCATGGAGTGGTACCGGCTTAAAAAAGCACCGCGTGTTTTAGGACATGAGATTGCTGGTGAAGTAGTTGAATCTAAATCCAAGAAATTTAAAGTAAAAGACAGGGTTTTTGTTAGCCATCATGTGCCCTGCAATAAATGTAAATTCTGTTTAGCGGATAATCATACTGCCTGTGAGCAGCTGCATAAAGGCAATTACGATCCCGGTGGTTACAGTGAGTTTGTACGGGTACCCAAGATAAATGTAGAGCTTGGCACTTATATCCTGCCCAAGCATGTTACTGATGAACAAGGCACGATGATTGAGCCTTTAGGATGCGTGGTAAGAGGCCAGAGGATAATTGGGGTTGCTAAAAACCAGACAGTTCTGGTATTAGGCTGCGGTGTTTCAGGGTTGTTGAATATTAGCCTGGCTAAATTAAAAGGGGCCAAGGTTATTGCTACAGATATAAATAACTATAGGCTTACCAAGGCAAAGGAATTCGGGGCGGATAGTGTTATTGATGTAAACAAGGATAAGATTGATACAAAGGCCGATAGAATAATTGTCTGTACGGGTGCCCAAAAGCCTTGTGAAGAGGCATTTAATTTAATTGATCGAAAAGGGATTATCTTACTTTTTGCCATCCCCAAAGAAGATATTAAAATACCAGTGGTTGATTTCTGGAGAAATGAGATAACGATTACTTCTTCTTACGGAGCCGCACCCGTTGATTTAGAAGAGGCTTTAAATCTTATCAAGAATAAAAAAATAAACATTGAGAATACGATAACCCACAAATTAGGATTGAGCGATATCCAGGAAGGTTTTAAGATTGCTGCCACCGCCCAAGAATCTTTAAAGGTTGTATTAAAGCCTTAGGATTTTAAAATTGACTTAGGTAATTGACAGGAGTATAATTTTGCTCATAAATAGGTTTAGGGGTATTGAATGAGGAGTGAAGCCGTTAAATTTTATAAAGCAACTCTTTCTTATATGAGAGGTTGCTTTTTGTATTTTAAGGGTGGGGTTAAGGTGAATAACCAAGATAAGACAAAAGAACAGCTTATGCAGGAATTAGAAATTCTTCAAAAACGCATCTCTGAGATTGAAAAATCTAAAGATAGCCAGATAGCTTTTTTAGCCGAATCTTCTTTTGACGCTGTATTTTTAGTAACGAAAACAGGAATATTGAAATACATGAGTCCTTCCTCAAAACAGATTCTCGGTTATGACGCAAAAGAAATGATCGGCACCTCTTTTACCAAATACGTGCCTAAAGACAAACTGCCAGAATATTGGGGGACTGTCAGAGAAATTTTTCTAAAAAAAAGAATTCCCCGTTTTGAAAGCTATGCCAAGCATGCTAACGGAAACCTTGTACCCGTAGAATTTACCGGCCATATAGTTAAAATAAGCGGTGAACTGCTTGGCCAGGGGACGATGCGCGATGTAACACAACGCAAACAGTTTGAAGAAAATTTAAGAAAAGAACGCGATTTTTCTCAAAACTTAATTGATACAGCGCAGACAATAATCCTTACATTAGATACTGAAGGCAGGATAGTTGATTTTAATCAATATATGGAAGAACTGTCGGGTTATAAAATAGAGGAAGTAAAAGGTAAAGATTGGTTTACCACATTCTTGCCAGAATGTGATTATGATCGCATCAGAGCTCTTTTTAAGAACGCAATAGGCGGTATCCAGACTAAAGGCAATGTCAATCCGATAATTACTAAAGATGGAAAACAGCGGTTTATCTCATGGTACGACAAGACCCTTAAAAATAAAAATGGGGAGATTACAAGTTTGACTTCGATCGGTCAAGATGTTACTGAGAATAGAAAAATGATGGAGGAGTTACAGGAAAGTGAGTATAAATACAAAAGTTTATTTGAACATGCAAGTGATGCAATTTTTCTTCTGGAAATTACCGAAGAAAATAAAAGTCGTTTTTTGGATTGTAACAGTAGTACACTAGCATTGTATGGATGTACACATCGCGATCAAATTATTGGAAAAAGCCCGCGGGATTTTTCACCACCAATACAGCCAGATGGCCAAACAACCGAGGAAAAGTCTCGTAAACTATTAAAAGATTTTCGAGAAGGCCATCTTCAACGTTTCGAATGGTTACATGTTCGCCTAGATAACAAAAAGCCTTTTTGGATAGAGGTTAATCTTAGTGGTATTAAAATCAAAAATAAGTTCCTTATACAAGGAGTTGTACGCGATATTACAGAACGCAGGAAGGCAGAGAAAGAGATATTAGAACTTTCTCGCTTTCCATCGGAGAATCCCAATCCCGTCTTACGCATAAGCAGTGGGGGAAAAATTCTGTATAGTAACGATGCGGGTTTAATTTTACTTGATTGGTGGAAGTGTAAGCTAGGAGATATACTGCCTGAGAAATGGTTTAACTGGATTCAAGAGGTGTTTAGATCCAGAAAAAGCATAGTTGTAGAAGAAGCAGTTAAGGAACAGGTGTTTTCGTGTGTGATCACACCGATACAGAATACAGGCGATATAAACATATACGCCCATGATATCACCCTGCGGGTGAAGGCAGAAAAACGTCGTATGTTCGGGGTGCAGATTCTAAAAAAACTTAATAATATAAGTGGAAGCAGAGAATTGGTGAAGGATATTCTTATTTTAATAAAGAAGTTTACTGGGGTTGATTCTGTAGGCATTCGCTTAAAACAAGGCGAAGACTTCCCTTATTATGTTGCAGAAGGATTCTCGGACGAATTTATCCAGAAAGAAAATCATTTATGCGTACGCGATGAAGAGGGAAAAATAATAAGAAACTCCGATGGCAGTGCTATGCTTGAATGTATGTGTGGCAACGTAATTAGTAATAGGATAGATCCTACATTGCCTTTTTTTACAGAAGGAGGGAGTTTTTGTACAAATAGCACAACTGAACTTCTTGCTTCTACAAGCGAGAAAGATCGTCAAGGGCACTCACGAAACCGTTGCAATAGCGAAGGTTATGAATCTGTGGCCCTTATACCGCTTTATTCTGGGCAAAAACAAAGTATCGGATTGTTACAGTTAAATGATAGACAGAAAAATAAATTTACTCCGGATATAATAAGGTTTTTTGAGGAAATTTGTACAAGTTTAGGCATATCTTTTATGCGCCGGAAAGCAGAGAATGAATTGAAACAGGCCTATCAACAGTTAAAAAATGCGCAGGAAGAGCTTATCCAGTCCGGCAAGATGGCGGCGATGGGGCAGCTGGCAGCCGGGATATCGCATGAGCTTAATCAGCCTTTAACCGGGATAAAAGGTTTTGCCCAGGCAGCATTAATGGATATCGAGGATGATAATCCGATAAGAGAGGATCTGGATAAAATTGTTCATCAGGCTGATCGCATGGATAAGATTATCAAAAACGTAAGGTTTTTTGCCCGGAGATCAGAATTTATGCTTAAAGAGATGGATATTAACCAACCGATTGAAGATTCGCTGATGCTGTTAAAAGATCAGTTAAGGGTGCATAATATCCGCGTTGAAAAGAATCTAACAAATAACCTTCCCAAAATAAAAGCTGATCCTAACCAGTTGCAGCAGGTATTCCTCAATATTATCACTAACTCTCGCGATGCTATTTGCGCTATAAGTCAAGCTGATATAAAAGGCGGAGCACTGCAGATAGAGACTCGCTTGAGCCAGGATAAAAAAAATATCGAAATAATTTTTAAAGATACAGGTTGCGGCATGTCCAAAGAGCAGCTAGATCATATCTTTAATCCATTTTTTACGACAAAATCTCCGGACGGAGGCATTGGACTGGGGATGTCTATTGTCTACCGCATTATTGAAACCCACCAAGGCAAAATAGAGATAGACAGTGTCCAAGGGCAAGGGGCTTTGGTTAAGATCATATTGCCTTTGAATGTGGAATCAGAAGAGATATTGTCTTTATAGTTAATTTTTTGGTTTGGATTGAAGAAAGGTAAAAGATGGAGCAATTCAAGATAACACCTAAAATATCTAACTTTTTACTTAAGCTGATGTTAAGCTTTTGTCTTCTGAGCATGATTAGCCCCGGGCTAACTATATCTTATGCACAGTCAATGAACCTGGAAGGGTTCATGGATAAGGTTACCCAAGAAGTTTTGCAATCAAAACAGACTGCCGATATTCTAAAAAAAAGGACAAATATATTCAAGGAGCTTGGGATTGTAGGCAAAAATGCGAAGTTGATTATGGCCGGGTTTGAGTATGATCGTAAAGGCAAAGGCACAGCTAATATTTATGCCTATCTATATCACGATAAGAAAAAACCTTCTTACTACTGTTTAGTCATGGATAATTTCGGCGAGACAACTTTGAAATTGAATTCCCGCATCGATGAGTATTTATTTAAAAACAAAAAAGGCAAATATTCCAAGCTAAGCATATCAAGGCGCTATTATCAAAACGGCGATTTTAGGCCGCTGAAGATCGCCTACGTTGATTTGGGATTTAATGATATTAAAGCTTCGGGGTTTGATTCTTTTATTGGGCGCATTAATTCAGGAAAGACATTCCTGTATCTAAAAAGAGTTCCCTAACCATAAATATCCCTCAACCCTTTTCATGCGTTTTTTTTGCCTTGTATATATACTTGAAAACCTTAGGTAAATTTGATATAATTTAACGAAACTTAAATACGGAAGGAAGAGAAAAAAATGGAAGAAAACTATTTAGCGATACTTAAAAAGAAATGCGACCCGGAAAATCTGAAAAAACTAACTGCTATCGATAACCCGGAAGTTGTTAAATTTGTGGGTGAATTTGCGGGATATTGTAATCCTGATTCAGTATTTGTGCGTACTGACTCCTCCAGAGATATCGAATATATCCGTAAAAAAACAATTGAATTAAAAGAAGAAATGCCGCTTAGTCTTGATGGCCATACAGCGCATTTTGATGGTTTCTATGACCAGGGCCGCGATAAAAGCAGCACAAAGTTTTTTATGGTTAAAGGTGTGGAGTTCGGTTCTCATATCCATGCGATCGACCGGGAAAGCGGGCATAAAGATGTCAATGAGCTGCTTAAAAATATAATGTACGGAAAGGAAATGTTCGTGCTTTTTCTGTCACTGGGGCCGGTAAACTCTGATTTTTCCGTATACGCCGTTCAAATTACCGATTCTGCCTATGTTGCTCATTCCGAAGATATCCTGTACCGTTCCGGCTATGAGGCGTTGAAAAAAAGCCGGCCGGATATGGGATTTTTTAAATTTGTTCACTCCGCCGGGGAATTGGATGAAAATAATGCCAGCAAAAATGTGGATAAACGCCGTGTGTATATAAATATTGCCGAAAATATTGTTTACAGCATGAATACCCAATATGCCGGCAACACGATGGGGCTTAAAAAACTTGCGTTGCGGTTGGCCATAAATAAAGCGGATAAAGAAGGATGGCTCGCCGAACATATGTTTATTATGGGCGTAACCGGACCGGGGAAAAGAAAGACATATTTTGCCGGCGCTTTTCCCAGCGCCTGTGGCAAAACTTCTACCTGCATGGTTAAAGGAGAGTCTATCGTGGGGGATGACATCTCTTATCTGCGCAAACGCCATGGAAAAATTTTCGCTGTGAACGTAGAACGGGGAATTTTTGGGATCATAAAGGATGTAAATGTGGACGATGATCCGTTAATTTGGGATGTATTAAACAAGCCGGGTGAGGTTATAGCTTCTAATGTCCTGGTGAATGATGGTCGCGCTTATTGGCAGGGTGATGGCCGTCAAGTGCCGGAGGAAGGAATAAATTTTTCCGGTAAATGGACAAAAGGGAAGACGGATGAGCAGGGCAATTTTATCCCGCACGCGCATACTAACGCCCGGTACACAATTCGCATGAGAGATTTAAAGAATTGCGATCCAAATTTGGAATCCGGCAAAGGCGTCCAGATAAAAGGGATTATTTACGGAGGCCGGGATTCTCATGCTTGGCCGCCGGTATTTCAAAGTTTTGATTGGGAACATGGGGTAATAGCTATTGCCAGTTCTCTTGAATCCGAGACGACCGCCGCTACGTTGGGCAAAGAAGGGGTGCGCAAATTTAATCTTATGGCCAACCTGGATTTTCTGTCCGTGCCGGTCGGAAAATATATAAACAATCATCTCAATTTTGTTAAAGATTTAGATGATATCCCGTTAATCTTTGGGGTAAATTATTTTATCCGTGGCGAAGATGGGGCCTATCTTACTGGTATGCATGATAAACGCGTTTGGCTTAAATGGATGGAACTTAGAATACATAATGATATAAAAGCGATTAATACGCCTATCGGATTTATCCCTTGCTGCGAAGATTTGCAAAAGCTGTTTAAGCAGGTTTTAGATAAAGAATATAAAAAGGATGACTATGAACTTCAGTTTGGATTGCGGGTAAATAGTAATCTTGAAAAAATTGAACGCATCTTTGAAATTTATCACGCTAATGTAATTGATGTGCCGGAAATATTGTTTGAGATATTAGACACGCAGCGCAAGCGTTTGGAGGAAGCGCAGAAAAAATTCGGTGACAATATCAGGCCGGAACAGTTTCTCTAACCAAAAAAATGTGCGAGGTAAATTATGACGACACAAACTGTATCTTCCGTAAAACTTGACGGAATCCCGTTTTTTAAACGCGGCAAAGTGCGTGAAATTTATGAGCTGGGCGATAAATTATTAATAATTTCTACAGACCGGATATCCTGTTTTGACGTTATTTTGCCTACGCCCATACCAGCCAAAGGAGAGGTGTTAACCCAGGTATCTAAATTCTGGTTTAAATTTACACGCGATATAATCGATAATCATATGCTTAGTGCCGAGGTAGAGCAATTTCCATCCCGATTAGAGCCTTATCGTGATATTTTAAAAGGCCGTTCCATGCTTGTAAAAAAGGCAGAGCCATTACCAGTAGAATGCGTAGTAAGAGGATATTTGTCTGGTTCGGGATGGAGAGAGTATAAGCAGACCCAGGCTATCTGCGGCATAAAATTACCGGCGGATTTAAAGGAATCCGATAAATTGCCCGAGATAATTTTTACCCCCTCAACCAAGGCCGATGTCGGCCATGATATGAACGTTACTCAACGCTATATCGAACAACAGATCGGCAAGGATTTAGCCCAAAGATTACGCGCGGTGAGCATCCGCCTATATAAAAAGGCAAGTGAGTATGCCGAGAAAAGGGGAATCATCATCGCCGATACAAAGTTCGAGTTTGGCAAGATAGGGGATAAGGTCATTCTTATTGATGAGGTGCTTACCCCGGATTCATCACGTTTTTGGCCCAAGGATCAGTATACGCCTGGTAAGCCGCAACCAAGTTTTGATAAGCAATTTGTCCGGGATTATCTAGATACCCTGGATTGGGATAAGACACCGCCGGGTCCTGAATTGCCAGAAGAGATTGTCACTAAAACCCAAGAGAAATATCAGCAGGCCTTAAGCATAATCACCCGAGATTAAAATCCGCTGATTTAGCCTGAGTTGATTTCTAGGCAAAAGCTGTGATATACTTTAGGTAGACGAAACGGGATTATTTCGATATATTAGATCAGAACGGAAGGTAAAAAATGCCTAAATTTAAGGATAGATGTTGGGAGTATATGCGTTGCGCAGAAGAAAAAACCTGTGCTGCTTTTCCTGACGCCGGAGAAGAGTGTTGGGCCATTGCCGGTACAATGCGCGATTCGGAGATGGAAAAGAAATTAGAGAAGATGAGCATCATGGCCCGCGATCCAGGACGTGATTTAACCGAACCGCAGCTGATGCAGATGCAAAATAGGAAGACCACCAAGCTTTGCAAATTTATCGAAAGATACGGCTCCTGCAAATGCTGCCCTTATTTTAAATATATAAAGGAATTTGACCGCCAGGAAAGAATACGCAAAAAAGATGTTAAATGGTAAGGGTAAGCAGTATTTCTTAGAAGGATTTAGTTTTTACACCAAAGGCCGCCAAAACACTTTTAATCTTGCCTAATGGCAACCCTACGATATTATAAAAATCACCCCTAATTTTTTTTACCCACACATCTGTATTTTCCTGTACAGCATAGGCCCCGGCTTTATCCTGGTTTTTCAAAGCGAAGTTTTCTATTTGTTTCGGTGTGAGTTTTCGGGTAGATATAATGGTTTTGTCGATATCGACAGCCCTGTTTTTGGTCTTGACGTCAATTACGGCAATTGCCGTCAGAACCCGGTGCGTGGTGTTGTTTAAGGTCGATAAAATATGCTTTGCCTGTTTGAAATTCTTAGGCTTGCCAAATATCTTATTATCCAAACAGACCACGGTATCGGCAGCAATGATCAATCCGGAGTTTAATCTTTTGGCCACGTTTTCGGCTTTGGCCAGGGCCAGTCGGATAATTTGCGCTTCAATAGGCAAACGGGGATTTATGGATTCTTTGATTTTACTTGGTATGGCTTTAAACTTAAGCCCTATTTTTTTAAGCAGTTGTTTGCGGCGTGGCGATGCCGAGGCCAGAATTATTTTTTTCATTTAAGTTGGTCTTTTTCAAGATAGCTTATCGGATTGGCCTTTTCTTTTATTTCTGTGAACCACTCTGTTAGATATTTATTCTTTTCTGTTGCCTCTACCTTCCGGCGGTAGGTATCTTTTTCTTTTTCAAACTTTTCCTCGTCGACAGGGGTAATTTCTTTTATCTGCATGATGCTGAACCCGCGCGGTGTGGTTATCGGCTCTGAGACCTCGTTTAGTTTTAACTTGAAGGCAGCTTCTGTAAATTCCTTGGCATATCCAAGTTCTTTAACGTATCCTTGACGCGTAAAATTAGTTACTGTTTTTGGAGTAAGCCCTAATGTTTTGGCAGCATCTTCAAGGCTTAGATTTTTAGTTTGCATTAAGTCTTTAATTTGGGAGGCAAGTTCTGCTGCCTTTTGCTGGGCAAGTTTAGTGGCTTCATTTTGCTTGTAGGCCTGTTTTGTCTTATCCAGGGCTTCTTCGTATTCCGGGATATAGGGGGCAATTTTTTTAATCGGTTTTAAGATATATAAAGCCGTGGGGGTTTTGACTACTTCGCTTATTTCTCCTTTTTTAAGCGAGAAGGCTGCCTTTAAAAACGGAAAGCTGAGACCGACCTTGGGTATTTCTTCAAGCATTGAAAACGGGCCTGTTTCTTGGGCCTCTATTCCGTATTCTTTGGCGACAACAGCTAAGTTGGTTTGGGCATAGAGTTTATTCATAATTTGGCGAGCCGTATTGGAGGCGCGGTTATACATTTCTTTTTCAATCAACATTTCTTTGATTGTATCTTTTACCTCTGCCAATGTCTCATAGCGAGGTTCTGTATCTTTGTCTTCTTCAATTTTGAATTGATCCTTATTGTTCTCGTAATATTTTTCAATGCGGTCTGCTTTTATATTTATATCTTTTTTAAAGCTTTCCAGTTTAATCTCGATATATTCAACATTTACCTGTTCTGGTTTTTCAAACATGGCCTTGTTGTTCTCGTAATAGTTCTTTAGTGCTTGTTCATCATCTAAGGACACAGAATCCAAAAAATCTTTAGGTTCTATCAAAATATAATCTGCCGTGGCTTGTTCGAATTCTTCCGCATAGCTTAATTTGACTTGCGCATCATCAACCCGGATACCGGAGGTGATTTGTTCTAGGAGTTTATTTATAATCAAAGAGTGTTTTATGCCTTGTTCGAATTCGGTAGGGGTCTGTTGAAAAACACGCGCTACGATTTCCGGGTAATTTTGAGAATCAAACTGGGCGAATCTAAAAATAGGCAGATTTTTAATATAGCCGAGTAGTTCATCATTAGTGATGGTTTTTATTTTTCTGTTTTTTGCCTCTTCTAACAAAATAAGCCTTGTCCATGTTTGTTCGTCAAGATCCGTAGACCGATCAAACCTGTCCCCGTATTTCATCCAGGCTTCGTTGCGGGCTGCCTGTTTTTCCTCGAAATAATCCTTCCACTGGATCCTTCGCTCAAATATCTTTCCGGCGTATCCAGAACGGCGATTTTTTATGGCACTGCCGATATTCCAGACAACGAAAGCCGGCACGATAAATATCGCGATTACCCACATTATTGTTTTGGTATATTTTCTCAGATTCTTAAAAACCATCTTGCCCTCCGCATCTATTATTTGTTAATAAGGGTGATATTGAAATTTATTTTAGTATAACTAAAAATTATCAATAATGCAAATTTTTTGACAAATGCCGCTAGATATGATAAATTCCAAGACAGTGCTATTATATAAGAAAAGCGTTGGCTTAGGTTAATTATATTTTTTATGCTTGATCAAAAATTAATAGACAGAATAGACCGTAGCTTGGATTTTCAGGAATCCGACCGGGTGCCGATCTGCGATTTTTTAGATAACCGCAAGGTATTTAATTATTTTACCCACCATAAGAATGAAATAACACTTAGCGATAAAGTAAAGGCTTATCACAACTTCGGCATCGATGTTTGCTGGCGTTTTGAGAAAAGACAAAAGCCGCGTGAGCCGGGAATGATCGGAATTTTAAAAAAGCTAACATCCCGCCAAGATAAATTTGCGGCGTTGACACCGGAAGAAATCGCACAGGAGTTTGAAGAGTTCAAAGAACAGCAGAAACTATTTATGCCGCATACTTATCTGGCCATGTCCGCCGAGGGCTGTTTAAGCCTGGCCTATCGCAGCCTAGGGTTTGAGAACTTCTGTGAAAAGATGTATACAGACGCCATGGACGTTGAGAAACTTATTGATATTTTGGCGGATAATCTTTATGTGCGGGCAAATGAATTTAGCCGCCAGCAGCTCGGCCGTATATTTTTTATCACCGATGATATTGCCTATAAAAAAGGTTTGATATTTTCACCTAGTTTTTTAAGAAAACAATGGCTGCCCCGGATTAAAAATGCGATTAGTCCTTTAAAGAAAAATAATATAAAAGTAATCTTGCATTCAGATGGAAACTTAAAGGCGATCATTGATGATTTAATTGATATTGGTATTGACGGTATCCATCCGGTGGACAGTGAGGCAGGGATGGATATTGGCGTTCTGAAAAAGACATATCATAAAACCCTGCTTTTATTTGGGAATGTGGTTTTATATGGGTTAGATGCAGAAGGCATTAGTGAACAGACAAAAAAATGCATAAAACAGGCTTCTTTTTCCGGCGGCCATTTTATTGGTTCTAGTGCAGGAATAGACAAAAATATAAGTTTGAAGAACGTACTTTCCTTTTATACCAGCATAAAAGAATACGGCAAATACCCCTTACAGATATAAAATCCTATCCAAATAAAATTAACCTATCCTATTGCAAACAAACCATTTAAAAAGTTTGTAAAAGTATTAAACATGTGCTATACTATATTGTAGGAGAAGGTAAAAATTAATGGATTTTTTTTGTTTACTTAGTAAAAAGATTATAAAACATCATAAAATTAATCCATTTCTAATTTTCCTTCTCGTTTTCTTATACTTAGGCCTATCCACATCAACTAAAACCGCAAATGCTGACCAAATTTCCATCTCTGTGGCCCAAGCCAGCCAGGAATTTGGAATCAACCCGGATCTAGTTTATAAGATTATCAAAGCAGAAAGCGGCTTTGATCCAAATGCCGTAAGCCGGGTTGATGCACGGGGGTTGATGCAGATTACGAGACGAACCTGGGATTGGATCTGTAATGATTATCTGCATGTCGACTGGGATTTTGATGTATATTCGTTTGACCCCGATAAAAATATCCAGGTTGGAACCCGCTTTTTAAAATGGATAAGTGATTATCTGGATAATTACAAGGCCAACCTAAATGATACAAAGCATAATTTAGTCCTGGCCTGCTATAATGCGGGCCCAGGTACCGTAAGAAACTATGATTTCCGGATCCCGCCTTATCCAGAAACGCGCAATTATGTAAAAAAGATTAATGGGTTATAATTCTTGCCTTAGTTTTAAACCAGCCGATTAATTTACATCATACCCCAACAGATTATAAACATTAATGTTATGTTAAAATATCATTTTTACCGATTAAATTTATCCAAACCAAGCATTTAAAAAAAAGGTAGTTTTTGCAGTTATCCTATGATAAAATAAAATAAGAAAAATTAAAATATTTATTGAACTTTTCTATACATTATGTATAATAATGGACAAGAGCGGTATACTGTATATAGTTTCAACGCCCATCGGCAATCTAAAAGACATTACTTTAAGAGCACTGGAGGTATTGTCTTGTGTAGATTACATTGCTTGCGAAGATACCCGCCGCACCCGAATTTTACTACAGCATTACCAAATTAAAAAGCCGTTACTAAGCTATTACGAATATAATAAGTTAAAAAGAATCGACTCTATTTTATGCTCTTTAAAACAAGGTAAAAATATTGCCTTGGTCAGTGATGCGGGAACGCCTGGCATATCTGATCCGGGCAGTTCTCTGATCAGAAAAGCAGTGGAAGAAGGGGCAGTGGTAGAGGTCATACCCGGGGTTACGGCCTTTGTCGCGGCATTGGTTATTTCTGGATTGTCGGCGAACAAGGTAGTCTTTGAAGGGTTTTTGCCAGTAAAGTCAGGCCCCCGGAAAAAGGTATTAGGACAATTAAAGGCACAACAGCGGACCCTAGTTTTTTATGAATCGCCGCATCGGCTACTTAAGTGTCTTTATGATATAAACGCTGTTTTGGGAAATTGTAAAATTGTAATTGCCCGGGAGCTAACTAAGAAATTTGAACAGATTTTAAGAGTCAACTTAGAACAAGCAATTGCTCATTTTGAAAAAAATAAACCAAAAGGCGAATTCGTTATAATCATATAAACAGAAAGGGGCGGGCTTATGAGTGAGCGTCGCAAACACGCAATCTTATTGATGGAAGATGATGAGGTCTTACGACGATATCTAGCCAAATTACTAAGAGCCGACAGTTTTGAGGTTGTTGAAGCTGGCAACGTTAAAGATGCCATCAGTCAGGCAGCAGCTGTGGATTTGCATTTGGTGGTTGCGGATTTAAAACTGCCGGATGATACAGCGTTAGGATTCATGCGCAAACTTGCCGAGTTGCATATTGAGATACCGGTTATAATCATAACTGCTTTTGGAGAATGGGAGTCGTACTTAGAGGCCTTAGATCTAGGTGTTTGCGATTATCTGAATAAGCCTATTGAATATACGGAATTTAAAGAAAAGATAAGTTCGATATTGTCAAAAAATTCCAAAAGGAAAAAAGCCCGCGTAAAGTAGATAATAATTCTTTTAACAAATATTATACCAAGCTTGGTTAAGTTAACTAAATAATGAAAAATATTGCAGTGTTTTGTTCCGGCCACGGATCCAACCTCCAGGCCATCATTAACGCCGTAAAAAAAGGGAAGATAAAGGCCCGGATTGCGCTTGTGGTATCCGATTGCATTGATGCCTATGCCCTGGTTAGGGCCAGGGACAATAATATTCCGATTCTGTATATAAACCCGTCGGATTTCAGTGATCGGGAAGGTTATGATAAATTTACAATCACCAGCTTAAAGCACAAGAAGATCGATTTTATTGTACTGGCCGGATTTATGCGTCTTTTAAGCCCATTTTTTGTTAAGCAATTCAAGCATCGGATACTGAATATCCATCCGTCGCTTTTGCCTTCGTTTAAAGGCACCGCTGCAATCACAGATGCCCTAGATTATGGAAGTAAGGTTACCGGAGTAACCGTCCATTTTGTTGATGAGGAACTTGATCATGGACCGATAATATTGCAGGGGGCCATCACGATAAAGGATACAGATACTAAGGAAACTATAGCCGAGCGTATCCATAAAGTCGAACATAAACTTTATCCAGAGGCGATTCGATTACTGGTTCTAGGTAAGTTAAAGATTACAGGAAGAAAGGTTCAGATAAAAAGATAAAATGGGCGATTCCGAACAAATTCATTTTGGCACATCGGGTTGGCGGGCAATAATTGCCGATACGTTTACATTTAGTAATGTGCGTCTGGTGAGCCAGGCGATTGCTGATTATTTAAAAGAACAGAATCCTTCCCCTAAGATTATTATCGGGTTTGATACCCGATTTTTATCTAGTGAATTTGCCCAGGCCAGCGCTAAAATTCTCAGCGCAAATAAAATCAAAGTACTTTTGACTGATCGCGATACCCCTACGCCGGTCATATCTTATCATCTTGTAAAGAAAAAGTTTGATGGCGCCATAAATTTTACGGCCAGCCATAATCCCGCCGAATATAACGGGATAAAATTCTCGCCGGCTTACGGTGGCCCGGCGCAGGAAAGCGTAACCTGTGCCATAGAAAAGAAAATAAGACAACGGCAGCTGCATCCCGCCGTTATTAAACAAGCCCCGGAGAACAATAATTTAATAAGAACATTCAATCCGCGTCCTGACTACTTAAAACAGATGAGAAAAATTGTCAATATCGCAAAAATAAAAAAGGCCGGATTAAAGATTGCTATTGATTGCATGTATGGGACAAGCCGCAGATATATAGATACAATCTTAAACCATGCATCTGGGCATACCATCGTTCTAAACGATTATCTTAATCCTTTGTTCGGCGGTTTTCCGCCCGAGCCGGATAAAGAATATATCGGCAATCTGATCGGCCTTGTAAAAACAAAAAATTTTCATCTGGGTCTTGCCTGCGATGGGGATGCCGATAGGTTTGGCATTGTTGATAAAGGCGGTATTTTCTTAAACCCGAATGAGGTGTTCACACTTTTATTTGCCTATCTTTTAAAAACAAGGGGTAAGCTTAAGAAGGTTGCTCGGACCCTGGCTACTACGCATATGATTGATGCGATTGCCACCGTACACGGGGTAGAGATTATTGAAACACCGGTGGGGTTTAAGTATATCGGCGAGGCACTAAGTAAAGGCGATTGTCTTATCGGCGGCGAGGAATCCGGGGGCCTATCTATTGCTGGTCATGTGCCGGAAAAAGATGGGATTTTGGCGTGTCTGTTGATCGCAGAGATGATGGCTACGGAAAAGAAACCGTTGATTGATATTTTGAAATCGTTATACAAAAAATACGGTTATTTTTATTCGCATCGGTTGAATATATCGCTTAATTCCAGCAATAAAGATAAACTGCTTATGCGCCTGGATAGGGTGTGTAAGCACAATGTATTTGGTAATTTAAAAATAAAAGAGAAAAATGTTTGCGACGGATATAAATTTATTTTTGATAAGGACTATTGGATTATGTTTCGACCTTCCGGCACAGAACCTGTAGTGCGTTCTTATCTGGAGGCCCCTACTAAAAATAAATTACGGTATCTAGAAAAAATAGCAAAAAATATCTTATCTACGTGAAATTGCGTAATTTAGGGGTTGACTTTTTAGGGTATTAGTTGTATATTTATGCGTAGATTAAAAAGAACAAAGGAGTTTTTTTTGAAAAAAGCATCCGTCATTGTTTTTTTGTCGATCTTGTTTTTATCCGGTGTTGTTTTTGCCCAAAAGGCGGAAAAAATAAAACTTGAATACAACTTTAAAGTCGGGTCAAAATTTAATTATAAGATGAACATAGACGGAGATGTTACGATTGGGATTACGCAGCCGGACGGTCAAAAGCTACCACCCAACAAAGCAAAACTACGCGGTGAGTTTTTATACAAGCAGCACATAATATCGGTTGATTCAGCCGACAAATCAGCAAATATCAGTGTTACCTATGGGCCTTGTCATATGGACACGATTATTGGCGAAAGTACTATCCCGAATGTCGATGTTCCGGCCCTAGAAGGCAAAACGGCAATGATCACCGTGGCCAGAACAGGAGAAGTAAAAGAATACAAGATGCCGGAGGCACTGCCGTCTTCACTTAAGAACGCCGATTTTAAGAAAATGTTTGTTACCTTTCCCGATCATGAGATGCGGCCGGGAGAAAGCTGGATCCGCGATGATTCGCAGGATCAGGACACGCAAAGTGCTTCTGTAAAAAGTGTTACCCATTCTAAATATACATTTTTGGGGCGCGAGAGAAAATTTGGCTATGAATGTGCAAAAGTAAATTTTAAAAGTGAAACTGCTACCAATACCAAGACCGATAGAGGATTAGCATATTTAGATGGAGAGGTAAAAGGGTCTGTTGACGGGGTAATATATTATGACCTGGATACCGGATATATCGTGTATTCAGATCTTGAAACAAAGATAGATAATAAGATTGAAACCGAACAAAAGCAATCCGCATCAAAAGAAAAGGAGGCAGCCAGGCCAAACGGAAAAATGATCACGCATGTCAATACTTACTTACATACAATTACTCAATTATTTTAAGCTATACACGGAGGAAACGAGGCAGTGAAATACAAGATAACCAAAATAAAAGCAAGACAGATTTTAGATTCAAGAGGGACCCCCACAATTGAGGTCGATGTCTATACACAAAACGGTATTATCGGCAGGGCCGCAGTACCATCCGGGGCTTCTACAGGTGAGCATGAAGCCTTGGAATTGCGTGATGGCAATAAAAATAGATTTTTTGGTAAAGGGGTTGCCAAGGCCGTAAATAACGTTAATAATAAAATTGCTCCTTGCTTAAAAGGCAAAGATGTTACTAACCAGTGCGGGATCGATGAATTTTTGATTAAACTTGACGGCACCCAAAATAAAGCAAAACTCGGGGCCAATGCCATGCTCGGGGTTTCTCTGGCCTGTGCCCGGGCCGCAAGTTTATGCCTGGGGATGTCTTTGTATCGATATATCGGCGGATCAAGTGCCCGTGTTTTACCGGTACCGCTTATGAATATATTAAACGGCGGGTTACATGCAGATAATAATCTGGATTTACAGGAATTTATGATTATGCCGGTTAATGCCCGTAAGTTTTCTGAGGCGTTGCGGATGGGGGCTGAGGTATTTCAAAGTCTTAAGAGTCTACTGAAAAAGAACAGGCTGAGTATTTCCGTAGGCGATGAGGGAGGATTTGCGCCCAGCTTAAAATCAAACGAAGAGGCCATTAAATTAATCCTTACGGCCATTAAAAACGCCGGCTATGTAGCGGGAAAAGATATTTTTATTGCCCTTGATGCCGCGGCAAGTTCTTTTTATAAACACAATAAATATGTGCTGGAGGGAGAGGCAAAGCCAATAAGATGCAGTGCGGCGGGCATGACGGATATCTATGAAAAATGGCTAAAGAAATATCCGATTCTATCCATAGAAGACGGGTTAGCAGAAGACGATTGGTCGGGATGGAAGTTACTTACCGATAGATTAGGAAAAAAAGTGCAACTGGTGGGAGACGATCTTTTTGTTACTAATACCAAGCGGTTAAAAAGAGGTATTGACAACTCAATAGCAAACTCTATACTGATAAAGGTTAATCAAATCGGTACGCTTACCGAAACCCTCCAAGCGATTACGATGGCCAAACAGGCCGGTTATACAAGCGTTATTTCGCATCGTTCCGGAGAAACAGAGGATGTTACCATTGCGCATTTAGCGGTTGCCACCGGCGTCGGTCAGATAAAGACAGGATCTGTTTCTCGTTCAGAACGCATCGCAAAATATAATGAACTCTTAAGAATAGAAGAAGAATTGGGTAACCGCGCTGTTTATTATGGGCCGCAAATTAAGAAGGGATTTAAATAAGAAGTATAAAAAATGAAATTTAAACTGTGGAAACTTGTCTTTTGGCTGGTATTGATAATGCTTATATTTTTGCCGGCGTATTCTAAAATCCAAAAGCTTAAGTCAAAAGATACAATGCTTTCTCAGCAGTTAAAATACCTTGAGCAAGAAAATGAAAGGTTGCAGGAAGAGATCCAGATGCTAAAGACCGATCCTGTTTACATCGAAGAAGTGGCCAGGGATAAACTTAAAGTGGCTAGGGATAATGAAATTATCTATAGAGTTATTGAAGGCAACGAAGAATAAAAATGGCTGAGTTTAATTTTAAAATCGGCGATATTGTAGAAACACAGGTAACCAAGATTCATGATTTCGGGGCTCAAGTTAGACTGTCGGACAATACTAAAGGTCTAATTCATATTTCTCAGATATCGGATGATTTTGTTAAGGATATTAACGATTATTTAAAGGTCGGGGATAAAGTAACAGCACGTATAAATAAGATTTCTCCGGATGGCAAGATAGATCTGACCCTTAAGAAAAGAAAACAAGAACCCGTCTTGACAAACACCAAGAAAGAATTTAAAGGCACTGTTTTCCAGCAAAAACTGGAAGAGTTTTTGAGTAAAGACAAAACTGTGCCGGGGGAAAAGAGACCGGTTCTTTAAGTCAAACTAGATTTTAAAAAAATATTGCGGGGTGGAGCAGTCTGGTAGCTCGTTGGGCTCATAACCCAAAGGTCGGCAGTTCAAATCTGCCCCCCGCTACCAAATTTATCATTACATGGAATCTCAAGAAATAATCAACGCAAAACATTGGCAGATTATTCAGGATATTTTTTCCTCCCTGATCGGCATTTCGTTACGATCTTTAGATGCCGGAGGCAGGATTATCGTGCGTCCTTCCAATATGCCCGGTCTTTGCCAAGACATGGTAGATACTAATCCCCTGGTTAAAAAGAAATGTTGGCAATGGTTTGTCCAACTTGCCAACCATCTTGAACGGCAAGGTCCGGCAAAATACAGCGAAAGTATTTGCCCTTTAGGCCTGGTCAATATTGCGTTGCCACTTAGTTTTAATAATGGAAAAAGTTTATATTTAATTATTGGGCCGGTAGTATTTGAAAACAGTAAAAACAATATCAAGCTCACCAGCCGTATCCAGGAATTGGGCATGGATGAGGAGAAGTTTTTCCAATATTACAATAAGCTGCCGTCGATTAATGCGACGGATATTAGCAAAATTGTGGAGTCTTTGAATTCCATTGCCTTGTTTATGTCTAAATTGAATGACTTTGAACTAAAGCAGGAAAATGAGAAATTTGTGTTTGACCAAGAGACAATCGGCGCGCTGCTTAAGACATTTTTAGAGTTAGCGATGAAACTCTGTAATGCGGAGTTCGGTTCGGTTATGATTTTTGAAAAGAACAAAAAACATTTATCAATTAAAGAGGCGAATCACTTAAGTGATGAGATAATAAATAATACCAAGATAAAGCCCGGCGAAGGGATTGCCGGAATGAGCATCGAACGCCGCAAGGCTATGTTTATCAATGACCAGTTAAACGATAGAAACATACGCCTGCATATGCGTAAACCAAAAACCAAATCAGCCTTTGTCATCCCGGTATTTTACAAGACGCAAGTTTTAGGGGTAATTAGTGTCGGTACGGCCAAATCACCGAATAACTTCTCGGACAAACTGATGGAATTATTAAATGAACTGGTGGGTATGGCGTTAGAGAAAATTTCCCTCGAATAGAAGATGCTTGATTTCTTTAAGGAGCTGTCTTAGAATATAAAGACAGTTTTTTCTCATCTTAAATGGCGACGCCTCGCATAACTACCTTTGGCAGTTTGCGGGATAAATAGCTCAGCCTGGTTAGAGCCCCGCATGAATATTTCATATTATGCGGGATTAATTCGCATCGGTTACTTATGTCGCTAAGGCTCCATAAGTAACATGCTCATTAACAAACGGTACCCTTATATACTGTGGACCGTGAACTGATAGCTGTAAACTTAAATGGCGACGTAGCTCAGCCTGGTTAGAGCAAACGGCTCATACCCGTTATGTCAATGGTTCGAATCCATTCGTCGCCACCAGTATAAAGCTGCTATTTAACTAGCAGCTTTTTTGTTGTCTTAAGTGACGAGGAGTGATATTATAGTATAAAAGGAGAATTAGACATGGAGAATAATATATCTAAAAATTCTTGTCCTACCTGTCAACAAACAGTTGGGAAAAAAGGTCATCTTTGTGTGCCTGCAACAAAAAAAGATGCCAAATGCGATTGGTGCGGATCTTTAATCCCCGATGAAAGACATTTATGTAATGAGAAGGTAAAAGAGTTGGCCTATATCTGTAATAGTTGTGGCCGTACAGCAGTAAAAGCAGAATATCTTTGTAAGCCAGAGAAAATAAAATAATAACAGGTTAGGCAAAGGAGGCAAAGCTCATGTGTAAAGCTTGTGGTTGTGGGCCTAAGTCTAAATCAAAAAAGAAAGCCAAGTCCAAAAAGAAGAAAAAATAATAAGCTTTTGTAAGTATCGGTGGCGTTAAGATTACTGCCTGAGCAGGTAGAGATTTTGTTACTAAAAACATTGAATTCTAGCCAGATATTTGTTAATCTGTTATAGTTAAAAAGGAATATTTATATGCAACCACGGAAGGGGTGGTTGTTTTTTTTTGTATAAGTCAGGCTAAGAATGTATAGATAATGTTAGAAAGGGAAAACCATGATACCTAAACTAATTAACTTTATTAAAACAGATATTTGGCGCATACGTCTAAAAAGCCATTCCCGCGGGAAATCTTTTCTTATTAAACAATTAAGGATTATCCTGATTGCCTTACGTGGTTTTGCGGAAGATAAGTGTCAGCTAAGGGCATCGGCCCTTACATTTTATTCCTTACTTTCCATTGTACCTATCTTTGCGATGGCGTTTGGCATTGCCAAGGGATTTGGGTTTGAGAAGCTTTTGCAAGAGCAAATTTTAGCAAAATTGCCGGGGCAGGAGCAGGTACTTAAGCAGATTATTGATTTTGCCTATGCTCTTTTGGAGAATACAAAAGGAGGGATTGTAGCGGGAGTTGGTGTAGCGGTTCTATTTTGGACTGTGATAAAGGTGTTAGGCAACATCGAGCGTTCGTTTAATGACATTTGGGGGATAAAAGAGCCGCGTAAATTAGGTCGTAAATTAAGCGATTATCTTTCTGTTTTACTTATTTGTCCTGTTTTGATCATCGTATCCAGCAGTGCGACGGTATTTATGGCGACACAAATTAAATTTGTCACTGAAAAAATATCTATTCTAGGGGCGATAAGCCCATTAATATTTCTTCTGGTTAAGATTTTGCCGTATACGATTATTTGGCTTTTGTTTACTTTTATTTACGTTTTTATGCCGAACACCAAAGTAAATCTAAAGTCAGGCATTTTGGCCGGAGTTGTTGCCGGTTCCTTATATGAGATTATACAATGGGCTTATATTACTTTTCAAGTTGGGGTTGTCAAATATAATGCCATATATGGTAGCTTTGCGGCGTTGCCGTTATTTTTAGTTTGGCTGCAAATAAGCTGGCTTATTGTCTTTTTTGGCTCCGAGATTTCGTTTGCTCATCAAAACGTAGAGATGTATGAGTTTGAGCAGGATTCTTTGCAAGTAAGCCGCTCTTTCCGGCGCCTTTTGGGTTTAAGAATAACCCACTTGATTGTCAAAAATTTTCTAGAAGCAAAGAAGCCTTTTACGACCAGCCAGATTGCCCATAATTTAGAGATTCCCATTCGCCTGTTGCGCGATCTGTTATATGAACTAGTAGAAAGCGGGGTATTGTCTGAAGTCAAGACCCAAGGGGTAGAAGAAATATCCTTCCAACCGGCACGGGATGTTAATTCATTAACGATAAAAAGCGTAATCGATGCCTTAGAAAATAGGGGTATTGATAATATTCCCATCGGTCAAAGTAAAGAATTAAAAGTGATAGCCGATAGTTTAAAGAAATTTTCCGATAGTTTTGAAACAGCATCCTTTAATAAACAGATAAAAGAGATATAATTTGCCACTTCCGCAACGGGATGTGCATATTTATCAAGAAAAAAATAATAAAACTAATTGAAAGGTTAAAATTACTATGAACGCGTTTTTATGGGCTATATTAGCGGCTTGTATTTGGGGGTGTGTACCTTTATTAGAAAAATTAGGCTTAACCAAGGTAGAGCCGTTAGTCGGTCTATTTTATAGATGCCTGGGGGTCATAATGGGCTTTTTATTGTTAATCATATTTGCCATTAAACCGCACGAGCTTAAGGCCGTAAATTTGCGTTCGGTTCTTCTGCTTATGTTAGGAGGATTTCTGGCCAGCATAGTTGCCCAAGTGTGTTTTTATAATAGTTTAAAGCTGGGAGAGGTCTCAAGGGTGGTGCCGATTTCCGGAATTTATCCTCTTATCGCCTTCGTCCTAGGGGTATTATTATTAGGAGAGTCGCTCACTCTTATAAAGACAATCGGGGTATTGCTGGTTGTAGCCGGGATTTGGATGCTTAAAATAGGTTAAAAACAATTAAAAATCAGGATATTTCTTCCTAAAACAAGAGAATTTTATTGATTTGACATATTTTTTAAAAAGAGTAATATAGGTCTATCTTGCTATTAAAGGTTTATTAGTTAACTGATATTCCTTGCAGGAAGAAGACTGGAAGGCAGTGATGTATAAATTTTCAGAAAGAGAAAACAGGCAATCTAATCGTTCTGCGTCTGTGTTTAATGGTGCTTTCTTTGTAAAAAATGGGGGAACAGGCCCATTAATAATCACGGATTTTAGCAGGTCCGGCATTAGGGCTTTGCTAAAGAATAAGCTTTCGGTAGGAACTAAGATTAGATTCGAGATAATGCCTCTAGTAAGTTTTATGCCCATTTTTGCCACAGGTAAAATTATGTGGATTAAAACAAGAAATGGCAATATGACTTATCGTTTTGAAGCAGGGATAAAATCAAATATGCCAGATTTTTTAAATAAAGAAAGGATAGTGGAATATTGTCATAAAAAATGGTTTTTGAAGATGGTATCCGATTATGCGTTGAACCGAGGATACTTAGCTAGAAAACTGTCCGGAACGCCTTTACATATTAAATATTTTTACCCGAGTATTTTTTTGTTGTATATTTTAGTGGGAGCCGGTTTTTCAATATTCAATAAAGTTTTGTTAAGTATTTATTTAATCTCTATTTTTTCTTATTTTTTATGGATTTTAAAAAGTACGAGAACAAAATTGATGAAAGGAAGACAAATCAAGCGTTATGCTATAAAACCGAAACTTATTCTTTCGGTTGGTTTAGGAAGGGTGTTTGGCCATTTTTGTTATGGGTTATTTTTTATTTTAGGGTTACTTGGCATAAAGACTCCAGAGTAATTTTAAATTTTGTGTCTATCGCTTTTAAAATCTTGCCGATGCAATAAAATTTCTTAGTAATCAGTCTGAATTAATAAAAAAGGTGGTTATATACTATGAATCCAGAGTCAAATTTAAGATTTGGTAATCTAATTACGCATTTTGTCCCGGGGGCATTTCTTTTAATCATTATGTTCAATACCCTGCTTTACGATAAGTTTAATCTCCAAAGCTGGCTATTATCCTTTTTCAAAAAAAATAGCATCCTGGGCATAATCGTATTTATGGTTAGTTCGTTGGTTATCGGATTACTTATTGATTCTGTCCGATATATGTCGATTATTATTTTGAATGCAATACCGGCCTACAGAAAATGGAACGTATATCGTAAAACCCCGAACACAAAAGAAGAAATCCAGATATATAATTGGATCATGGATAATTATTACCGGCATCATCAATTCTTTGGAAATCTAGCCATCGCCTTAATCATTGCCGGATTATTGCTAAAAGATACGCGTGCGCTGTGGCCGATAATTATGATTGCGCCTCTTTTGATAACGGCTTCGGTTATTACATTTATTACTTCCATCAACAGCTACAGAAAGAATTTCCCCAGCTAAAATAAAGGAAAAAAATATGAAAAAAATAATCCTTTTGATTATTGTCTTGAGTTTATTTATGTTTATTTTTATAAAAAGCAATACCTGGCAGATTCGCAGCATAAAAGAATCAAAAGCCGGCGTTGAATATAAAAGGACTAAGCACAGTTTGCATTGGGATAGATTTTTCAATTATATAAAGCGCCTACCCAAAAAAATAATAAAGGCATTCTAATAGAAAGGAACGCTTTTTGGGGATATTTAGACTCGGGGTTAAGACCTGGTATCCTGGTTAAATTAAGTGCATAACTAACTGTAGAATAAAGAGTTGTAAGCCTTAAAATTATTGTTATTTTTCATTTGACATATAGCCAAAAATCATTAAAATTGTATATATAAGAATATACAGGAGGCCTAACATGGGAAGTAAGACAAAACAGAAAAATGCCATAGCAGAAAAAATACTGGAGCAAGATTTATTTGATGCCTATTTAAAGGAAATGGATGATCTGGTAAATAAATATCCTGAGGACCCGAATAATGCTGATTTTACCGAACAAAAATTAAATCATCTGATAAACGATCTTGATAATAACTGGATGTCTTTTAGGAAAAAGTGGCAAAAACGGCTAGGGCCTTTAGATGAATCCGCCGAAATTGTGGCTACCGGAAAAGTGAAAAAAAGCAAAAAAGGCATACGCCATTTGATCATAAAAAGCGAACTGGCCAAGAAGAATATTCTGGATTTAGTTGTCCCTACGGATAAAAATATAGAATAAGTTCTCGCCTAAAATCTGAACCACTGCTTTTCTTATCGTTTCGATAAATTTTTATTAACAAACCACTTGCTTTTTTCATTTTTTATAGTAAAATTAACCTGAATTTATTAATTTTTTTATCCATCTCAACAAAACTGGACGGTATTAAATGAGTGATTATTTATTAGTATTGTTTACTTTTCTGGGCTCAAGTTCGTCATTAATCTTTGCCGGATATCTTACTATCTTTATCTTAAGACAGAACGAAGGCAACAGCACCATGCGTGAGATAGCCACGGCTGTAAAAGAAGGGGCCCGTGCCTATCTTAAGCGGCAGTATGCGGTGGTCAGCGTATTTTTTGCGATTGTGTTTTTAATTTTGTTTTACCTTGTGTTTAAAGGATATTTGGTGATTTTTGTACCCTTTGCTTTTTTAAGCGGAGGATTTTTTTCTGGTCTGTGTGGTTTTATCGGTATGTCCATTGCTACGCGTTCTGGTTCAAGAACAGCGCAGGCAGCCATGGAAAGTTTAAATTCAGGATTACGTGTGGCCTTTGCCAGCGGTGCGGTTATGGGGTTTGTGGTGGTTGGACTTGCATTATTGGATTTGAGTATCTGGTATGCAATTCTAAACTGGTATTATTCTACCCATGCCTTACCGCATAACCTGGATAAGATCGGGGCCATAACTTCGACCATGCTGACCTTTGGGATGGGGGCAAGCTCGATGGCCTTATTTGCCAGGGTCGGAGGTGGTATTTTTACAAAAGGCGCGGATGTCGGTGCTGACTTAGTGGGAAAGGTAGAAGCTGGCATTCCCGAAGATGATCCGCGCAATCCCGCGGTTATCGCTGATAATGTCGGTGATAATGTCGGTGATGTTGCAGGCATGGGCGCTGATCTTTATGAATCCTATGTTGGTTCGATTGTAGCTACCATGGCCTTGGCCTCAGCTGCGGGTTTAGGGTTACTCGGTATAACCGTACCCATGCTGATGGCGACCTTGGGAGTGATTGCTTCTATTATCGGAACATTCTTTGTGCGTTCAGGAGAAAAGGCGCAACAGGATGTTCTGTTAGCTGCCCTGCGCCGGGGTGTGTTTACCAGTGCCGGGATAATTGCTTTAGGCGGTTACTTTTTGGTAAAGATGACCTTAGGCAATGATAATTTAGGGATTTATTGGGCAATTATTTCCGGACTTTTAGCCGGGATATTAATCGGACTTTCCACTGAATTTTTTACATCACATAAATATTCTCCTACCCGCAGTATTGCCGAGAGCGCAAAGACAGGCCCGGCAACTGTAGTTATTGGCGGTATTTCAGTGGGGATGCTTTCTACGGCCTTTCCGGTCCTGGTTATCGGGGCAGCAATATTAGCTAGCTTTTATCTTGCCGGGGGGGCGGTTGATTATAATCTAGGGCTTTATGGTATTGGTATTTCCGCAGTCGGTATGTTGAGTACGCTGGGTATTACCCTGGCCACCGATGCCTATGGCCCGGTAGCTGATAATGCCGGCGGCAATGCTGAAATGTCTAAATTAGGACCAGAGGTCAGAAGAAGAACCGATGCCTTAGATGCCTTAGGCAATACTACTGCGGCCACTGGTAAAGGATTCGCCATTGGCTCAGCAGCATTAACCGCACTAGCATTGATTGTTGCCTATAAAGATGAGCTGAATATATTGGGTAAAAGCTTGGAGCTAAGTTTAATGAATCCTCGTGTACTGGTCGGCCTTTTTATCGGCGGCATGATGCCGTTTATGTTTTCTTCGATGACCATGCGTGCTGTGGGCAAGGTCGCTGAAGACATTGTCCAAGAGGTACGTCGGCAATTTAAAGAGATTAAAGGGTTGATGGAAGGTAGCGCCAAGGCAGACTATGCCCAGTGCGTCAAGATTGCTACCGTCGGTGCGCAAAAGGAGATGATTCTGCCTTCTTTGATTGCGATTATAACTCCGGTTGCCATCGGGGTATTGATGGGGGTGGAGGCGGTTGTCGGGTTGCTTACCGGAGCCACGGTCTGTGGGTTTGTGTTAGCGGTAATGATGGCTAATTCCGGCGGGGCCTGGGATAATGCCAAGAAATATATAGAAGAAGGCAATTTAGGGGGCAAAGGTTCCTTTGCCCATAAGGCCAGTGTGGTCGGAGATACAGTCGGAGATCCGTTTAAAGATACCTCTGGCCCGTCCTTAAATATCTTAATAAAACTGATGTCCATGGTTTCGATTGTATTCGCTTCTTTTGTCGTGGCGAATACTTTTTTCAAATAGAATTTATTAGTCCTTATAAATTTATGCCATGGACCCACTTACCGAAAAAATTAAAGACCTGATCCAAAGCCAAAATCTCTTTACTGCCGGTGATCGGGCGCTGGTTTGCGTCTCCGGCGGTCCGGACTCTACCTTCCTGCTTTATATGCTAAAAGAACTTGCTGCCAGCTATAAATTAAAGCTGTCGGTAGCGCATCTTAACCATTGTTTACGCGGTAAGGAATCAGATCAAGACGAGGTTTTTGTCGGCAATCTCGCTAAGAAATTCAACCTGTCTTTTTACAGTAAAAAGGTGGATGTGGAAAAAGTAGCCCGCCGCCAGAATTTATGTTTGGAAGATGCGGCAAGACGAGCGCGTTATGATTTTTTCATTAAGATTGCTTCTAGGTATAACATAAAAAAGATCGCCTTGGCCCATACCAAAGATGATCAAGCCGAAACAATCCTGATGCGTATCCTAAGGGGCACCGGGCTTAAGGGCTTGGGGGGGATGAAAATGCAGAGCAGCTTAAAAGGCAAAGACCTTGTCCGGCCTCTGCTTGAGATCGAAAAAAAAGAGATCCTGCAATATTTAAAGAAAAAGGGGATTAAATCACGTTTAGATTCATCCAATTTAAAAACAGACTATTTCCGTAATAAAGTCAGGCTAAAGGTTATCCCGTTTATTTTAAAGCTTGCCCCGCAATTTAAAAATAATTTGTTTAAGATAAGCCAAATGGCCCAAGAGATAGAAGCATTTATGCAGGGGCAGCTTAGCTGTTTATGCAAGAAGTATGTAAGAAAGATCAATAAAGATAGTTTAAGGATAAAAAGAAATGCATTTTTAAGACTTGCAATCGCAGAGCGTCGAGGCTTAATCCGGAAGATGATTAAAATGCAGCAGGGCGATTTGAAAAACATCGATTTTAAGCATATTAAGATTATCGAAGATTTTATCAAAGAAAATAAGACCTCGCCCCAAGGCCTTGATTTACCCCGGCAACTTAAGGTAAAGATAGCGGCCGATAATATTATTTTTACAAAGAAAAAAATACGGATCTCTTTTAAACCCAGGCCAGGCTTTAAGCTTTTGGATATAGGTAAAGAACTTAACATCCCGGGATTTGGATTTAAATTTTTAGCATCTAAGGTAAATAAAAAGGTACGCCTTAAAAGACATTCTAAATTTGTCGAGTATTTTGACCAGGATAAGCTTAAATTTCCGCTTACCGTACGCAGCCGCCGAAACGGAGATATATTTTTTCCTTTAGGCGCTTTGGGCAAGAAGAAATTGAAGAAGTTCTTTATCGATGAGAAAGTGAAAAGATCAATGCGGAATAATGTACCTTTAATTGTTTGCGGCGGCGATATTATCTGGGTAGTCGGAATGCGTATTTCGGATAGATATAAGGTGGCGGCGAAAACTAAGGCTGTTTTAAAAATTCAGGCAAAGAAGATTTAGTTGTCTCTAATGCCGTAGTAGTTTATTTGGGGCGGGGCATCCCGGTTTAAAACAGCAACTTTTAGATTGTTAAAATTGGGCTTATCTCTGCGAATATAACTAATCAAGCAGACCACATATTTTTTGTTTATTTTGCCTTTCTGGGATTCTTCCAAAAGCAAATCCAAAGCCGCCCTTACCGTATAAGGCTCGTTTCGATAGGGACGCATGCTAATTAAGGCATCGAAGATATCGCAAACCATAATTATCTGGACATATTTGTCCAAGGATGTTATGCCGCGGGGATAGCCGCTTCCGTCTAAGCGTTCATGATGAGAAAAAGTCGTCTGGGCAATGGACGAATCCGCATTTTTTAGGTAATAGGAAAGCAGGATATATTCTATAATCGGGTGGGTTTGGATTACTTTAAATTCAGCACCGGTAAGCGGTTTCTCTTTTTCAAGAATTTCAATCGGCAGACGGGATTTACCCATATCATGCACCAGCCCGATTTTTGCAAACATCACCGGATCATACTCTCTATCTTTAAGATCCAGCCCGATTTTTAAACTTAATGCCGCGACACTTAAAAGATGGTAATAGGTGCAGGGCATAATATTTTTTATTTTTTGCATTTCGTCAAACAGGCAAGTATTTATTTGTATCTGGGATATGGTATTAATAATTTTTTCCGAGTCTCCACGGCCAGAAAAAATTACATTGTAGATGCCGGATTTCATTATTGTCTCTAAATCGTCGACGACAGAAGTGGAAGAGATAATAATCTGGGAATCTGAACTCTGGGAGATAGAGGCAATCTTTTTAATAAATTTAGTATCGATCACCTCTTCAGTGCTGATTAAAGGGGTACCATAGACATCATATAACTCTTTTAACTTAAATAAAGTATAATTGCGGTTTGACATAATAATCTTTTTAAAAGTACTTATTTGTATAATAAGAGAATAAATTCAAATATGCCGTGGTTCCTAAAGTATATCATAGATTATTAAACTGCGCAAATTAAGCCTAAGATTTTATTATTTGTAACTATATATAAATAATAGAATTACATATGGTGTCCCCGCATGAAATTAGACTGCTATATCTAGGCAGAACTTATTAAAGTCTTAAAACAATAGGCCATTTTTCTTGACACAATATTTATTTAGTTATATAATCAACTAGTTATTATTATATATAAAGAAAGAGGTTAGTTAAATGATTGATGAATTAAGACAGCAGCGTCTTAAAAAAATGGAAGAATTGAAAGAAGCAGGCATTTCTGTTTATGGGCACCGTTTTTCCAAAACACATACAGCGTTATGGATTAGGGATAATTTTAAAGAAAAAGAAAAGGTTGCTGTGGCAGGGAGAATTGTAGCCCTGCGCAGTCATGGTAAAAGTATGTTTGGGGATATAAAAGATGATACCGCACGTTTACAGTTTTATGTAAAAAAAGATTTAGTCGGGGAGGAATCCTTTTCCCGGCTTAAAAAATTAGATGTCGGCGATATAATCGGTATCCACGGGGAGTTGTTCATGACCCATACTAATGAGCCGACGGTGCTGGCGCAAGATGTCGAGTTTTTGGCCAAAGGCATATTGCCTTTGCCGGAAAAATGGCACGGCCTAAAAGACGTCGAGGTCAGGTATCGCAAACGATATCTGGATTTAATTGCTAATGATAAGGTAAAAGAGGTTTTTGTGTTGAGAAGCAAGGTGATTACCAGCGTAAGGCGCTTTTTGGATGCGAAGGGTTATTTAGAAGTAGAAACCCCGATGATGCATCAGATCGCAGGCGGCGCAGCAGGCAACCCGTTTAAAACCCATCTTGATGCCTTGGGGCTGGATTTATTTTTACGTATTGCACCCGAGCTTTATTTAAAAAAACTCCTAGTCGGAGGACTGGAGAAGGTCTATGAAATTAATCGTTCTTTTCGTAACGAAGGAATTTCTACTCGGCATAATCCGGAATTTACGATGCTTGAGGTTTATACAGCATACGCTGATTATAAGGATATGATGGAGCTTACCCGCAGTATTATTCTCGATATTGCCGATAATGTTTTGGGTAAAAGAGAGCTTACTTTTCATGATCAGAAAATAGATCTGAACAATTGGGAAGAGGTTTCCTTTGCCAAACTCATGCGGGAACGCTTTGATATCAAGCCGGATGATGACGAAAAAGAATGGTTGCGTAAGCTTAAGAAAAACAACGTAAAAGTGGAATTAAAGGAGGGGAAGATAAGCCGTACGTTCATCCTTAATCTTATCAGTGATTTGATCGAGATAAAATCTGCGCACCCGGTATTCATTACCGATATTTATACAGAGCTGTGTCCTCTGGCGAAGAAGAAAAAAGACGATCCTTTGCTCAGCGAACGCTTTGAGCTGTTTATCGGAGGCATGGAAGTCGCTAATGCGTATTCTGAGCTGAACGATCCGATTGAACAAGAACAAAGGTTCAAAGGACAGATAAAGGATAATCCGGATATAAAGATTGATGAAGGTTTTGTCGAGGCGCTTGAATATGGGATGCCGCCAGCCGGTGGGTTGGGTATTGGAATGGATCGTTTAGTCATGCTCTTTGCCAATCAGCCGTCAATTAAAGATGTAATACTTTTTCCTCAACTTAAGCCGGAACTAGAACAGACACAAGACTAATGATAGAGAAAGACACAGTTTATGCGCTATGAAGCCTGGGTGGGGATTCGCTATCTTTTCGGGCGCAGTAAAGAAAAATTTATTTCGATTATCAGTTTAATTTCGGTTATCGGGGTAGCTACCGGCGTGGCCACCTTAATCGTGGTCATCGGCGTCATGAGCGGCTTTGATACTGAATTACGTAATCGGATTATCGGCACAAGCAGCCATATTGTTGTTGAGAAAATCGGCGGCTTAGACCAGCCTCAAGGCGTGATGGATAGCCTCAAGGGCCTAGAACATGTTATGGCTTCGGCCCCGTTTGTAAATACTCAGGCCTTGCTCATTGATAAAGAGAAATTGTTTGCCCTTATGATTCGCGGGATTGACGAGAAATTAGAAACACAAGTAACGGGAATCGGGAAATTTATCAAACACGGCAGCTTGGATTTAAGCGGTAATAATATAATCATTGGTAAAGAATTGGCCCAACGGTTTTTGGTTAGAGTCGGCGATGAGGTGCAATTAGTTTCTTCGCCGCGGGTAAAAGCGAAGGCGTTTAAGATTGCCGGGATATTTAGTAGCGGCATGTACGACTATGATGCCAATGTTGCCTTTATGCGTTTGGATAAAGCGCAGGCCCTGGCCCAGAACCCTAATATCATAAGCGGCATCAGTATAAAAGTAGACGATGTTTACAAGGCGCATCTAATCAAAAAAGATATTCAGGCCAAATTGGGTTTTCCATACTATACTCGGACCTGGATGGATTTAAATCGCAATCTGTTTGATGCGCTTAAATTAGAAAAAACAGCGATGTTTATAATTTTAACCTTGATTGTATTGGTTGCGGCGTTGAATATCGGCAGCACCCTGATTATGATGGTAATGGAAAAGACAAAGGATATCGGGATCCTTAAGGCCATTGGCGCAACCAATAAAAGTATTCATATTATATTTACAATTGTGGGTATGGCCATTGGTGTAATCGGTACGGTATTCGGGGCCGCAGGCGGATTAGGCTTGGCCTATATTTTAAAGACGTACCAGTTTATACAATTACCGCAGGATATTTATTATATCGATAAATTGCCGGTACGTGTGGAGGGCCTCGATGTCCTGTGGATTGTTCTGGCGGCTCTTTGTATTAGTTTATTTGCGACACTTTATCCGGCGCATCATGCGGCCCGGCTTAATCCTGGGGAGGCCTTGCGCTACGAATGAAGCTAGAAGCAATAAAGCTGCATAAATATTATAATAGCAGGCATAAACGGCTGCATGTGCTAAACGGCATTAATCTTAAGGCGCAATCCGGGGAGTTGGTCTCAATTATCGGGGCCTCGGGAGCGGGCAAATCAACCCTGCTTCATCTTCTGGCTGGGATTGATGTGCCCTCCGAAGGAGAGGTCTTGCTTGATGGCAAAAATATTTATAAAATAAAAGAGGGACAAAGGGCCCGCTTACGCAATCGCATGATTGGTTTTGTCTTTCAGTTCTATCATCTTCTGCCGGAATTTACGGCATTAGAGAATGTGATGCTGCCCGGATTTATTCAGGGCCAAGCCGCTAAAGTTATAAAAAAGAAAGCAGCGGATTTATTAAAACAAGTGGGTTTGGAAAAAAGAGGCGCGCATCATCCCGCAGAACTTTCAGGCGGTGAGCAGCAGCGGGTAGCGATTGCCCGGGCATTGATCAACCAACCTCAGATTTTGTTTTGTGATGAGCCCACGGGAAATCTGGATTCAAAAACCGGGGCGAAGATTTGCGAGCTTCTTTTGAGCTTGAATAAAGAAGGCGGGTATACAATAGTTGTGGCTACACATTCGCAGGAGATTGCCAAAGTAGCCGGCCGCAGAATTTTTATTAAGGATGGCCAGTTAATTAATAATTAAAAAGACACAGATAAGGGAGGCGTTGTTATGGGGTTTAAGGTTTATATCGATGGTAATTTAATTGATAAAGACAGGGCGACAGTATCGGTGTTCGATCACGGGCTTCTTTATGGAGATGGCGTGTTTGAAGGAATACGTTCGTATAATTGCCTTGTATTTAAGCTCGCCGAGCATATTGACCGGCTTTATGAGAGCGCGCAGAGCATTATGCTTAAAATACCGATTAGCCAAAGTCAGATGATCAAGGAGGTTATTCGTACTCTAAAGGCAAATAAGCTTAAAGACGCTTATATCCGGCTGGTGGTCACAAGGGGCGTGGGGGACCTCGGGCTTGATCCGCGTAAATGCAAAAAACCATCGATTATCATAATCACCGATAAGATTGTATTATATCCGGAAAAACTTTATCGTAATGGCTTGAAGATTATTACAGTGCCGACAGTGCGTAATCTGCCCGAAGCGCTTAATCCCCAAATTAAGTCGTTAAATTATTTAAACAATATCCTTGCTAAGATCGAGGCCATAAATGCCGGTTATGAGGAAGCGATTATGCTGGATTCTTTGGGATATGTGGCTGAATGCACCGGAGATAATATCTTTATGGTAAAACGGGGGCAGCTGTATACACCGCCGCAATGTATGGGATCATTGCGCGGTATTACACGCGATGAGGTGCTTAGACTTGCTGCAAAATCTAAAATCCCGACACACGAACATGTGCTGACACGGCATGAGCTGTTTATTGCCGATGAGGTGTTTTTAACCGGCACGGCCGCTGAGATTATACCGGTAGTTGGTATTGATGGCCGTCAGATCGCCGATGCTAAGCCCGGCTACCTGACATTGAAGCTTATAAAGGAATTCAAGAAATCAACCCAGACCATTGGGGTTAGCTATAAGATATAACCAAGTCACAGGTTGCAAGACTTCGGATTTAGAGTTTAGTGTTTATATGTTTATTAAGGAGACTGAATATAATGGTATGCCAAATTTGTGCTAAAAAGACAGCTACCGTACATTTAACCGAGATCATCAATGATCAGATGACGGAATTGCATCTATGCGAAGACTGTGCTAAAGAAAAGGGCATTGCCGGATTAGGACAGCCGTTTGGGTTGCAGGATTTGTTAGCAGGCCTGGTTGATTTTGGGGCCCAGGTAACCCCGGATAAAAAGACGGTGACACAATGTCCGAATTGCAAGATGTCTTATGAGGATTTTCGTAAAATCGGCAGGCTTGGATGCAGTCAATGTTATGATACGTTCAAAAAGACATTAGAGCCGCTATTAAAGAAGATCCATGGCTCTGTACAGCATCTGGGGAAGGCCCCCTTGCACGAACACGCAGCCGACACTCCGGCCTTTAAGTCCAAGAAAGATTTGCAGCAGATGAAATTAAAACTGCAGAAGGCGATTGAGGCCGAGGAGTTTGAGCAGGCAGCCCAGATCCGGGATAAGATTAAACAGTTAGAAAAAGAAAATAAGTAGCGATGTTTTTAAGCCAGCTTATTTTGTAAGTATAAATCTGAACTAGGAGAGGAACGGCAATGAAAATAGACGACTTGATAAAACAGCCCAGCGGCTGGTTTAAAGGACAGGGCCCTAATTCGGAAATTGTGTTCTCAAGTCGAGTGCGTTTGGCCCGAAATTTAGAAAAGATTACTTTCTCAAACTGGGCCAAGAAGAAGCAGCAGGAACAGACCCTGGCCATGATCGAGCCGGCAGTCAGTGAACTTGAGCCGATAAAAGGTACCGGCCTTATGCTTAAGATTCTGAACATGTCCAATGTCGATAAACAGCTATTGGTAGAACGCCATCTTATCAGCCGGGAACTAGTGGCAAACCAAGAGGCCCGTGCGGCAGCCATAAGTAGCGACGAAATTGTTTCTATTATGATTAATGAAGAAGATCATCTGCGCATGCAGGTTTTGCAGCCGGGGTTTAGCCTTGATGATTGTTGGCGCCGGATAGAGCAGATAGATAATGATCTGGGTAAGAAGCTTGATTTTGCATTTTCGGTAAAGTGGGGATATCTTACAGCATGTCCAACCAATACCGGGACCGGCATGCGGGCATCGGTGATGTCGCATTTACCGGCGTTAGTGTTGACCAAGCAGATAAACCGGGTTATTCAGGCCATAATAAAGCTGGGTCTTACCGCACGTGGTTTATTTGGAGAAGGCACAGAAGCAGCGGGAAACTTTTTCCAGATATCCAACCAGGTATCATTGGGCCGCAGCGAAGAGGAAATTATTGATAATATAAAACGGATAATTAAACAGGTCATAGAATATGAGCAGAACGCAAGACAGATTCTTTTAACCCAAAACCGCAGCAGTGTCGAGGATCAGGTGTGGCGTTCCTACGGCATACTTAAGAATGCGCATATTATCACTAGCTCCGAAACCATAGAACTGCTTTCTAATGTACGATTGGGAATAGATCTGGGTTTGATCAAGGGGGTAACGCGAGAAGTTATTAATGAGCTGTTTATTCTTTCCCAACCCGCACACTTGCAGAAATTAGAGGGTAAGAGTCTTAGCCCGCAGCAGAGAGATACAAAACGAGCGGAATTAATTCGGCAGAGGATAAAATAAAAAACAATTTAAGTTAGAGGAGGACACAATATGTTTGATCGATTTACAGAACGGGCGCGAAAGGTAATTCTTTTAGCCAAGGAAGAAGCAAAACGGTTTAACCACGATTATATTGGTACAGAACATATACTGCTGGGTTTGATTAAAGAGGGAGAAGGTGTCGCAGCCGCTGTATTACAAAATCTTGGTCTTAACTTGGACATTATCCGTCTGGAAGTGGAAAAGCTTGTACAGCCAGGACCGAGTACTGTAACCTCAGGCGATATCCCGTTTACGCCCAAGGCAAAAAAGGTTATTGAGCTGGCCATGGACGAGGCGAGAAACTTAGGCCACAATTATATCGGAACCGAGCATTTACTTTTGGGTTTGATCCGCGAAAGTGAAGGCGTGGCTTCGCAGGTATTATTAAACCTAGAACTTGATTTAAATAAAGTACGGCGTGAGATCATGGATATTTTGGGCACGACTGCAGTTAATTATGATAGCAGCCAGTCTCATCCCCAGCAGGCAGGTAAGGCCAAGACACCCGCCTTGGATGCCTTTGGCCGCGACCTGAATAAATTGGCTAAAGAGGGAAAGCTTGACCCGGTTATCGGCAGGGCAACCGAGATTGAACGGGTTATCCGCATTTTAAGCCGCAGGACAAAAAACAATCCGGTACTGTTGGGAGAAGCAGGCGTAGGTAAGACCGCAATTGTAGAGGGGCTTGCCCAGAAAATAGTTGCGGGCGATGTGCCTGAGGTGTTAAGGGATAAAAGAGTGGTTGTTTTGGATTTAGCGCTTATGGTCGCCGGAACAAAGTATCGGGGCCAGTTCGAGGAACGTATTAAGGCGGTTATGGACGAGATAAAGAGGTCCGAGAATGTTATGATTTTTGTCGATGAGTTGCATACCTTAGTCGGTGCTGGTGGAGCCGAAGGCGCGATTGACGCCTCAAATATCTTAAAGCCGGCTTTAGCCAGAGGCGAGATACAGTGTATTGGTGCAACTACCGTAGATGAATATAGAAAATATATAGAAAAAGATGCTGCCTTAGAACGCCGGTTTCAGACCATCTTGGTTGATCCGCCTTCAGTAGCACAGACGATTGAGATTTTAAAAGGGCTGCGTGATAAATACGAAGCACATCACCGGGTGAAATATTCTGATATTGCACTGGAGGCCGCAGCTAAATTTTCCGATAGATACATAAGCGGTAGATTCCTGCCGGATAAGGCGGTTGATATTATTGACGAGGCCGGAGCCAGGGCCCGCTTATTAGTGATGACCGCACCGCCGGATTTAAAAGATCTTGAAAATAAAATAGATAAACTGCGCAGTAATAAAGAAGCCTCTGTTAAAGCCCAGGATTTTGAAAAAGCCGCTTCTTACCGTGACCAGGAAAAAGAGGCCCGTGCCCAGCTGGATAAGATAAGAAGTGACTGGAAGGAAAGCCGCATGGAAATGAGCATCGAGGTAAAAGAAGAGGATATTGCCGAAGTTGTCTCGCAGTGGACCGGGATCCCGATTGCGCGGTTAGAAGAAAAAGAAACAGAAAAACTGCTTAAAATGGAAGATGAGTTGCATAAAAGGGTCATTGGACAGGATGAGGCAATACAGACAATTACGCATGCTGTGCGGCGTTCACGGGCGGGGTTAAAAGATCCCAAGCGGCCGATTGGTTCATTTGTGTTTTTAGGGCCCACGGGTGTAGGTAAAACCCTGTTGGGTAAGGCCCTGGCTGAATTTCTGTTTGGGGATGCGGATTCGATCATTCAGATTGATATGTCTGAATATATGGAGAAGTTCAATGTCTCTCGTTTGGTCGGTGCGCCTCCAGGATATGTGGGCTATGAAGAAGGCGGGCAGCTAACGGAAAAAGTAAGAAGAAAACCCTATGCTGTAATCCTTTTGGATGAAATCGAAAAAGCACATCCGGATGTGTTTAATCTCTTGCTGCAGGTTTTAGAAGAGGGCCGGTTGACCGACAGCTTTGGCCGTAAAGTGGATTTTCGCAATACCGTATTGATCATGACCTCTAATATCGGAGCAGAGATTTTAAAGAAACAGGGGTCAATCGGGTTTACACCGCAGGAAAATGAGACCACTTATCAAAGCATGAAAATTAAACTTATGGACGAGGTGAAAAAAGTATTCAAGCCGGAATTTTTAAACCGGCTGGATGATATTGTGGTGTTTAGATCGCTCACCAAAGATGATCTTTACAAAATAATTGAGATTGAAATGCAGGAAGTAATCTCGCGCCTGAGCGATCAGGAGATTAAGATTGACTTGAATAAAGAAGCCAAGGATATTCTTATTACCAAGGGCTTTGATTTGATTTTCGGGGCAAGACCCCTAAAGAGGACTATCCAGAAATATCTGGAAAATCCGCTGGCGGAAGAAATCCTGGCCGGCAAGGTGGATAAGGCTAAGCCGATTAAGATCTCAGCCGATAAAAAGAAGGACAAGTTACTTTTTTCAAGTGTCGAATGAACTGAACGAAAGTTAATTTATGGTAAACAAGGGAATAATAATATCTAAATTGCACCGGCACCTGGTTGCCTTAAGACGCAAGGTCACGATTCTGCTTGAATATGTCGGCGGTCTTAGCGTCTTATTTTTTGAGGCCATAAGATGGGCATTGATGCCTCCGTTTAGACGCAGGCCTGTGCTTGAGCAGATGAACAAGGCCGGTGTAAACAGTTTTTCCATTGTTTTCCTGACGGCATTTTTTGCCGGGATTGTACTTGCTTTTCAGACCGCTTATACGATGAAAAAGATGTCGGCGGAGATCTATATTGCTTCTTTAGTCAGTCTTTCCATGACGCGGGAATTGGGCCCGGTATTTTCGGCCTTGGTTGTTGCGGCCCGGGTGGGGGCATCAATAACCGCCGAAGTCGGCACGATGAAGGTTACAGAACAGATTGATGCCTTAGAGACACTGGCTACGAATCCGATAAAGTATTTGGTTGTACCGCGTTTTCTGGCGATGGCGATCATGCTGCCGATTTTGACTATCTATGCTGATTTTGTCGGAATGCTGGGTGGGTTTATTGTCGGTGTTTCCAAATTGCATATTACCCCGCACCTTTATATAAAGAAGACATTTGATGCCTTGGTCTATAAAGATATTTTTACAGGGCTTCTAAAATCATTAGTTTTTGCCTGTATTATTTCGATTGTTGCCTGCTATGAAGGTATGCGTACCCAAGGCGGTGCCGAAGGCGTAGGTAAGGCAACAACACAGTCAGTAGTAATTTCGTGCATTTTGGTTATTGCCTTTGATTGCTTTTTTACGGCGTTATTTTATTTTATGTTCTAAACAGGATACGGATAGATGATAAAGATAAGTAATCTATACAAATCGTTTGATAACCAGATGGTGCTTAAGGGGCTGGACCTTGAGATTAATAAAGGGGAGACCGTGGTTATTATTGGGCGTTCGGGCTGCGGCAAGAGTGTTTTGTTAAAACATATGATCGGGATTCTTAAGCCCGATGGCGGAGAGGTTGTGGTGGACGGGCAAAAGATAGCGGATATTAAGGAAAAAAATTTAGTAGATTTTCGCATGAAGTTCGGCATGTTGTTTCAGGGCGCGGCCCTTTTTGATTCGCTTGATGTATATGAAAACGTCGGGTTTGCCCTGCTTGAACATACGGATTTAAAAGAACCTGAAATACGCAAACGCGTTCGGCAGGCCTTAGAAAGCGTAGATCTTACCAATATCGAGCACAAGCGACCGGCAGAGTTAAGTGGCGGTATGAAAAAACGGGTTGGTCTGGCGCGGGCGATATGCAATAAACCGCAGATTATTCTTTATGATGAACCCACTACAGGACTTGATCCGATCATGGCTGATATGATTAATGATTTAATTATAAGGTTGCAGAATCAATTGAAGATTACCTCTATTGTCGTCACGCATGATATGACCTCTGCTTATAAAGTGGGCAGTCGTATTGCCATGCTCTATGAGGGCAAGATCATTGCGCAAGGCAGCCCGGACCAGATAAGGAATACCCAGGACCCGATTGTAAGGCAGTTTATAACCGGGGCGGCCAAAGGCCCGATAACTGATAAACGAAATAGTAAATTTTAATATATCTATAACAGGGCATAAATAAAAATAGTTTCTATATTTAATCTACTGTTTATTTTAGAATGGGGGAGACAAAATGAAAAAACTTAGTGTTGAGTTCAAGGTCGGATTTTTTGTCCTAATTGCTATTACCATTTTATGCGTTCTGATTTTTCAGATCGGAGGCGTAAATATCTTTAATGCCCATAAGTATACACTGTTTGTTATTTTTGATTTTGTCAGCGGCGTATCTAAGGATGCCCCTGTACATGTGGCGGGGGTATCAGTGGGAGAGGTAAAAAACGTTGATATTTTCTATAATAGCAAAGACAGTAAGACACAAGTTAAGCTAGAGCTCCGGGTCGATAAAGGCATTAAAATACCCAAAGATTCGATGGCCTCCATAAATACCTTGGGTATATTAGGGGAAAAATATGTAGAGATTGTCCCGGGCAAAGATCGTGTGAATTTCTTAAAAGACGGTAATTCGATTATCGGTAATAACCCTGTACAGATGGAAAAACTTACAGAATCTCTAGTCGATGTTGTCGGTGATCAAACCGTGCGTGATTCATTGCGAGAAAGTTTTTATAACTTAAGGGTAACCTCGGAAAATTTAAGGCAAATGACGCAGACGATGAACGAGCTTGCAACCAGTATCAAAAAAGGCAAGGGCACCTTAGGCAAATTTATCAGCGATGATTCTATTTATACCGAAACCGAGAAGATGATTGTAAATATGAATAAGAAATTAGACAAGACGATTACCGATCTTAATCATAAGCTTAATGATTTAATCGGTGATCTAAAGAAACACCCCTGGAAGATATTCCAAAAACCGCCCCGGGTATCTAAAAAAAAGATATCTCGCAAGAATGACACCTCGCTTGGCCAAGAAGAACAAAATACAGAAGAAAAAAAGGACAATAACAAAGGCGTAATCTTTAAGCAAGAATGAAGACGAAATCATTTTTTATTTGTCAGGAATGCGGATATAAATCAGCAAAATGGATTGGCCGCTGTCCTGAATGCGAAAACTGGAATTCTCTGGTAGAAGAAATGAATATGGAAACAAAACCCCGCACTAGGGGGTTTTCCCTGGATATTGTTTCCAAGCCAGAACGTCTTTGCGAAGTCAATCTCACCCAAGAGTCGAGGTTAAATACCGGCATAAAGGAACTTGATCATGTCTTAGGCGGGGGGATAGTCCGGGGCTCTGTGATTCTGATTGGCGGTTCACCCGGTATTGGTAAATCAACGTTATTGTTGCAGGTTTGTAGTGCATTAAGCCAACAAGGCAAAAGGGTGCTTTATATAAGTGCAGAGGAATCAGCGTCCCAGGCAAAATTGCGGGCGGACCGTACAGGAGAAGTGGGACAGGAATTATATATTGTATCAGAGACCAACTTAGAAAAGATCGCCCGACATATAAAAGATATCAGCCCGGATATTGTTATTGCTGATTCTGTGCAGGTATTATATACAGAGGATATATCCAGTGCCTCAGGCAGTGTTAGTCAGGTGCGGGAGTGTGCAGCCCGGCTGACGATCCTGGCTAAAAGTTCCGGAATTTCTGTTTTTCTCGTTGGCCATGTTACAAAGGAAGGGTCTTTAGCCGGGCCCCGGGTCTTAGAGCATCTTGTCGATTGTGTTTTGTATTTTGAAGGAGAAAGCCAAACAAGTTTTCGTATCCTCCGCGCTGTTAAAAATCGTTTTGGCTCGACCAATGAAATCGGTATATTCGAGATGACTGCCTCTGGCCTTAGGCAGGTTCTTAATCCATCGGAAATATTTTTGACCGAACGTCCTCTGCAAAGCGCGGGGTCTTCTGTGGTCGCAACCATAGAAGGTACGCGGCCTTTGTTAGTAGAGATTCAGGCCTTGACCAGTCGAACGAATTTTGGCATACCGCAACGCCGGACAACGGGCATTGATGTAAATCGAGCGGCATTATTAATTGCGGTATTAGAAAAACGGGCTCATCTTGCCTTGCAGACGCAGGATGTGTTTATCAATGTTGCCGGAGGCATAAAGATAGTAGAGCCGGCAGCGGATTTAGCGGTAGTTAGCGCGGTGGCGTCGAGCTTTAAAGAAAAAGACATATCGGCTTCTGATGTGATGCTGGGAGAGGTAGGGCTGGGCGGTGAGATTAGGGCTGTATCCGGGGCAGATGTGCGGATTAACGAGGCAAAAAAACTGGGGTTTAAACGGGTTATTATCTCAAATAATAATTTAAAAGGGTTAGGAGAAAAGTTTAAAAAGAAGGGATTGGAGATTATCGGGGTTTCCAATATAAAGGAAGCCTTAGGCATTATACTTAAATCATAAACAGAGGAAGGAAGTGAAGCGAAAATGACTATATTTTTTGTACGTGCTTTTTTTGTATTGATTAGCATGCTTGTTGGCTATCAGATCAGCGCCTTATTGGTGGTGGGCGATTATAACGCTGCGTTTACAGGGCTGGCGATTGGATTTGTAGTGAGTGTTACGCTCATCTTGGTTGAACGCGGGATGCGACGCATATCTGTACGCGGATTATCAAGCGCTGTGTTTGGGTTGATATTCGGTCTTTTAGCGGCAAAATTGCTTACCGATGCGGTTATGTTATTACCGGTAGATGAAGCGACGGCGCGCACAACGCGCGTTGTATTTACCTTAATTCTGTGTTATCTGGGTATGATTATTGCCATCCGCGGCCGTGATGAGTTTAATCTGATTATTCCTTACGTTAAATTCCAGCGTCAGGACCAGGTACAGCAGAACATAATCTTGGATACCAGTGTTATTATTGACGGCCGGATAACAGATATTGTGCAGACTAAGTTTGTCGAGGGGCGCCTGATTATACCTCGTTTTGTGTTGAAAGAGTTGCAGCAGATTGCCGATTCCGCCGATGCCTTAAAACGCAACCGGGGACGCCGGGGCTTGGATATATTGAACAAGATGCAGAAAATACAGAATATTGTTATTAAAATACATGATGAGGATTTCCCGGAGATCAAAGAGGTAGATGCTAAATTAGTTAAACTGGCCAAGGTCCTAGACGGAAAGGTGTTTACCAATGATTTCAATTTAAATAAAGTTGCGGAATTAGAGGGGGTCCCAGTATTGAACATCAATGAATTGGCTAATGCCCTAAAGCAGGTGGTATTGCCCGGAGAAATATTAGAGGTCAAGATTGTTAAAGAAGGTAAGGAATATAATCAAGGCGTTGCCTATCTTGATGATGGCACCATGGTCGTTATCGAGGAAGCACGTAAACTTATTGGTCATACCCTACAGGTAACCGTGACTAGCGTATTACAGACTTCGGCAGGAAGAATGATTTTTGGGAAAGCCTTTGAGAACCATAAATCCGAAAGACAGCATTTCCGGAAAAACTAAATTTTTTTGAAATCAAAAGAATTATGAAAATTGTAGCTATTGTTGCCGCTGCAGGATCAGGAAGGCGTCTGGCTAGCAGATTATCAAAACCGTACCTGAATTTAAATAAGCAGCCGCTTGTATCTTATCCCCTGCGTGTATTGGAGCAAATAAAACAAGTAGGCCAAATCGTGCTGGTTGTCGATAAAAGACAGCTGTTGCGCGCTAAAGAGATTGTCCGGCAATTTAAAATTAGTAAGGTCCGGGCCATTATTAAAGGTGGATGTACCCGCAGCGAATCTGTACGCTGCGGATTAAAATGCGTTGATAAGGATACAGATTTTGTTTTAATCCATGACGGGGCGCGTCCATTTATTACGCCCGGGCTGGTTACAGATTGTATAAAGGCCGGGACCAGATATAAAGCCGCTATTTGTGCTGTCCCGTGTTCATCGACGATAAAAGCGGTTAATAAACAACAAAATGTAACAGCGACCCTTAACCGCAATACGCTTTGGCAGGTCCAGACCCCGCAGGTGTTTAGCTATAATCTCATAACTAGGGCCTATAACAGGTTTTTTGGTAAGAAGAAATTATTTTTTGATGATGCCTCACTGGTAGAACAATTGCCGCATAAAGTAAAAGTTATACCAGGCTTATATGAAAACATAAAAATCACGACAAAAGAGGATCTAAAGATAGCCCAGGCCATGCTTAAGTGCCGAGATAATAAAAGGCTAACAAAAAAATAAAAAACTAAGGACGATTATGAGAGTGGGAATAGGGTATGATATCCATAGGTTAGCTAAAGGGCGCAAGCTGTTTTTGGGCGGGGTGGAGATTGACCATGGCTTAGGACTGTTAGGCCATTCCGATGCCGATGTTCTTTTACACGCTGTCTGTGATGCCTTGTTAGGGGCGGCGGGCCTGGGTGATATTGGAGAGCATTTCCCGGATGATGACCCGCAGCTTAAAGATATCTCCAGTGTAAAGCTGTTAAAAAAGATACATGTGATGATAAAAGAAAAAGGTTATGTCATAGAAAATATCGATTGTATCATCTTTGCGGAAGCTCCGAAGATAGCGCCCCTAAAGGCAAAGATGAAAGAAAATATCTCCGGGGTATTGGGGGTTGATAGAGAATCTGTGAATATCAAAGCCAAGACCATGGAAAAAGTTGATGCCGTAGGCCAAGGCAAGGCCATTGCCGCATCATGTATTGTGTCAGTTACCAATAAAAAGGAGTGATATAAGGTGTTAGAAATATTATTAGTTATATTTATAGCTTTTGTTTTAGGTATTATTGTTATTGCCGTTGTTTTTCGCGATGAAGTTCGTTCTACGCGGGAACGGGATCCGGCGGCAACAAATATCTTTGAGATCTTACTTACTTATTCAGGGTTACATGCGATAATCTTACACCGTATTGCGCATGTTTTATGGCGGATGAAACTGCCTTTTCTGCCGCGGTGGTTATCGCAGGTTAATCGTTTTTTTTCAGGCATTGAAATCCATCCTGCGGCTTTAATCGGACACGGCCTGTTTATCGACCATGGTATGGGGGTTGTGATCGGCGAGACAACGGTGGTCAAAGACAATGTTACGCTTTATCAGGGCGTAACCTTAGGCGGTACGGGTAAGGAACGCGGAAAACGCCATCCCAATATCGGTAATAACGTGGTTATCGGTGCCGGCGCAAAAATATTGGGCAATATTACTATCGGCGATAATTCTTATATCGGAGCCAATGCCGTGGTGATTAAAGATGTCCCGGATAATTCCACGGTTGTCGGCGTGCCTGGCCGTATCAGTAAGCAAGCCGGCAAGAAAATCGAAGCTGAGCTTGACCATGTACACGTGCTTGACCCGTTGATGCAGACAATAAACAGTATGCGCAGTAAGATTGAGGAATTGGAGAGAAAAATAAAATAGGATCTGTTACCGACTATGCCGGTTAAGATACATAATTCACTTACTAATGAAAAAGGCGAATTCAAAGACAAAGGTAAAGTAAAGATGTATACCTGCGGGGTTACGGTCTATGATGAATGCCATATTGGGCATGCCCGTTCTTTATATATCTTTGAAGTTATAAGAAGATATTTAAAATACAAGGGATTTAAGGTTGAATTTATAAGAAACATCACTGATGTTGATGATAAGATAATCGAGAAGGCAAGACAGTGGTCTAAAAAAGAGGGTATTCCTTTAAAGGAGGCATTTGATAAAGTAAGGGAATATTACATTAACGATTACGAGCAGGATTTAAAGAGCCTGGGCCTGCCCAAGGCAGATAAAGAGCCGCGTGCGACTGAGAATATCGATGATATGAAGAAATATATTCAGAAGCTCACAGATAACGGTATGGCCTATGAAAAAGAAGGTAATGTTTATTTTAGCGTGAGAAAGTTTCCATCTTACGGTAAGCTTTCCGGTAAGAAGATAGACGATCTTTTAACGTCGGTAAGGATAGAGTCAGACCCGCTAAAAGACGACCCGCTTGATTTTGCGCTGTGGAAGAAGGCCAAAGACGATGAACCGGCTTGGGCAAGTCCCTGGGGCCAGGGCAGGCCTGGCTGGCATATCGAGTGCTCTGTAATGAGCCAGAAATATCTGGATACCGATACCTTGGATATCCATGGCGGAGGCCGGGATTTGATTTTTCCCCATCATGAGAATGAGATTGCCCAGGCCGAGGCTTGTACGGGTAAACCATTTGCCGAGTTCTGGATACATCATGGTCTATTGACCATAAACAGCCAGAAAATGTCTAAATCACTGGGAAATTTTGTTACGATTAAAGATTTTATTAAAAAATACAAAGATGCGGATTTATTAAAACTGTTCTTTTTATCGACGCATTATGCGCATCCTATTGATTTTAACCAAGAGAAGATAGAGGAAATGAAGAAACAGAAGAAAAGCTTTTATGATTTTTTTGATAGAGTAGATAACCGTCTTTGGCTAAAAGAAAGTACTGCGCCTAGTTCTAGTCAGGATAAGAACATGAAAAAAGTAGATACTCTTTGTGCCAAGTTCGAGCAAGCTATGGATGATGATTTTAATATGCCGCGTGGCTTGGCGGTTTTATTCGAATTGATAGATTTAGGTTCTAATTTTACATCCTCAGATAAAGAACAGGCGTTTAAATATGTGGATGAGAAATTAAGCCCTTGCCTCAATATTTTTGGCCTAAGAAGGAAGCAAAACAAAGGAATGCCTAAGCAGCTTAAGGCGTTAGCTTGCCAGCGTCATCTGGCAAGGAAAAACAAAGATTTTAAAAAAGCAGACGATTTAAGGATAGAGATAGAAAGCACTTTTCCTTATGTTATTGCTGATAGTGCTAATGCGATTGCGTTTATAGCTAAGCAATTACCGCAAGATGAGCATAAGATTGATTAATCTGTTCAGAATCAGCAATATTTTAATGAGTTTTTCTACTACTTTGTCTGTAAATATCTTTTCGGTGGCCAATAGTTAATATTAAAATTAAAACCTCTTTATGATAAATGCGGTAAATTATTCGGTATGTTCCTGAACGATATGATAGTAACCCTTTTAGTTCATGAGTGAGATACTTGCCAATTTCTGGATATTTAGCTATACGTTCAATAGCGTCTTTAATTTGGCGTTTCTTTTTAAGGGACAACTTATCTATCGCAGTTTTTACTTCTTCAGTGTAGAGTATCCTATACATTTTTAAATACGTCGTGGTGAGAATAAAGATTACCTTTTTGGATATCTTCTTCAGCTTTTAAAATGGATTGCAGTAACTTCTGATCAGCTTTAATTTCTAAAGTTTCTAGCTCTTCTGGAGATACCATGACTGCTTCTGCTTTACCATTTCTGGTTATAATCAAATGTTTCTCCATCGTTGAGATTTTACGTATTAATTGTGCTAGATTAGCTCTTACTTCCGAGATAGGTATAATATAATCCATCACTATCACCTCCAAATAAATTGTACGCTATTTTGTACAATATGTCAAGATATTTTTAATTAAACTAGGCCTTGACACTAAAATTCAAAAGTGTTATACTTTTTTTATCATTTAAAAATGTTTTAAATACATAAGTTTTTAAAGTCTTTTAAATCACACTTTTTAGTATATTATTGTAAGTTAGAGGAGGTAACCAGATATGAAAGGTGCATTGTTTAAAGACCAGATTTTATCCGATCGAGAGCGTAAAAATCTTGATATCCTCGAGGTAATAAGAAGATACGGACCTGTAACCAGGACGGAAATTTCCCGCATTACCAAGTATAATATTGTTACTGTATCCAACTATGTAAATAATTATATTAAGAAGGATTTAGTTGTCGAAAAAGGTCTGGATATCTCCAGCGGCGGCAGAAAACCTACCCTGGTTGAACTAAATTCGCGGAACTGTTTTGTGATTGGGATTGATATTGGGCCGGAAAGCATTGTTGCTGCACTTACTGATTTATCCCTTAATATGGTTACCAAGGTAAGGCAAGACAGGCCTCGAGAGTCCATGGAAGATGTTGTAAGTAAGTCTATTGAATTGATTTACGAAGTTATTGAGAAATCTCAGATTGAAGCAAAAAAGATTAAAGGTCTTGGTATTGGGATCTCCGGGATAATCGATGCTAAGGCTGGTACAGTAAGAGATACTGACCCTAAGCGCGGCAAAACAGCAGCCAGTTATATTTCCATTAAAAATCTTATTGAGCGTGAATTTGGCATACCGACATTTGTGGGTAATGATGCCACAGTAGCTGCTTTTGGCGAGAAAAGGATTGGCCTGGATGCTGAAATCGAAAATGTATTATATATGTTTTCTGACGTAGGTTGCGGTATTATCATCAAAGGCGAGATTTATGCCGGGGCAGGTGGAAGTGCCGGAGAAGTTCAGCTTAATATAGGAAGCCAAGAAGATGATTTGCCCAAGGAACTGGGATTATTTAGACCAGGCAGTATAAATCTGGGCATTGTAGATTCAGGTGCAGCTGCAATAAAGGCTGGTAAAGATACCAAGATGAAAAAATTAGCCGAAGGAAAGCCGGAAAATGTTACAGCAGAGATAGTTATAGAGGCAGCTAGGCAAAACGATAAAATAGCTATAGAAATACTTGAAAAAGCGGGACTTAATCTCGGGGTAAGGATTGCTTATTTAATCAATCTTTTCAACCCGGAGATTGTTATTCTGGGTGGTGGTATGGAACGGGCCGGAGACCTGGTATTAGAGCCTGTAAAAAGAATGGTAAGACGCCTTGCGTTTGAAGAGCCGGCAAGTATGGTTAAGATTATACCTTCAAGATTAGGCGAAAATGCGGTTTCGTTGGGAGCAGCCAGTTTAGTGATCAGAGAAATATTTATTCATGCTTAACTTATTGTAAATAGGAGGGTTATGACAATGTGTAAACAATTTAAAGTTTTGAAGATATCCAGTGTGATTTTTAAAGTCTTAGCTTGGATTTCTGCTGTGTTTTTTATTGTTGTGACTTTTATTGTACTTTTGGGATTTGGCGGGCCAGATACGCCAAGAATAGCAAGCCTTGTATTTTTACTGGGCGGAGGACTTTATTTTTTGATACTTTTCAGCATTTCCGAAGGCATCAAATTATTGCTAAGTCTTTGTGCCAGAACAGATAAGATAATTGAACTGCTAGAAGGTAAGTCTACCGGCAATTAGTCAGGCCAGACTCTAAGATTTCCTCATTTCTCACCTTGACAACCTTATTGTTCTATGATATACTTTTTACGTAACATAAGAAACAGTTTTAAAAAGATTTATAATTAGTTTTATCCGAAAATCCGTTATACGGATTCACCAGTATTTTTGGTGAGGGCAAAACCTGAGAAATCAGGGGACGCAAAGCTACGGGTCTAAAGCTGTTGCAATGATCGCCGGGCGCACCGACAACTAAATGCAAGCTATGATAGCCGAGCTGCCGAATGAGTGCAGTTTGGCTTTTTATTTCAGGATGAAATAATCCCGTAAAAAACAGGATGTTTTAGGATATACGGGATAAGGCAGGATGAAATAATCCCGTAAAAAACAGGATGTTTTAGGATATACGGGATAAGGCAGGATGAAATAATCTCCCGCTAAAACTCGGCGGGACAGGCCGCTTAAGATGCAGGATGTAAAGTTTTGTGCGGGATAAATAGCAATATAAGAGAGGGTAAAAAAGATGTTAAAAGGTAATTTCTGGATTAGACTGGTCGCCGTAATAATAATCCAAGCATTGCTGCTTACGCAAGTAGACTTTGCTTTGGCTGCGGTTTATCATGGCCAGGAAAGTTACCAGGAAGTTGCCTTGAAAATACAAAAGATAAGTGATAAACGTACGAGCATGGTCAGCGGTATTGCGTGTGTGCAGCTGGCAGTCAGCGGCTTGAAATTATCCCGCCTTGATCTAAAAACAGTGTTTTCCATATTGAATAGTTTTGGCTCGTCCATAACAGAACTTGCTAACTATGATGGAGTCCGCAATATTAGTAAGCAAATTTATAAAGTGCTTGCTAACATTGATTACAAGGCGCAGGATAAAAATATTAAATTTGAACTGTTGAAAAAGAAAAAACAGGACCAAAGGATTAAACTGGCAAGCATTAGGACTGAGTTTTCAACCGGTCCTCCGATGTTAAATAAAATTAGCGAAATTGGTTGCATTACGCCGAACTGTTGAAATTTTACAGTTCGGTTTTTTTATGGGCAGATTAACAAAATGGAGACAAGAGAATGATTGAAAAACGTAAGGCCCAAAGAGTAAGGATGGATTGCCCTGTACAGGTAAGGGAAGTTACTTATGTGCCTTGTGAGTTACTAAGAAATTCTTTTTGTCGCAATATCAGTCAGCTCGGCCTTGAGATTGTTTCTTTCTGCCCTTACCAGGTGACTGGCCAAGTACATGTACGGATTTTATCAGATGATTATATAAGCCTGCTTGAAGCTATCGGCCAGGTGGTTTGGGTGCATCGGTTTCCATTTCAAAATAAATATAGGGTGGGTATAAAGTTTTTATATAACCGAAAGATTTTCTATCAAAAGCTTAAAACATTAATAAGGGATACAAGGATTAAATGTATATTTAGTTCAAAAGGGGATAGAAATGCAGAATAAAATGGTTTGGACCACAATTTATAAAATAGTGCTTTGTTTAGTGGTATTATTTATTGTTTTAAATATTTATACGCAGTCAAAATGCGAGTTAAATAATACACGCAGCAATGAACAGCAGCGTGAATTACCGGTATTGGTAGATGAAGGACAGCTGGGTCCGGCCAATGTTGTTCCTTATACAGCTACCTCATCCAGTGTTAACTATGATCATGAAAATATAGTTTATGATCAGAAAACCGAGACCGTGTTAGGGCTTAAAGAAGCTGGCTATAGCCTAAATGAGATTGTCAGTATTTTAAAAAATGATGGGCAGACGGCAGTTGAAATCAGCATTGTCTGCTTAAATAATGGTTATAACGGGGCCTCTGTTTTTAATGCTTTAAAAGATAACGGATTTTCCGGGGCCGAATCAGAGATGGCTGTACCGCCGGCGCTAATGGCAGAATCCTTGGCCGTGGGCGGGTATGCAGCCAGTCCTGATTTTATTTCGGCCGGTGGTGTAATAATCAAGACAAATCCGTTTTTATCCGGCATTGATACTTATACCCAACAGGATAATATTAATCCCGGCACAACGCAACAAAACAATGCCCAGATAGATGATTCAGTTAATCCGATTAATGTTGAGGTCTCTATCGGAGTCAGTTTTAATGGCTTGGGAGACTGGAATAGATTTCAAAACCAAAGATATGAATCAAACGGGAGGTAACTTAAGATGAAGAAGAGAAAATTTGAAATTGTATGTATTATTGTCCTTTGCCTTTTTGTGTTTAGTTCTATTTCTTTTAGCCAGGGCTCTTCTATCTATTCAGGCCAGGTAAACCCTGCATTGCCAGAGGAGACCGATCATAATGAATATGCAGAAGAAGGTAATGTGACTATAAATGAAGTGCCGTATCCATTGGTCACCCAAGATATGCCGCTTGTCTCTGATGCCCAGGTAAATAGTACAAGGGATGCAATTATTGGCCTGCAAGAGGCAGGTTATGGTTTGGACGAAATTGTTGTATTACTCAAAGCCGACAATAAAAATGCCTCTGAGATCAGCATTGCTTGTCTAAACCCGCAGGTTAATTATAATGGCAGCGATATCCATGCCGCATTACTAAATGCCGGTTTTTCTCAGGCTGAAGCAGATGCTGCTGTCCCGGTGGCTTTAAGAAGTGAGGGTCAGTTCTTTACAACTAATTCTAATGATCCTGGCTCTGTGGCGGCAGAAGAGGTATTGATTGACCCTAATCCGCTTTCGACTGATGTAACAACGCAAGATGTAACTACTCAAACTACAACTATCCAGGATGAAACAGGGCCAGCAGAGGTTGCTAATGTAGGACAAGATACAGTTCAGACTCCTACGGTATCTGCCCAGGCAAGAATCAAGCAAGAATTATCTAAGCCTAAGACAAAATTTGCAAAATTACTCTGGAATATAACAAATAAAAATAAACAATATAGCAGCGCATCTGAGGAAGTAAAAATTGCAACTCAGATGATCGCAGAGGGATATACTATAGATCAAATCGCAAACGGGTTTAAAGGTAATGGTTATTCTACTTCTGCAATTGCAGAGATATTTAAAGAAGCAGGCGTAGGTGCAGACGCTGCATATACAGCATTAAGTTCTATCGCCCTGGCTGATGCCGAAGCGAGTGTAAAACCCAAGGGAAAATTTACAAAAATATTTATTGCTATCCACGGCAATGAACAATGGCAGGCCATGCAGGAAAATAAGGTCGTGGATGCACAGCAGGCAGCATTAAAACAGGTATGTCAGGAAATGGCTGCTGCTGGCTATGATCTAGAACCAGCATTGGGTAATATTGCAGCTGATTTTAAAGCCCATGGGATGAGTGCAAAACAGACTTATAAAGCTCTTATTGGAAACGTTGCAAATACAACACCGACGGCAAAATTTACTGCACAGCCCCGTCAGACATTTGGAGACGGTGAGGTAGCATTAGCCGCAGCGATGTTAGATTCTGGGTATTCCCAGGACCAGGTTCAAAATGTATTTAAGCAAGGGTTTGGAGGTAATGGTATATTATTTCATTTTAAAAATTATTCATATTCGGATGATGCTGTTAACCAGATTTTACAAAGAGCGATTCAACCTAACGCCATATAAAAATTGAGGAGGCAAGATGTCTACACTAACGAATAAACTATGGTTCAAATTAATCGCATTTATTGTCCTGGAGGTATTTCTGTTTACATATTGCGATATATCTTGGGCTGCAGATTATCGTAAAACTGCACTTAATGCCCAGAAGACACAGGATGAACGCAGTAAGTTGTCTACAGATGCCTTAGGTAACCAGATGGTGCTTAATCAGCCGGCGATGCCGTTTATGGGTGTAGAGGGTTTTTTACAGACTACACGGCCAGAGCAGGCGGCTTTGATCGATAATACCATAACCGGTTTATCCATGGCGGGTAAGGATTTAAAGACAATATTGAGTACCTTGAAAAAATCCGGTTGTTCGCTGAATGACGCGGCCTTTGGCGCGATAAGAGGTGGTTTTGATAACCGCGATATATACAAGGCATTAGTTACAGCTGGATATGATAAGCAAGAAGTCAAGGAAATGATGGGTAGTTTGTTAAAAAGTGAAGAAGAGAATAAAAAACAAGAAGATAAAAAGGCATATCCTAAAACCGGTCCGCCGCAGGAAGAAGAAACCGCATCTGTTTTTAAAAAAGAAAAAACTGCTACCGAAACCCCTAACGTTACTGATCTACCGGTTGAAAAGAAGGCTTCCCAGGTAATTGATAAAGCATTAAAGCAGAATGCATTGCTGCGCCAGACAGTTGAATTTGTGCGGCTTATGATAAAGGAAGGTAAACGCGGCAATGAATTAATGCGCATACTGAAAAAGGCCGGTATCTCTAATGATCGAATTGTCGAGGCCTTGGTTCAGCTGGGTTTTAATATTGATGACATTATAAGAATATTTATACAAGCTAATATAAGCTGCGCAGAAATCGTTCAGTCACTGCAAAAAGCCAATGTTAATTATAGCGGTAAAGAGATATATAATGCCCTGTTAAAAACGGGATTTGCAGATAAAGATATAATTAGTGCGCTTAAGGCTAATGGTTTTACCGCTAAAGATATTCTTAAAATAACTACAGACTTGCGTCGGAACATGGTGGAAGTGGCTAAGGCCATGATCTCCGCTGGGTTTAGTTACACGGAAATTGCTAATGCATACCTATTAAAAACCATGCAATGGACATGGGACGAGACGGTTAACGTTGTTAACTGTGCTGTGCATGCCTTTAGTGCCTTTCTAACTAATATCGGCCGCAAATTCTCATCGAAACAAGACCTGGCATATGAGTTGATTATTGCCGATATCTTAGAGACAGGTGAAGTTGAAATTACGAATAAAGATGTAATGACTTCCATGCTTGCGATTAAGCAAGTAGCGGATAAATACGGTATAGATTTACAGGGCTATAACCTTAGTTTGGAAAGCCTGTTAGAGTTGGCCGGAAAGGCCCTTGTCTTTTTAGATGGTGATCACTGGGTGAGTTTAGTGAGCATTGAAGGGGATACGGTTACGATTATTGATAATGGTCTAAAAAAGACAATATCCCTTACTGAATTTAATATGCGCTGGGATGGTAATACCCTGGCCTTAAATCAATATAACACAAAGTACCAGAATCTGTTTGACTTGCAGATGAGACAGATTCGTGGTGGAAGAGGCGGTATATTAGGAGCGATCGGGGGTTTCTTTAGCAGTGTTTTTAAGGCGGTAGTAAGCGTATTTAAAGCTGTATGGAACGCGGTTAAAAGTGTTCTGGCCAGTACATTTTTCCAATATATCATGATTGTAGTGGCTATTGTACTTGCCTGTACTGGTGTGGGTTTTATAATAAGTGCTTTAATCATGGCGACCCTTTCTGCCTTACGCACCTATGCTATAACCGGAAGTTTTAGTGCGGCATTTAAGAGTTTTGTTATAACGTTTGCGGTAAGTGTGGCCTGTTCTTATGCTGGTCATATTGCTGGCGGTGGAACTACTGAGAGTTTCATGGCTGGGGCTTGGAGTACTGCTGGTGGAACAGCTGGTGGTGCTGTAGCTGGCTCAGCCGCAAGTTCTAGTTTAACTTCAGTGGTATCACGTCAGATTGTTAATGCCGCAATTGGGCAACTTATGTATTTAGGGGTAAGTTATATCGCTAAAGAAATGGGGTTGGATAAAACCGCTTGGGGCAGGATATTGATTGCTGTTGTATCTGCTATGGCTACTGCTGTTGCTACACATTATGTAAATAAGGCTATAGATAGTAACAAGAGTGATACTACGACACAAAAAGGGACAGAAGCTTCAAATAATGAACAGAAGACTACTGATCCTGCAGCAGGACAATCACAGGCTGGAGGTAGTCAAACCCGAACAACTACTACATACACTGACGCAGGTTCACCAGCACATACAGCTGCTATGAATAATTATGTATCAGTGAATACTTATTCTTACACTAACTATACTGCAATAAATGGTAGCATGGCTTGGAACGCAGCTATAACAACAGCGCTTGTGGCTGGTGTTCAACAAGCTGTTTATGAGATGTGTATTGAAGCCGGGGTAGATACACAAGCTACGCAAGCGCTTACGACCATTGCGGGTGCCTTGGCATATTCCTCAGCAAGTGCTGCTTTTAACGATACAGTGGTCTATAAAGATGCAAATGGAAATACTACTGTTGTTTCAGGGGTGTCATCCCAAGAAATATTTACGATTGCTTTACGAGAAGCAACACCCGCGGCCCTTGGTTCACTGGTTAGTATTGGAGTAGATACTTTAGGAGCAGCGCAAGGATGGGATCCTAATATTACCAGTGCCCTTTCTACGGGATTAAGTTCGTTTGCTCAAAGTGCCGCTACTTATGCCTTGGCAAATTCAACGGCGCAAAATCAGATGAATTTTTTCGAGATGACAGCGCAATCTCTGGCCGTGGGGTTAGCTGATTATGGGGCTTTAGAGGTTGCCGGAGACATGGATGTGGATGCAAGCTTTTTAAAGTTGGTTTTTGTTGTGCAATCAGCAGCGCATGAAGCCGGTGCAAAATATGATAAACATCAACAAGGTCTGGCTACACAACAAGGTACATCCTATGAACAGTCTATCACGTTAGATAGAACTTCTTACATAATCGGAGGGACTCTGTCAAAAGTTTTAGGGATGGCAGCTAATGCCGGATCTTTTACCAGCGATCCTTATCAGAATTCAGGTTATACCATGACTATGGCTGGGTGGAAAGGTTATCAATTTGCTGACCATGTAATTAATCGCAATGAATGGCAACAAAGGGATAATGTTTTAGATCGTACCCCAGAATATATGTTACAAGACCCAAGTGAACAGCAGGATATAAGTTTTTGGGAAGCATGGACCAATGCCATGACGCAAAATTGGGAGAACGTAGTATCTTCTGAGTTTAATCAGACAATAAAAAATGCCGTATCCGGTGCATTTAGAGAATATAAATATCAGCAGGTAGCAGATAGGCTAATCAATGAAAATGATAGCATAAGCAGTAAAAATGGCATGATTACGATCAATCTTAGCGATACAACTTGGCAACAGATAATGAGTATCTCAGTTTTGAATCAAATCACTTTGGGCAGTTATTTAGGTGGCTGGACCAATGAAAATATGACACAGATTACGCTTTCATATGAGAGTTTTGTAAATATGCTTCAAGGGGATTCATATAGTTGTACGTTTCAACAGAAAGGTGTTTATGAGGCAGGAACAACAGAACTTGCCCAAAATAGTTATAGTTTTGTGAACATGGGAAATGGGACTTCTATTGCTTGTAAAGCGTTTAAAGTCCAGCCGCAGGAAGATGGAAGATTTACGACTAATCAATATTCATCTTTTGAAATGATTAGTGTAATGCGTCTTTCGGATAGAGGTGGGCAGTTAGTGGTTAAACATGAGTTCAGAGATGCTAACGGAACAATGCAAAGCTATCAATATAATGATGCTCTCACGGGTGCTTTCCTAACAAGTTCTGAGACTCGTGGCACATGGAGAGATGTAACATTGAAAAGTGTAGATGCAGCAGGGAAGGCTGTTTTTGAAGTAAAATTTTTAGCACAGGATGCGCAAGGAGTCCTCCAGCAGGTAAGTATTGGGACATTTACCGCCCAAATGAATGCAGATAATAAGTCTGTTAAGAGTATTTCCGATACAGGTACTGCTAATATCCAGGTAATGGCGATAACGCCTGAAGGTAATGTGTCTAAAGATTTGGCAGCTATGTTCAGCACTAAAAGTAGTGCCATGGCAATGTCGAACGATAATCCTAATTTTCAAGTAAAAGATACGTTTATTTCTCCGTTTACGAATCAGACCTATACGGTCGAATTGGTTAACAATCAAAAAATAGCAGTGGCAGAGGAAACTTTAAAGTTTAATAGTAAAAATCCTCTCAGTGTAAATTTTGGTAATTTTAAAGTTACAGAAGATGTTACGGTGCTTTATGACTTAGCAGGAATAAGAGGATTTAAACCTAATACTGAAGTTACCTTAGATTCTGGCAAGGCGGTATCAGGAACAGTGATTAATGGTATTCAAAATGGCAATTCGATTAGCATGGTTGTGTTATCAGGAACACAGATTGCATTACACGGGACTGATACCTTACAGATTCTACAAGGAGAAATTTATTTCAAAGATAATTTTAATACCTATCAACACAAAGATTCACTTGGACTGGCAAAATTACCTGAAGGTGCCCAAGGACAAGGTGCTGGCGGTCTTAATCATATACAGGTTACGACAGATGATCAAAATAACATTATTATTAAAGCCGGATCGAAAGTCACGATACAGAATGATACCTTTGTATTGACCAATAACGATGCAATTTATAATTTGTCTACAACTACGATTTCTGTGAACGGCAGAGAAATTACTGCTGGTAGTGGTGGAGTCGTAATAAATGGACAGTTCTTAAAAGCAAAAGAAAGATTGAATCTGGGGACTTTTGGTTTATATAAAGAAGTATCCTTCAATTCTCAAACAAGTTTATTTGGAGTGAGTACTAAACTAAATACAATCAGGGGCACAGAGAGTGTGCAGGCGATAGTAGGCAATAACATACACACAGTGTTCAAGGGTAAGAATTACATATATGCGATTAACAAGCAGGAGGGTGCATTATCCACGGTACGGCAATTAGCTGCAGGCAC